>BNJT01000071.1_pt1 | contig 113986 bp, 172 predicted proteins | sample 8540491 | NCBI WGS metagenome assembly BNJT01 (sample SAMD00202455, study PRJDB9452) | human saliva metagenome | host: Homo sapiens
AATGGTAATCCCGCGTTCCTCAAGATCGGGTGGAGTCCATTGCTCGTTTCTTCGCAACTCTGCACGCTCATCCAATGTATGTAGAGTTGCTTACAACTCATCAACCAAGGTTGTTTTCCCGTGGTCAACGAGCAATAATAGCGATATTGCGAATGTCTTCTCTAGTTTTATCATGTTTGTCCTCTACATCTTACATGTTTTATTTCTAACTAGAAACAATTATACTCACAGATTGAGGTATACACGGTTATAAATCCAGTGTAAATGTTTTCATTAAAAATCCAATCTTCTTCAATTATATTTCCATTTCTTATCAAGCATTATGGTATGATGAAAGAAAAATTCAAAGGAAAATGATATGCGTTTAGGATGTTCCATTATCTCGGGTCCACGTCAGCCAGTAAAAATGAAACAGGCCCTTCCTGAAAAAGGAAATTTTTGGTGGATCATTCCTCCTGCTCGAAAAACTTAGTCAAAATGCGTTGATGCTGAGCTTGCAGACGATTGGCAATAAAAGCAAACAAACTATCCTGCCTCAATAATCTACATCAATATTTTGTGGCGATGAATAAGCCACCTGGTGCTGTGACTGCATAACTCTGATAGGAAACACCAAACCGTTCTCGATCCCATCAGACCTGAAGACTTCAATGAACACTGCTATATTCTGTTGGGCGAGCTTGACTGAGGATACTTCCTGGACTATTGTCAACACTGACAACGGACCTTCCCGGCTTTTCAAACTGTCACATCCTCAATACCATCTTCCTGCAAAAACATGTGAGGTTGAAGTGGAACGGTCTCCTAGATAACCAGATGATAAAAAGCCTTTCAAAAAGGGATTGTTTTTCTTGATGGAACCATGTTGTAAATCCAGCCTCCTACTTACAATCTCATTTCTTCTACTCCAAACAAAAAGTACTGCGACAGATCACTATTTCTGAGGGAAAATTTCTCATCAAATCATGCTTTTTGACTGTCGAGTGTCAAAGTTCTTTCTCTTAAACGGACTCATTTTCGGAGCTTGAGATTGACCAAAACTTAGCAGCAGAGAATACCGAGCGCTGAACCAAACAGAACTCGAAAATAGTGAAAACAATATTTAGTGAAAAAGCTTAGTTAAAAGTGAGCAATCCTTTTAGATTACTCACTAACTCTTCCTTTCCAACCATCTAGTCCTGCAGAGAGGATGTAAAAATATCCTTATAACCTTTCCTTTTTCAATAAGATAGCTGCATTCATACACGTTGTCCCGACTATTTTCTACATGATGTAAAACAGCCTTGTCTTTGCGAATCGCTCCCTAAAGCTTGTTTTTAATTGCTGGGACGGAATATTTCCCATGCCCCTAAAATATGTTTACGACGAAAATCATGGCTGGGTCTCGCAAAATCAATCAACTGACTTGCCGAACCCTGTCAGCTTGAATCCTCCTGCATTGTCTACTACTTTAGCAGCGCGACGTACGCGCACATAGTTAAAGCCCATCCATCCCTAAACATTCCAACAATAATTGCTAATAAAAATCCAGTTTAACATGTTTTTCTCCCTCGTTCTTTTCAAAACATTGCAGCTCTATGCTCGACGCTCCTTCGAAAGACGCTCAGCTTCTAGATAGTCAGTTTTTCTATCAGCGCGCATCATAAATCTCTCTAGCTCAATTTTCATCATTTCAATATCATACAGCGCTTACCCATATAGATAATAATGCACAAACTTTTGAGTATTGCACATCATAAAGTGTTTTCATGAGGCTTATTTTACCAGAATTTTAAGAGCATTTTCAAAGGTAAAAAGAAGTCCGTATCTGTCTCATATTTTTGATCAGAGTAGCCACCAATTAGGTGGCTGCCTAAGAGATTATTATGAAAAAGAAAAGTTTAGGATTTTTATCAAATAAAGTTAGGAGGTCTTCATCTGATGGTATTAGTATAACGCCATCTCTAAACTGATCTTTCACTCTAAAAATGAATTTATTTTCTACTTTCAAATTTATTTACAATCCGAACTTGTCAATTTCTGCTGTCAACTATCCAAATGTCTCTTTCCAAATCCGGCTTTTTGCACCAACAAAAACATCGTTGGACATCGTCTCCTTCTTCATCTGTTGCATCCAAAAGCTTCTTGGTAGCTTCACCAAGTAACGGAAAATTTCGATAACACGTTCCAAACTTTCTTCTACACTCTTTGAATTTTCCTTCTTTTCTTCAATATTACTGTGTTGAATAAATTCCACTCAACGTTGAATATGGAGTTCCGCCTTCAGAGTAATCAAACGTTCACCCACTTCATCCAATGTTGTATCCAGTTTCACATATTCATCCATCTTGGGATGCCAAACCATGAAAACCTGCTCCACGCATATACCAATGTCACTGTGGTGAAAACACGAGCAGTGTATAAATCTGCTTACGCTTGATTCAATACTGCTTTTTGTTTTTGGGAAGAGACTTTATCCAAAGTCTCAACATTTGAGAAAGGTTGCGAAACATCTTTAGCTGTCATCGTTTTTACATCAATCATATCATTACCTCACTTTTTATTTAGAATGATTCTACTTTTGTTATGATTTAATTATAATGTTTCTAAATAGAGAAGTCAACTAATTGAACTCATAATTTCTTATTAGTAAGAAGTTGCAATTTTAGAATAATTTACGAATAAAAAGTATGATTCTTTTATTTTTCTTAGTTGGAAGTATTGTGCAGCTTCCTGGGACTGAGTCGTTGATCCTTTCCTGAACAGATCTATTTTATCGTCCCTTCCAGTCATTGCAATGCTTGTGGACCAAAAATTAACTCTACGTGATTTAGTCCCTATCCTCTCTCAACTCATCAATCGATCTACGTTGTCGCTTTTGTGGTGATTCCCATCGCTACATTCTCCTAGAGAACTAACGGTAGTTGGTTGTCTCTTTCTGTAACGTCTTTATGAGCTATCTAAACATCAATGCAGCTCTTCCTACTTGTATCTGGGATGACCTTATCCCTTTATGATCAGAGACATGCAAGTATCCTCTGCTTATTTGGCTATTTTCCATGTCCTTCTTCTCTAACTGGTTTCAATCTTTCTGATGGCTATTATAGCCCTTGAATTTAACCTCATTTCATTGATTTGCGCATTGGGCAGGAGATTTTCTTTCTAGCATCCTGTTCAGCGTAATCTCACAGGATTCTCCTTGTTCTTCAAATTTCCAGCATCATCGCCCTGTTCCTTTTTGTTTAAAGTCAAGAAAGACAGGTTAGCATTTATTCCCTGTCTTTTGGTGCTAGCTTAGCATTCTGAGTTTTTGATAAAATTCGTTGTTTTTCCACCAAAATCTTGGCATGCACTTAGTAGCTGCTGCTTTACATTTATAAAACAGAAAAGCGTACCATAACCACACTAATGTGTTTGTCCGCAAATCATCTATTTTAAAACTGCGATTGGCATCAATCATCTAGCAACATCTCTGCGTGCATTCAATAAAAGGCTCATTGCAGAAACTAACAACGAGCACGCTTTGGTCCCTCGAAGCAGGGAGCAGTTGAAAAATCAATCGGGCTACAAGCACATTCGTACATTTTGTGCAAAAACCTTAATCAATTGAAGGAGAGAGTAATTTTGTCCAAGATTAACAAAAATTAAAAGAATAAAGAACTTTACGAGACGACCAAAGTGCTGAATTGCGCATCTCCATTCCTTTTCTGGCGTGAGGAAGAAAACACATGAGGCTAAATAAGATAGTGTGATAATTCCACAAATAAGAAAAGCACGGCTCTTAACAGTTAAATTCACCGTCCGATTTCTAACAGATGACTATACTTAAGCATGTTGTTGTAAAGAGTTTTCTTTCTTTGTCTTGCTTCATGGTATTTGAGCGCAATTGACCTCAAGCTGCATCAATATCAGTGCCTATGTTCTTGACCGGACAACACAATTGATCCCCATTCTTTTTCAAAGTGTCATAAAAAGCCATGTCCCACGCTCCTTGGGACTACGACTGTGACGATCATGTTCACTAACAGGATTATAGAATTAAGTTGACATCAGATAATTTCTTGATGTTTCTTTGAACAATTCAGCCAATTCCAGTAGCCTGTTCTACTCCGATCTGTGACTTTTGTTAACATAATATGCTCAAAAGTCACTCGGCGGTTGGTCGTTTTCAATATAATATTCAATCGCGCGAAATAGGTTTTTCAATTGGAAAAGCACGATTAGTTTTCATAATGCTGGAACGCAAAGTATTAGTAGGAGCATGAAGAGAAACCGCTAAATTAACCTGCACTCCTTCATTTTGCAAAATCACGAATTTTATGTACTGAAATCCTGAGAGTAGAAACAGTAATGTGACGAGCACCAATGGCTGGCCCACTTGTCATCATTGACAGTTCGCTGCAAATGAGAACATTGTCATAGTTATCAAAGGCTCTCCAATCCCCATGACCACAATATGGCTAACTCGCTCTTGTCCTCTCTCGTCAAAATATTTTGTACCAACATAATCTGAGACATAATCTCCCCATTATTCAAGTCACGCTGCTTTTAATGAGTCCACTAGCACAAAATGTACAGCCAATGTTACAACCCACCCTGAGTGGTTACTAGAACTGAAAGCCCATAATGTTGACGCATCAAAACAGTTTTCAATCAGCATACCATCGGGTAGTTCAAAAGCAGATATTTGACTGTCCATCATGCAGACTCTGTACAATTCTTTTGCTCCAGCGGATTAACGACAAAATTCATCATCAATTTTGTTAACAAATCGCTGCGAAATATTTAGTCATTTTCTGTGAAAAGATTGAACCCGTTTGCGATAGAGCCACTCAAATTTGGGTGGCTCGGAAATTCTCTCTCCTACTTTCTGTCAATCTATCAAATCTGACAAGGGTCAAACTATAAATTGATGGTTTCATTTTCTTCCTCTTTGTTTTCCATTCTCAGCCTCTATTATTTTTTGACGAATGACAAAAATGACTGCTGATTGTTTGTCTCTGTTGCTTCTCTTCACTTGTTCTTCTTGCTCTTTTGCTGATTTTGACGTCTTACTGCACTGAGCGATTTTCTCGTTGGTAGGTTTGTTCCTCTTTACGGAAACGACTTGCTTAGAGACGAGCGTGGTTTTATCTCATTTTTCTGTGGTGTGATATCAAAGGACGCTCGACGCGGTTTCATTTTCCAAAGACAAAATAAGCACAGCCATAATTGCAGTATTCTAGCTAGCGTAATCTTCTAAGCGACTGATTTTTCCTCGCTTTCATTTGCTTGTCATCTTTATAAAATCCACGCAAAGCAGCTGCTCGTTTCTGCAGTCACTCAAAGCAATATAATCAAAGTACGTTGAAAATATTGGAAAAAACGCTGATTAAAAGCTGTAATCGTCAAAAGCCTTCCTTGTAGTATCATCCACTAAAGTCAAATTCGATTGTCTCAGTCAACACTTTTTGTTCTATTTGCCAGAAATTCTGGGTCCGGGAAATTTATTGTAATTATATAATTCAGGTGCAATTTCTTTTTCGCATAGTTATCCTTATAAAACGTTATTTACTTATCTTACATTATTTTACCATAAAAAGTGTTTTTGATAGTTGAAATATGGAAGAGGAAAGGAGTAAGACAGAAATCAGTGTATTTCGTAAGAAATCGAGTTTTGTCACCCACTCCGCAAATTGAGTGAATCTGTAAAGCTGATAGCCTCAACACATTAGAAATTACTCCAACTATTGCAGTATTCTTTGAAACTGAAAACCTTCGTCTCAGCCTTGTATTTGCCAATGGTTCTTTTAGTTTTCTTCATTTTTAGAAGATTTCGTGCGTTTGAGGTAATCCAGCAGCATCTTGCAAGTTCTTGACAGGTACAATTTTCATATTTGGTTTTAATAGCAGCTTCCAAAAGCTGTTTCATAATTGTTTTTCCTTTAGAATTGGCTAGCTCTTTGGTGACTGGATTATTTGGATGCAAAGAAAATTTCTGCACCATTTTTGGCTCTTTCCGAGACCACCTTTTATCAATGCCTCCAATATCGCCAACTTTTCCTTCACGGTCAATTGAGCCGTACCAGCAATATTTCTACTGTCTCTAATGTTGGTTCTAGCAATCTGCCTATAAATTGCCAAACTAAACATCGAGCCTGCACTTGGTCCGCCAATTCCAGCAGTTGAGATTCAATCGGTATACTACTGCGTAACCTCTGTCCGGTCAATCGAAAGCTAATACCAATTCCCGTCCCATTTTTCAAGTTTGATGATTTTACCTATAGCAGATTTTTCCTGACCGTCTTCAACATAGATCTTTTGCCTACGCCAATCTTCTGTGAGATCTACATAATCAATCAAGTCTTTTTGAACTTCTAAAAGTCTTATCGATCACACCTGTCACGTAGTATCTGCAATATTTAAAATCCTCATAAAGGTTGAGTTTTTGGTAACATCAACATAAGACGCCCAAATATTTCAAGCTGATATCCTTTCCTGCTTTTAACCCTTGATATTTAGGCTAAGTTTTGTGATGTTTTCCATATAAAATTGATTGATTCACCGTATATTCTTTACTCGGAAAGTTCCACCAGTCAAATCTTTCGCTCGAATAAATATCTATCGTAAAGGGTCAGCCAAGCATAAACTAAAATGAGCAAGGTAGCATGCTGATCCCAACTGTCTAGCAGTGTAAGAACCTTTTTCCTTATCTTCTTTTGTTATCCACACGCAAAACCTGGACGGACGTCTGCTGCTACCTGGTCGCTTCAATGTAATAAAGGCAGAGGAACTACAAAGAGATAAAAAGAAGGACCAACCCTACCACAAATACTACTCGATCATAAATTTATTTCTTGTTTTTCATCTTGTTTCTTTAACTCCTTTACGACACTTTCGGGCACATACTTTGAAATATCCTGCTCAAAAGCAATCAAGTTCACAGAATCCTTGACGAGCTGATATGTTGATAATTTGGCTTACTCATCATGGTGTCCAGTTCAGGGCTTAATTCATAATTGATTAAGATTTCTCCTCATATTCCAAATCTTGACCATTTCGTAGTCGCTACAAAAGTTGTTACTCCTAACTTTCTCGCCACTTCCACTGCCAATTCATCATGAGAATAACAATGTTTACATTCTCCAAATGAGATAGAGCATCTATAACCATTTTTCTTTTTGCTTCAATACTGAAAAACTCTCAAGATTATAAAAATACCAACTATAAAGGCTGTCAAAGAGTTTACTAGCTCGCTCAATCAAATCCAATGTCCTTTTGTAATTGGGTCAAAGAACCCGCAAATAATCCAATTTTTTATTTGACATATACCGTTACCTTTGAAATTCCATATATTTTCTGCTTCCAGATGCCTAACCCTGCAATTTCTTCCGGTAAATCCACCGACTTATCTGTTTCTACAAACAATTAATACATCTCATTTGCTCAGAAGCTCTCGTTCAGCCATTTTTCAATATCTGCTTTAACAATCTGTTCTTTTGCATGAGCGGATCAACAGAACTAGATCAAAATGTCCTGTAATGCGCATCAAGCGATTGAGTTAGCCTCCATTTTAAGCAGTTCAAATCGTTCTTCTTCCCTGATCATCTGTGAGTTTTGGTTAATAATCACTTGCGCTCTGCGATCTTTTTCAACAAACATGGCGAAGCCATTCTCGCGAAATAGCTTCAATCGCTAAACTGCCCGCTGCCAGCGCCTATCAGTCAACACTCGTCCTCCGTCAAAATAAGGACCAATCATATTAAAATGACTCCCTTAACCTTGTCTGTCGTTGGTCTAGTCGTTTTACTTGCTAGCGTTTTGAGAGGACGTCCCCCATATTTCCTGCTACAACTCTCATAAAGAATATATAACAAAATCTCTAAAGAAGTATCAGTTTTTCTTCTGTAGATAGCTGTAGGTCATTTGCTTTTTCTGTTCAACGTTTTGATTTACAGTCAAATCAGACTAATTTCTCAATCCATTTTACAGCCTCCTTAAGCGATTGCAGAGCAAATGAAAAATCCTCTGATATAAAAACCAGAGAGGGATTGATTGATTGCTTATCTTACTTCTAGCAAAACCAACATCTCCATCTTCCACGACGATACAGAACATTGGTTGTGTTCTTCTACATCCAGTATAGATGAAAAAGTCATGTCCCAATAAATCCATTTGAAGAAGCAGCTTCTTCTAAATCCATTGGTTTCAAGTCAATTTGTTTCGAACGAACGACCCTTTTTGCAGGCGCAGTTTCCACTTCTTCAACAACGGCATCTGTAAACAACTGGCTGAGTTGATTTTATTACGGTTTTTACGTTCAATTTTTGTTTTATTTTTACGAATTTGCGTTCAATTTTATCTCGTTACCAAGTCAATAGGAACCATACATATCTTAGAAACATCTTCTGCCGAAACGAGTGATCGAACCAAGGGGATAGTTACTTCAAACTTTGGCTGTCTCTCTCGATATACTTTCAAGTTTACACGCGCATCCAGTTCTTGATCAGCTTGAAATATTTCTCGATCAAGTTTAGAAACTGCTATAATCCGAAGAGCTTCTGTTACTTCTAGGTTTTCACCACGGATACTATATTTAATCATATAAGTACCTTCTTTCTAAGCATTTTGTTTTCTTTACTTTTATTATAACGCTTTTCTGTACCAAATTTTTCTGTTACCTCTGACAATGAAAATGTCATAATTTCTTTCACTCGCTTCCACTAAAATTTCCTTATGTAGTGTAGGGTTGAGCCAGTCGTATAAATGTCATCTAGCAAAAGAACTTTTGTCGGAGGCTGAACACTGTCTTTCAGTTTAAAAACACTGCTGACTTTTGCAAACGCTCCTTCCTTGTCTTACTTGATTGAGCAATCGTATCAGTTTTTCTAAAAACTTCTTAAAGCAGCAACTTGTCCCTCAAGGAGACTGTTATGTAGTTGAAGCCTCGCTTCTGGTACTTTTCACTACTTACAGGAATAGGAACAAGCGTATAATCGCTATAGGCTTTTAATTCTTTTTGCAAAAATCTCTGTAAATACAGAATAAGAGCATAATCTCCTTGAAATTTATATTGACTAAAGAAGTCTTTCATAACTCATTATAAAACAAAACAACTTTTATGAGAAAACTTCTTTTCCCTTTTTTCACCATGCTATGGCAATCATACAGATTTCACTTTGTTCCATCCAGATAACCTTAGGACAATGCTGCTCTGAAATACGCTGAAATTTTGTCAAAAGCAGGTATCACAAGCTGCTGCTTTTTGGCTTCGTCAAAGTCAATAAATCACGTATGTGAGTTTCGCCAAGTGAGCTGTCACATAAAACACATGACGATTCATAAACCAAGCCTCCTGATTCATCCTCGAATTTCTCTAGATAGCTCGTTCAATCTGTCCGCCATAGTCGCTGTCGCATCATGAAAAAGTAAGCTCGCCTGTCCAGATCGAATCCATGCACGACCGACGCGTCCAGCTATGTTGTACCAGAGCGCTGCGACCAAACAGACTGATGGTTGGCCTCCACCACGAAAAACATCTACGCAAGGAAAAGTCACACACCACGTTCTAGAATTGTCACGTTGTTACTAAAATTGTAATTTCTTTTGTCAAATTTCTCTACAATATCAAGTCGATTTTTGTCGTTGAGGCTACAAAGCCAACGTTCTCACTGGAAAAATAACTTTACGGAGAACCTCTGCCAATTCTTGTCTCTTTTTAATCTCAGAAGCAAAAATGAAGAGGAAAACCCTGTTTTTCTTTGCTTTTAACAAATTGTTCCAACTTAGGAACTAGCTTTTTTTTTTTTTTGATTCAAGTATTTTGAAAATTTTCCAGCAAATTTTTGAGGAACAATTAAAGGGGTTACCATGAAAACGTCTAGGGGAGACTTAAGCGGTTCAGCTCTCCCTTGCTAACTTTTTATCAGCTCATCTGTAGAGGTTGCCGTTAGAAAATTATAGTACTTTGCTCTTTTTACACAGTTGTGTAACGGCATGGTAAAGCATCGGATTATCCACATAAGGAAAGGCATCCACCTCACGTCAACAATAAGAGGTCAAATGCTCGATGATAAGAATTTGAGAAGCTGATGCGTTGTGGCAATCACAAGGACACGAAAATAAACTTCTGATTCACCGTGCAGGAGTGAAAATATCACAACTAAAATCTTCTTGCAATCCTGCGATGTAGTTCTAGACAGACGCAGCATCAATTCAGGGCTAGCCAAGCAAACTGCACCACCTTCATTGATAACTTGTGCACCACTTGACGATATTAGATCATTTCTACTTTCCTGCTCCTGTGACAGCATAGACAGGCTACGCTTTGTTTGGCAACTGCCTCTAAGACCTTAAGAAACCTTAGCTTGGTAATCTGTTAACTAGCCCCATTTCAAAACATTCATTTTGAGAACTCTACTTGTGGAAAATAGTGAGAGTTTTCATCACTTCTGACCCTTCCTAATCACACATATGACCTGCAATAATATAAGCACCTATTGGTAGTTTCTTTGTTTTTCTTTATTAACTACTTGTCACAACGATTGCACCATATTTCCCTTTTTTCTATCATTTCCGACAATGTTTGAGCTTGTTGCTGCAATCCTAAGTAGTAGATGGCTTCTTGTAAAGATACAACCTAAACAGTCTTGTAATTCTATCATATCTATTTATTCGAAAAAAAACTTGGCAAAATACAAGTTTTGTAAAATGAAGATAACAAGTTTAGAACAATCAAAGAGGACGGACAAGGTCCAAGAAGAAATCAAAAATCGCGCTTTATTTGTCACATCAAGCGTGTAATGACAGAGACGAAGCACGAAATTTTGTTCAGGATATCGAAAGGCACTACAAAGCTACTCATAACTGCTCTGCCTTTATATTGGGAAACTGAGTGAAATGAAGCAAGTAGCGATGATGGAGAACCAAGTGGGACTGCTGAATTGTACCTATGTTGAGCGTTTTAGAAAATCAGCAACTAACTAATGTCTGTGCTGTCGTGACACTTTATTTTGGTGGTATCAAGCTAGGGGCAGGAGGTCTTATTCGGCGTATAAGCAGCAACGTTGCTTCCAGCTATCAAAGAAATCAGGGATCGTCCATATAAAAAGAACAGCTTGGAAACGAATCTAACTCTCTCTTACGATTCTAATATCAGATTACCAATTTTCTTAAAGAGCTGACTATTTACAGGGGTAAAGATACATCTCCTTTGCAGAACAAGGTCAAACGACCATTTTCGTTGATAAAAAGCGATAAGGACAGCATGATAGAAGGGTTAATTGAGGTGTTTTAATGGAAAGAGTCGACATTGCTGCAGTCAAGAGTTGCGGAGAGAGTCAGAAGTTCAGTGCCTTCGTCCTAACGATTAACGCAAGCTATCGCATTGATAGTATATTTTACAAGAGACTTTCTTTTCGTTTTATACTGTTGTATCAACTAGTATGGGGGTCATTGTATGGCTTTCAAATTTATCCTTAACATTTACAGAACTCATTGGGAAATATACTCCTATCGTGAAAGCTGAAACAAGCTGGTTCCAAGAAGAAGGCGCTGACTGATGTCTATGTCGAGCTAGAAGCTTTTCAATCCGAGGCTCGATCTATGTCAGGAACCGCATTGCTCTCAGCATGTTGATTGAGACTGCTGAGGCAAGAGGCTTGATTCACAGCCAGATTGCAACCATTGTCCGAAGCAACGAGCTGGAAATGCCGGAATCGGTTTGTCTTGGGTCGGTGCTGCTAGGTTACTCAGGTCGTTGTTGTCATGCCAGAAAGCATGAGTGTTGAGCGCCGCATAAAATTATCAAGCTTATGGTGCAGTTGGTGCTAACTCCGGGAAGCGAAGAGATGCGAGGAGCGGTGCAAAGCTGAAGAAATTGCTAAGAACGAAACTGGCACCACTTCGGTTTAACAACCCAGCTAATCAGAAATACACAGAAAGAGCAACAGGAGCAGAAATTATCGCTTTCGGTGAAAAGTTGGATACTTGCCCCTTTGTCCGGAGGAGTTGGCACGGGCGGTACTATTTCTGAGTGTTTCTCACGCTCTCAAAAGTCAATCCAGATATACAAGTTTATGCAGTTGAGCAGATGGTCCAACTATTCTTTCCGAGTGAGAGCCCTGGAGCTCCACAAGATTCAGGTATTTCTGCTGGTTTGTCCAAACACTAGACATAAAGCTTACGACAGTGTTCGCGTTACTTCTGATCAAGTACTTGAACTTGGGCGTCATGTCGGACCAAGAAGGTTTTCTGGTAGAGTATTTCTTCTGCTGCAGCTATTTATGCCTTGGAAATTAACTCAAAAACTAGGAACGGGTAAAAAGAATCTAGCTCTTGCTCCAGATAATGGCGAACGCTATTTATCAACAGATCTTTTATAATGTTGAAGTTTAAACGTCTAATCATCCGTAATACAAGACCAATCACAATTTTAAACTTTAAATGGGTTAAAAACGAAGCTCTACTGTTGAGCTGCTTTTGTTAAAATAATATTGACTTATTTGTTGGAAATATAGGAAATTTATTGTTTCTGATAATTTATTTGTTCCATTTATAATGCGCTAAAATATTTTGATTACTTACCTTCAATGAGTACTTTCATGGTGTTTTGTAGTTATATTGTAATTTTTTAAAACTTTTGAAAATTGATATTATATTTAAAATAGATAAAACATAATTCCTTGCATGAATGGTCCATAAAGTCCATGAAAGCATATGTGCACCGTGTTTCTATGTTTATTTTAGGAAGTGTCATCTCTTTAATCGTTCCACTGTGGCGTCGTATTTAGCTCAGTCGATCGCTTGTTTCTTTGTACGCTCTTTTCTCGACGATTTCCGGGTTTGGCGTTTTGGACAGAAGCGTCTCGTTGCTTAGTTTCCTTGCCAACCACATGTCTGGAGCTCTTTTGCCATTTAATGGCCAGTTCTTTTGTTGAGGCGGGCTGGTTTCTTTCCTACAAGTTGAGCAGAGTTCTGCTCCAGCGGCATGGTAAGATTTTCAGCACCTGTGATGACGCTGGACATGGCTAGTCTCTGGGGCGGCAAATGGCAGAGCTGATTTCAAGTGTTTCTGGGTTTGTAAAGCGTTTGATGCTGAAGTTGAGATTGGCCTTTGAAGAGTTCTCTCCAAGTTGGTTAGTCGCTTTGTTTTGACAAAAGAATGGTGATAGGGTTTGCTTTGGAGCTGACATGTTGACTTCTGCACGCGTACGTACAGCCTGAGATCAGGTCTTTGAGACTTTCCACGCCAGAATGCGCCAAGCTTTGATTTTCAAAACAGGATTGGACAGCTGGATAAGCTGCTGTGACGTTTGAGACCATCTGCGTATTGACCTGGTGATTTCTTCGCGTTAGCAAATGGCATGGATGGATGGAGAAGACGCAGGATTTTGTCCAAAGGTGTAAAGGAGGACCGAACACGTAATAACTTTTTCATCTTCATTGTCGCTGTAAAAGGACTTCTTTGTCAAACTCCACATACCAGTCGGCAAATTCGATCCCAGATGAGTTAGTAAGGATGTGACCAGCCACGCCAGTCTGAGACTTGTCGCGAAGCTCGGTGACTTTGGCACTGGTTTCGTTGAGGTTATGAAGAATCAGCGAGCAGTGCGACTGTACCAGCTAGCTACCAGCAGCTTAACTTTTTCAACGTTTGCGCTAGCTTGATCAAGGCTAAGACTCTCATTGTTCCAGCGAGAATGCGGCGGGAAATGTTCCAAATTTTGTTGATGAAGTTCCGGAAGCACCCATCTTTTCAGTGGCTGGGCGGATCGGGTGACCTGGTGGCAGTCCGTCTGAAAGGGATACCACGCAGACTATCCGTACGTATCGATACTAGCGATCCATAGGGCCGTACGCCGCTACCGAGAGATTTAGACATCTTGCGCCCTTTGTTCGTCACGATGACAAGTCCGTGGATGAGGGCATTTTGAAACGGTGACTTGCTGGCAAATCTCCGTAAACCTGTGGAAAATCATCCGAGTATACCCAGAGCGGAGATAGCTATCGCAGCCAGCCACCGGGTCGAGGTCTGATGCTGGATACGAGCGTGTGAAGTCTCTCTGAGTCCGTGTGAGGCTGACCCGGTGGCTGAGATGGCCGAGAGCTTGTGCTGAGCAAGTGTCCAGTACGTCCTGGATCTTGCGTCCACTCATCACCTTCTGGCGCTTCCTTCGCCCACATGGATTAAATCGCCATCACGATTTGTAGCGCAAGCAGGGATTTGGTGACCCACAGGCTGACTGAGAAATTGCCAGTCGTGGACATTTCCATCCATTTGCAGATAAGCATCATTGAAACGTGGTGGATAGAATTTCACTTTGTCATCAGTATGTCTTGGTTGCATTGGCATTCTTAGCCAATTAATTCATCTTTGACGAAACCACTGAGGAGCAAACGTGGCTCTTTGACATGACATGTCAGCTCTGATGACCAACACTGTGAACATTTTTCGATTTTGACGAGAGCACGATTTCTTCTAACTTAGCAACGACTGCTTACGAGCTTCAGAAGCGGTCCATGCCTGCAAATTCGCCAGCTAGTCGTTCATGGGTTCCGATCGTCATTCACGACATTGACTTGAGGCAGATTGTGAGCGCTGACCAACGAAAGTCGATGGGGTCATGAGCAGGTGTGATCTTAACAACACCTGTTCCAAATTCTGGATCAGCATGTTCATCTGCCACAATTGGAATCAGCTTATTAATGATTGGTAAGATTACATTGTGCCCAATTAAATCTTTGTAACGCTCATCATTTGGATTGACCGCGACAGCTGTATCCCCAAACATGGTCTCCGGACGTGTGGTGTTGCAACTTCAAAGCACGTGAGCCATCTTCCAGCATGTAGTTCATGTGGTAGAAGGCACCTTCCACGTCCTTGTGGATAACCTCGATATCAGACAAAGCTGTGCGGGCCTTAGGGTCCCAGTTAATGATGAATTCGCCGCGATAAATCCGGCCCTTTTTATAGAGTTCTACGAAAAACCTTGCGGACCGCTTTAGACAAGCCCTTCATCAAGAGTGAAACGTTCCGCGAATAATCAACGAAATTCCCATCTTGCCCCACTGTTCTTTGATGGTATGCCGCATACTCGTCCTTCCGATTCCCAGACCTTATCCAAGAATTTCTCGACCAAGATCATAACGGAGACGCCGTCTTCAGCCAAGCGAGCTTCTAGCCTTAGCCTGCGTGGCAATCCCCAGCATGATCCATTCCTGGTAGCCAGGCGTGTCAAAAGCCCCAGTGCGCTTCTGACGGATAATAATATCCTGCAAAGTCGTGTCGAGCGTGACCAAGGTGCAGTTTCCTGTCACATTTGGCGGGTGGAATCACGATCGAATAAGGCTTAGCTAGTCTCTGAAAGGCTTGAAAAACATCCTCATCAAGCCATTTCTGATAGACCAGCTTCTACTTCTGCTGGATTGTATTTTGGTGATAATTGTTTTTGACATAATATATCCTTTCTAATTTATCTAATTAAAATATCTATTTGAGACGCTCTATATAGGATCTTCGTATTAGATATATCATTATTTTACTGAGTACATAAAAGCAACAGCTATTGAACATAGTAAGATAATAAACTAAAACCAAAAATACCTAATGTGAAATTTGAAGATGTTCCTCTATCAAATACAGAGATGAGAAATTTTTGAGATATTAATCTATTTCTATCTGTTCATTTTTTATTATTTGTTTCGTGAGATAGAAGACATTATATTAAACATCAAATAATGTATTAAAACTCATTATTTGTAGCCAATAAATATGCTTCTTCATAGCAGGTGTAGGAGACTTTAAATAACCTCTTGGTATTATGCTATTCACTTCTCCAATAAAAATTAGGCAACAACATGAGGCAAGAACCATGCTCAAAATCCCAATTAGTACGCTTTTTCAATCTGATCTAAAAGAACCAAGAAGATTAATACCAAGCCCAATTAAATAGCCCAATTTGATATGACTCCTTTCTTTATCCTCCTCTCCCTCTATCAATTCCTTTCGTAAACAGTTATCCAAGTAAACCGTAAAAAGACATAAGCATCAAGTAAATCAATACCGTACTTAGGTTTAGAGAATTGGTTTGAAAAACATGAGAGATATATAGATATATAGATATATAGATGATAGCTGATGTACCATATGATTTTAATATTAAATTCCAGAAAACTTTGCCTGTTTGTGCAAAAATTCTGTTTTGTATATATCAAACAGATAAAAACCCTCTAAATATCGGTATAATATGAATAGTAGGGAAAAATAATAAAAATGAGAGAAATTAAATCTAGATCACTTCGAGATATTGGCACTCATTTACAAAACTATCATATTTATTCTTATTTGTCTTGTATAATATATTTTAAAAGAAAAATATAAACCACTAAAAATGCATCGAATAAATTGAAAAGCTACAAGGGTATCCTACTACTTTGAAAATAAGTTTTAAAGATCCATCCTTCGTTCAAGTAGAATACTATAAACTATAAATAAAAGATGGCTGTAATAAAATAAGCCTAGATCCATAATTTAAAAATAATAATATTCCGGTATGATATCCTAGAAAAACTCAATAAATAATTTGAAAAGTTTTAGATATCTGTAACCTTCTTAATCTGAATCCATATAAAACCCAGTAAAATTCCTACAACAATTTCAGTAATATATATAGAAGTTTAACTGGTAAAGAAATATTTTCTGAAGCAAAGATTATTGGAAAAATCAAAGGGCTAACATTAGAATAGAAACTATAAAATAACATTGGGTAGTAACGCTAGACAGATACAAAAATATCATCATCTCTCTCCTCCCACTCACTCCTCAGCAATCCATATATCAGACCGTCGTGGCGATTGCCTTGGGCATCTTTACAGTCTCTGATGCGAGCTTCGAGGTGAGCCTAATTTTTTCAGCTACTCGTTTGCACTTTGGCAGGGTTATAACCAAAGCAAGTCAGCTCAATCTTATGAAGACCTAGTTCTTTAAAAGCCAGATCAATCAAGGCACGCGCCGCTTCATGAAACATAGCCTCGTCCCCAGTAGTCGGGATGTAAGATATAGCCAATCTCCAAGACATCGTCCTCGTGGCGACGGGGAAATCAACAGAGCCGATGATTTTATCCGTCCTTTGATGACGATTCCGCAGCCAGCTGGGAGATTGTCCTTTTGATTGCGTTTAGGAAGGACATGCTCCAGATAATCAGTCTCATCTTCCAAGGTTTTGACGGGAGGAAAGTCTGCTGGGTAGGAGACCTCAGCCCGACTGGCGTGATCGAAAGATATCCTCGGCATCAGCTGCAGTTCCGCTGACGTAATCAGGGCGTTTCGTTTTCAACTTTTGGGAGCTCTTTTACCATTATATGCTTCAAGAATTTTCTTATTCTACTGCTCACGTTAATCAAAATTATCTTATCGATTGGCTTATTTATTTTTCTGACCGTAGTGGTTTCAATATGAAGCTGTTTTTGACATGCTCTGTTTTATTTTCCTAAGTGAAAGTGAGATAGACGCGATCACTCTTCTTCGTCTTAAAATCCATGCACATAGGTATTTTCCCATCAGACTTGAGGCGCCATAGACTTGATAAGCCCGATAAGAATCCTTTGTCCGATAATCTGTGATAGTTGCTCTAGATCCTGTCAAAACCTTGAAACTTCCCAGTGCTTTTATCCATCATTCAAAATAATTGTCAGCTACCTGTTTAACTACTACATCATCAATCGCACCAATCCAAGCTTTTGTTTTGTATAGCCATCTCATGGTGACAATTGTATAAGCATCTGTTGCTGAGTATTGATAGGAATCACTTCCATTTAAGTCTTTAAATCTTGCTATCCTTTGGAACAAAAGACATAAACGACCTGATCATTTCCAATCTGTTGCATATCCTTTAACGGGATTATCTTGCTCTTTTTGAGAACTTTTGGGGGTTGAGGTTGTTGTTTCTGTAGTCGGATGCTTCTTGACTTTCCCAGAATTCCTGCGAACTACAGGCTACGAAAGACCTGGTATGAGTGTCACTGTACAAACTAAAACGAATAATTTCTTTTTCATAACTGTTCCAAATGCTCTCAATTAAATCGACACCTTTTTCCTTTCAATTTATCGTTTGGTATCCTTAACCAGAAATAGGTTCTCCTATCTGCATCTACCAGTCAGATCCAAAACCTTTCATTTTTGATTGATTTTTATCATGCATGTCTCTAAACTCAGTTCACTGTCCTCCTTTACTCAGTCTTTTACAAAGTGCAGTGTCTGATAATACTCCATACTACTAAAATGTTTGCGGTAAAATGCGACTAGTATCAGAAACAAACCACCACTGATTTTTATTAAGTTCTGCCAACACTTCTTTTTAGCTCACCTCATTAACTGAAAAACCATTGACGTGGTAATGGCATGTGTGATGTGTGGCGTAAAGGGATAAGGCAACCTTCTGACGCCATCAACCAACCAGTACAATTCCATATTATTTTATAATCTGACTCGCTTACTGCACAAAGCCCATTACCAAACTCGTGATTTGTATGTTAAAAATAAAAATGACTATCATCTTAATCGCTTTTGTGAGCCAATGGCTTATCATCCAATCTCTTTTCGATCCGTTGGCGATTCTGTTCTAAATCACCAGTTAACTCCACTGAGTGCGAAACCACTTGACAAATCAGTGTAAGGTCATATAGTAGCTAGAGACAGGAAGCTCAAAAGCAACCAGGTGCTTCATCATAAAGTGACAATTTCAGCTAACAAATCTTATCTTCAGTCGCCAAAATCAAAGACAACTTGTATCTCCATAGAAGGCACAAAAGTATTATCTGAATTTGACCTTCTCTCTTACACAAAATTAAGCAGAAAAATTCGTTTCTGCCACAGATGATTCTGCTTGTTCAGTAAAACTACCCTCTTTAAAAATTCTGCGTAAGTCTCCATCAATCAGCCTTTCCAAGCTACAAATAAAAATTCGCCCTACTGCCATATCTATGACAGGGACGAATGCAACTGCAGCACCGCAATTTCAGGCAGATGCCCGCAACTGTTTATTTTCATTGTATCTTATCATCACATCAGCAGAACCAGTTTTGACGCATTCGTGGACTTCTCAGCACCGCCACTTTCTGTAAAATGCTTGACTCAAAACACCTCTGATGAACTTATTTTAACACCTTTCAGTGAAAATCAATAATTTCTCTCTCCAAAAAGTCCATCTGGCAGTCGAAATCCTTTTACCTTCTTGATAGTTGGCAAATTTCCTAATAGAAACTGATAAAGCATCCGAGCGACTCGTAACGAATAGCTGCTTCCTTAGCTCGTTCATCTTGTCTTCTTCATAGACCTTTCTGACTTTCTTGAGAGCCATTTCATTAATTATACTTGAGTCTTGACTCAAGTTTCAAAAATCATAAAAATTCCTGTTTCATTATGTCGTCATACTCCTTCTAATCACTCCTCGGTAGAAGTCTTCTTCAATATCACGGAAAGGCTGAATATCTTGGACATATTCCAACACCTTGAAACTCTCCTGCTTCATTCGTACTGCCATAAGTCACATAACAAACTTACCTCGCGATTCTGACTTGAACCATACAATTTTCACTTGCCGTTTGCCTTCGCGTAATTCTTTAAAAATAAAGCGCACCTTCTCTAAAAATTTAGGGTGGATATACAGTTCTACATTACGTCCAACCTGACTCGGCATCCGCTTTCGAAGATCATCTCCTCAGCTGGAACGCTGTCATTATAATATTTGAAAATATCTTCCCTTATTGACAAAAATGTTCCATCGGCAAATGATTCAGAATCAGATTTTGCCTGGTTTGCTGATAAATAACCATTGCCAAATGGCAGCTTTGAGTTCTCAGCTCATTGCTGCTGCATTTTGTTCTTTTGGCTTAAAGAAATGGTGAACTGTCCCTCAGGTGTCTCAACAACTTGATATTGTGCCATCTGGCACCAACTCATCACTTTGCTACCGCTTGCTTTATTCTTCTCAACAGTCCTCTTTTTCTGCCTCCGAGAATGATCAGCGAACTGGTATCCATTTCTCAGTCGACGATAATTGCATAATCATAACACTATCCGCTTCTACCACTTTTCAGCCAATCGTCCTGTGTAGGGAAGGGATTCAGCAAAATCACAAAGTAGGATTGACTCTTCCTTAAAAATCATTGCTTCTGAACTCAGCTGCAAAATTTTCAAAATTTCTCACGAACGCTCAATCCCTAGATTGGTCAAATTTTTCAACAGCAGTTTTGCCTCTGAAAAGATCCCGAATCTGGTCGTCTACACATCACCTTAGGCGGAGAATCATATCCATAGCTCTCATGATTTAGAAACATTAGTTCTTCTTTCGCTTTAGTGCCGATCAAATTGTTCTACTAAGCTCAACTGCCGCTTCAATCCTTTACGAGTCTCCATCAGCATTTCTTCATCATCAGACCGCTCATGGGTATCCAGTAGCCTACGTACCCGCATGAGAGAGCTGCCCCGTAAAGCTAAAATTTTCCTGCTTGAAAATCTGGACTGGATGTCCTGGATGATCCACGTATCAGCAATTTCCGCCTCTTTGACTGCTCCTTTCAAAACAGATTTGTGCACACTGCAAAGAGAGACATGACATCCTCAAAGAAAGTCACACCTGTATCTGGAAGTCATCAACTCCTTGCTCCATCGAAGCTAATTTCAATGGCCAGAAACACCTGTAAAATACTTATTAAATTCTTCTTGAACGGCTTCTGCCTTTGCGCCATGATGCAGATCAGCGAAAATATTCTTTAAAATTTCAATTCGTTCATCTGCCATTAGTCAAGCCCACTACTTCATAGCCATTGGCTTCAAAGTCAGAACAATTTTTCCATCGGTGTACCTTCCAGCAGAACCTTGCTTCAGGATGCTTTCCGACCAACCGTATGCATAATTGGGTTGGCAAGCGGCTTGAGCCGAGCTCCACTAAAATTTCTAACACTTCTGGGTGCTATCAATTACTTCTGCCACAGGGAATTGATACATCAATGATGTTATCCATTTTTCACCTCATGAACATTTTTCTATTATTATAACACAAAAAGCGGTTTGCTTTTCTCAGCAAAAATCAAAGCGATCTTTCTCTTTGCTCGATTCTATTTTTAATCAATCATCTATCAGTTGGCTATTTCTGATTCAGGAAGCAGGTGGTTTAGGGAGTTATCGCTTCAGTTGGCACAGATAGATAACATCACATTTATAGCAGCAACTTTGCTAATTTTATCTGCAGCTCCAACAGACACTCGAGCTGTTGGAGCAAAGTAAATAACAGTATACATCTTTCCATCCTCTGCTTCAAGAGCTACTACAACATGAGTTGTGTAAACAAAGAGTGATTCCTCCTGCAAATTATAGAGTTTCTTAGTTTCTTCATACATTTTTCTATCCACAAATCATCTTTCCTTACCAATTTAACCACAGCCTCGGTTCGAGCTGTGTGCGAAAGCTATATCTACTGATTGGATATAGTGGACATTGTAAACCTTGCTGAGTGTGACTAAGTCCCTGCCAGAGTAGAGACATTACAGGAGACATAAACCATTTTCTTGGGTGCATAACGAACAATCGTCTCTAGTAGCCTTTCATCAAGCCTGTCCGAGGTGGATCCACAATCAAAGCATCTGCCCGATAGCCTTCTTTGTACCAGCGAGGAATAATGCTTTCCGCAGTTCCAGCCTCATAATATGTATTATCAAACCCCATTTTTCTTAGCATTTCGCTTCGCATCTTCAATTGCTTCTGTACGATATCCATCCCACGAAGAGATTTTTACTTTTTGTAGCAAAAGAAGCAAAGCCAATCGTTCCCACGCCACAGTATGCATCAATCAAATGATCTTCCGAATTGACATCCAAAGCTTTAAGTGCTTCACTGTAAAGCACCTCTGTTTGTTCTGGATTGAGCTGATAGAAAGCCCGAGGGCGACAGGGAAAACTCATAGCCTAATACACCTTCTTGGATAGCCTCCTTACCCCATATTATCTCGGTCTTATCCCCATAAATTTCGCTCCGACTTACTCGTGCATGATAATTGACCGCTACTGTATCTACTTCTGGAAATTCTGAGGTTAAATCTCGAATAACTGGCGAAAAATCCAACTTTTTTCCTGTAATAAAAATTATCTGTACTTGACCAGTTTTTCGAGCCCTCCGAATCATAACCGTCCGAACGCCTGCTCTCTTACGCTCATCGTAGATAGGAAGATTGTACTTCCCCAAAAGGAGAGCCACTTTATTGATGATTTTCTGCGTTACTTTTATCTTGTACCAGACAATTTTTCAAAGAAATCAGATAATGAGAATTTTTGCGCATAAAGACCCGTTTTGATGCTCCCTTAAATTTTCGTGTTTGAAACTGCAACTTAGCTCGATAATATTGAGGGAGTTTGCATACCAATCGTTGGACGAGATCTCGTAGTTTTCATAACCAGCTGGTGCAAATTTTTTCAAAGCCTGCCGCAATAAATCCGTCTTAAACTCTAACTGTTTATCATAATGCAAGTGCATTAATTTGGCAGCCTCCGCATTTTTCATAAAGCTCACAAGGCGGCTCTACTCGATACTTAGAATGCTTATTAATCGTCAAGAGCTTTGCTTCGACAAAATTGCGCTTAACCGTCGTAACTTGACAAAAAATATCCTCACCCTTTAAAGCACCTGGTACAAAGACTCAAGGTCTTTTTATAAAATCCAATCCCTTCCCCATTAATTCCCATTTTCTTAATTTTTAAAGGGATTCTTTGCTTTACTCTCAAACTCATAAGCCTATTATACCATGCCAACACGATAATGTTGAGAATATGGGTACAATAATCAGTATAAAGAAAAAGAAAAAGTAACTCTCACAATTTCTCAATTCCCAGAAGAATTACGAATATATACAGAGAAAGCCACTTTGTATGACAGTTCTTCCCACTCAGGCGCAACCGTGCTTTATCTAGACACAGGCTACTATCTTAAAAATAGACCAAAAAGGAAAGCTAGCACGAGAGGCACAATGTGCTAAATGGTTTAACAAACAAGGGATCGGTGTTCCTGTCCCTGACATACATCAGCCAAGACAGGGACTACTTGCTCACTAAAGAAGCTCGGCATCTCAGGATTGAAGAGTATAGACCAACCAGAAGTCCTCTGCCAAACCATGGCAATAGCGCTAAGACAGCTCCATAACCTCCAACCAGTCCACTTTCCCATAAACTCACTTCTAAAGAACTATATTCAGCTAGCGGAAGAGAACTATCAAAAAGGGCTTTTTCATGAAAAAGCTCTCCTGCCACAATTTCAGATTCGCAGCCGAGAAGAGGCTTATCACCCTCATTCAAAAGCTAGGACACTTGCTGACTGAAGAAGTCTTTATCCATGGAGATGCCTGTCTTCCAAATTTTATCTTCACTGATGCCAGTCATTTTTCCTGTTTTTCATTGATGTTGGTCAATGTGGCTTTAGTGATCGCCACATTGACCTTTACTGGGCTATCTGGTCACTGAATTATAATCTAGGCAATCCAAAATATGGTGACCTATTTTTGACTACTATGGTCGAGAAAATATCAACTCCGAGAAATTACGACTTATCGCAGCTTTTTGAAGCATTTGGCTAATAGTCACACTTACTATCCCATCCATTAGCTCCAAATTTCACACAAGTTATCGAAAGAATGATTATGAAAAATCACTAAAATTGAAAAGAAAAAGCGTCTCTATCTTTTAGAATTGGACGAGACTGACAAACTTTACATCACTGAAGATACTATTGTTCACTTTATGTTATCAAAAGGCATGAATATCAGTCGAGCAAAAATTAAAAAGAAATTCAGGACTACGCACAGTTTTCTTACGGAAAAATCTAGCTCTATATTATCTTTCTTTCAAGCAAAGAACTGTCAAAAGAAGTGCAGGGATTATTTGATAAAACACGAGATTTCCTTAGATACTATCGAGAAAGTCCTAACGATTCTCATAAAAAGATAACTGGATAGATGAGAGACAATATGCTTATTCCTTTATTCATTCCAATCTTCTATCTGGTGATAAAAGGTGCTTTTGTCCTCAAAGCAAAAATTGACTCAAAAAGGTATCACAGCTCCTATTATTGATGAAGAATTATGCAAATTTGATTTTACAGAAGTAAGTCAAAAGTCGCTGCAAAACTACTCCGCAACTATCAAAGCAAACTACCAAGTAAGGCCCTGCAGGATAAAATTCTTCAATCTATGATGAACAAAGGCTTTTCCTATACCGAAGCTAAGGCAGCTTATCAAACCTTAGACATCAAAGAAGATGAGGAAACTCAGCAGAAATTACTGTACAAAAAGAATTAGATAAGCAATACCGCAAAATATTCTAAAAATATGACTGGATGAGTTAAAAACAACGCCTCACCCAAGCACTCGCTCTGTAAAGGCTACGATTTTTCTGATATTGCTAGCGCTCTCAGAGAATATCTATAAAAAAATGTAAGGTTTATTTATGTTTTTCATGAAAATATGTTACAATAAGAGCGATAACCTGATTAATTGTAGAAAGTTGGTAGAAGATGAAGCTTCCAAAAAGAAGGCGACTTTATTACAATTCAAAGTTATAAGCATAATGGAAATCTGCACCGTACTTGGCGCGACACCATGGTACTAAAAACAACAGAAAACGCCATTATTGGTGTCAATGACACACCTTGGTCACAGAAAGTGACGGCCGACGCTGGGTAACGCGTGAGCCAGCTATTATCTATTTTCACAAAAATATTGGTTCAATATTATCGCTATGATTCGCGAAAACGGGTTTCCTACTATTGCAATCTAGCCAGTCCGTATTATCTTGATGCAGAAGCATTAAAAATACATAGACTATGATTTAGATGTCAAAGTCTTTACCAATGGTGAAAAAGCGATTACTTGATGTAGATGAATACGAGCGTCACAAACGGCAGATGAACTACTCAATGATTTTAGATTATATCCTCAAAGAGAGTAGTCAAAAATCTTAGTAGATTGGATTAACAATAAGCGGGACCTTTTTCGCAGCCCTATGTTAATATTTGGTACAAACGTTATGTAGAGCTAAAGAGTCGCTAAAGTTTCCAAAGGACCAGTGGTCCTTTTTGATTTTTTCAAAGAACAATTTCTTGCAATTCAAGCTTATTTTTATGTATCATATAGAAAATCCTTTGATGAATAAGTACAGAAAGGAAGAGACAATGGCTTTTACAAATACACGTGGACGCTATGCTAGCTTTGGCATCGTAACAAGCTTACCAGATAATATCATTGATTCTTTCTGGTATATTATTGATAATTTTCTAAAGGGTGTGTTTGAGCTAGACGAACTGCTTCAGTTTGAACTCATCAACAACAAAGGAAAAACAACTTTCCGATTTTTCACAAGATAGTCTAACGACTGTTGTCACTTTTGATTTCAATGATACTTTCAACCCATTTTTCCACGAGAAAATTTTTGTAACTGACAATAATGGTAAAGAAACTATTATGCTACCAGACGAATATACTTTTGATATGATAGCACAAAATAGGAAGCATACGGGATTGATAGCTGCTTAAAAATATCTGAGAATAAGTAAAATCCCTCAATAATTTATTGAGGGATTTTGTTATTTTTAGTAGGATTCTTTTGCGTGTTTATTTTTCTGTTTCTCCGTCAGTTTCTTCTTTTGCCTGATTCTGACTCAGAAAAATTCATCGCTTCTTTTGTCCAAGTTGGTAAACTTTTAGCAAGTGGTGCAAAACCAAATTTGTACCGATCATTTTGAAAAACGATGGCGTTTTGGGTAGATGGTGCTTTTTCTTCTTCCAGAGTTCTCATCGACAAACTAGCCTTACCTGAAAATTCATCATAGTCCATCACTTGCACCAAGACCGGATCATTCACATGCAGAATATCACGGATATTTTCGATGTAACCTGTCCGAATCTCTGAAATATGAATCAAGCCTATTGTTCCTGTTTCCAATTCCACAAATGCACCGTAAGGCTGAATTCCTGTAATTCTTCCTTTTAATTTTTCGCCAATTCTCATTTTAATCCTCAATTTCAATGGTTTCAATCACGACATCTTCAAGTGGTCTATCCATCGCACCGGTTTCAACAGCTGCAATCTTATCTAATACCTGATAAGAAGATTTATCTAATAATTGACCAAATACAGTATGGCGGCGGTCTAAATGCGGCGTTCCACCATTGCTTGCATAGCTCTCAGCAATTGGTGTCGGCCAACCACCACGTTCCAATTCCTTTTTGTGCATAAGGAATCTTGCTGTTTTGCACAATAAAAATTGACTGCCATTTGTGTTCGGACCAGCATTGGCCATCGAAAGTGCACCACGGATATTGTACAGTTCCGGAGAAAATTCATCTTCAAACTTTTTCTCCATAAATAGATTCGCCACCCCTACCCGTACCAGTTGGATCACCACCTTGAATCATGAAATCTTGATAATCCGGTGAAAAATGATTCCATCATAGTAGCCATCTTTTGATAAAGCGATAAAATTAGCCACTGTCTTCGGTGCCTGTTCTGGAAATAATTGAAATTTCAAATCACCGTGGTTGGTTTTTAATAGTCGCTTTTCGGTCCTTCTGTTGTTTCCATCGTTACTTGTGGAAAATGTAATTCTTTTCTATCATTCCTAATTCCTCCAAAGCATAAAAAATGCCATCTTCTTCTACTTTTTTTGTCACAAAGTCAGCCTTGGCTTTTATTTTTTCATGTGAAATGCCCATAGCAATACTGATACCTGCATAATCAAACAACTCTAAATCATTGAGCTCGTCTCCAAAAACCATCACATTCTCAGGCTTCAACCCCAGATGCTCCACAACTGTCGCAACTCCAGATGCTTTTGAACCATTTGTTAGAACTACATCTGATGAATGTGGATGCCAGCGAACCAATCGTAGATGTTCTTCTAACTCTTTAGGCAATTGCAAGCTATCTCCAATATCTTCAAATGTCCACATTTGATAAACGTTGTGATCTTGATACAAATCCGGCTGAATAGGTAAATTAGGATAAACAATATCAATGGCTTCATCAATAAGCGGTGTTCGCGTCGAAAAGCGCTGCCTCATGACTACCAACGAGACCAAAGTCAATCCCAACTTCCTTCGTCCAAGCGATATAAGTTTCTACCACATTTCGAGCAATCGGAGTTTGCGCAATAACCTTTCCTGCCTTATCTTCAATATAGGACCCATTCAAGGTGACAAAAAATCAGGCTGCAACGCTTTTCAGTTCTGGAACTACACCAAAAATTCCTCTCCCCGAAGCAATCCCCGTTAAAATTCCTTTTTCTTTCAGCTGTTTAAACACCGTTTTAATAGAGCCAGGAATATAGCCAGTTGCTTTTATTCGTAACGTATCATCAATATCGAAAAAGACGATTTTTAATTTTCTTAGATTTGTATTTTTAGTTTTTGCCTTCATAATCTCCCTTTGACACTTACTCGCTTTCTATTATACCACTTAAATGTCATCTTGTGGGACAAGGTGGTGCTGAAAGGCGTAAACAACAGCTTGTGTCCGATCACTTACTTCTAATTTTTGATAAGATATTAGATACATGTGTTTTAACAGTCTTCAACGAAATAAACAACTCATCTGCTATCCGTTGATTTTTCCATACCCTTTTGCTAATAGACCTAAAATATCGCGCTCACGCGCTGTTAGCTCTTCATGTAATTCAATATGATTTCGATGGTATTCCACTTTCTGACTGACCTCTGTTTTCAATAGCAAGTTCACCCTTAGCTACCTTTCGAACTGCTCGTAAGATATCGTCAGCACTAGATGTTTTTAAGCATGTATCCTTTAGCCCCTGCATCTAAAACTGGGTAAATTTTTCATTATCTAAATAAGAAGTCAAAATAAGAATTTTAGCTTCAGGCCATTCTTTTAAAATAGCAAGTGTAGCTTCAATCCCATTCATTTTAGGCATGACAATATCCATCATTATCACATCTGGTCGTAATGACAGAGCCTTTTCCACCCCTTCACAACCATTTGAAGCTTCTACCACCATATCAACATCATTTTTGTACATCCAAATAGCTCTTCAAACCAAGTCGCATCCCATTTCATGATCATCTACTAATAAAAAGTCTGCATCCTAATCTCCTTTCAATAGTGGCACACGAATATCAATCGCTACTCCTTGCTTCGAGACTGTTAAAATCTGTATCGTTCCTGCCATATCATTTACTCTTTCTTCCATATTTTTCAGACCATAACTCAACTCATCAGACGAGATGGGTTCAAAAACCAATTCCATCGTCTGTCATCTTCAACTGTAATTCATTCTGAGTTTTGATACAGATATACATCTAAATGATTCGCATTGGCATGACGGAGCGTATTACTAATAATTTCTTGAGCGATGCGGAAAATATGCTCCTCAATTTGTTTCAGTAATTTTTGAACATCATGATGAAAACTCACCTCAATATCACTCTTATCCGATAGCTCCTTCAAAAATAAGATTCAGCCCTTCAACCAAGCTTTTTCCTTCCAACTCTGTCGGTCGTAAATGAAGTAACAAGATACGCAAATCACGCTGAGCGGTATTTAAAAATCCCTGATACACCAGACAATTGTTTCGATAATGTATCCTTATCTAAATGCTCCACTTGCCCTGTCACGCCGGACAAAATTATATTGGCAGCGAAAAGTTCCTGACTGACCGTATCATGCAAATCACGTGCAATCCGCTTTTCGTTCCTTTTCAATAACTGTCTCTTCGTTTTTGCAAGGCACGATTCTCTGACTTTTGCAGATTTTTCTGTTAAATGAGTTAATTTCTCTGATAGCTGCTGAAAAGAAGCATCAATTTCTGATTGATGTGTTTCTTGCAGTTCTCGACCTTCCAAAATATTTTTCAAATTTATCTGAATCGTCGACAAAGTAACCATTTGAATCACTTTGATACCCAAAAACCATCAACATCGTCAGAGAAAAAGTCAGCACAATCACAAAAGAAACTAAAACTTTCCAAGCGCTCAACATTATTAAGAATCAGCTGCCAATCAAAAATTAAATAAGCCAAAAATATAATGAATAATGATACCTAAAAATAAGTATGGAGTAAAAAGCTAATCAAGAGGTAGTAGATTTTTCATTTCCGAACCACCTCAACATTCCCAACAAACGTTGATAGGACAATTTTGACACTTTTGTGTGCTCGCTTAAAGTCTGGTGTTGTCAGGCTGAGACTTTCATTTCGCAACTCATAGACAGGTTGACCTAAGAATTGTAATTCCCCATATAGATTATTCACTTTGAGACTAACTGCTACATCAACTGGCACAATGATTTTTGTGTTACCGAAAAATTTACGCAAAATAATCACATTATCATGGTTTGTGATAATGACCTGTTCCAAGTGAATCGTATCTTTTCCCACCAGCCGAAATAGATTAATGTCATCAAATCGGCGGGTATCTAATGGGCCAAAATGATGAAGATTTCCTAGCCATTTATTTTTCTCGTTTTGGATTCTACTGTATCATCAAAAATGAGATTTGTCACTCCATTTTTCCTTATAAATATAAAGGGTAAGCCACAATCATGCCATAAATAACCGCGAAAAAAAGCAGCAAATAACATAGGGATTGAGCATAATAACGAGTAATATAGTAGATGTCACTAGGAGGAAGTTTCCTCTTTGTTTTTCCAAAAATAATAATAAAAGCAACAACAAGAAAAAGCACCAAAAAGAATAACACGTGAAAAATGACCAGATAAAATCGTCACTAATGCAAATGTTAGTAGAATGGATTCAACAAAAATAAAAATTGGAGCTTTTTCATAGTCTCGATACCTTTCTAATCCTATTGTATCAAAAACTTTCAAAAATTCCTCCGACTAAGGTATGAAAATAAGACAGTGAAATAAAACTAAATATTTCCAATACTGGTCTGTAGTCCCAACCTCTTAGCCAACATTTTTAATAGCAGTATACTGGACAAACTTGAGGAACTAAAAACAATACTTCTCTATCATATAAATGAGCTTAAAAAGAGTGAGGGAAAAATCGGTTTAATAAAAACCACGAGTTTCTTCCCTCACTTTTTTAATTACTTGCACTAGCGCTTGTGTCTGGTGTTTTCGAACTTGATCCATCGTTACCGCTACTCGACGAACTACTAGATGATGGACTATTTTTATTTGAACTGCTTCCAGATTGCGAACTACTTTCAGATGTAGATGATTCTTCAGTTTTTGCTCATATACATATAAGACAATACGATCATTTTTTAAATTTAGAGGCCTCTTTGCTTCTGGGCTTTTGTTTAATAATCGTATGTGCCTGTGTTCCTGCTGGAGCTGTTGTAACTATTCGTTTTTCAACATTAGCTCCTTGAACGCCAATAACTTCGGTAAGGTTATTATAGGCAAATTCATAAGTGGAACCTATATAACTTGGCATTGTAACACTTGAAACCGTCTTCGCTACTTCTTTAACGTAATCCGATTTTTGAAGTCAAATCATACGTACTACCTGCTGCTGGCGTCTGACTAACAACAGTTCCTGCTGCATAGTCACTACTTTCGACTTCTTCAATTTTTAATCAAGCCCTTTGAAACTTTGTATTTTTGCACCAAACTGTTGATAGCATCTGCTTTTTCTGACCGCTATAATCTTCCATAGTAAATGTTTTCGGCCCTTTTGAGACAATCAAATCTACTGTGCTTCCTTCGCGACGTTGTGTTCCCGCTTGTGGATTCGTACGAATGACAGAATCTTTCTTAGCAGAATCACTGTATTCGTCTTTCTCTTGCCAACTTTCAAACCTGCAGCTTCAATCGCGGAACGTGCTTGCGCGACAGTTTTTCCAGTAACATCTGGTATTTTTACATTTGAGGACTCAAATAGACTCAAAGCTACCAAAGCTGCAATAACTAAGACTACTGCCGACAACAACACTTTATAACGTGTTCTTAAACGACGTTTTTTTCTTTGGTTTTTGGTTTAGGCTTAGTTTGATTATCAACAGCTTCTTTTGTAGATGTAGCAGTCGGTTTAGACGCTGAAGTCAACGTATTCTGTGATACTTTAGGGAAGCGTCTTAGTGTCTGCTTTAACAGTATCATCAAAAACTAATTTCTTCTCATTTCGACGATCAGCAGATAAACAACTAGATAAGTCAACATACATTTCTGCAACAGATTGATAACGATCTGTTAATTTTTTACCGTGGCCTTGATAACCACATTTTTCTAATGCTTGTGGAACATTTGGATTTTCAGCAATTACAGAAGGGAGGGGTTTTTGGAAATGCTGCAGTGCAATCGTCACAGCACTATCCCCATCATAAGGAATGTGACCTGTCAGCATTTCATAGAAAATAATCCCCATAGCATAAATATCACTTTGAACTGTTGCTTTTGATCCACGTGCCTGTTCTGGTGATAGATGATAGCACAGATCCCAGCATTGAGTTGTCTGGGTTAAACTCGTTTCTGCAAAAGCTACTGCAATTCCAAAGTCAGTTACTTTTGCATCGCCATCTGGAGTTAAAAGGACATTTTGAGGTTTTAAATCACGGTGAACAATCCCATGCGTATGCGCCAAACGCATCGCCAAAGTTTGTCCCATGATTCGCACCGCTTCTTCATTGGACAAAAAGGAGCATGCTCTTTGATATAGCGTTTCAAGTCAAGTCCAGCCACATACTCCATTGCTGAGATATTGCTGGCCTTCTTCTTCTCCAATGTCAGTAATCCGGACAATATGAGGATGATCCAAATCTGCCATGGCTCGCGCCTCTCTTTGAAAACGCTACAGCAATCGGATCTGTCTGGTAGTTGGTTCTTAGAACCTTAACTGCGACTCTTCCCCGTCTAAAATCAAATCTTTCGCCAAGTAAACATCTGCCATGCCTCCTCGACCGATTTGTTTGATGATTCTATATCGTCCGGCAAATATTTTGCCGACTTGAATCATTCTGCATCCTCCTTATGATAATGAATCAGGGCAACTGTAATATTGTCCAAACCACCTGCATTATTCGCAAAACGAGATCAAGGTTTCTGCTTTCTCTGAAAGAGAGAGATCGCTTGTCATAATATCATAAATTTCACTTTTCGGAAATCATGTTGGACAAACCATCACTATTTAAAATAATATAATCATCATCCTCGAGACTGATCATACCAACATCAGGTTGCACTTCACTTCTTTGACCGATGGATTGTGTAATGATGTTGCGTTGTGGATGACGTTCTGCCTCCTCAGGCGTAATTTGTCCTGCTTTGAGTAATTCATTCACCAAAGAATGATCGCTCGTCAACTGTCTGTAGCTGTCCCCACGCACTAAGCCAATACGTGAATCCCCTACATGGGCATAAATAGCTTGAGTCCCAATAATTGCTAAAGCTTCAAGTGTCGTGCCCCATTCCTTTGTATTCTTCATCTTGACCAAATTGGTGAACCTTTTTGGTTTTCTGTTTCGAGATGTTCTGCGAACCACTCACGGACACCGTTAATAGAATCAATCTGAGTGTCCACCCAAGCAGCACCGAGATCTGTGACAGCCATCTCGCTAGCTATATTGCCAGCCCGATGGCCTCCCATCCCATCTGCTAAAAGAATCATTATCATACCAGCACGATTAACAAATTGATTCGCGTAATCTTGATTATTTGTACGCTTTTGACCAACATCTGTTAATAATGAAATTTCCATACTGTCAATTTCCTCCTGTTAAGATATTCGTTTGAATTGACTGATAAAATCCGTCACTTCCATATAATTCCGGCGTAATTAAGATACAACCGTCTTGTAGAATATCCCGTCTATTCTGTTCTAGTTTTACCTGTTCAAAATTTGGATGAGCAGCTAAAAATTGCTCGACCACTTGAAAATTTTCTTGCGAAACGATTGTACAGGTACTGTAAGTTATTATACCACCTTTTCGCAAGCTTTGACAAACACTATCTAATATCTCTAGCTGAATTTTTGTAAAGAAGTAAAATCTGCATTTTTCTTTATTGTATTTAATATCTGGTTTGCGACGAATAAGACCAATTCCTGAACATGGTGCGTCTACTAAAAATTTTATCAAAGGCATCCACTCCAAAAGTCTCAAAAACCCTTCTGGCATCCAGCTTTTTCGTAATAACCCTATCTGCTACACCTAAACGTTTTGCATTCTCTTCAATTAAACGCAACTTATGGTCATACAAATCTAAGGCTATAACCTGACCTGTCGTCAAATAAGAAGCAATATGTGTTGTTTTCCCACCAGGTGCACTACAAGCATCCAATACTTTCTCATCACCTTGCACATCCATAATTGGTGCCACTAACTGACTAGACTCATCCTGAATGGTGATTGCACCTTTTTCAAACAAGTAGTGACTTGCAAAATGGCCATGACTTTTTCACCAAGGCAGTCGGAGCTAATAGTGAATCTTCTGCCTGTAGTCGTTCCTTTAACTCTTCTTTACACTTTAAGTCGACTACTCGAATACTGGCCTTGTTCCGAAGAAAGAGACTCTCAAAAATGGCTAGAGCTCGTGTTTCACCGTATTCTTCAATAAGCACTTTAACTAACCAAACTGGTAGAGAATACTGAACAGAATAGCGTTTGTTCTTACGCTTAATACTGGCTATGTCTGCCACGCCATCCCGTAACAGCCCTCGTAGCACTGCATTGACGAACTTTTCACTTCCTCGTGCTTTTGCTAATTCTGCTGCTTCATTAACAGCTGCATGCGCTGGAATTTTTATCAAGATAGTGTATTTGATACAAACTCAGCAACAAAAAGGATGTAAACCCAGGAATCTAACTTTTCACGATCTTTAATGACATGAGATAAGTACCATTCTAAGGTCATTTTGCGTGCAACCGTTCCATAGACAATTTCGGTTACGAGCTTGGTCTGCAGAACTCAAAGGTATCTCTAACAACGCTTGATTGAGAGCAATATTGGAATAAGCTCCATTTAAAAAGACTTCTTCTAATATGGTAAGAGCTGCTTGCCGTGCTGTTTTACTTTATTTACCAAAGAAATCACCTATCGACAAGTGTCGTCCCTAGACCATTCAAAAATCAACGATACTCATTTTGGGTTTTCCAGCTGGCTGTACTGTTTGAAGAGAAATTGCACCTTCACCAGTTGCCACAATCAATTCTTTTTCCGATAACAAGGATTTCTCCAGCTTGCCCCGAACCCTCTACTGGCCTAGCTTCCAAATTTTTAAATCGCCCTCCATTTAACAGCGTATGTGCCACTGTACGGATACATACCGCGAGATCTGATTAAAAATCTGTCGATTGGTTTTGGCCCAATCAATCCGCTCCTCTTCTGGTAAGATATTTTGGTGAAAAGGTGACTTGATTGTTATCTTGTGGAACAGGTTTTAGATCTCCTGCCAGATACCTTGGCAAAGTTTCTAACAATAAATCTCGTCCCACTAATGCCAATTTCTCAAACATTGTTCCAACATTATCAGTTTCCTCAATGGGAATTGCACGATGCGCAATCATATCGCCTGCGTCCATTTCCTTGACCATTTCCATAATAGTCACACCTGTTTCCCTTATCGCCATTGATGATGGCATAGTGAATAGGTGCTCCTCCACGATACTTTGGCAAAAGCGATGCATGCACATTGACCGCAAAGTCAGCAGAATCCAGCAAGCGGTTTGGTAAAAATTGACCAAATGCGGCAGTCACGATTCCATCTGCACCAAGAGATATGATCCAATTCTTCACTTCGAGACAATTTTTCCGGCTGATACACAACTAAATCATACTCTAAAGCCACCTGTTTAACAGGAGTCATACGGATTTCTTTTTACGTCCTACTGCGCGATCTGGCTGTGTTACAACCGCCAAAATATCGTACTGATTGCTTTCTAATAACCCTTTGAGTACTGTTGCAGAAAAATCCGGCGTTCCCATAAAAATAATTTTTTGTCATGTTTTCCTCATATTCTTTTTCTATTATATCAGAAGACAGCTTGCATTTCTCCAAAAAGTCACATAAAAATTTTGTGGTTTCCTTGTCTATAATTAAACGTAAGTTTTGATTGTCCTTTTCTTGTGTCCAATCTAAAAACCTGATTTAAAACATCTTGCAAATGCTCTTTCAAAACGATATTTAATAATCAATTGGTAATGATAGAGATTGTGAGTACGAGCAATCGGCTTAGGAGTTGGAGCCCAATACCTGAACCTTATTTGATAAGCCAGAACGTATCAGATTTAACACTTCGTATGACTTTTTAATAACCTCAGCTTCTATTTTGTGTGATAAAGTAATCCCCACCGTAAAGTAATAGGGTGGATAGGATAGTGCCTTCTGACACCCATTTCATGAGGCATAAAACCCTCATAATCCTGATTCTTTGCAAAGACAATCGCATAATGTCTTGGATTGTAACTTTGAATAATCACATGTCCTGCTTTTTCAGCTCGTCCCTGCACGTCCTGCAACCTGAGTTAAAAGTTGAAAGGTTCGCTCAGATGAACGAAAATCTGGTAAATTTAACGCTGTATCTGCATTTCTAGCACCCCTACAAAGAGTCACATTTGGAAAATCAGAGACCTTTTGCAATCATCTGTGTTCCCAGTAAAAATATCAGCATGTCTTTCCTCAAATTTTATCAAGATTTGTTCGTGACTACCTTTTTTACGAGTAGTATCAACATCCATTCTTAAAATTCGAGCTTGCGGAAAAGCTTCTGCTAATTCATCGTAAGCCTTTTGCGTCCCCGTTCCATAATAACGAATACTCGACTGGAACAATTCGGGCAACTATGAGGAATACCTTTTGAAAATCCACAATAGTGGCAATTCATACTTTTCGTATCCATATGTAAGGTCAGAGAAATGTCACAATGTGGGCAACTATCAACCGCACCACACTCACGACATGACAAAACTAGAATAGCCTCGTCGGTTCAACATCAAAACAACTTGCTCTTTCTCTAACCGGTCTTTAATTGCTTCTAAAAAGAACTGGAGTAAAATCGCTTCAGCTTCGTTTTGCCCGATATAATCACGAAAATCCACAATTTCTACTTCAGGAATCTGAGCTTGCGGATTAGCCGTTTAGTTAATTGTAAAAATGATAAACCCCTGCCAGCTCGCGCTCTACTTTCTAAACTCAGGGTCGCTGACCCTAGCACTAAAACGGCATTGATTGTACTTTGCACGTAGCAAGGCAACATCTCGTGCATGATAGCGTGGATTGGAGTCTTGCTTGTAGCTTGCCCTCATGCTCCTCATCAACGATAATCGCACCAATGTAATGGAGCAAAAATAGCAGAACGCGCACCAACAACAACTTGTGCTTCTCCTCGCTCAACCTTGCGCCATTCATCATATTTCTCACCGTTAGAAAGTCCCGAATGAAGAATCAGCAACTTTCTTTCCAAAACGCGAAATAAAGCGATTAGTAACTTGCGGTGTCAAAGAGATTTCAGGAACTAACATAATAGCTGTTTTACCACGGCTGAGTGCTGTCGAATAACCTGCAAATACCTTCCGTTTTGCCACTCCCTGTTACTCCTTCTAGTAGAAATGGCTTCCCTGTGTGCCCGATTTGCTGAGTAATAGCTGAACAGCTCCTTTTTGCTCTTCATTTTAACACCAATGCAGACGTTGCTGAAACATTCTCAAAATAAGTTTCAGAGCGACTCACCCTCTTTTTCAATGACTTGCAAAACGTCTTGTTCTATAAAATAGTGAATAACCTCTCGTGAGAAACGTTTCTTCAGATCTGCTAGACGTTTGCAAACTGGTCTGATTCTGTAAAAGTGATCGCAAAGCTTGCTCGCCCGATTAGGAGATGTCTAACTGACCTAATCTCTCATGATGAACTCGATACCATTTTTCTGTGTTTTATATGCTTTTTGATCAGTTGCCTGATACTCGAGTTGAATCGCCCCTTGCCGTGTTAGACGCATTACCTTAGCTTGGAGTGTTTTTATCAAGCGATGAAAAATGCCGCTGATCTACATTGCCAAAAATAAGCATTCGATCTTCTTTCGTCAAAGCGGGCTGAGCATGGAGAATTTTTATCATAACTGAGTTTAGAAAACCAGGCAACATAGCTTTTTAAGATGGAAATTTTGTAAGAAAAAGACAGATTTCTCAATTCTTCTGCTAGCCACAGTTGCTCCTCATTTAAAAACTGGGTACAAAGTCCAATACCTCTACGATTTCTTTTTAATCCTATCTGGTCGCTTTCTTCTACTAACCTACAACAATCCCTTTGAATCAGGCGATTAGCTTTCCCAAAAAGGCACATGGACACATACCAATTTCTAGCATAGTCGAAAAATTCTTTCGAACTACATAACTATAAAGGTCTATCCGTTTGCATTAGAGGAACATCTACAATGACCTTTGCAATCTGCTATTTTCTCACCACTATCATTTTCTCAACAGATAAGATTGGGCTGACCGAAATGCCCAAATTTCGCCCTTCTTTCCTTGGCAATTTTGTTCTTTGATTTTTACGTTCTTCTTCTTCTTTCTTTGCGTGTAAGCGTTCTTCTTCAAACGTCGACGAACTGCTTCCCGTTTGCCCCTCAGGATCTGGGTGAATCCCAACGTTTCAGATTCGATTTCTTCCAAAAGCACGAAGTGTTGATTTGACGGGACTTAAATTCTTGGGTTGGAGCTGCTCCTTCTTCCAATTCATAGAGCACGTTTGGCTTCAAGAATCACCAAGAATATTTTTGAAGGCACCTTATCATAAAGCAAGGTGTCGATTGAAGGTTTTAACATCATAATTTTTACCTAATTTCTAAATTCTTATCTTACTAGAAAGTTGTTCTGACAACATATCTTGATAGTGTGTAGTGACACGTTCCACTCGGAAATGTTCAGCTTCAATCACGTTTAACACGCTCAGCAGCCAAAGGAACCTCATCATTGACAATTGCATAGTCGTATTCACGCATGAGAGCAACTTTCTTCTCTCGCTTTACGCAATGCGTTTTGGAATCACTGCACTATCTTGTTCCACGTCCTACTAATCGATCTTGCAATTCTGCTAAATCAGGTGGCGTTAAAAAGATAAAGACAGCATCTGGCACTTTTTCTTCACTTGAAGTGCTTGAACTTCAATCTCAAGCACATCAATTCCTTTATCTAACGTTTCATTCACATGGGTCAAAAGGGTTCCATAATAATTACCGACGTATTCGTACTCCAACATCTGACCTCGTCGAGATCAATTCTTCAAATTCTTCCACGCGTACGGAAGAAATAGTCCACCCGTCCACTTCACCAGGACGCTGAGTACGAGTTGTCATGGATACAGAGTATTGAAATTGATTGTCTGAGCTTTCAGAAAATCTCAGTCAGAACTGTTCCTTTCCCACTCCTGAGGGCCAGAAAAACGATTAACAAAGCACGATCCGCCATCATATCTCCTTCATTGTCTTTCTATCTAGTGTAACAGCAGTATTTTTCAACTGCTAGCATAGATATCAGTTTATGAAAATCAATCTAGGAAAACATTGTCGTCCATAGAGACTGGGACGAAGTTCTCCAACGTCGGTACGGTGCAATAAGACAACTTTCAGCACTATCTACTTTTTGCATAATCTACGGCACGCATTTTGAATAACGTTACTTTGATATTTTCCTGGATATTCGAGATTGTTTTCAATCTTTTGTCACATCATGCTAGATAGTAATCTTATCGTCTTTGATTTGATCAGGATTAACCATAAATTCGGATTTCACGACCGCTTGAAGGCAAAACTATTTTTCACGCCTTCAAAGCTACTGGCAATTTCTTTCAAATCTTGGAGACGTTTGATAGCTTTTCGCAGAGATTCACCTGCGTGCGCCTGGTCGAGCGGCACTGAGCGTCTGCGAGCTAAATAACCAGCAGTGACACTTTCTGCTTCTACATCACCATGGTGACTGGCAATCGTGTTAACCACAATTGGATGTTCCTTATACTTACGAGCCATTCTGTTCCAATTTCACGTGGCTACCTTCCACTTCACGGTCAAGGCTTTTCCAATGTCGTGAAGGAAACCAGCACACGACTAAGGCAGCATTTTCACCAAGTTCACTTCAGTGACACCAGATAATTTCGCGACTTCAACAGAATGGCGCAGTACATTTTGACCGTAGGTGATGTACGGAACTGCAAGCGTCCCATAATCTTCGATTAAATCGGGATGCAAATTTGGTGCACCGATTTCATAAGCCGCTGCTTCACCACTCACGAATCTTAGCGTTCAATTTCCAGACGTTCTTTCTTCCAATTCTTCAATACGGGCTTCCGGGTGGATGCGAGCCATCTTTCAATAGTGCCTTCCATTTGTCATGCGAGCAATATCAAACGGACGAATTTGATTCGAATCCAGATGGGTCACCACTTCTGGTGTATCATCAATAATGACATCAATACTGTCAAACTTTCAAAGGTCCGAATATTCCGACCCTTCCCGTCCAATAATCCGCCCTTCATCGTATCATCCCGCGCAGATGAACAGTTGAGATGGCTTTGCTCAGCAACGTAGTCACCTGCACATTCGTTGCATGGCTTGGACTAAAATATCCCTTCGCTAATTTTTTATCAGAACGTTTGCGACCTCTTGCTCTGCTTCACGAATCCGTGTCACAATTTTCCTTTGATAACTTATCCTTCGAGTCCGGTGGGGAAGGATATCAGGCTTCTGTTTGTGAGAGTGCAGCAACACGTTCTAATTCTGCTTCTTTTAGTTGCTCCAACTCTGTCAGTTTGTTTTCACGCGCCTCAAGGGTTTTGAGTTCTATCAGAAATACTGCTCTTTCTGTTCGAGCGTTTTTCTTTTGTTGGTCAAATTGTCATCTTTACGATCAAGACTTGTCGCGCACGTTCTGTCAAACGACTTTCCAGTTAGCTTCAATTCTTGACGATCAGATTCCCCAAATTCTGCCTCAACTTCTTCTCGAGTATCGCTTCTTCTTGCCTCTAACAGTGCTTCTTTTTAAAGGGATACACTTTCGCGCTTTCACTTCTTTTCAGCAACAAACTCGCTTCCACGCTCCAGCTTGTCCACGTACATTGGTGGCTTCTTGTTCAGCATTTAAAAGAGTAAGTTCCGCAGCTTCTTTCCTGATTTCATGCGAGCTGGAGATACTTTGTATCAATGCTAAACCAATGACGACGGCAAAACACCTGCAAAATCATTTCACTGTTTTACCTCAAATTATTGATATTGAATTGTAAAAATTCTTAATTATTTTTATCATAAAATCAATTTTTCACAAACTAAATTATTATCGAAAGTGAACATTTTCACATATAACTTTTTATCTCCTTTCTCAGCCAAGTTTTCTCAAAAAGATAAAAATTTTCTTCACCAAAGTAAAATATACTATAAATTTATTAAAAGCAAAGGTTTTCTGATGGTAAAAGAAGTAATAGTTGAAAGTTTTGAGTTAGAACCACACGATTATCAAAGCCTTTATGTGCGTTTGATTGGCGAAGAAATCGGTCCAAAAGGTGACGTCATCTCGACTTTGATATTCGTCTTGTCCAACCTAACGAGGATTCTATCCCAACTGCTGGACTACACACAATTGAACATCTCTAGCAAAGCTCATTCGCACTCGGATTGATGGCATGATTGATTGCTCCCCTTTTGGCTGCCGTACTGGCTTTCACACGATCATATAGGGGACGACATAGTACAACCGAAATTGCCAAAAGTCATAAAGGCCTCTTTAGAAATAGCTGAGAAACCACCTGGACTGATGTCCCTGGCACAACCATTGAATCCTGTGGAATTATAAAGACCACAGTCTCTTTTCTGCCAAAGAATGGTGCAAGCTAATTTTTAGATCAAAGATCTCTGATGATCCTTTTAAACGCCATCTTGTATAAAATATGAGTAGGAAATTCAGTTTTCCTACTCATTTTTACTATTGACGAATCAAATAATCAAATGCTCCTAAAGCTGCTGTTGCTCCTGACCCCATTGAAAATAATGATTTGTTTATGGCACTATCTGTACAATCACCTGCTGCAAAAATTCAGAAACATTTGTCGCACCCTGTTTATCAACAATGATTTCACCGCGCTCATTGAGAGCAAACTGAACTGTTCTTTCAACCAGTCTGTATTGGGCACGAGGCCAATTTGAACAAAGACACTAGGCTCAATTTTGATGCTCTTCATTATTCTCACGGTTAAGATAAGTAATAGCTCAACTTGATCGGAACCATGAATTTCTTTTGTTGCTACATTGGTTAAAACCAGTCACGTTTTAAGTGGGTGCCTCGATCTTATAAGACTTGATCAGCTTTCAGGTTGGTAGAAATTCGAACACATAAACATGTTCTGCAAGGCCGCTAAGTCAATCGCTGCTTCAATCCCAGAGTTACCTCCGCTGATAACAGCTACTTTTTACCAGTACTAGGACTCGTCACAATGAGGACAATTGGTGACACCTTTGGTTCAGAATTTGTTTCTAGCCGCAGAACATTGACATTTCGCCAACGAGCCCCAACAGGAGAGAATCGCTGTTTTTGTTTTCAGAATGGCTCCATTTTCAAGCTCCACTTCAATCAAATCCTTTTTCTCAATGTTTTGCACACGTTGATTCTTCATGATATCAATCGGATATTTCTTGGTATGTTCTTCTACTTGCGCCCATCAGTTTAGGCCCTTCTGCTATAGGGAGTACCAATCATATTTTCAATACAACGGTCTCCATTACCTGTCCACCGAAAGTTTCAACGACCATACCTGTACAGATTGCCCTTACGAGCAGCCTAAACTAGCTGCGCTGCTTCCCTGCAGGTCCGCCCCAACAACTAACACATCAAATGGTTCTTTTTGTCAAATTCTTCACTCGCAGCAGGTCCAGAAATCTTGTCGAGCAGTTGCTCAATGGTCAACCTGACCATTTGCAAATTCGTCTCTCATTGAGAAAAACTGCTGGAACAGCCATGACTATTTTCTTCTTCTCTAAACATACCTACCTTCAACCATTGTGTGACTAATGGTTTGGATTCAGAATAACCATCATTGAGAGCTTGCGCGCATCTGGACAATTATGACGGGTTGAGCTGACAGCAGTTTCAAAATGAAGTGTCTGTTTAATCGCTCGAATTCGATCTATACAGCATCTTCTACTGTGCTGACCGAAACTTGCAGCAAAAGCAAGCACAAAAGATGTAATTCATGCCCCCAAAGGAAGACCTGCAAACTGAACACGTCCCGTTTGTCCTGCTTGAGCAATAGTAAAACTTGGCTGACTGGCTAGCTGCTATATTTTCCAACGATAAACGAGGAGACATTGCAACGATTTCTTCTAAAAATGCTTGCACTTTTGCAGAGCGTTCATCTTGACCTAAAGAAGCTTGAAACACAACATCAGATTCTAGAAGACCCAAATACTGCTTAAGTTGTGCTTTTAATTGTTTTATCTAAAAGTCTGAGAGTCTCTTAAATTTTACCAACTAAATCAAGACTTGGTGTGAGTGTTTGATTCCTTCTTCCATTTAGCTGGGCAAACTTCACCTGGATGATTCCGTACATATTGTGCGGCATGGATTTCGTCAATTAAAACAGAAGCATCACGCACACCATCTGCATTGATTTCAAAGTGCCTGTACAACCATCTGGGTCAATAATAAAAAGTACCACGTTGAGATAGTCCGCTTTCATCTAATACATCAAAACCTAGTGAAATAAGATGAGACGGATCACCAATCATGATGTATTCCAGTTTTTCCAATGGCGTCTGAATGGTCATGCCAAGCTTTATGTGTGAAATGAGTATCTGTTGAAACAGAATAAACTTCTACACCTAGTTCTTTTCAGAGCTGCATACTGCTCTTACCAAGTCTTCCAACTCAGTCGGACAAACAAATGAAAAATCATGCAGGATAGAGAAACAAACTACACTCATTTCCCTTTAGATCTTCAGCTGAAACAATGATAAATTTCCGTTTTCCAGCATGATAAGCATCTGCAGTAAAACCTCGAGTAATTTCTTTACCAAGTGACATACGGGTTACCTCCAAAATAGTTTAATTATAAAACAAAAACCTTATACGTTTTATTATAGCGTATAAGGGTTTTAGAGATCTAAGAATTTGCTTGAAAGCGTTCCTAATAATCTAAAGCATCTGCATAACCTGCACCATTCCTACAAAATAGCCTGTTTTACAGTTGATGCTAAACAAATAAGTACCATCTTTTCGGAAAAGGTTGTAGTACCCATTTCCCTATGATAATGTTTACTTTTTCCAAAATATAGTCATCTCCTGCCAAAATAGCCACGTTCAAGTAGCCAAAATCTTCTCTAGCACACCAGAGTTAAAATTCCAAAAGAAGGATTACTAGCATCATTGATTTTTGCTTGGTCATACGGAACTCGACTTAAAATGACGCTGCAAAGTTGGACCAGAAGCTGCTGCAGGGCTTGGCAGGACTTTGAGATGGAGCAGTAGCTGCACTTCCTGTTTTAGTCGTTCCTTGTTGGCTCTTTCTAAACGAGTGGCAGCTTTCAGGACTTTATCTAAATCTGCATTTCCTGTTGTAATATCTGTGAGATTTTAGCATCACTTTTTAATCTTTTGCCTTAGTATCTAAAACGCCGTCTGTGATTGCCACTGAGGTGAACTGTGCATTCACATTTTTAACAGCCTCAACTTGTTTTGACCAAACTATCATATTTCGCTTTTTGCAACATTGTACTCATTGGTATTTTTAATTTTTCCAAGGCTGCTTTCCAGCTTATCTAGATTGCCAAAGCTACTATTTTTTCAACGCTAATTTGTTTGCATCAGTAAAAATGAATCATAAAGACTGTTAAAAGCCTTCAAATCCTTATTTTTCAGAGCTAGAAGCTGTAGAAGATTTACTTGTTTTGGCTCGTTGAATTTGTAGTTGGTTTCGCTTGTTTTCTATTTAAAGACAGATAAAACAGTCCAACCAATTAAAGCCAGTAAAGCGACACTTACTACCGAATACAGAACTTTCTTATTTTTATAAACTGGAACTGTCTCTGTTCCCATTTCTTCATTAGACGCTATATACAGTTGAATTTTCTTCTGTTGGATTAGCTGAGTACACAGGAATAACGTCTATTTTAGCTGAATTACCTCCACCACTTTCGTCTCAGCCTCTGAAAAACACTCTTCTAGAGGCTGTGTATGGTTTCCGTCTAGAATGTCTTGCGGTTCTACATCACTAGTTGAAAGTGTACCAACCGTTTCGTCAAAAATCTGACTCCTCAGACGTTACACCAGCAGATTCTAAGGTTTTCTTCCCTTTGAATATCATCAGCACCTCTTGGATAAGTTCTGCCAAATCTGACTGGCTCAATTGTTCTTGGTCTCTATTTTAGCCCATTCTTCGGCAGATTGAGCTGAAAATTTCCCAGCTTCAATTTCCTGACGGTGCTGTTTAATGTATTTATCTAATACATTGTCCTCTTCTGTCACTCCTAGCTTCAAGTTCTTCGCTTTTTCGAGCAGCTTGACCAATTGTCATTTCTTTAGCTGCCTCAAAATCCAGAATTGATTCTTCTTGTTCTGGTAAATGTTTTTCGTCTTTACTCACGGCAAATCCTTTCTAATCTAACTGACGTTTTGACCCGCTGGCCAAAATACTGATACAAATCGACGCTTTAAAGTTCCATTATAGAGTTTACGTTTTTAGCGGCTTGACTGCCGTATTTTGTTTCAAATGCTTCATCGCTAGTCAAGATAAACTTGCTCCAGGTTTTGAGCGGAGCAAAGGTTTCCCCATTTCCTGATAAAGTCGTGTCACGGTCTCATCATCTAGAGCGTTCCCCATATGGTGGATTAGAAACAATCACCATTGATTTTCTCTATATGCAAATCCTGCAGCCGCATCTGCTAAAGTGAATCTGCTCTGCAACTCCTGCTTGCTCAGCATTTTTCAGAGCTAGCTCTACCATCCGACCATCGATATCCGATCAGAAATATCCAGCTGAATCGTTCGATCCATCTGCCTGAGAGCAGATTTCGAACCTGCGCCACCAAATCTGAATCAACCCCAGCTTCCAGTCTTCAAAAGGCAAAGGATCGATGGAGACCAGGCGCCATCTTCATCCCTATCATGGCTGCCTCAATTACAAAAACGTACCAGAGCCTGCAAGTCGGGTCTATCAAAAGTTTATCGGGATACCAATTGGACAAGAGCAAAATCGCAGCTGCCATCTTTTCTTTAATTGGAGCGCCACCCTTATCGGCCCGATAGCCACGTTTGAAGAGGCTGGATCCTGTTGTATCAATCATCACCGTCGCTATATCTTTCAGAATAGAAAACCTCTATTCTAAACTCAGCTCCATTTTCCTGCAAAGGGCACTCCTTCTGGACGAGCGTAGTGCTTTTGCAACTTCTTGACAACTGCCTTTTTAGAAATAGCCTGCACACTAGGCTCGTTGTGGAGTTTTTGATTTGATACATTTTGCCTTGGCAATAGGAAATTTAGCTCCCAGCGGTAGATAATTCTCCCAATCCAGTGCCAAAACTCCCTGAAAGAGTTCTTCAAAAGTCTTAGCTGGAAAACGACCAACAATAATCTTGATACGATCTGCAGCACGCAACCAAAGATTGGTCTCTAAATAATGGTCTCGACAGTTCCTTCAAACTGAACTCGTCCATTTTTCCACCCTGACATTCTATGCCAAGATTTCTGATTTACGATCAACCACAGCCTCTAAACCAGCCCTGCAGCAGTCGCAATCAACTTAAATTTTGTTTTCATTTGCCCTCTCAAAATAAAGCTAGCACAATACGCTAGCTAAACCTATATACAACTTTCTATAAGCCATGTTTTGTTCCAGAAACTAACTAGGTATCATTTTCCTTCGATAATCATCTGTCTACTGTTTCCAGTCAGAATGCTATGTTCGTTTCAGCACTCCGTGCCCCGACCAAAGTTTGGGTTGCTAGCTTGAGGGTTTTACACGCGTTCCACTTCTTGTGTTTCCACCAAAAACTACGTCACTGTGGCACTTTCAGACCTAGTTTGACTTATCAGAGAGAGCTTAGCCATTTCAGTCGCCGTAACGGATATTTCCGATCCTGAAAGCTTGTTGCACCTAGCACAAACACTACGGGCGTCACAGCCCGTGCCAGCATGGACTTTTCCTCATGAGAAATAAAATATTCTCACGCGATTGTCAAAAAGTGCATTACTTATTATATTTCATTATTTAAGATTTGCTTACCAAAGACTTCTTTTTCCAAACGATTTAAACGTTTTAAAATATCAAAATTTGTCAGCGTAGCAGAAGCCGTCTGAGGAGTTTCCATGATAGACTGTGTTAAAGGTGAAGTTGCCGACTCAGTTGACTTTTTAGCGAGTTCAGCCTTTAAACAGAGTATTTTTCTTCACGAAGTTCCTTTACCAAAGCAGCATACGTTTCTATAATCTTTTTAATGACATCATCTAGTCGTCCCTTCAACTTTGTTATGCTAACACGGACGCCAACTTTAGAAATCTTGCTCAAAAATATCTTTTGGTGTGCTATTAAATAATACTAGCCATTTCTCTCTCATTCTCGTTCATTACTTTAATTATACATGAACCACAAAAATCAAAGGTTAAACATCTAATTTCAGGAAAAATTTTCTGACTTCATTTAAGTCATCAAATGTTAATTTTTGATAAAAATATTGTTCTGACTTTTTCATCATTTGATAAAGATATTTTAAATTCGTCTCATTTTCTTCATCGTAAAAATATAGGCACCATCTGTATTGTTGAGTAGAAAATGATTGTAAAATCACGAAATTGACTTGGGTTTTCATAATGCGGATAAGCATATTTTTACAAAAGTCGACCTGTTTGAAACGGTTTAATTTTTCTTGATTGACTTCGTTAATTCCCCCTGATTCTCAAAAGTGAAAATTGTTGCAGTTTCGAAATGCACATAGATCTTGCTGTAATTCTTTAGCAACTTCCAATGCCAAGCTTCAAACTATAAGTTTCAGTTGAAAATCAACCACTCTGCTCTCTTTCTTCTAATAAATGAGTTTAAATCACGTTGAATCGCTTTTTAATAATCTTTATTCGATGATCTTTCTCATTGAAAAATTCCCAAATCAAAATTTCGATATCCTACTACCAATACACTAATCACTTAAATTATCCCTATTTCTTTTTTATGTTATAATAGAGTGATGTTATTGTACCAATAAGGATGATAATGGTCAACTATCACATAAAAGTTTTCTCGCGCAACTCATTGAATTTTCCTAAAAGAAATCAGTTGATTTTTGCCAATCGAGGAATGTCTTCGATGATCAATCGACACAAACATGATTATTACCTTAGTCATGAGTTGGCGGTTATTCGCAAAACCGACTCCCATTCAAATCGTAAAAGTGGATTATCCCAGACGTAGTCGAGCAAAAATCCGTAGCCTACTTTCGACAAGCCTCTACAACAGACTATTCCGGTGTTTATCAAGGACATTATATAGATTTTAGAAGCAAAGGAAACTCGTCAGAGGCTTCCATGCCCATGAAAATTTTCATGCACATCAAATCGAACACATGGAACAAGTCGTCAAACAAGGAGGAATTTGTTTCGTTTTATTACACTTTTCAACTTTAAATCAAACATACTTGCTTCCTGCTCCTTATCTGATTAACTTCTACTCAAGATTGATAAGTGGAAAATCCATGCCACTTGATTACATTCAACGACATGGATATTCTATCTCACAGAATGGCCTTCCTAGCATTCCTTATCTTGAAATCATTCAACAAAACTTACCAGGGTGGTAAAACAAATGAATAAGCAATCTTACTGACAGCTGCAAAATATGCGGCTATCGGTCTCATCACGTTATTTTTCTGAGGAATTATTACTGGCGGAGGAATCTTCCCTCTATATCAAAGTCCACAAGCGCCTGCCTTGTCAGAAAAGAGAAACTAGTTGCCACAACTTCCAGTAAAATCTATGACAGTGAAAACAAGCTATTGCTGACTTGGGTTCCGAAAAAAGAGTAAATGCGGCAACAAGCGATATTTCCGACAGGCTTAGTGCAAGCTATCGTAGCAATTGAAGACCATCGTTTCTTTAATCATCGCGGTGTGGATTCTGTTCCGTATTTTGGGTGCTTTTTGAATAACTTGCGCAAAGGAAATCGGCAAGGTGGCTCCACTCTAACACAACAGTTGATTAAATTAACTTACTTTTTCTACTTCAAATGCGGATCAAACATTAGCACGTAAAATCCAAGAAGCTTGGTTAGCTTTCCAATTGGAACGCAAAGCCACTAAGCAAGAAATTATTGCTTTATTACGTAAATAAAGTTTACATGTCAAATGGTAACTATGGTATACGAGACTGCTGCACAAAGTTATTATGGCAAAAGATTTAAAAAGATTTGAGCTTACCTCAGATTGCCTTATCAGCTGGCATGCCACACACCAAATCAATACGATCCCTATACACAACCAGAAGCTGCTAAAAATCGTCGGAATCTTGTCTTATCGAGAGATGTATAAACTCAAGTACATCTCTGCGCACTGTACTGAAAAAGCAATCAACACTCCCGTTACTGATGGTCTACAAAAGTTTAAAAATTCAGTTTCTTATCCAGCTTACATGGATAATTACTTAAAACAAGATTATCGAACAAGTTCAACGGAAACTGGTTATAATTTGCTGACGACAGGGAATGGAAGTATATACGAACGTAAATAGAGCTGTTCAAGAACGCCTTTGGAATATTTATAATAGCAATGAATATGTTGCTTATCCAGACGATGAACTACAAGTTGCTTCTACCATTATGGATGTTACAACTGGTAAGGTGATTGCTCAATTAGGAGCCCGCAAGCAGGCTTCAAATGTTTCGTTTGGTACCAACCAAGCCGTTGAAACTAATCGTGACTGGGGTTCAACCATGAAGCCAATCACCGATTATGCTCCAGCTATTGAAAATGGAATTTTATTCTTCAACAGCCGCATATATTAGTGATGCTCCTTATCATTATCCTGGATCAACTACTCCAGTTTACAATTGGGATATGCGTTATTTTTGGGAACATTAGCATTCAGTATGCCCTTCAAGAATCTCGTAACGTTCCAGCTGTTAAAACACTAGAAGCCGTTGGTCTCCAACAAATCTAAGAAATTCCTTAATGGACTTGGTATTGATTATCCAGAAATGATGTATGCCAATGCCATTTCAAGTAATACTACCAAATCAGATAAAAAATATGGTGCCAGCAGTGAAAAAATGGCTGCTGCTTATGCAGCATTGCAAATGGTGGAACATACTACAAAACCTCAATATGTCCGGCGTGTTGTCTTTAGCGATGGAACTTCAAAAGATTTCTCTAATCAAGGTACCACTGCAATGAAAAGAAACAACAGCTTACATGATGACACATATGTTAAAAACAGTACTCACTTCAGGTACTGGGACTAATGCAGCAATCTCTGGCGTCTACCAAGCTGGTAAAACGGGGACTTCAACTACTCTAATGATGAGTTAGCAAAAGTGTAACAGAAACCTTACGGTGGCTCTAGCGTTGTGACACCAGATGAACTCTTCGTTAGCTATACAGGGAAATATTCAATGGCAGTATGGACAGGTTACACGAACCGTCTCACTCCTGTTTTGGATAACGGCGTGAAAGTTGCAACAGATGTTTACCGCGCTATGATGTCTTACTTATCCGAAAGTGGAACAGAAGATTGGGAAATGCCCTAGCGGTCTCTATCGTAGCGGACATTATGTCTTTTAGCCAACACAACTAACAAATATCAACAAAATTATTATAATTCGACTTCAAGCTCTAGTCTTGAAGAATCATCTTCAACTTCAAAAATAGAAAACTCTTCTCAAGAGTCGTCAAACAGCTCTTCTTCAGCGGATAAGGAGTCTGAGTGCTTCTACATCTACGAATACTCCTAATAATGGTGGAAATTAAAACTCCTCCTTCACGAAATCGGCAATGAAGAAATATCTGAAAAATCAAAGCAATTCAACAGATAGCAGTTTGTAAATCCTAGGTTTGTAAATATAAAAACACGAACAATTCAAATCGTGGTGGTAACTGGTTCCTAAAATGTTCGTGTTTTTCATTTCTTCGGATTACTGTGGAACTATTTTAGCATTTTTCGTATCTTATTTTACTTCGCTAAAGCTCCCATCGATCCCACGGAGGCAAGTACTAGGCTCTGCTTCGTAGGCAGCTAATTCTTCAGCGGTTAAAAATTCTTTGCGGATAACAATTTGATAAGTGTATTCGTCCATCCAGTCATCGCTGGCAACAAAATAGCCTTTGTCCCCAACTTTATCACCCCAAGAATTTTTCCACTTTCCATTTTGTTGATTTTCCATTTTCATCCAAATCAACACCGGTCAAGACCATTGCATGAGTCATGAGACTTTCACTGTAATCTAAGCGCCCTGCTTTGTCTTGTGTCAATTCAATATCCATACTTGAGTAAATCATACATATTATTGACCATAACTCCAGCTTTGCGATTGCTAGATTGACCCACATCAGAGCCAAACCAAACCGTTTCTCCTGCTTGCATTTGAGCAATGAGCAGTTCTTTCAAACGATTCATATCGACATTCAAATAGCGGACATCACGTGCTCCTACGACATTTCCTAACATCTCGACAGTGTAAGATTTGCCATAAGGTTTGTCAGCTGTTGGGGCATTGATGATGGATACATAGTCATCTAGCTTAATATCCACATATTTCTTGTAAAAATGCTTGTGGTGTCAATCCACTTTTCACCATGGAAGTTATTGTCTTTATCACGATAAGCAAAATCAAAAGTACGAGGGGAGTCCTAGGGTCATTGCTAAGAAAGTTTAAAAATTTCTTGCAAAAGTTCTTCTTTCTTTTCTTGAGCAGCTGCGCATCAGCTCCGCTAATAACCAAGTCACGTAAAATTTGTGCATCCTGGCGGAGTAATTTGTTTAGATATTGATTAAGTTCACGACTGTTACTTGATGAAATAGATTCTGGATAAACAGATTTTGGCACCACCATATTTTTCAAAAAGTGCTACAACCATATCCATTGACCGCCGTCTTGTTGAGGTGTATCAAGTAAGAATTTGACCTTGCGACTGGTTAATTCTTGGTCTGCAGTTGCTAATACTTGTTCCAAGAACCAGTTCGATTTTTCATATTTATCCCAGAAAAATGTATGAGCTTGTGACAATTCAAATTCTTCTAATTGAAAGCCTGCAATCATTTTGTGGCGAAATGTATTGAGCTGCTGCAAACATCCAGCAGCGACCAGAAGCTTTTTGATTGCTGGACCTTATCTTTGGTCAAATCAATTGAAAATACAGGATTGTTTTCAGCAGCGCTGTTGCGTTTTTTCCAGTGAAGTTAATAAACCATTGTGACTAACTGCATTTTCAATTGCAGCATATTTCATATTTGCTTCATAATTAGCATATAATTTATCTGTAAATTGTTGATCTAATGAATTCATAGATACCTCCTTTTAATTCTACACACATATAGCTTATTTTTAAAAATTTCTTTCAAATAAAAAGTTAGGCGCGCCTAACTTTTCGTTCTACATCTGATTTTTAATAACCTACGGATTTAAAAACGTAAGTTAGAACAATTCTTCTGCTTATTTCCAAAAATTATCGAAGATGGTGATTGGCAAATGACGTTTATATTCCCTTTACGCCACCAAGATTCAATGGTCGCCCATGCTTCTTCCGATACAGTTTTACCTTCCAGATAATCATCAATTTCATTGTAGGTAACACCGAGAGAAACCTCGTCTGCAATCCCTGGGCTTTTTCTTCTTTCGCAGGTCTGCTGTCGGCACTTTTCTCATAGAGAATGGGGTCTGCACCAAGGCAGCCAATAGCCGTTTCCCTTGACGTTTATTGAGACGATAAAGTGGTGAGAATGTCTGCACCACCATCACCAAATTTCGTAAAGAAAGCTGTCACATTTTCTGCAGCATGATCCGTTCCAATAACCCGCCCGCATTATGGAGCCGGTTGAAAGCATACTGCGCAATCATACGACTCCTCGCTTTGATATTGCCTTTATTGAAGTCTGAAAACCCATGCACCAGTTGCTCCCCACAGCAGCTGTCATCGCATCTGCAGATTCCTTGATATTTACTACAAGGCTGACATCTGGTTGGATAAAAGCGAGCTCTTTGGGCATCAGCTTCGTCGGCCTGCACTCCATATGGTAAACGTACCGCGATAAATTGATAGTTATTATCGCTCAGTCTCAGTTCGCATTTCTTCTCTACTGCCATATCAGCAAACGTCCTGCCAATGTTGAACTCCTGTCCACCTGATCCCTAACACATAAGACTTCAAAAAGGAATGTTTTTAGATAAGCCTTTAAAAATCAATAGATTTACGGATTTCTTCTTGTGGGTCAATGACAGGTTTCACACCTAATTGTTGGATAATTATTTCCTGTAAGGTCATTTTGTTTCTCCCATTTGGCTTGCTTTTTGCGCATTTGATCAATTAAATCTACCTTGTCTTTACCATCATCACGCGCCAAATCCACAGGATAATCTTTGTGACTGAGAACCTGTTTGTACTCGTCCCACAACTTATCAAACTCCTTACGGGCATATGTTTGAATTTCCATTAAGTTGGCGATTCATACACAAGCTGGCCTTGTTTAAAAATATCTACCAACAGAGGTACTGCATCAAAATTTGTCACAGTTTTATTAATGTAAGTGTAGGTCGGATGGAACATTTCCAATTCGGTGATAGCATTCACGTCTACACCGTCATAAGTGTAATCCCCTTCTGGCTTCCCCTCACTGCTAGTAACACGCCAAACTTGCTTTTTACCTGGCGTTGATACTTTTCCACATTATTGAGAGAGCTTGATCGTATTGCGCAAATTGCCATTTTCATCTTCAATAGCCACAATCTTGTAAACTGCTCCCAGTGCTGGCTGGTCGTAGCAGTGATGAGCTTCGTTCCGACGCCCCAAACATCAGATTTTGCTTTCTGCATTTTCGTTGAGGATTGTATTTCATCCAAGTCGTTTGATGCATAGATTTTCGCATTTGGGAATCCAGCTTCATCCAGTTGCTGCCGAACTTTTTAGAAATATAAGCCAAGTCACCTGGAGTCAATCCGTACACCGAGGAAATTGATTTTGTCTCCCATTTCACGTGCCACACAGAATAGCTGCTGGCACATGCAGACGAAACGTATCATAGGTATCCACTCAAGAAAACACAGTCATGGTGCGTTTCAGCATATGCTTTGGAAAGCTTCATAATCATTACCATAGACTTGAACAAAGTGCATGAGCATGCGTTCCCCAAGACTGGAATATCAAAAGAGTTTTCCAGCACGCACATTACTGGTTCCATTTGCTCCCCCAATGACAGCAGCTCGTGTACCCCAAATAGCTGCATCCATTTCTTGTGACTCAGCGGGTACCAAACTCCATTGAGGGCCTGCTTTCAATCACCGAGCGAATCCAGGCTGCTTTTGTCGCTACCAAAGCTCTGATAGTTGACAATATTTAATAAGGCTGTTTCTGCAATTGGCATTGGGCAAGTGGGCCTTCTTGAACAATCGGTTCATTAGCAAAGACCAAGTCGCCCTCTCAGTGCAGAGGCGTGACTGTTAATCCAATTCAAATTGGCTAGATAAGCTAGAAATTCTTCATCATAACCGAGAGAACGAAGATAGGCAATATCACTCTCTGAAAAATGTCAAAATGATTTAAATAATGAATTATCCTGTTCCAAGCCTGCAAAAACAGAATAGCCACTGTGAAAAGGCTCTTTTGCGGAAATACACTTCAAAACTGCTCGTTTATTATGAATATTTCTCCTAAAATAAACCTGCATCATATTAATTTGATATAAGTCCGTATGCAAGGTTAAACTATCATCTGGATACATAAAATTCATTACTCCTTTACCATGGATACTTTACATTATAACATCAAATTTAAAAATCTAAGAACCAAATATCCATCAACAGTAGCAACTGGAATCATTTAGTCTTAGATTTTCATTTGAGAATTTGATCCTGCGAAAAGCCAGCTGCTGGGTCACTTCAGTACTTGGGTTATCTTTTTATTTCTTTTACAAATTGATCCGCAACCTCATACTGGGGTGACAAGGGATAGAGAGCATTGACTACATCACGCGACAAGGGACCCACAGAATTTGTCTACTATTAGGATCTACCTGCTGCAAACCACTCTGCCACATTCTTATAATCCACCCTGCCATTGACAATCGGTAACTGCCATGCCATCAAAGCCAGTCTTAGGATCTGACTTGTGCTATGACGCGGAATCGTTGACCGTCAGAGGTAGTGATGGTGTTTACCTCCTTTCTTTAATTTATGATTAGTCTGTAACAATAGCGGTTCTATTTTTCTTTTCGCTTTGCATACTCAGGATTGACGCTATAAACATTTTTCCCATGATTTAATTCATTTAGTTGTTGATCTGTATAAGTATAGGTCATTACATGTTTCCTCTGAACCATCTGAATATTTTTATTTTTCACCCTAGATTTTCGTTTGACCACGCTGAGAATCTAAAATATGTTTAGAATTCTTCGTCTTTATCGTTGTATACACCTATTCTGATTTCATGAGTATTTTTATCATAGGCTAGAACATGTTTCACTGATTTCCGTCAGAAAAACAAATTTCACATCTGCTCCCCATGATTTAGAAGGAATGTCAGCATAAGATGGGTTAGAAATATGAATCTCTTTCAATTCCTGCATAAGAATTTTTTCAAAAGTTTATACCAAGCTAACTCATACCGATTGCGCCGTTCTTCCTGTTTTAAATAAAAGCATTTGGAAACCTCCTATTATTAGTAATGCTACACCAATGATAGATATGAACATCCACTTTTTGGAACGTTTTTCCATCAATATCCCTCCTATATCTCTATGCTACTATAAAATTATAACTCATTTATAAGCATCCACTGTATAATAGTAAAAGCTATTCAGCTTGATGTGCTGAATGCTCTATAATCTGATTTATTTACTTTTAAATTTCCATTGACTGTAAATTCCAAAACAACTATCCAAAATGGTTGAACCAATTGCTCCTACTACGGTTGATTTTTGTAAAAAGAGCGTGACAAACACAAAAGCAAAAAGAGTAAGGTTAGTGGATTGAGGAATTTATAAGCTGGCATAAGATAGCCATCAGATAGAAATTCTTGTGACTTTCGGTATTTTTAGATGCGCAATCATCGTTAGGGCATAAATAGCAATATAGACACCCGATGAAGAAGCAGTAATCAAAGCAAAAAGAATCTGATACTCCTGGTAATACCTGAATAAAAGCAGCCAAAGCAATGACTACAGCCGAAGTCAATACCAGCATTTTGTGGAACATTTTATCAGATAATTTTTGCAGCACCAAGTTCATTCAGAAAAACGATTTGGTGAGTCATGTGCAATTTGATACAAATGACGCCCTGTCGAATGACAAGGTTGAATTTAATGCTGAGGCAGCTGAAGTCAACACGACTTGAAGTTAATCAAAGCTGCAGCCCACTTTAGACCAGCCAGCTTGAATACGATCACAAAGGGCAGAATCTGCTCGTTGCTAAATCTTTCCACGGAATAATCGCCATGATTGCCAACAACGATCCACCGTAAGAAAAGAACAATCTCAAAGGAATCTCTTTAATAGCTTTTTGGCAATACCTGACGAGATTCGCTGTTTCAGATGTTGTTATTCCAATAAACTCAATAGCTTGATAAGCAAAGAAAACCATTTGGAAACCCCATGACAAAAACTCATAAAATCCATTTGGAAAAAGTTGAAAACTCTTGACTAATATTGCTTTATGCTAAGCTACACCATTAGGCGTTTTAAAAACCGGTCAACACCATAAAAATCGCAGTTACAATTAGGCGATAATAGCTACAATCTTGACCATAGCAAAACCAAAATTCAACTTCGCCAAACTACTCGAACGGCAATCAGATTGACCATGCTTAAAAACAGCTAAAAGACGATTTGAATCAGCCAAGCCGGCCAAGTTGAAAACCAAAAATTGAACATATTGTGCAACTGCTGTGATTTCTGCCATACCGATAAAAACAAGAGAAACCAATAGGACCAACCAGAAAAATAACCCCATCCATTCCCAAGATATTTAGTAATGAAATTAATAAACGTATGTTGATCTGGATCATAGTACAACATTTCTCCAATCGCCCGCATCTATTAAATACATAAAGACACCCGTCAACATATAAATAAGAATAATAGATGGTCCTGTCAGACTAATCGAACCCTGCTCCTAAAAATAGTCCCGTTCCAATCGTCCCAGCAATAGCGATGATTTGAACATGACGATCAAAACCACGTTCCATTTTATTTTACTATTTTCGGAATTATTTTCACTCATACAAAGCCTCCTTTTCACATGAACTTTCCATTGTACCACAATTCTGACACATTTCACTAGTTATTTATGAGAGCATAAACAAGGAACACAAGGATAAGATGAGCTAAAACGTTTATCTATAGTCCATCACCACATCAATATACCTATATTTACAAAAAGACTGGAGGCGAATCCAGTCTTAGCAATTCTCTGTGATATATTTATAAACTTCTTGCCCTGCGATCGCTCCATCACCAACAGCAGTCGTTACTTGACGAAGGTCTTTTTCCCGAACATCACCAATAGCATAGATACCAGAAATTGCTGTTTCATATGATGATCAGTCACGATCCAACCAGATTCGTTGGTAATGCCTAAGTCTTTGACAAACTCACTAACTGGATCCAAGCCCCATAGATAAAGACACCGCCAAATTCATGTTCTGACACTTCACCTGTTTTTGACATTTTCCACGACAACACTTTGAACACGATTGTCCCCCTTAATTTCTTTGGTACAACTGAATCCCTAGATAAAATGAATCTTCTCATTGGCAAAGGCACGATCCTGTAGTAACTTTTGGGCGCGCAACTCATTGCGGCGATGAATAATGGTCACGGTGTTTTTTGCAAAACGGTCAAAAGACCGCTTCTTCTACCGCGAATCACCACCACCAACGACAAGAAGATCTTCATCTCGAAAAAGCGCCATCACGAGCAGCACAATAAGATACCCGGCTGTTTAATTCTTCTTCACCCGGTACTCCCAGGTGACGGTGAAAGGCACCTGTCGCAATAATAAAGTGTCTTTACTTTCAAAAACGTCATCTCTGTATAGACTTTTTGATGAGTGCCCTGCTGTTCATCCAACAGCCCCCAAACAAATGCTCCACTCCCAAATTTTCAAGTGGTTCAAACATTTTTCTGCTAGTTCTGGACCACTGATATTAGTATATCCAGGATAATTTTTCAATATCTGAGGTGTTATTCATTTGTCCACCTGGAGATACCACGCTCTATAAGGCTACTTATCAGATTGCTACGAGGCATTTCAGAGCGCTGCTGTTATTCCCGCCGGTCCTGCTCAATAGTGGTTGTCATCATACATATCATCACTTCCTTCATTGTAATCACTGTTATTCTAACGTTAGTAGAGCTCAAGAATTATGCTTTTAGGACAAGCAAAATCCCCATCATTGCAAAGGATAAAGGGTGGAATCGTCATCACTGCAATCAGCAACATATCATACAAATGTGTTGTCGATTCCCTGATAGTTTTATCAACACGCCGAAGAGCACGAAGACCAATACATAAGCCTAGAAAACTTCCTACCAATAATGTCGTAATTAGCAAACTCTCTAGATAGAGTAAAAACTCGAGATAGCATGTCATTCTCCTCATCAGATTAACTTTTACTTAACATAAATTCGCCTGAAATAAAACCCGTAGCTACAAGGCCAGACTGAGCTGCTCTATTATATCAAATATATGTCCGTTTGTAACTGGCAAAAATTCTTTTGTGCGCTCTTCGCTTAGGATGGTTTATCATTTCATCAGGGGTCCCTACCAATAATGTGTCCCTTTATCTAAAACAATACCTTGTCTGCCACTTGAGACACAAAAAGACATATCATGACTGACTAAAAATCATGGTCTGCCCGGCTGGGCTGCATCTGCAATGGATTTTTCGACTTCTCCTACTAGTTCAGGATCAAGGGCTGATGTTGGCTCTATCTAAAAGTAAAACGATCTGGCTTCATCGCAAGCGCACGTGCTAAAGCAACTCGTTGTTTTTGCCCACCTGATAAATGCCGTGGGTGATGATTTTCACGATCTGACAAACCGACCTTTTGCTAGTTCTTCTTTGCAAGAGTCGTTGCTTCACAGTCTGAGAGTTTTACAACCATAGACCTCTTTTGACATTGTCCAAAGCTGTTCGACGCTCAAAAAGATTAAACTGCTGAAATACCATACAGCCAATTTTCGTCGCAAGGTTTAGAAATTTCTTCTTTGCTAATCTTGGAAAAATCCTGTCAAAATCATCAATCGCTATCATCCTGCCATCTGGTTGCTCTAGATAATTCAGAAAGCTACGCAGAAAGGTTGATTTCCCTGCACCAGATGAGCCAATCAAGCAACAACTTCCCCTTTTTGAATTTCTAAACTAAGATTATTTAAAACCAGTTGTCCAGAAAAGGATTTGCTGAGATTTGAAACGCATCATTAACGAATATCTCCTTTCGCCTCTAGTCTTGGGTTGAGGTTATCAGGCGCTTCAATCGCCATTTTCTTTCGATAAAACCTCCCCAGTGCTTCAATCACTATATTCACACCCCAATAGACAAGAGCTACTGAGATAAATCGACCCAAAGTAGCGATAATCCGTACCACCCAAAATCTGTGCTTGAGCAAAACTTCGACAACTCCTGCGCTGAAAGCTGAGAAGTACTAGTCAAATGCAATCAAAGAGTTAATCAAGGTCTGTGTAGCAACTACTGCTGCGATTTGGAATAATAATACGGCGGTAAACCTGACCATTTGTCATTCCTGAAAACTACGAGCCGCTTCTAGCCTCACCCGAATCTACTGATAAAATCGTTTCGCTCGAATGGTTTGCATGACATGTTGCTTCATTAAAAGGCAAAGGCTACAATTGCAAAATGATAAGCTGAATAGCATTGATTATTTAGCCCCTGTCCCGAATCGTAAGTTGATTTGCTTTCAGGAGCAAAGGAATCCATAATAAGTCAGCATAAGCTGAACAAGCACAGGTGTCCCTCGCAAAAACTCACGAAAAATGCCTGTAGGGGTATAAGATCTTCACCGACTGATTTTTGACAATTGCAAAACATGAGGCCAAAATCAATCCAAAAAGCTCTAACGTCAGCATCAACGTTATTGGCAATTTTTCAATAATTCTTATGTAATCCATCAAATGCCGATCGCCAACTAAAAAGCTGACCATCTGAATCTTCTGAACTAATTCTTGATACCAATTAGAGGTTAACATCACTGTTGTAACAATCATAGCAACCTTCCCTTTCTCAATAATGCCTAATTTTATCACAATATTTCACCAATTATTTGTTACTGATAAAAATAGAGTAGCAAAACTAGTCTATCACATTCGTCTTCTAAAGAATAATTGTTTTTATTTATGGAAGCAATAAAGAAATGTAAAAAGGCTAAAACTGTTGGCGCTTGGCTTTTTCGTTCTGCACGCCCTGCGTGCACGCTTCCGCACGTTTCTAGTCTACGGACGTTTTTATTGACGGCCCATTGAATCTTCTTCTTATAGCCCGGTTTAATTTTCTTCTTTTCTGACCAAGCCAATCATTTCTGTCCAATTTCTCCGGCGTCACGATTCGCGACGATCCCGATCATAGGTATCTTGAAACTCGCCATTTTTAATCATTTTAGGAATGAAGTGGATGCCAATTCTCTAACTCGCGGATATCTGAATCATCGCTATGGCTGATAAAGTGTAATTGCTGTCCCCTGACAGTCCATTTCTACCTGTTCGGCCTACTCGATGAACGAAGAAAAGATAAATCTTGTGGAATTGCATCATTGATGACATGACTGACACCTTCAATATCAATGCCCCTGCGCTGCTAAATCTGTCGCCACAATATATTCAAAATCTAGTGCCCTGATTCGCATAATCCGTTTGCGTTCTCGCGGTGCAATATCCCCATGAATCTTTGCCACTTTGAGCCCCTGTGTTGTTAGATAACTATACAATTCATCCGCTCGTGTCTTAGTATTGACAAAAATCATCGCTAAATAAGGCTGCAACAGCTGTGTTATCTCATAAATCTGCGCATTCCTATCACGGCCTTTTTGTGGAAATCAACCAATTGTCAATAGTATCTGAAAATAACTGTTTTGGTCTTGATTTGCTCGATAACAGGAGTTTTGACAGGTATAAAAAATGGTTGCAATTTTTGGTGAATGGTCGCAGAAAAACAAGAAATTGCAAATCTTTTTGGCAGACTGGAAAGCAATCTTATCTACTGTTATCAAAAATCCATATCAAGTGTCATATCAGCTTCATCCACCATAAATGTAGTGTGCCTTATGAATAGCTAAATCACCTGATGCTACCAAATCATAAATGCGACCCGGCGTGCTAATGACAATATGCGGCTGACTAGAAGTTAATTTCCCAATTTGACAGCTTTTTATCAGTCCCTCCAACATAATTAGCCACTCGAATTTCCTTATCAGAAAAAGCAGCAATCTGACGTGCGGCGATAAATTTGCCTAGCTAATCTACGACTGGGAGCTGCTAATGACAGCCTGAACGTTCTCTACATCCTCATTCATCTTTTGAAAAATTGGTAATAGTGTGGGTTTTCCCTGAACCTGTTTTGGACTCTCCAACTAGATCTCGACCCGCAAGTACGATTGGAATCAATTTTTCCCGTACTTCTGTCGCCTCGACAAAGTTCAAATCTAATAATGCCTCTTGAATATAATCTTTAAACCTAAAATTCTGTAAATTTCATGTTTTCCTCTATTCGTTACTTGTCCTATCTATTATACCAGAACTTACTTAAAAAATAAAAACGAATCATTTTTATCTTTTCTAATATCCTTTTCTATGAGGCTCTCCTTATTTTATGATACAATAATAATAAATTCACAAAAAGGGATCACTATGAAAAATATATTATGACACTTGTCACGACTCTCTTATTTACCTTAACTCCTATTGTTTTGGGCTGAAATGTAATTTTGACGTAGGCGCCGCAGCACGCTATTGCAGTTGATGCTACAACTGGAAAAATCTTGTACGAAAAAGATGCTAATCAGCCAGTTGAAGTTGCTTCTATTACTAAATTGCTAACAGCTTATTTGGTCTATGAAGCCATTTCATCAAGGAAAGTTCACTCTCCAAAACCTCAGTGGATATTTCTAATTACCCTTACCAAATTAACCGTTAATCCAGCTACTAACTTCCATTAGAGGCTAGAAAGTACACTGTTAAAGAATTGTTAGAAACTTCCTTGATTGCGAAGTGCTGATAGCCCAGCGATTGCTTTTAGCAGAGAAGGTCGCAGTAGTGAGATTTGTTGACTTGATGAAAGCTAAATTGCAACAATGGGGAATCAAAAATGCCACTATTGTCAATGCTTCTGGACTTAAAAATTTGTTTTAGAGAAGAACATTTTTACCCCTGGTTCAAACAAAGATGATGAAAACAAATTGAGCGCTTATGATATTGCAATGACTGCTCGTCGTTTAATTCTTGATTATCCAGAAGTTTTAGAAATTACCAAAAAGCTACAACTAACTTTGCAGGTATGACACTTACATCATCCAATCATATGCTTTGAAAAGATATGCCGGCTTTTCGAGCTGGAGTGGATGGTCTAAAAACCGGTTCTTCTGATAAAGGAGGAGCCTTTGTCGGAACAATCCAGCAGAGAGGCATGCGTTTGATTACAGTCCTTCTCAATGTCGATCATGCAGATAAAGATGAAAACGCCTCGTTTCACAGCCACTTCTAGGTTTTATGTCTTATATTTATCAGCAATTCACTGTCCAAACTCTTGCATAAAAGGTGAATCCCATGATAAAAAGCTCTGCTCGCATTATCAACGGTCAAAAATGAAGTCACTGCCGTTGCAAGTGAAAGACTCACCATTGTGAGGAGATACAACCACAAAAGCCTACTGTACATTTTACAACTAATAAAAAGGCTATCCTACTCCTTTAAAAAGGGTACCCTTGTTGGAAAACTAACTTATACAGACAACGATTTAATTGGAAAAGGCTATCTTGATAAGCGACCACCAACGATTTCTATGCTTTCAGCAGAAAGAATCGAACGCCCTTTCTGTCTCAAATCATGGTGGAATGAATTTGTCCAATATGTCAATGAAAATTATAAAAATCGCGATAATGTACCGCACCCCAAAAATTAGATTTTTCTGTCTAACTTTTGGGGTGCGGTGCATTTTATTTAACCTCAATTATTAATTTTTCAGACTTTCCAGCTTTCCTCAATTGCCTTTTTAAGAGCATTCCAGCCCTAAGGTTGAGCATTTGATACGCTGTGGAAATTTGCAGAACACCAGCCAAAAAGCCGCGTCTCCCAATGCCATCTGCTGCTTGTCTTCCTTACCTGAACCATTTGGGAGAAAATCTCTGCCAATTGGAGCGCTTCACCTTTTGTTTTTCCTAAAACTACATCAGTCATCATACTAGCTGACGCTGTAGAAATACTGCAGCCAGAATTTAGAAAGGCAATATCTTCAATCACTCCTTGTTCATCAAACTGAACCGACAGACTGATGACATCTCCGCAGGTGGGATTATTGAGGCTAACTTTGTTCACTCCATCCAAATGACCTTGATGATGAGGGTGAGCTGAGATGGTCCCGTCACAACAGCCTTATAAAGGCTGTCGAGTTTTAGAAAGTGCCATTGAAAAACTCCTTTGTTTTCTTCAAAGCTTCAACGAGCTTGTCGCAATCCGCTTTGGTATTGTATATAAAAACTAGCTCGAACAGTTGCTGGTACTCCTAGGTAACTCAACAAAGGTTGAGCGCAGTGATGACCAGCCCGACAGCCACGCCTTCATAATTCTAGAGCGGTTGCTACATCATGAGGATGAAGCCCCGTTAGATTAAAAAGAAATGACACCTGATCGCTGATCCACGTTTTCTGAACCATAAATAGTAAGACCCATAGCAGCTTGTAATTTTGGGAAATGAGATAAGCTTCTCAAGTCCTGCTCATACTGATGAACTGTTGCCATCCCAATGTTGTCTAAATAGTCAATAGCTGCAGCCAGGCCAATAGCACCAGCTAGTATTAGGTGTACCTGCCTCAAATTTCGAAGGAAGCTCTTTCCATGTCGCATCCTGTCTCATAGACAAAATCAATCATTTCTCCACCAAATTCAATCGGAGGCATTTTCTTCAGGAATTCTTCTTGCCATAGAGAACACCAATGCCAGTAGGACCTAACATCTTGTGACCTGAAAACGCATCAACATCCAAGTCTTGAACATCAATCTTTATGTGTGGGATTGATTGAGCACCATCCACCACCAAAAAGTGCTCCTACTTGATGAACCATCCCAGCTATTTCTTTTATAGGATTCACCACACCTAGTACATTAGAAACATGAGCCAGCGCAACAAACCGTGTCTTTTTAGTTAATTTTGATTGAAGGTCAGCAAAGGTCTAGCATGCCATTTTTAGATAAGCATAAATCAATCTAGCACCCTGTTTTCTACAAGCTTCTTGCCAAGGAATAATATTAGAATGATGTTCCATAACGGAAATCAGCACCTCATCTCCTGGCTGTACACACACTTTCGGCATAGCTCGCTACCCAATTGAGGCCAGTCGTCGCACCTCTCGTAAAAAGAACTTCCTTCGTTGAAGGCGCATGGATAAAGGAGCGAATTCGTTCACGCGCAGCTTCATAAGCCGTCGTTGCTCGCTCAGCAAGTGTATGAACTCCACGATGGACATTAGCATTATCCTTTTCATAATAAGCCAAGACCGCTTCTAAGACCTGCCTTGGCTTTGGGTCATTGCTGCATTGTCCAAATAAACTAGTGGCTCATCATTGACAATTTTGATTCAAAATTGAAAGTCCTTCCGAACAGCTTCTACATCAAGTTTAGACATTTCATTTCCTATCTTTTTATTTCTAGCCAAAATTTTATCAATATTTTCAATCATTTCAGCACGGACTTCTTTGACCGGAATTTCAACGATCGCAGAACCTAAGAAACCACGCACTACTAACCGTTCTGCCGTTGCCTGATCTAGCCTCGACTCATAAGATAGTACATATCTTCTGGATCTACCTGACCGATAGACGCCGCATGCCCTGCTGTCACATCATTTTCATCAATCAAAAGAATAGGGATTAGCATCTGAACGTGCTTTATCAGACAACATGAGCACTGACTTTCCTGTTGAGCATCTGTCTTTGGCTCCCTTTGATAATCGTGACCGATTCCGTTACAGTCAACGTCCCTTTTCCAAAAATCACACCATGTTGGAGGATATTACCAATCGAATTGCAGCCGTAGTTCGTAACACGACTGTCAATTCCTTGAGTCTGTTTGCCACGAGAGAGCTACCACTTTCATATCTGCATCGACTTCCACGGCCGAACAAATCGCTGTCAAAATCAGCAATCACGTTGCCTTCATTTCATAACCCCAATCGCCCAGTCAATCATCGAATCATCTTCCAACTTACCCCGACGACTGATATAAGCTGTGACATTTTCACCCAATCGATCAATAGCTGAAAACTTAATCTGTGATCCTGCTTTGGGCAATGACTTCACCGTGATATTTTGCTGTTGCAGAAAAGACTGCCAGAACCATAGGTCTCCAGGCGCTCTAAATAGGTAAACTTAGAGTGTTTCCCTGCAACAATTAGAATGTGCTTATTAAATGGTACATCACTTTCACTGTCTTGGTAAAAATACCTTCAATGGGTTGACTGATTTCAACATTATCTGGAATATAGAGCACTGCTCCACTATTGAAATAAGCTGTACGGTAGGCTGCCAGCTTATCTTCATCATATTTAACTGAAGACATAAAATACTTTTCCATGATTTCGAATTTTCCCTCAAGAGCAGTGTAAAAAGTCTGTGAAGATAACTTCTTGCTCTGCTAGTTCAGCCGGCAATTGCTCTAAAACAGTCTGTGTTCCAAGCTGCACCAATGTTAAATGGTCATTCAGAGCTGTGAAATCAGGCACGTGAGCAAAAGCTTTCATTTTCCGAAAGTGTACCATCTCCCAAGTTCCAGCGGTGAAATTTCACACGCTCAATAATCGGTAAGTTCAATTCTTCTATTTTATCAAAGGCAGCTTGTCGAAGATTTGCCAACCATTCAGGTTCCGCATGCATTTGTGAAAAGTGTTTAATGGTTTCTTTTGTCATTTCATCCTCCTATTTTTATAAGCAAAAAGAAGGGTTGACTAGGCGTCTTCTGGTAATCAAAAACCAAGTTCTTCAGCTAATTTAGCGTAGCCTTCCTGTTCTAAACGAACAGCTAATTCTGGTCCGCCCGAAGCCACCACATGCCCGTCCATCATAACATGAACCACATCAGGCTTAATGTAATTCAACAAAGCGTTGGTAGTGTGTAATAATCATGGCACCAAAATTCTCTCCACGCATAGCATTGACACCCCTTCGATACGACTTTTAAGGCATCAATATCTCAGGCCAGAGTCTATTTCGTCCAATAGTGCAAATGTCGGCTCCAGCATCAATAATTGTAAAATTTCATTGCGCTTCTTTTTCACCACCAGAAAAACCTTCATTCAGATAACGTTCTGCCATTTCCTCTTTCATATTGAGCAATTCCATTTTTTCATCCAATTTCATGATAAAATCACGGACAGAGATTTTTCATCATCTTCTTTACCTGCATTCATGGCTGCACGCAAAAATTCTGCATTGGTAATACCTGGAATTTCACTCTGGGTACTGCATAGCAAGAAAAAGTCCCATACGAGCTCGTTCATCCACATCCAGTTCTAAAAATATTGACACCATCAAAGAGAATCTCTCCCTCGGTCACCCTCATAATTTGGATTTCCCATAATCGCCGCTGATAAGGTGGACTTCCCTGACTTCGGCCCCGCATAATGGCAGCAACCTCTCCTGTTTTAAGAGTCAAATTGACTCCCTTCAAAATTTTCTTTTCCTTCAATATCTCGACGGAGGTTTTGATTTTCTAAGACAGACATGGCAAACTTTCCTTTCTTCCTACCCATTATATACTTTATAAGTATAGCAGCCAAAAGGCTTTTTATTTTGTTTTCCTCGAACTCTATTTCTTTCTTCTATTTCTGAACTGTTTATTAAATTTCTTCCCCGATAGGCAGAATTGCCAATAAATCGGAGAATCTTAAGAAGTGGTGTCCGATTTGACCCGAAATACCAATGAGCTCCGCTATCAGCTCCACTCCAAAGAGCAACTCAATCACCAACAGCACACCACCGATACGACTTGAGATATTTAACAAAAAGAGAAATCATGGCAAAAATCATAGAAATCCATAAATAACTAAGACTGTCCCACGGTGTGTCAACCTCAAAGATAGCAAACGGTGATGAAGATGACGCTTATCTGGCGTATAAAAATTTTTGACCAGATAAAGTTCTGCGCACAATCGCTAAAAATGTATCTGTAATTGGTACTCCCCAGAATAATCATCGAGTAATCACAGCAACAGCTGTCGCATTCTTCAAAGCCTTTAGCAATGACAAAAACTGCGATCATAAAACCGATAAATAGTGCCCCCGTATCACCCAAATAAATAATCGCTGGGTGATAGTTGTAAGGAAAAATCCTGCAATAGACATGACCAATACAAAAATAGTTAAGGTTAGAAAAACATTGTGTTCTGGCAAGAAGAAGTAGAAACGATCTCATTGTTACCAATGAAATAATAGATACACCACTCACTAATCCGTCCAGCCCATCAAGCAAATTGACAGCATTGGTAATTGAAATAATCCAGATAACCGTTAAATGAAAGATAACCAAGGTGCAAAAGTGTAGCAACGGACCGCCAAAGGAATTTTTAAAGTGATTCAAACGAAAATCGTTAATAACCAAATCAAACCGGCAGCTAACACAATCCCTGACATCTTTGCTAAGGGTTTCAACTCTTTCACATCATCAATCAGCCCGGTTAGAGCGATAATACCGCCTCCTAAAGCAACAGGCCATATATAATCAAAATAGGTCTTTCCAGAAAAAGTTGCCTGCACAATCATCGGCATTAACAGAAGTGTAGCAACTAAGAAAGCAATAACGATAGCTAACCCACCGCTACTTGGCATTGGCTTTTTATTGATTCTGCGAGCATTTGGATAAATCTACTGCACCCTATCTTAAATGCTAACAACGAACCAAGGGCGTGAGAATCACACCAATGAAAAAGGTTCCTAGTAAAACCAAAATAAATTTTAAAGGGAAAAGGGAATCATAATCATTTTAACCTTTTTGAAGATTGGAAACCGCATCGTTGACAAGCAATAAGTAACCATGCTCTTCTGCAAAACAGCTCTTGTCACAGCTGTATCTTCTGCATGTTCACGCATAGATGCAAGAAGCTGCCGGATATCGCTTTAGGATGGCCTTCAATATCAACCAAAATTGTCAAATAATAGTAACTGTCCATTTTGTATAACTCTGAAGTATTGACGGTATAATCTACCGTTTTAGCAAAAACAATCACTTCTCTTAGGTTGGCAAACTCAAAAATGTAATATATATATTTTTGGTGTTAGCTCGTCATTATCTTCCTCTTGTTCTTCCATATCAGAAGTGCTTCTACTATTTTTCTGCTTCTGCCGTTTCCAAAGACCGAACAGCTTCAATATCGTCTTTTGCTTTTCTCAAAAATATCTAATGTCTTTTAAAAATTCATCTGGAGACATTTTGAGACAGCTGCTTCTACATCTGGTAAATCTGCTAAATCATCAAAATTCAGATTCTTATCAATCTTAGACTTGGTGACAAAAACATCCAGTCGGTCTGGTTTAGGGTTACACGAAAACTGAGCATACCGCTATCCAAAAAAACTCTCTGGCATTTCCAACTCATCTAAAATTGCATAGAAAAACTCTTCTGTCTTTTTCTTGCGGAACGAGAAAATCTGCCATCTCCATTCCACGTTCTTCTAAATCTTCTAATTTTTATTGTGATTTTTAATCGTTGTATCACTAATTTGCTTCATTTCCATCGCATTACCTCATACTTCTAGTCTTCTCATTATACTAAAATTTCGTCTTTTTACAAAAATAGACAGCTTTTTGTTTTCTTTAGGAACTAAAAACCAAACTAAAAGCTGTTGAGTTTTGAATCGGTTAAAAATAGCTTTAAAAATTCCGTAAACAATCAGCAAGACTCCAAGGCCAATACGATATTTCCCAAAGATTGTAAAATCGATGTTTTTCACATAATCTGTTAAGAAACGAATCACATAGAGACTGACCCCAAAATGCAACACCCATTGCCACAAGCAACAGAAAGAGCTGCCCAAACCCCTAGTGTATGTCCTTTGATGATAAACTCAAGATTTTCCAACCACTAGCTCCAAAACATAACGGGAATTCCCAGAAAGAAAGTAAATTCTGTCAACACAGAACGACTAGTACCATTCAAAAAGCCCACCCACAATGGTTGCCCCTGAACGACTGGTACCTGGGAAAAGTGACAATACTGGAATAATCCAATGTGAGAGCGGTTTTATAAGGTAAACGCTCTAAATTAGTAATCATGGTTCCACACTTTTATTGCGTTTTTCCAACAAAATAAAAAGCAACACCTAGATAATCAACATACAGGCAACAGAAATGAAGTTATAAAAATGAGCATCAAACCAATCATCCAAAGGCAGCCCGATAATGGCAGCCGGTGCAGCTGCAATCACCACTTTGGCCCATACGTACCATGTTTTCTGCACTCACGCGCTGTCTTTCCCGGTTTAAACGGATTTACTTATCAAAATAAATCACTACAAACCGCTAAAAATCGCTCCCTAATTGGATTACAACATTGAACATCTCCATAAAAGCAGCATTCTGATTTTTATATTTGAGAAATTCTTGAACTAAAAATCAAGTGACCTGTACTTGAAATTGGCAGCCACTCTGTAATTCCTCCACAATCCCAAAGATAATGGACTTCAAAATTTCAATGATAAACATTTTCGTCTCCTAAGATTGATTTGTTTCATTATAGCATATCAAACAAGAGAATAGGCATTTGCCAGCAGGCACCGCTCGCCTCCGCCTCCGCCACCACCAGAGAAGCCACCACCGCTACTTCCACTTGATGAAACGGAGAAACTGCTAGCTGAATTAGCTGCTGTTCCATAACTCACAAAAGCGTGCGAACTAGTATGAAAATCATACGACATATCCTGATAAACAAAAGCATTCATCGATGGATTATCAATTGTGATTTTGCGTAATTTCATCGTCTTGACACCTTTATCTGCACAATTAAACATAGCATAAACCAATAATCTGTTCCACAAAAATCACTCCTTCCACTTCTGTGTCCTTTAAATGAGCAATCTCATGCAGCATATTAGCAAAACTCTTCCAGTAATAATAGCTTTTCTGCTCCTTCTTCATTTAAGACGCCATCACGCTTCACCATTTTGCATTTTCTCAAAAAGGTAATACAGCATTCCACCGGCAATGAAAAACTGACTGCAAAAGCGACAAAACAAGTCCATATATCAATAAAATCCAAGCTAGGACAATTAAAGACCCTATCGCAATAAGCTCCATAAGAAACATTGCCAGATATAAATACAAGAATTCCTTTTTAGTAACTGAGCGATAATTATTCGGTAATTGTTCTCGCTTAATGATTTCATGGATATCTTCTGTAATAGTTGTTAAATAATGTTGCAACAGATTTTTCACTCTGTTTCCTGCACTACGAACAGCCCGCTCACCCTCTCATATATCTATTGTCAATTTTAAAATCTGAAAATAGATTTTTCAAAAAGATCTGGTTGTTGTCCCCATAGCCATATTTAAAAATTCTTGCTCAAAATCCGATAAACCTTTGTCTGTTACTCTTGCAATTGTGGTTGTTTTGTATCATCTGTAAAAACAAGATTCCTCGATCAATCAAATCCAGCAAAGTGGCTTGGATAAGGTTTTCAAATTTCAGAGCAGTTTCTTGTTTCTTAGTAGATTCAGCTCTGTCAAATCTACTGAAAAACATTCTGAAGCTAATGACCATTGGTGGTAAATCTTGCGGGATTTCGCATAAAACGAGCATGCTTAGAATGTTGCACGAGGTTTCTGTACTAAGATGAAAAATGCAATGTAAAAAGCCAAAACTAATCAGACCAACCAACACCAAAGCAAATGGTAAATCCCAGTCTACCAATTTTCTGGTATCTTTTTGTATCAGTAGCAACTTCCCTTTCAACTCGACGAAACTCTTGTAACCAATTGCGTTTTATAACAGCTAAACTATTCTCCCGGAACAGTTATTAGCGACCGATTCCAATATGCATGAAATTCAAAGTTACTATTTTTAGCACAATACTCTAGCTATGAATCGAGATAGCTATCTCCCTCTCGTGTCACTTGAGCTGGCTTCATAAAATAGCCTGTATGAGCATATAATTCAGTCTGTTGTGAAGTAGCCGGAGGAGTAATTCGAAATTCCACATTATTTAATTCTTTATCCCAATCACTAATCGGAATCCAATGCAATTCTACAATATCATTGTAGACAAACAACATATTTTTCAGTTTCCAAGTAATCTCAATCTCACATCGATCCCCTTTGTTGCCAGCATTATAAATTTTATATTTATAACCACCTGCAACAGCTCTTGAACAGCAGTCAATATTGGTCTTGGGCTGACCATTTTTCAAAGCCCGAATCGTTGGTTTTCCTCTACATCAAAGCCACGGAGGAACTTTTTCCAGATGTCCCTAAAGTAATGACTTATCCATTATAATGGCTTGAGAACGGTAATCGACTATCTCAACAAAAGTTGCCGTATTATCTGAATGAATCTGTAGATCCCCTTTGTAAGATTCGATGTCATAACTCACAGCTAAAACATGCTGACTAAAGAATAAACATGAGAAAAATCACTATACCCCCTAAAAGAACTTTTTCATCTGACACCCTCCTTTGACTAAATCGATTTATTACACCATAAGTAAGGGTTTACTAATATTGAAAAAGCATTTCATTTTTCGGTACAATGGAAGGAAGATATTTTAGATGAGGAGAAAAAATATGAAAAATTATTCTTATCACTATTATCACTTCTGTTACTTAGTTTCGGATTTGCAAATAGAACTCAAGCTGATGAATACTTGCGTATCGGAATGGGAAGCGGCTTACGCTCCTTTCAACTGGACACAAGATGATGACAAAAATGGTGCAGTCAAAATTGAAGGTACCAACCAATATGCCAACGGTTACGATGTCCAAATTGCAAAACAGGTCGCAAAGGCACTAGGCAAGAAGCCTTTAGTGGTCGAAACTTCTTGAATGGTTTTGATTCCCGCATTGACATCAGGAAAATTGATATGATTGTAGCTGGTATGAGTCCAACAGCTGAACGGAAAAAGAAATTGCTTTTTCAAAGAGTTATTATACCAGTGAGCCAGTAATGCTGGTCAGATGGCGCCTATGCAAATGCCAAAAATTTGAATGACTTCAAAGGAGCAAAAATCACCTCCCAACAAGGTGTCTATCTCTATAATCTGATATCTCAATTGACTGAGTGCTAAACAAGAAACCGCAATGGGAGATTTTCGCTCAAATGCGCCAAGCGCTTGAATCAGGAGTGATTGATGGTTACATCTCCGAACGCCCTGAAGCTCTCACAGCTGAAGCAGCTAACCCAAAATTTAAAATGATTCAGTTCAAAAGGCTTTTGAAGTGAGTGAAGAAGATTCCACAATCGCAATCGGAATGCGCAAAAATGACTCTCGCTCTAGAACAAGTCAATGCTGCCATTGCCAAAATCAGCTCCAAAGACCAAGCCTCCTTAATGGATAAAATGATTCAACATCAACCTGTCGAAACAAGCTCCAGTCAAGATAAGACCAGCTTCTTCGGACAAGTGACAAAGATTTTTGAAAAGATAACTGGCCACAATTTCTGCGCGGAGCTGGTTTAACTCTTTCTCATCTCCATTACTGGTACAATTGCAGGACTCATCATCGGGCTCTTAATCGGCATCTACCGCACAGCCCCTACAGCGAAAACAAAAGTCTAGCTATTTTTACAAAACCTTATTTGGTTGGATCCTGAATATCTACATCGAAATTTTCTGTGGAACACCTATGATTGTTCAATCTATGGTTATTTACTATGGAACAGCGCAAGCATTTGGAGTTTCTATTGATCGTACAATTGCCGCCATTTTTATCGTCTCTATCAACACAGGTGCTTATATGAGTGAGATTGTCCGGGGAGGTATTTTTCGCTGTTGATAAGGGACAACTGAAAGCCGCAACTGCTCTGGGAATGACACACAATCAAACCATGCGTAAAGTTGTCCTTCCACAAGTCGTACGTAATATCCTACCTGCAACGGGAAATGAATTTGTCATCAATATTAAAAGATACTTCCGTATTGAATGTTATCTCTGTTGTGGAACTGTATTTTTCAGAAATACTATTGCCACCCAAACTTACCAATATTTTCAAACCTTTACAATTATTGCCGTTATCTACTTTATCTTAACTTTTTACAGTAACACGCATTCTCCGTTATGTAGAACGTCGCTTTGACACAGATGAGTATACAACAGGTGCTAATCAAATGCAGACGAAGGAGCTAAAGGCATGAGTGATACTATTTTAGAAATCAAGCATCTAAAAATCCTCACGGACAAAATGAAGTTTTAAAAGATATTTCTCTTACTGTTCACTCCGGAGAAGTCATCTCTATCATCGAAGCTCCGGTAGTGGAAAAATCAACCCTTCTTGCGCTCTATCAATCTCCCTTGAAGAGCCAAGTGGAGGAGAAACCTTTATCGTGGCGAAAATGTGCTAGCAGAAAACTATAACCTCACCCACTACCAAGCGAAAAACTTGGCATGGTTTTCTCCAAAGTTTCAATCTTTTGAAAATCTCAATGTTCTTGAAAACACCATTGTTGCACAGACAAGTGTTCTCAAGCGAGAACGAAACAGATGCTGAAAAATCGCCAAAGAAAATCTTGAAAAAGTGTCGGTATGGGCCAACTTTACTGGCAAGCAAAACCAAGACAGCTTTCTGGCGGATAGAAGCAGCGCGTTGCTATTGCACGCGCCTATCCATGAACCCTGATGCCATTTTTATTTGACGAACCAACATCAGCTCTTGATCCTGAAATGGCTGGTGAAGTACTGAAAAATCATGAAAGACCTTGCTCAAGATGGTTTAACTATGATCGTCGTCACCATGAAATGGAATTTGCACGAGATGTTTCAAACCGTGTCATTTTCATGGACAAAGGTATCATTGCCGAAGAAGGTAAACCAGAAGACATTTTCACTCACCGAAAGAAGAACGTACGAAAGAATTCCTACAACGTTACCTTGAATAACTGATGAAAAAGACGAAGCTGAAGATTTTCTCTGGCTTCGTCTTTATTTTCTATCTTAGAATCTCAAACTTCTTCCGAAACAACTAATTTTTATTCAAACAAAAGTAAATAGTTTAAACACATCATTTTCTTTCTTTAAAAACTTACAGAAAATCATATTTCTGATTTTCAGAATATCAAAGCAAATCCACTCTCAAAAATAAGTTTATAATATTTTTGTAAAATTTATTCATCGAAATAGATAATAAAAATCAAATAAATATGTTCTTTTTATATACTTATTCATTTTAATTAATAAAAATTCTGCTGTTTTTATAAATATAAATAAAAAGCAGGTTAGTAAACTCTACAAAAATTCATCAGTTAGTTTTCGAATTTTCATGATTTTTATCGTAAAAATCAATCAAACCAAGAGCGGTTTCAAATGAGATTATTTTCACCTTAGCACGTCCTTGAGCAAGGGCAATGATAGACACTTTCACGAGCGTTCGTTTCTTTACTGATGCGATAACCCGTGATATCACGAACCCAACCAACAACTCAGATTCTACTTTTTCAAAGTTAGATTTAGCCATTTCTTCTCCTATTTATTATTTCTAATTAAATATTTTTAAATGTTTTTATTTGTTTTGTCAACGGAAAAAGGCCATTTATTTTGACGAATAAAAACAATTCAGAATATTCTTTATTTTGCTTTTGAGAGCTGATAAAATTTGCGTTCTTATATTTTCAACTCCATCAGGGTTAGCTGGCAAGAAAACTGTATTATTTCCCTTTACTATCTGCAAAATTATTCAATGTATCAAGATATTGGTTAGTTAAAGAATTGACATAATTTGTTCTTCTTTCAATTCAATATTGGCACCTTTTAACTCCTTGATAGAATCTGCTGACCATCCACAATCGCTTTCCGCTGTTCTGCAATACCCACCCCATGAAGGCGATCTTTTTCAGCTTCAGCTTCTGCGGCGGTAACAATTTTAATTTTGTCAGCTTCAGCCAATTCTGAGCAGCAACACGTTTCCGTTGAGCAGCGTTGATTTCATTCATCGATTGCTTTAACTTCTGCATCTGGTTCAGCTTTTGTAATCAAAGTTTTTAACAATAATATAACCGTAGGTAGACATTTCTTCTGCTACTTGCTTTTGGACTTCAAGCGCGATTTCATCCTTCTTTTCAAATAATTCATCCAATGTCAATTTAGGAACAGATGAACGCAAGGCATCTTCAATATAAGACTTGATTTGAGCTCTGGACGAATCAATTTATAGTAAGCATCTGTTACATTATTTTTCATTCACACTGATGTTGTGTCGCAACGTTCATCATGACAAATACATTGTCTCGCGTCTTTGTTTCAACAACAATCTCGCTTTGCAACAGGCGTGATGCAACTGCACACGTGGATATGATCAATACCAAAATGGCAAGCGTAAATGAATTCCGCTATTACTTAGCTGATATCTTCCAAAACGTTCTATACTGCCACTGTGACTGTTGACGAACAACATATACAACGAACTAAAAAGAACGATAATAAGGACGATAACAACAATCGGCATTACTAAAAATAACATAATATAAAACTCTATCTTCTTTTTCAAGATTATAACATATTTAAGTTTATCAAACAAAAGCGATAAAAACTAGTTAAGCTTATTATATTCAATTTCTTTGCATCCATATCTTGTAAAAACTTATTTATATCCAACCATTTTCTTTGAGCAATTCGAACTGCTTCCAAACGATTTTCTGCTGTTAATTTCATTAAAAATACTCGACATATAATTGCGAATGTGCCATTTGATAGATAAAGCTTTTGCGCAATTTCTTTACTAGATAAAACCCTCTTGCTGCTGCTTGCAAAACTAAAATTTCTTGATTGGACAAGGGATTCTTACTTGTCATCATGACTTCCATCAACTCAGGAGAATATTCTTTCCGTCTAATACTGTTTGAATCGTTCTCATAAGATCAGCTATGCTGCGTTCTTTAAAACATAAGCATCTACATTAGACTTTTACAGCACGTTCAAAAATAGCCCGGACGTTTAAATGTGGTGACAATGATAACCTTGATATTTGGTCGATTTGCCTTGACCCATTCGAGAACGTCTAGGCCTGTTTGATGAGGCATTTCCACATCCAAAATAGCCACATCAACAGTTTCTGAGCTGAGACAGTCATGGCCTTCGCCCATCCGCGGCCTGATAGACTTCTTTTCACATCTGGCTGCATCTGCAAGAGCTGAGCTAGAGCATCTCTCAGCATACTTTGATCTTCTGCTAACAAAAGTTTCACGCTTCCTTCCTCCGTATGGCAATTCAATCCGAATCCACGTCGGATCTTGGCTGCTAAGAATCTCAATCGTTCCTGACAAGGCAGACAGTCGCTCTCGAATACTATGCAACTCCCGACCAGTCAGCTTTTGAAAACCACAACCATCATCCTGAATGTCTAAAACAAGTTTTTCGTTTTTCTTTACCAAAGAAAAATTACTCTTTTAGCCCTTAGCATGCTTGATGATATTGGTCGCTGCCTCCAGCAAAATCATACTGATTGTTGACTGCCGACTCGGTGGGATACTGGCAACATTGAGCTGGTTATCCATTTTTACCTGAACGCCGCTCATCTCAAGCATAGCTCGAATAGTCACCAATTCTTCATCTAGAGTCCGATTCTTTAGATTGTTAATAATCCGCCGAACATCAGCCATAGACTTCTTACTAATCTCTTGCACTTCCTGCAGTTCTTTTTCAGCCTTGTCGTAGGCTTCCATCTGTAAAAACTGCTGAGCCAGCTCCGCCTTTAACACTGAGCATGGCAAAGGTATGCCCCTAGACTATCATGTAAGTCTCACTAATCCGATTACGCTCATTTTCTGCTAGAAAAAGATTCAGTTGGCATTTTGTTTAACCTTTTCTTCCTTGGATCCGCTCTGTCATTTGAATCCGATGGAGACCAAAAGTCAATCCATCCGAAAAGAGAAAAGGTTACAACAAAGAAGAGTAGCTCTGCTGGACCAACATTCCCCACCAAGTAATTAGTCATCACTAATGGGCTGCAAGGCGATAAAGGTTAAAACGCCAGGATTTAAAAGAAATATCATCTAGTTCTGTAACATAGCAGATTAGATAGATAAAAATGTACCAAGTAAACCCTCCATTTAACCAGACAGAACTATAATATATGTAAGCAACCAGGAGCCACCAAGAAAAACTGGATAAGGCGATGGTTACTTAACAAGACCGCAGTAAGCCGCAACAAAAATAGCTGTCCAAAGCAAGAGGAAAAAGCGGGTATTCCCCACTAATCACTCCCGCCACTGGAAAAATGATAAAGACCAGAGCAATATGAAACATATAGTGGACTTGTTTAAGCTCCCACATGGTTTTTATTTTACCTCAATTCGCTTTTTGAGTTGCAGCACAAGAATGCTAACCAAAAATCGTATAAATCAGAACAATCAAAGCTGTCTTTGCCATTGAACTGATGATGTTCTAGATAAGAAGACACGACCTGCATCAGTTGATAACTCTGGCATTAGCTTACCGATTGACTGGAGCCATTTTGGGAACATGGGTCAGAGGGAACCATAGACCACCCAGAACAGCCAGGGCCATATAGACGATATTGCCCACTACAGACATAAGCTGAGCACTTGGCAAGAGGCTGACCAATACACCCATGGCAATAAAGACCACACTCCTACCAGAAGTATCAGGCAATAAGAAGCCAGTCCACCATTGGCAGATTAACTCGCGAACAAAATGCCCAATCGAGAAGACTACGATTATAGAAAGCATAAAAGTCAGCAGCGTACTGCAAAGTTTTCTTGATATATAGTATTTTACCATAGAAATCGGTGAATGCTGAATCATTTTTGCCAGTTATTATTTTTATCAGACTGCAAAGTGCTTGGAATACTAAAGAAGGCACTAGACATGATACTAAAAACAGTCATTGAAAAGAGATATGCCTGAGTACACTAGCTGGTGCATTCCTGACATCATACCAGAAAAATATTAAGTAAAAACACTGGGTAAAGCTGATAGACAGTAAATAAGCTAGGCTGCTTGTCGCTTCATCAAAATTAACTCAATCTTCATTAAACTAGTCATATATTTCATGATAGATCTCCTTTACTCTTGCGTTGTCTCAAAAATACTATCCAAGAGGGTACGGTTACGTACTTCAATCTTTTCGATTGTACAGCCGTGTTCCTGCAGGACTTGCCAGACTTGACCAGCATCTCTAGTAGCAAAAGATAAAGCCTTTTGCTTGATTTCTATATCAGTCACATTATCCAGCTTTTCCAGCACAGACTGATCAAGTCAGTGAAAGGTAAAGTGTTTTTCCTGTTCCTCACTACGTATGGCATACGGCGTCGTATCTCGAATTAGTTCTCCCTTGTGTAGCACCAAAATACGATCCGCTGTATGCTCCACTTCTTCGATATAGTGAGAAGAATAAACAATAGTTACACCATTTTTCTTTAGTTCATCCACAACTTCCCAAAAATGCTGTCTTGTAGAAGTATCCATAGCAGAAGTTGGTTCATCTAAAAAGAGTATCTCGGACGCCCGATAAGAGCTTTAAACAAAAGAAAGTAACCGTTTTTTGTCCACCAGACAATTTACTGGCCAACTGTTCTTTTGTTTATCCGTAAATTCCTCAACAGAACATCAATTTCCTGATTGCTCAGACTATTTGGGTACAGACTTTGGAAAAAGTTTAATAGTCTCATTTACCTTCAAATCGCCACGACTGTGTTTTCTTGTGGCAAAATAGCAAACTACCTGTTTCAATCTGATTATTTGTCGGCTGCAAACTCTGAATCCTGACCCTGTCCACCTGTAAGAAACTTATCGCCCAACAAGTAATCCATTAGTGTCGTTTTCCCAGCTCCATTTGGACCAATCAACGCCACACTTCTCCATCGTTAATTGTAAAAGAAATATTTTTCAAAATTTCTTTCCCACGAATCTCTTTTGGACAAATCCTTTACTTCAATCAAATTCATCTTTTCCTCCTTGATAAGTACATACATAAAGACTGAGCAACCAAGATTGCAAAGACACTCCAAAAATAGTGTAAAATACCAGTGGTCCTAATCCTACTTCCAAAGAACAAGCTCGTACAGAATACTCGTTATCAGTCTTCATCAAGATATTACATTATAATGACCAATTCTCATTGATTGCTGAATCACTAAAATATAGAGAGTTGAACATCATTATCATAAGCAACAAAAGAATCAAACATCTTTTTCATAAACCAGCTACCTTTCCTTTTTGATAATTCTATTATACTTTTTGTCAAAAATTCTAACTAGATGATTTTGTCATCGTTTCACATGACAATGTCACAGAGACGACTCGGTTGAGTCGCCTTTCAATGATTCTTTTGATTTTATTCAACACTAAAAAGATATGGATAAACTGGTTGTCCACCTTTATGGATTTCCACTTCTACATCTTCAAATTTTTCAGTAATATCTTGAGCCAATTCATTGGCCAAGTCTTCATTGCCATCTTCTCCGATATAAATCGTCACAATTTCGCTGTCTGTATCTAACATTTTACTGAATGTTTCATTCAATGTTGTCAACATATCCGGATTAGACACAACAATTTTTCCATCTACCATACCAAGATAATCATTTTCATGGATGTCAAGACCGTCAATCGTTGTATCACGAACAGCACTTGTTACACTACCACTTACAACATCTGTAAGAGCAGCTGTCATTCGGTCATGGTTTTCTCAATAGATTTATTTGAATCAAAAAGCCAGTAGGCTTGTTAAACCCTTGCGGAATCGTTCTTGTTTCTATTACTGCAGCAGGTTGTTCAATTACCTCAGCTGCCGATTGTGCCGCCATGAAAAATATTCTTATTGTTTGGCAGGATAATGATGTGGCGAGCATTGACCTGTTCAACTGCCCTAATAAAATCTTCTGTCGAAGGATTCATTGTTTGACCACCGGAGATGATATAGTCTACTCCCTGCGCCTTAAAGATTTCTGCCAAACCTTCACCAGCCACAACTGCAATAACAGCATATTCCTTTTCTTCAGCAGCTTGCTTGTTCTCACGCTCTTCCTTTTCAACTTGTGCATCATGTTGATTGCGCATATTATCTACTTTGACTTTGACAAGACTTCCATATTTCAAGCCTTCTTGCATGACTAAGCCTGATCTTCTGTGTGGACATGAACCTTTACAATTTCATCATCATTGACGACAAGGAGTGAATCAATTCATTCAAATAATTGCGAAATTCATCATAATCAAATCTCTTTTACATACGTTGGACCTTTTTCAAAGCCACCATGATTTCAGTACAATAACCGAATTTGATGTCTTCTGTTGCCACATGACTCGCTACTGACTTATGATGCTCTGGATTAATCATTTCCGTCATCGTCGCAGGCGTTGCCTGAAACTCTTCGGATGCAATGTATTCACCTGTCAACGCTGCCAAAAAGCCTTCGTAGATGAACACCAAACCTTGACCACCAGAGTCCACAACTCCCACTTCCTTTAAGACCGGAAGCATATCTGGTGTTTTCGCAAGAGCTATCTTAGCACTCTCAAGAGCTGCCTTCATCACTCTCAACAGCATCGTCTGTTTCTTCTGCTTTTTCTAGCACCGATTGCAGCCCCTCGCGAGAAACAGTTAAAATCGTTCCTTCAACAGGCTTCATCACAGCTTTGTAGGCCACTTCAACTCCAGACTGAAAAGCAAGAGCTAAATCTTGTCCTGTTAATTCTTCCTTTTTCTTTCACACTTTGAGAGAAACCACGGAAAAGCTGTGAAGTAATAACACCAGAATTCCCACGCGCCCCCATCAAGAGACCTTTAGCAAAAATTCCAGCCACTTCACCAACAGTAGAAGCAGATTTATCTGCAACTTCCTTTGCTCCATTTTCAATGGTCATTCTATATTGGTACTCTGTGTCACCATCCGGCACAGGAAAAACATTTAAAGAATTGACATATTCAGCCTGTTTATTCAAAACGAGTAGATGCAGACTGCACCATTTCTTGAAATAAACTAGTAGTAATATTTGACACGATTATTCTCCCTACAACTTTAATATTTTTGGATATAGACATTTACTGTTTCAGCAGTAATTCCAAGCTGATTCTCAAGACTGAATTTCACACGCTCTTGAATATTTTTAGACACTTCACTTATCTTAGTACCATAGCTCAAAACTGTATACACATCAACAGCAATGCTTCCTTCTTCCGTTGTTTTTACTACAACACCTTTTGCATAATTTTCCTTGCCTAATAAAGCTTTGAAATTATCTTTAATGGCATTTTACTGGCCATTCCGACTACACCAAAAATTTCAGTTGCTGCTCCGCCAACAATTGTCGCAATAACATCATCTGTCAGCTCAATTTGACCATCTTTTTGTATTGATTTTTACAGTCATAATTTCTACCTCAAAAGTATTTTTATAGTTTATTTTACCATATTTTACGTGGACTGTACAAGAGAGAGTAGATATTAAAAAGGATTCAGTCAACTTTTTATCGAAAAAGAGATATTCATAACTCTGCTATTTCAGACAAAAGAGAAATGAACCTCTCAAAGGCTCATCCTTTCGTTAATTAAACGCGTTCAACTTTGCCAGATTTATAGGGCGCGTGCTGAAGCCCAAACTTTCTTAGGTTTACCATCAACTAAGATTGTCACCTTTTGAAGATTTGGTTTCACAGTACGTTTTTGTTTGGTTCATTGCGTGAGAGCGGTTGTTTCCTGATACAGTTTTTACAGACCTGTAAAGTAACATACTTTTGCCATTTATACTTGTCCTCCTGATTAGTTTCACGGGCTTTTATACCACATACCGTAAAAATTTTATCACAATTTTTAAGATTTTTGTAAGACTATTTTTCCTTATATTTCAAAAATTCAAGTAGATCAATGACTTTTTAAATTTTAAACATAAATAATTCCTAACCGACCAAAAAGATACATCTCCTTTACATAAAGAGTCTTATCTTTCTCATTGATATTACGAGGATTCGTCACTGTGCCAAAAGCATTATCCACATCTAACTCTACACGCCAATTACTTGGTACATATAATGTAGCATTTCCAAAAGATACATCAATATCAAAAAGTTGCAGAGTTTCCTTTAATGGTAGCATTGTCAAAATAAATCGTAGCATCTCCCAAAAGCACAATCTAGTGTTTCATAAGTAAAATCATCCGAATTGATATAGCGTGTACCACTCCCAAAAATTGATGTCTCCATTTATGACACGACGAGCATTTTTGACCATGATAAATACCCAAATTCGTTTTGGCTTGAAAAATCAACCCAATTCCAATAGAAGCCAGAATACCCAAGCTAAGAAAATTGTTCCAGATGAAATTGGCAAAAGTGATAACTACTATTTGCAACGATTAGGGAAATAATGGCTAAAATAACCCCGCCAGATAAATTTCCTCTCCAAAAATTTTTCAAGTGCAAAGTAAGCAAAAACCAGCACAACAAGCAGTGGCCAGAAAATTGAAGCGAATAGATGGAATACCAAAATTCCCTTGCAACAGTATCCAACCAGCCAGTACTAAAAGCCCTACTCCAAATAATGTTTTTCTCATAATATTTACCTCATTTCACCTAATTTTTCTTTTAAGAATTGAAAATAATGCCTAGATACATGTACTTGCTTATGGGTATCATAGAAGCGAATACTGCTCGTTCCTGAAAAAGACTTTTTCTAATGAATAGATTGCTTTAATATTTGTAATCGTTGATTTAGAAATACGACAGAAAATATCGCGGCAGGCATTCTTCCAACTCATACAATTTTAGTTTGACTTCATAAGCATTATTCCGAGCATGCGCAAAAATTTTATTTCCATCCGTTTCAAAGAAAAGGATATCTGCTAAATCAACATAATATTCGCTCGTATCTTTGTAAAAAGAATGGACGGTTTGGCAACTTCTTCCAGGAACGCTGAATACGCTCTATCTGCTCATCAAAGCGAGGCGCCTTAATGACAATTTCTGCTTCTTCCAAATTAGAATCTAGTTCTACTCGAATTTTCATAAACGCTCCTCTCACTTTTCTTTAATTCATTATACCAATTGTCATATGAAATTCAAGCGATTTTTCAGTAAGTGGTTCATTTGGACAGGTAAGTGGTTACGAGATCTGAATAAGATACTTACGTTTCATAAATTGACTAGATTCTATTGCTTTTTACACAATCACATTTTATAGACAATAAACAAAAAGACCTTCAATATAATGAAGACCTTCAATAGTGCCGATTATAGGCTTGAACCTACGACCCTACGCGTTACGAGGTCGTTGCTCTACCAACTGAGCTAAATCGGCGATTGCTACCTCCTTATTCTACCATGTTGACTTGTTTTGTCAAGCAAAAATTTTACAACTTAATCCAAATCAGACAAAGGCCTACTTTTATCCTTAAAGATATAGAAAAATCCCTGCCGTAGCGAGATCTATAACCTAATTAAGCTTTACCTTCTGAACCGAATACGTCGATACGTTCTTCAACAGCTTCTGTAATTGCTTCGAAACCTGATTTCAAGAATTTACGTGGGTCAAAGAGTTTCTTCTTATCGTATTCTGCTTCGTTTGCTTCTGTATTCAGCAGCAAATTTATGAGTAGCTTTAGCAAAAAGCAATTTGACACTCAGTATTTACGTTGACTTTTGCCACACCCAATTTGATAGCTGCTTGATTTGATCATCTGGAATACCTGAGCCACCATGCACATACGATTGGGAAGCCTGAACAGCTTCTGTCAATTTTTGCAAGTGATCAAGGGTGAAGACCTTTCCAGTTAGCTGGATATGGTCCATGAATGTTACCAATACCTAGCTGTCAAGGAAGTCAATTCCAGTTTCAACCATTGCTTTTTGCATCTTCAATTGGAGCCAATTCACCGTCACCGATGATACCATCTTCTTCACCACCGATAGTACCAACTTCAGCTTCCACTGATACTCCATTTGCATGCGCAAATTCAACCACTCTACGAGCTTTTTCTGAGGTTTTCTTCAACTGGAAGATGAGAACCATCAAACATAACTGAAGTGTAACCAACTTTGATACATTCAAGCGCATCTTCATAATGACCATGGTCAAGGTGAATAGCAACTGGTACAGTAATTCCCATTGATTCTACAAGGCTTTCAATGAGGAGTTTACATACTTTATAACCACCCTATATTTAGCAGCACCCATAGAAGTTTGGATAAGTACTGGAGCTTTTTAGCTTCTGCTGCACGCAAGATAGCTTGAGTCCACTCAAGGTTGTTTGTATTAAATCCACCAACTGCATAACCATTGTCACGAGCTGCTTGGACAAATTTTTTTCTGCTGAAACGATTGCCATTAGTATTAGGCCTCCTATTTATTTTTATGGGTTTCCACTTACATTGTTTATTTTATCACTTTTCAGAAAAATACCAGTGTTTCTAATTTTTAAGCGTTTCTCTTATAAAACAAAAATTTCCTGCCTCACAGTTCAAAATGATAAAACACTGACCGAAGCCAGCTTATCTCATGCGGAGAGAGGGACTTGAACCCTCACGACCTAAAGCGGTCACAGGATCTCTAGTCCTGCGCGTCTGCCAATTCCGCCATCCCGCGATTGAGTACTTTACTAGTATAACAGGACAGCTAAGGCTTGTCAAGAAAAATTTTGACTTTATTTCAAAAAAATCAACTTTCTACTCAAGCAGCAAGACTGGGAAATCTAAGCGAAAAATAAAACTAAGACAGGAACACAGAAAAACTCAGTGCTTCTGAGTCGCAAACAAAGACAGCCACAGTTTGGTCAGGATCGTATTTTTCAAAGTCAATAGTGTAGTCCTGATGAAGCTTTCACCTGTTTCTTCTGCCTGCCAAATCCTCTGCCAAGCATGAAAGAACCGCTTGAGAATCCTCCTTATCCGCTTCAAACACTTGATAGGTCTGCTCAGAGGTATCAAAATCATAGAGTTCCCCATCTGTCAAACGGCAGATGGAGAGACTGTAGTCTCCCTTTGTAATCACTAGCATAATCATGATAGACAGCATAGACTGGTTCCCCTTGGGCAAAAAGCTTCTTTCACAGCCCCTCTTGTTCCCTGCCAGAGAGCTTGGATTTTTCTATACAATGCTCGTCTTGAAAATTATTAGTACGAATACTAGCTAAAAATGTTTAGAAACATCTTCTTCCCTCCTTTTTGTTTTCATTATAACATTTCTCTAAAAATCGCTTATCCTAGAAAAAGCAAGTCTATCTCTCCTGGCTCTTCCACTGCTGTGACAAAGGCCGTATAAAGACCTTCAGGTCGGTTCGGGCAGCTGGAAAGATCTGGTGATACTGACAGGCCACAAAGAATTTGTTTTTCTGGGATTTCCACTATTTCGACCAAGCGATTGTCTGGTAAAACTCCAGAAAATACAAATCCGGCTGCCTCAAACTGCTCGCGCGGAAAGCATTGTTAAACTCATAGCGATGGCGATGACGACGTTGCACGATTTCTTGATAGTCATAATCTGCTCGCTACTTTAGAATTGCGCTAAGTTTAGAAGGATAGAGCCCCAGTCTCAGCGTTCCACCCAAGTCTTCGACATCAATCTGATCACGCATGAGGTCAATGATTGGATACGATGTGTCTGGATTAAGCTCCGCTGAGCTGGCATCTGCCAGGCCTAGGACGTGATGGGCGAATTCGACACAGGTTAACTGCATACCCAAGCAAATGCCCAACATAGGGCACATCCTGCTCACGCGCATAGAGGATTGCCTGAATTTTACCCTCAGTTCCTCTCTGACCAAAACCAGCTTATCTCATGCGGAGAGAGGGACTTGAACCATCACGACCTAAAGCGGTCACAGGATCCTAGTCCTGCGCGTCTGCCAATTCCACCATCCCCGCGATTGAATACTTTACTAATATAACAGGACAGCTAAGGCTTGTCAAGAAAAATTTTTGAAAAAGTGAAGCATCCAATCAACAATCCTAAATGTTTATGTTAGGTAACATTATTAAAAAGAACTTGAATGATAGTCCATTTTCGTACAAAAAGAAATTTCTATGAAACTTAGTAGCTATAGAAATTTCTTGTACTTATTTTTACATGATTTTCATAGTTATCTTGTGCTTTTTATTAGAAGCTTCTTTTTCTTTTCAGCCATTTCTTTTTAGCACTTTTCGTATTCTTTTGGTCGTCACAATTTTATCTTGCAACTTAACATATTTTAAAAGTAGTTGCTTGAACCACCCTTTAATTCCTACTAGAGAATATGAACGGCTAAACGGAACTGTCTTTGTCACAGATGGTGTTCCTCCAAGAGAAAGATTTGGCATTGTCAACCCACTATCAATTAACCACGCCTGCGCTTCAGCATATTTCTCATAACGCTTCGTCTCATTGGTTTCAGCATTTGCTTCCTCAAGCATTGTAGTATAGGTATCCAAACCAACAGTTTTTATCTTATCGTTCTCTTGACCAGGTTCCAAGCCAAAGTTCTTCAAACTACCACCATTTTTGTATTCAAGGTATCTAGATAAGTTGATGGATCTTGATAGTCCCCGACCATCCGCCATTGTATAAATCATAATCTTTTTGAGCAGCAGTATTAGCAAAGTAGCCAATGTTGTTCAGTTCATCTGAACTCATTTGTTGAATATCAATGACAACATTCTCTTTTCCTCAAAAACAGACTCAACAGATTGTTTCATAGAACTTTCCCATTGAACACCAATTTTACTTTGTCTGATCAGCCGGTACATCCAAATGAATTGGGAACTGAACTCCTTTAGCTTTGCAACTCTGCTTTTGCTTGTGCAAATTTTGCTTTTGCCTTTGCTGGATTGTAGTAAGCATCCTGTGCATCAGCCAAATTCATATCAGACCATTCTGAACCGTACTTCACCAATTTGGAAGATACGAGATCCCCAAATGTTTTATCACCAATTGAAACAAACGTTGGTGGAACAAGTGTATTCCGAATACTTTTGTCGCTCCATCTTTCCCATTGCTTTGCGCACCATAAGACGTTCGATTGTAGGCGAAATTGATTGCTTGACGAAATGCTTTATTGAGTACTGCCTCCTGTGTTGCAGTTTTTTGTGCATCTGTTTTCTTAGATGTATGGTGATAGGACTGACGATTTAAGTTAAAGTTATAATAATAACTGGTCGCATCTTGTAAACTATAGATGATATTGTTATTATACTGTTTCTAACAGAAGCAAAAACTAGAACTATTTGGATAAAGACGGGCTGCACTATAAGCACCCCTCAGTAAAGTTTCGAATAAGCGCTTCTTGGTCCGATCCATCATAATATGTCAACTTTATATTGTCTAAATGAACATTCTTTTTGTCATAATAATGAGGATTTTTGCAAATTCCATAGAGGATTTAGCCGTCAAAGACTTCAGCAGATATGGACCGTTGTAAAGAATGCTACTCGGTTTTTGACAGAACCAAAATTCTTTCCTTGGGATTTTAAGAAGGCTGCATTGACTGGGAAGAGGATGTTATTGGTTGTTTTTGAATTCCAATAAGTTTCTGCACGACTCAGAGTATACTGTACTGTATAATCATCAATAGCTTTTACACCTACCTTTGAAAAATCTTTTGTCTCCCCTTTGATATACGCATCTAATCCTTTGACAGAGTCTTGTACAAGGTAAAGAGCTTCGGATTTGTTATCTGCAGCATATTTCAAACCAGTTACAAAGTCTTGTGCTTTTTACACCTGCGTACTCTTCGCCTTCTGATGTGTACCATTTCGCGTCTTTACTGTAATTTATACGTATACGTCAAACCATCTGGAGACTGTCCATGACTTAGCAAGTGCTGGAACTAAGTTCCCGTATCGGTCATTTTCTAATAATCCATCAACTAAATTGGTAACAACATCTGATGTTGTTGCTCGATTCGCCATCAAATAATTCAGCGTATCTGGATCTTGTGTATACACATATGAATATGTCGATGTGCTAGAGCTTGACTCTGCCACAACCAGCCAATAAAAATTCCAGCACTTAGTACAATTCCCGTTGCAATAATCCATTTTGATGATTTCATAGATAAAACCTCCTCTAATGTCACATCTTATTACATTGCATATTATACCGAAATGTTTTCAAAAAGTAAAGACCTTGCTATAGAAGGATGGGGTATTTATTCAAAAACAGTCTTTTTATATATACTATTTTCTAAAAACAAGCTACCCAATGCATAAAAATAAACATCCCCATTTTCATCTTAAAACCCGAACCGAATAAACATTCTTAGGTGTTAAAAATAAAACATTTTCTTCGTTAAAAAGTAATAATCACCAACTTCCCTCAACTAAATATTGAACCTATTATACACTATTTTCATATAATTTCAAGAAAATTTACGAATTTTTAGAAAATTTTTGCAAACATTCCATAAAAAACTCATCTTAAAGAAAAATTCTTTAAAAATGAGTCACTTCTTATAAATATAAAAATCGCAATGGTTAGTAAACTAGCGCAAGTCCGATTCCCCCAGAAAAAAAGAAATCAACTTTCCATTCACTCCAAGCTTGCCCATGACCTGATAAGCCACCCAGTTCAAAATGATGATGAACTGGTGTCATCCGAAAAATCCGTTTGCCTCCAGTCAATTTGAAATAAGAAAACCTGCATCATAACTGAAGTTGTCTCAAAGACATAGACAATCCCAATGATAAGAAGCGTCCATTCTTGGTGAAGTGCTATCGAAATTGCTGCTAACATACCACCAAGAGCCAAACTTCCTACATCTCCCATAAAAATCTTGGCTGGTTTATGATTGAAAATAAAGAATGCAAGCAGGCCACCAATCATACTCAAAATAACAATTAAAATATCAAAACGATGTTGAACTGTCGCAATGACTGCATAAGCTGCTAAACTGATTGTAACAGGAAATACTAGCCAACCCATCAATGCCATCTGTCAAATTGACTGCGTTGGAAAAAGCCAACCAACCAAAAAGAGAGTAAAAGCAATATAAAGATAGCTCTAAATGAAGTGGGAAACCAAAAACATTGAGTAAATCTCTCTCACCGTGGGTATCAAAAAGAAGTAAAAACAATGCCACCAATAATTTGAAGGGCTAGTTTCTGCTTGGGATTTAAACCTTCATTTATTTTACGAAAAACCTTTAAAAAAATCATCCAAGAAACCAACGATACCATACAAAAACCAGAATAAATAGTATCATCAAGGCAGCACTTGAAAGTTCTTTAGAAATGAGAGCTATCACAAAACTAGATAAAACAGAGGCTACTAAAAATACAGTTCCTCCCATAGTAGGCGTTCCAGCTTTTGCTTGGTGCTGTTTCACATCTTCGTGCATTTGTTGTCCAGAAATATGAGCTTTGTGATAAAAACGAATAAATGCAGGTATCCCAACTAAAGTTAGAATAAAAAGTCACAATACCTGCAATGATAGCTTGTAACATGCTAATCTCCCTAAAGTAATTGTTATTTCTTTTTATTTTTGAGTGATGCATTGGTCTTGACACTTTGAGCTACAATCTCGAGCCTTTTTCCTTTGATATGTACTTTTATACCTAACCATTTGCCAAATATTGTAGCATTCTTCTTCGTCCAGCCATACATATCAGGCATTTCCGTAAAATCATCAGTTAGGATAAGGATTTGCTGATTGGATTTCAGGATTTCATCTGTTTCACAGAAATTTTTCTTAATATTCTTACCAGTTCCCAGAACAATAGGTTGCACAAGGTTGCGTCGCAATTCATCAGCCAAATCACCAGGACTAGTATTCTTAGCGGAAGGCATTTTTATAAGTCAATTCTTTTGAAACAGATTTTAGAACGGGAGATTGTGTCGTCAAGTTCAGCGTATCTTTCATCGCTGCAGCCTCTTCCAATACAGGGTTAACCACTTCTTTTCCAGAAAAATGGGTTGGAAAGATTCTGAAGGTTGCTTCAGAGTTACATACATGATGAAATCAGGATTTTCAGCAGGTGTCATGGCTACAACAGAATAGATATAATCATTTGCACCTGTCAAATAACCACTTCCGTTCTCTCCTGCAATTTGTGCTGTACCTGATTTAACCGCTACATTTTTGGTTTGGCACTTTGATAATGGACCGCCTTCTGTCTTACTATATAGGGTTCCATAAATAGGATCCGTGCCAACACTCACCATATAGTTTCTGGTTGATTTGGCAGCCTCTTTTGAAACAGGACGTCCCTACAATCTCTGTAGAACTCTTTCGTGCACGACCACTTTTCGAGTCATAGATCGCACTGATAAATTTTGGCTCAATCCATCACACCATCATTGGCTATGGAAGAAAAAGCACGTAACATTTGTAGCTGGGTAACCGAAATCCCTTTGACCAAAGGCGCTCATTGCATAAGTTACGATATTATCTGCTGGAAGGCCACCATAATCTTCATAGTTCATCCCAAAACGTGTGGGTAATCCAAATTTGAATTTGCTAAGGTAATCTAACCATTTTTCATCACCCATCTCTAAGGAAGCCATTCCAACGTTACTAGACAGAGCAAAACCTTGAGCATAGGTCAACGTCTGACCTTCAGAAAGCCCCATGTTGACATTCCAGTCACGAATTGTTACATCCGCAATTTGTAAGCCGCTATTATACACGTTTCATTTGCTGGAAAAAGTCTTGTTATCTATTGCTGCAGCAAGCGTCATGACCTTCATCGTTGAGCCTGGCTCATATTGATTCTGATAGAGAGCACCAGACCAAGCAAAATCTTTTGTCAAATCTTTGCTTCTGTATCAGCATCAAAAACTTGACGTTGCGTCGTTGCAAGGATTTCTCCAGTTTTTGCGCTCACTAGTGGCACTGGCAGAACTCCCCTTTCGCTTTTTCTAGAAAAAGCATTCATCGTGTTTCAAGAAAAGACTGCAAATCTGATGATAGGGGTTGTATAAACATCTTTTCCATCTTGTGTTTTCCTTGAAACCTTGTCAGATCCCTGTACGATATTTCCATTTTTATCTTTTTCATAGGTGATGACACCATTTGATCCAGCTAATGTCTTGTTTAAAGCAGCTTCTAAACCTGTCGTACCAACAAGCATTTTGCTGCCATCTTTATTTTCCTGAAGCTGTGCTAATCCAATAAATACAGAAGCAAAAATTTCCATTTTTATAACTTCGATTCGGACTGGTAGTAAAAATCAACACCTTTTACTTTCGCTTTTTAATTCTTCACGAATGGTGTTCATATTACTATAACTGATTCCATTTCCCTTGAGAACCAAACGAAACTTGTTGCAATCGAGATAGCTGTTTCTTGACATAGTCCTTGTCTCATGCCGAGATATTTGTTGAATACTTCAGCTACTTTTTGTTATATTGAGATTCTTCTACATACAGAATCTCTCCAGTTGCTGACTTATATTTCTTGTCAATAACTGCATAAACATTATAAGAGGTCGCATCTTCGGCTATCGGTAAACCATTACGATCATAAATCGTGCCACGCTTTGCAGGTACAATCCGTGTTATTTGATGCACTTTACTTGCTTGTTCAGCCAAATTCACACCAAACTTCTTTCCTGTTCCAATAATAATGGCAAAATTAATCAGAAAAACAAAAAGACAAAAACCGTCAAAACGCTTAGGCTTTTTCCCTACTCGTCCACGGTTATAACTAGGATGCCTCCGATTTTTCAAAGCATGATTTAAAAATTCGTCTTCTGAGTCCATTCATGCTTTATTCCGCCGTTCTGATATTTTCATTATTCTGAGTCATTTCTTGCGAACTCGCTAATTTTGATAAGCGTTCACTACGAATCAATTCGTTTACTTCTTGTTTAGCATCATCTAGTTCTGTGCGCTTGCTTCGATTTTTGAATTGACAGTTGTTAAATCGCGCTGCACTTGCAATAATTTTTGTTTGCACTAAAGACAACACTGGTTGCTAAGATAACTGCTGTCAAGACTATCGCTCCATAAAATGCTTTTCTCAACACGAGAAAATTTTTGAATTCGTGCCTGAAAGTATCTGGCCAGTTGTTCTTGTTCTAGTTGCCATCTCAATCCTCACTTATGTATGTGCCACACGCAGCTTAGCTGAATGTGATCGATTATTTTTATTTAATTCTGTCTTGACTTGGTAAAATAGGTTTTCGGAGTGACCAATTTCATTTTAGGCTGTAATTCCTCTGGAATAAACGGCAAACCTTTTGGTACTTCTACTGTTGAGGCTACTTAAAAAGCTGCTTGGCTAAGCGATCCTCCAACGAATGAAATGTAATCACCGAACATCGCCCATCAACCGCCAACAAATCCATAGCTTTGTTGAATGGACTCATCTGCCGCTCCCCAACTCATCATTAACTTCGATGCGAATGCGCTTTGAAAAATCTGTTTAGCAGGATGCCCTCAATTCCTTAGCAGGCTTAACAGATTTGATAATCTCTGCTAACTCCGTAGTGGTCTCAATCGGTTTCTTTTTCACGCATTTGCTCAATTTTCCGAGCAACTTGCTTTTGAAAATTTATCTTCTCCGTACTTGAAGAAAAATCCGCACCAAATCATGATAGCTGTATTGATTGACTACTGCATAAGCTGTCAACTTTGCATCCTGATTCATCCGCATGTCAAGTGGAGCATCCTGTTTATAGGAAAACCCACGCTTGCGCTCATCCAATTGCGGACTAGAAAACCCCTAAATCATAACACAAATGCCATCAATTTCTTCAACACCCTAGCTCATGCAAACGCTCCTTTAAATGACGAAAATTATCATTAATAAAGGTCACCATTCCTTGCTCAACGTACGATGCCAAACGTTTTTCGAGCATGCTCAATAGCGGTCCAATCTTGATCAAATGCATATAGATGACCGTTTTTCTCTAGTTTACTTAAAAAGGTATTCACTATGCCCTGCTCCGCCTAAAGTTGCATCAACATAAACACCATTTGGCTTTATACCAAGTTGATCAGATAGCTTCGTGCAGAAGAACTGTTACATGATGAAATTCATTTGTCATATCTTTACTATTATACCACAAAGATTTAAAAAGACTTTTGGAATCATGTAAAGTTTTGTCAATGATACTTGACATGTTAAACAAAGATACTTATAATGAAACTACAAAAGTCGCTTTATATTTGACACTTTGCTAGGAGAAATACATGAATCAAGTAAAAAGAATGTCGATCTAGGCCTCTCGCAACTAGACCTTGCTAAACAAATTGGTGTTTTCATGACAAACAATCAACATGATTGAAAACAATAAATGCAATCCCACACTAGATCCTTTGTATCCATCTAGCACTCAGCTTTGGAAACAGACCTAAACACACTGGAATCAAGAACACTTCAAGAAAAGAAAGGGTAAATTCAATGAAACTTCAACAATATAAAAATATGCTCTTACCTCTCTTAGCAATCCTTCTCGTCATTGCTTGCACTCATTCTTCACCTTGACAGATGCATTGCTATTTTGGATAGATGTGGCAGTGATTGCTTCTTGCATTTTTTCGGTCAAAAACTTTTTAAAGAAGAACTAAACTCTTGCGCCTTCCCTCTCGTCTTTTAAAACGTCTTTATGGTAAAAAATAAAATCATTATTTCTATGAAAAGAAGATACGAATGTCACATATCAAGATTATCTCCTGCTAGGCGTATTTTGTTGAGTTTTCGCCCTATGTGATTATGGTGGGATCTCTTCTTTTTAAATCTGCCTTTCTATGCAGATAGCGACTTCAAAGCTAATTATTTTGACCACTTATTTACTTCAGTTTCCAATGGTCTGTGTGACTGGGCTTTTACACAGGCAGTCGCTGATACTTACAATATTTGAGGCAGATTATCTGATGCTGCTCATTCAGATTTGGAGGCTTAGGGTTAATTAGCTTTATCGAGGCTGATTTATGTACGTTCCAATCAAAAACTTAGTTTTTCCAATCGTACTACTTTGCAGAAAGTCTTGGTCGAGATGAAAACAAATTCTATTCGCGACTTCCTTCTGCTCCATCTTTCTCATTACTTTTAGTGATTGAATTACTCGGAGCCTTGATTCTCAGTTTTTCGTTTGTCCCTCTCTTAGGGATGGGAAAAGGACTTCTAACTTCAATTTTTCTTGCTATCTCTGCTTTCTGTAACGCTGGATTTGATAATTTAGGATAGTACTAGTTTATTTATCATAAAAACAGATACCTTAGTTAATTTAACCATCGCTGTGATTATGTATGGGCGGCTTGGGTCAGTCTGGTTTTGACTTAAAAGAAACAAATATACAAGCAAAAGGACGTAAACGGAAACTACGTTTTCATACAAAATTAGTTCTTGCTTTAACAGCTATTATCTTAATCAGTGGAACTTTGTTTGACATTTCTGACTGAATTTCAAAATACAGCTACTATCGGTCAGCTGCCTTTCGGAAAAAAGGTGTTAGTCAGCTTCTTTCAAACCGTCACCATGCGGACAGCTGGTTTTGCAACGATTGACTATACACAAGCTCGCCCAGTTACATTACTTCTCTATATCATTCAAATGTTTCTAGTGAGTTGCTCCTGGAGGAACGAGCCGGAGGATTGAAAATTACCACTTTTTGGTTGTGTTAGCCCTTTTGCTCGAACAGAAATTCTTGGTTTGCATACTAATTTTTGGGCATCATACGTTTCTCCCTCTACCATTCAAAAGCCTTTAGTGTCTTAATTGTCTTCACCACAACCTTTATTCTTGGTTTGACTTGCGACAATGGTCGCTGATAAGGGCATCGTTTTATTTACTTAATGTTTGAAGCCATGTCTGCTCTTGGAACAGTAGGCGTGACTGCCATCTTCCTACTTTAAATCAGCTGCTTTAACAGTGATTATGTTTTTGATGTTTATCCGGACGAATTGGACCACTGACCTTGATTGTCAGTCTCTCCAATCGAAAACCGAAGAAAAACGATACAATTAAAATTTGCTAATGCTAAATACTATTATTGATAGGAAGGAGTTTATGGATAAAGCGAACAATTGGCATACTAGGGTCTAGGGAGTTTTCGGTCGCAGTATCATTAACACACTCCATAAATATAATTGTGATATTATCGCTGTCATGACCACCAGATGTCATCAATCATTTTGAACCGATTTTGGCGCGAGGTGTCGTCGGTGATATTACAGACCACGATTTGTTGCAGGCTGCAGGGGTGATACTTGTGATACAGTGGTTGTGGCTACAGGAGACAATTTAGAATCAAGCGTCCTCGCCGTCATGCACTGTAAATCTTTAGGGCGTTGAAAAGGTGATTGCCAAGGTGAAAAGTAAGACAACCAGAAAGGTCTTGCTAAAAAGTTGGAGCTGATCGCTGCATCTCCCCTGAGCGTGAGACCGGGATTTCGCTTGCTAAAAATATTTTGCGCAAGCCACGACGGATGTCATTGAATTAGATAAAAATGTCTCTATTATTGATTTTATCCACCCTCAGGCTTGGATTGGTAAAAATTTAGCACAATTAAAACTTCGTCAGAATCATGTTTAACATCATTGGTTTTAGAGAAACTCTGATGGTGTACCTCAATATTGATACATCGCCTGACTGTATCTCTTTAAACAGAATGAACTATTAATGGCTGTAATTGACAGTCAAACATTTGATCATTTTGAAGATATTACAAAATAGATAAATAAAAATCGTCGAGAGTATCTCTCAGCGATGTTGTCTCGTGGGAATTTGGGTCGTCTAAACTTCTGCCATGTAGACCTTTTTCTCTTTGAACCCGACGGAGTTTTCTCTGGCGTGATATCGTTGCCTTCTTCATCCCACAATTTTAATCCCTTCGATGTGATGACGAAGACTACGACGATAGCCCTTCGATATATTCTTCACGTAGTTTAGCTTTGTTCTACTTTTCCTCCGGTGTCAGCCCAACTGTCTTTTTCTTTTTGGCCAGTTCATTGATTCGTTCAATTTTCTTCGGTTCCATAAGATTCACTCTTATCATTTTGTATTGATTTGATTAAAGCTGTGCTACCTTTTAGCCTTTGTCATCCAAAAGCGACTAAAAGCGCTAAACGATTTGCTCGGATTGCTTCATCTTCTGCCATGACCTAGTAGTTATCAAAAATGCATCAATGACCGGACTTAAAGCAAATAATTGTTCAATATTATCCGCCAAGTCATCAGAGAAAGTCAAGCGCTCGATTGCTATTATGAAGTTCTTTTCCTCTTCATTTTCAAACAGACTTTCATCCACAACACTCACTGCTTCTGTTTTCTGCCAAATTAAAGACACGTGCCAAACTTTCAACTGCTGGTTTGAAAAGAATTTTCTTGTGCTTTTCGCTAGAAGGGCCGCCACCTCGACCAAATCACAGTACAACAAACGTCGAGCTGTTGAGACAGCTGTGTCACGATATCTTTTGGAATATCGCTGTCTATCATTTTTCAATGCGCGCACCGGAAGAAATCAGTACCTGTTCTTTGTTACTATATGTGAGACTCATCAAATTGCAGCGCATAGAGTTGATCTACCAATTCATCTAAGGCAGTGCCAGCCGAACTTGTCCAAAACACGCACAACACCTTGTGTAGCCCTACGGAAGAGCATAGAGTGTCATTTGAACCACTTGAATGAGTCCAACAGAGAAGAACGAAAGAATTGTGTCTATCTTGTCTGCAATGGCCAAAATTGCACCAACTTTTTGTATCTGGTAATTCACCATCACTAGCTGTCGTGAGATAATGCTCTCGAATAGCTCTAGCTATTGCTGTGTTTTCTCCTGCAAGTAGAGCATATTTTTCTCCCATGATACCTTGCAATTCATCAAACTCTCCAACCATACCAGTCAATAAATCAAATTTGTAAATAGATGCGGCACGGGCTACATCTTTTGCTTCCCAGAGTAGATAAGTGTGCTTTTCTGCTAAAAGAGCTACGATCTTTGCTGTTCGTTCCATGTGCTCCACTAATGAGCCAATTTTCATGGAAAGTTACATGTTTTAACTTGTCAACTAAGTCAGAAATAATCAATCGTTGATCTTCACGCCAGAAAAATTCTGCATCTTCTAACCGAGCCACTCAAAACTTTCTGATTTCCTTTGACGACATTTTTCGAGGTGTTCTGCATTTCCGTTGCGTACTGATACGAAAATATGGAAGAAGCTTACCATTTTCATTACGAACAACAAAATAACGTTGATTAACCTTCATAGACGTAACAAGGACTCCTTCCGCACATCTAGTAACGATCGTCAAAACGCCCAATAAAAGCAGTTGGGTACTCAATCAAGTTCAGCACTTCATCTAGCAAATTTTCATCAATCTCCACATGAACATTGTGCATTCTCTCCAATTTCTTTGATTTGATCCAAAAATCATGTTTTTCCCGTTCCATTGGACTCATGCAATGACAAAAACTTCGCGCAGATCTTCTTCATGAAGAATCTGCAGACTGAATCTCACTTCATGACCTAGAAAACGATGACCCTGACTTGTCCGTCCACTTTCAATATCGAACAAATTCATCAAAAGATTCATCATCCAATAACACGGTGAGGGTATGAACAGGGCGAATATACTCAAACGTATTGGTACCCCAATGCATATTGACCGGAAAAACCTCAGAGAGGTTAAGACATCAGTTACTCCATCAATTAATTCTTCAACAGGTTTTCTGATTTCTTGTTTGGTCATAGACATATTCCTCACCTTTTACTTCACGAAATGTGATATCTTCAACCGTCAAGCCTTTTTTCCACGAACAAAGCCTTGCGCAGCTTTCGTAAAATGACCATCTGCATCCAAAGCAATTTTTCTTACTTGGTCCTTTTGAAGTCTTCTGTTAGGTCTGTTTGCTTTTCACTTTAGATTGGACACACGTACAGCCAAGCAGACGAGGAGTGGAAAACATTTCAATCTTATCGAATGTCAAACGATTGTCTGTTAAAAAGGCTGCCATTTTATCACGCAATTGTTTCATGCTTGTGTTACAACATAGGCAGGCATTTCTTCAAGCCCCTAACTCAACCAATAAATTCTTCTCGTCATTTTTATTCCTCCTCAGCCAATAATTTCTTACGTGTTGCTTCGTCTAACAATGGATAGCCTAGCCGTCTGCGTTCTGCCACAAAGGTTTTTAGCAACAATACGCGCTAAATTACGAATCCGAGCACGTAACCCTGCCTCGCTCTGTCACAGAAACAGCTCATGAGCATCCAATAGATTAAAGGTGTGCGAACATTTTAAAAACATAATCGTAAGCAGGGTGAACGAGATTATACTCTTAAACAACGCTTAGCCTCAGCTTTCCAAAATGATCAAAATTAGCCAACAGCAAAGCTTGATCACTCACTTCAAAACTGTATTTTGAATGTTCAAAATTCTGTTGATCTGAAAAATTTCTCCGTACTTAACTCCATCTGCCCATTCAATATCAAGCAAACAGAATCCACTTCTTGAATATAAGATGCCAAACGTTCTAAAACCATAGGTAACTTTAGATGTAACTGGACTGGTAGATAAACCACCGACCTGTTGGAAAATACGTAAACTGTGTAATCTCCATCCCGCTGCCATACTTCCCACCCCAAACCTGCAGAACCAGTTGAAGTGATTTTTCCCCAGTTGTCTTCGACAAAGCGAATATCGTGCTCTAGCGGGTTAATCCCTAACAAATTCTAACGATTGTAAATACAACCTTGAATGCTGCTAGGACTTGGTTTCATTACAACCTGAAACTGATGATGTTGGTAAAAAGGCGATTCGATTTTTCACCTATATCGTCCATCTGCTGGACGACGTGAAGGTCTCTACATAAGCCGCATTCCATGGCTCAGGTCCAATAGCCCGTAAGAAAGTGTAGGGGCTCATGGTTCCAGCACCTTTTTCATTATCATAAGCCTGCATGAGCATACAGCCCTGATCATTCCAAACTGTTGCAACGTTAAAATAATTTCTTTGGAAGGTTAACTTTTCGGCATAATGTTTACTCCATTCTTTTTTATTATAATATTCTTGTAACTTGAGCTTATAGTAGGAATATACTAGTGTCAACAAGTGAATCAATTTGACTAACAAAACAAAAAGCAGAAATCTGCACTCGACACGACACCCTATGGGCTAACTTTGCATAGGGGGCTGTCAAAACGCGGTTCCAATCCTAGTTTATTACTTCATTGTTAATATAGTCTTAATTAATAATCTCACTGACTAAAAACTTTTACCGAAAGCGCCCTGTTCATACTTTTATTTCACCCGACTTCCACTATCTCAGGCTCGCTTTGAGAAAATGCCATAAGACTCTCTTCTGACTAGTATTATAGCAGGCAATCTTGTCCAGACTTACTCCAACTTCATAGAATTAAAAACATACATAAAGAAATCTCGACTAACCTCAAAATGTCCGTAACGTAGCTGGCTGGCATAGGTTTTCCAGTCTGGGTGCTGCCTGGCGGTTCCAATCGGACAAGGCCGGACAGATTTTGTAATACTCAACATCCCGCCTGAAAGGGATGATCTGGTGTCATTTCAAAATTGATAAACCTCGTCACCTGTCATTTTACCTACAGCTGTGAAAGCCTGCAGTTTTTGATCAGAATCAAGATCAACTTTAGGACTGCAGTAAAGCAGGTAATCGCCTTTTTCATGCGTTTTAAAGGACCGCCTTTTACCATGACAAACCTGGCAAAAACCACCAGTAACATCACGTTTAACATGATTTTTCTGAAACGACGCCAACCCAGAACTTTCGAACCATCGTTTTCCTCCAATTTTAGTAAAAGTCGACTTTAAAAATCTGACACCCGAATGCCCAGCTGGCCAAAGTAGGTTTGGTCAATTGCTCCCAACGAGAGGCAGAGCCTCATTCATGCGCTCTCTGCCTATATCAGCTCAGGAAAGACAACCTTTTGCCCGACTCATCTTGAGGGTGTTCTCGCCGCTCAACTAAGCCTTTTTCAACAAGAGCTTAAAGAACTTGAGAAACCGTCATCACATCCATATCTGAAAAAGCAGCTAGATTGACCTGAGTAACCAAGTCCTGTTGTAGCTCCAAGTACCCCAAACTGGTCAGAATAATAAATTGCGGATGAGTCAGCCTCACTTTTTGTAGGGCTACTCGGCCATGCCAAGCATTGTAAAACTCGGGCGAATAAGAGACCTGCTCGATTCCTGATGGTTGTCAGCATACTGAGAATGAAAAGTTTTGTCATACTGCCTCAAGATTTGTTTCAGCTCTCCGACACTTTCGGTACATCGTCAAAATCTGTTTCAAAAAGGCTAAAGCCTCCCTGTCGTAACGCTATCTGTCAAAGAAAACTGAATGCCTGAGACTAATGGTACCGTCAGGATTTTTCAAGTATCTCATGTCCAAAGAGAACATTGCCAAAAGGCGTTGCTGTTAAATCAGAAAAACACTGATTCTCACGCACCTCAACTCAAAAAGTGAAGGCAAGTTCAGGCATATCCTCCATCTTCATTTTCCCCTTTTTGCCCTGTAGTAGAATTCACCCTCCAAAACTAATTTGTTCCAAATCACCCTCCCAGACAAACCACTGATTAACTTGAGAATAGTAGGTCCAAGCGTCCTCTTTTTAGCATTAACACAATTCAAAAAGAAAATTTTGCAAAAACACCTCCATATTTAATAAATATTTATATTATAAGTTAACTTTATAATATTTGTCACGAAGAAAAGTGACTTCTTTTCATCCTGTTCTGACTCTGTTGTTAAGTCAACCTGAAAGGCTGAGATACACCTCTGATTCAGACTTTTCTTCCCGCTATGTTAACATTCATCTCATCTGTTTTGGTACTTCAATAACACCGCTTAGATTTTGATAAAGTCTGCAGCCCTGCATGACCTGAATATCTCCAAAGCCCATATGTTCTTTGCTTTTCTTCCATATAGCGCCAAGACTTTGGGCTCTTTCACACAACAGAATCGTATTGATTATTTCATTGTTGATATAGTCTTAATTAAAAATCTACTGACTACACTGAAAGTTTCATTCTCAGCTTTTTGCTTGATCTAGCTTCACCACCCCAGAATCACTAGAAACTTTTAACTAAGACCTCCTTCTATAGTGACTATTATAATAAGAAAAATGAGTGACTCTCTAATATTTTGAGTCACCCATTTTGTACTAAGAAACTTCATCAGTAAAATTTTACACTGTCAAAGCTTTAATTCTTTTTGGTTTGTGTCCATTTAGTTTTTTCTTAGCTGCTCTGAGATTCGCAATTGCCTCTCTCACATCTGCTTGACTAGCACCTGGATTGGCTAAAACTGCTTTTCGCTTGCTCAAATGCAGCCAGATAAGCTGCTTTTACATCATCAGTTGCATAGATAAACTTATTACTAAGAGCTTGGAAATGAATTTCTCGATGCAATCGTATTTTTGCAGATGAGAGAAATCCGTTTCTCACCATTTAACTTTTGATAAGCTGCAGTCAATTGTGCCAAAACAGTATCAATCTGCTCTTGCGTAATACTATCTTGAATCGCTAAGAGAGCAACTGCTTGGAAGGCTCGGTCATATGCTTGCCGTTGTTTTTCGCTTGCATTGGCATACAAACCTGTTTTAGTCGTTGCCACACAAGCTGCCATGGCTGTTTTTAGAGCCACAATATGCAGAATCCTTACCATCTAAATTATCAGCCAATGACGAGATTTGCCAATATTCGATCTACTTCTCGCTCTGACTCCAATTTCCTCAGTCAAAGCCGCCTTCGCTTGCGCATATAAGCTTTCGATTGTACGCTATCCGCTTTTCTACTGCATTATAATATTTGAGCCGTAGTCACCAAAGTAACTTGTTTTTGAACAGCTGCTAGTAAGGCTCACTTTACAATAACAGATCAATTGAGACAAGGTTGTTCTCACCTTCTTTGACTCAGAACTGTTGATTTTCATCCCATAGTTCATAGCCTGGATGGGCAGAGTAGCAACGATAGAATATTGACCCACTGCTACCGTCTTACTTAAAATGAATATTTTCTATATTTCTCAGCCGGAAGAGAAAACAAGCTCACCCGCTTCATTTTTCAATGTTATCGTCGTCATTTTTCGGAACGGCTTGGTTGAAAGTCACGCTAAGTGGAGCATAGCTAATTTCCTTTGCCAAAAATTCAATCATTTTAAAGCTATCTTCTGCTGTTAAATCAAATTTCTCGTGTGAGGGCACTCAAGACTTCTCAGCCTGCTCTTGTCATAAGTAAAGAGTTCTGCCGTATAATGCTAAATGTCAAAAGAAATTGATGTCTTCCTTATCAACATTGATATAGTTCCCTTTTGCATCCTTGATTCGATAAACATGCTGGTGTATCCAGTGCTTGATGGCTATCTGCATCAACCACAGCTACTACGAATTCGACCACTCATTTTCAGTACCGACTAGATTTTGCAAGAGAAGTTGCATCTTTGTTGCCCGCAAAATCTTCTACTACGTAGAAAAATGTTTGCTTTATGAACACCTTTTCTGGAAGAGTGTAGCCACCATCTGCATTGGCAGAAATATAAACACGACGTTCATATTCACGAACATTCCCAACCCATCCACAGCCTGATAAGTTACTTGTCCATTTTGATCTGGCTTCAAATAAAATACTCTGCTCTTTTCAAAAATACTGCCATTCTCCGACATCTTGACTTTACGTGGCACAAATATTTCTGTACCATCTTGTGATTTTTAATATAGCCAGATGTGATAAGCGGTTTTGCGTATCAATCTGGAGTTGAAAGATACTGTTTGCTCGTTAGCTCCTGGTACATCTGGCGTGTAACGTACTACATAAGTATACAGACCATCTACAACAGTTCTTCCACTACTATCACGCCCATCCCATACCGTATTGTCCAGGAAATAAGACTTTGGATTACGCTCATTTCCATCAAAGTAATTCTTCCGCCCATCCTTTGCCGGCAGCGCTTTGCCAGACTAAGGAGCCATCACCTTATAAACAGCTGCGTGTCAGATTATTGAAATCTGATAAAAGACAGAGCGATACTGGATTAAATCCTTATTGCCATCTCCGTTTGAGAAAACGCTAGACGAACATTGCCATTGGCATCCAATCTGCAAAAATCGTACGTCCTTGCTTTCATTTTCTACTGTACCAAGGACAATCGGGCTGCGTGCTGCTGTCTTCCCAGTTGAGTACAGTGTGTCATTAGACGATGTGATGATAGCCGACACATTGTCTTTTGCTGAAACACTTTTTATCTTTTAGGGACATCATAATAAAAAGCCTGATTTACCTTCTTTAACAAGATTATAAATTGGCCTTTTCAGCAGCTGGCAAATTTTTGAAAATTCTACTGAAGCCCATATAAATGCAAGACTGACGACATCACCATCATCGCTGGTTCGACAAAGCGAACAAAGCCTTCCAAGAAATAACCGTTTGGCATGAGTCTCTTTAGCTCTTCCGCATATTTAGCTACATTAACTTTAACAGTTACCGTGTGCTACTATATGTGCTTTCACAGTCACTTCTGCCAAACTGTTTCAGTTAATTTTCGAGGAGTCAAATCAAAATGTCCATCCTTGACTGTGTCTGTATTGGTATTACAATCATTTTTCAAAAAGGCGATCTTTATCCGTCATATTATGAACTGTCACATCAAACGTAAATTATCGCCAACATCCCAGCGATACACTAGGATAGCTATTGTCTTCTCCAGTTACATCAAAGGCCTGTTGATACTGCCGCTGTATCTACAATTCCTACCCTTGTTGTCTAGGGGATGTATAGGCACCTGTTTCTTTATTCATATGTGGCTTTTTGCTGTCGACATGATCAAAAGCTGTCACCAAAGATGAAATTTCATGCCGGACTTTTTCTGGTAATGCTTTTTCCAGATATTGTTTCACCAAAGCAGCTACACCTGCTGCGATGAGGATCGCCATACTCGTTCCGCTCATACTACCATAAGTATTATCATTCAGTGATGAATAGATAGAGCCACCCTGGCGCTGTTACATCTGGTTTTTAATTGCCCATCCGTTGTCACACCCCAGCTTGAAAAAGTCAGATAATTGATTAGCTTCTGGATTAGGTAAACTCGCCTTGTTCCCATTGAAAACTAAATTGACTTACCTGCCGCTAGAGCCTCTCCATATTCTTTTAGAAATAAAGGCAGAAGGAATCGTCTTAGCTTGTCCTTCCAGTGCCATTTTAGGGATCAGCACCAGCAACATTGTTGTAGACGACTGCTCCAATTGCTCCACGTTTGACAGCATTGCTGATCTTGTCTGAGAAGGTGAGAGCACCACGCTGAATAAGCGCAACCTTTCCTTTCAAATCAAGGCCCTTGAAATCTTCATTACGTCCTAATCCAACATTGACGTATCTCGTATTCCTTGCCTTTTCAAATTGGGCATCCGTTTCGAGAAACAGAATAATTAAACTCTTCCATGATGAAGTTTGGCATTATCCTCTAAACCACGAACTTCCATGACTTCTTCTGTAACGACTGTATTATTAACTAGCTACCGAAATTGAATCCTCTACTGTTGAAGGATTGCCCACCAGACCATAATCTGGATTTTCGCCAAAGGTTTAGATTGTCCATTTCCAAACGTATTGCTATTTCCTGCAGAGATTAAAGACAGATACTCTCCTTTGGCACGCGCACGCTTGATAGCTTCTACAATATTGTCAGCGTTCACCATTGAACCTGTAGTAGACCCCAAACTCATGTTAATCGTATCAGCCCAGCGCGACTGCATCGTCAATCGCTTTAGTGTAGATAGTTGAACTAGTCGTACTACTGCGATCTAGAGAATACACGCATAAACATTGCTTGCGCTTCCGGTGCTATACTCACAAATATATTCGCCACTGGTGTCTCTTTGCTTGATTCCTAGTCGCAATTCCTGGCCACGTGCATTCCATGAGAATCCGTGGCTTTTCTTTCGATATTGTCACTACTGTGCATCTATATAGTTATAGCAAAACAACCTCTGTTATTGTACCATATTTACCGTAATTAATGCCTGCTTTCTTCTGTAGCTGCTTCCATTGCTGCTTCCATCTTTTGAATTTCCTCTCGAAGGATCAGTAATGTGCACTACTCATGATCTCACATCTCAGCCTCCTGAACCAATCACCGCAACGACCTTCCTTCTCCTTTATAGCTCATGCCAAGTCTGAGGAACTTTGACAATTTCTAATCAAGTTAGTTAAAGTGCTGGATGTCACTGGTTCAGCTGACTGTTTCTTTTTCTGACCTGTTGCTCTTTACTTGCAACTGACTTTTCTGATGTTGAAGCAGAGTGAGTTGCTTCTGTTACTGGTGATTCATTCCTGTTGTTACTACTCCACTTTTGCACCAGTTCCCGTCAGCAGATAGGAACTGGCATTTCATAAAGTAGTTTCAGATGCAGTTGTGTCAATTGATTCTTGCCTCTTTGTAGATGATGGTTGCGTGGTTGTTTGTGTACTCTCTTCTGTCAAGCTAGTAATTGGTGTGGATGCAGCAGAATTCCATCACTCTGACTTGGCCTAGTTTGAAGCCGGAACGAGCTTATCAGCAACTGATGACTGAACTTCTTGTGTTACAGTCGGATTGTTTGCTGCCTGCCCATTGGCCCGCACTTGTCCCGCACCAATAACTCAAAATATCCCTCAAAACGATCAAGCCAGACCACTTTATAGCCTTTCTCAATCAGAAAACGCTGTCCATATTAATCTCCTCATTTTTATTTCTCTTTAAAATATTATAGCAATGTAAAATCCTTTCAGGAGGTTCATCTCCTTTTTGAATTGTAAATGATGTACCATTACTTATAATCATATATGAAAACTAGGCAAAATATAAAGTTTTAAGCATTAAAATTATTTCATTTAAGCACTATGCCCGGAAACTAGATACGTATTGCATACACAGTTAGACATAGGAAGGTCTCAACTTTAAAAAGCATTCCTTCTTGCAGGAGGCCTCTACTGCTAATTAAGTATCTGGCATATTATGCCTCGTATCTCTTTCGCACATCGCGTACAAGTCGCAATCAGTTCCAAATCCTGTCCCAGCACAATGAAGTTCGGCACTTCTCATGTCCTTCCTTGATTTGACCACAAACATCCTCAATATGAACGGATTTAGCCGGATTGAGGTTGCCATCATAACTGCTTCTGTGTGTGGGTTAGCAACACCTCTGCTGGAGTCAAACGTCTCTTTAACCTGTCTTTCACTCCCAAGATAGATCCTGCGGAGGTTACCCAGCTGGATTTGAGTCGAGCAGTTCCATTTGCGACTACTACTGGAAACTCCTCCCCAACATATATAGTCACCGTCTTCCAAGCCTCCTGGCAGTCAGTACAATCGTGATGAGCGCAACATTTTCATGCCCTTGCTCTCACTCTAAGTATGTCATGCTTTGGATCAGTCATGGTGTCGTCACAGATTAATTCAGCACAGGTGTAGCAATTCATAGGCATAGGCGCGCCAACCATCCCAACTCGCGGTGGGTTGCCGCGCACACGCACTATAAGCATGTACCCAAACACTGGCACCTGCATCTACTGCAGCCTTTGTTTCTTCCAAACGTTGCATTTGAGTGCCCAAGTGCAACTGTAACTCCTTCATCAGTAATGGTTCGAACAAAAATCTTCCAAGCACTCTTTCTCGTTCTGAGCTAGAGCGATTTTTATTGAGCAAACTCATTCGATGCTCCAAGTCACGAAATTCATCCATCTGAGGATTTTTCATGTAAATTCTTGATTTGGGCCCTTTTATATTTTTCTGTGAAACATGGACCCTCAAAATATAAAGCCACGAATCTATAGTGCACCTGTCAGCTTCTTGATAATGAGTCACCGATATTTTCCCGTGACCGCTACACAACGATTCATGTGTTGAGGCCGAGGTACCTGTCGGCAAAACTGGTAACACTCTGTCGTGACAACAGACCCCTCACTCATGGTATGCAGAGTTCCTCTCAACAGTCATTGTCCATCACATCTTACACCACCAAAACCATGAACATGCGTATCAATCTCAAGCCTCCTCGTGCAATAGAATAGCTCTGTATAATCTATCACGTCCGCACCTTGCTGATTTCTTTTGTCCATTTGCCAAATTTACTGCATTAATCCACTAATTCTAGATAGCCGCCTTTGACGAACGCCAGAGGATAGAAAAATTGATCTGTTTGAATATATGTTTAGGCATAATAAAACCTCCTTCTTCTAGAAACAGTGAGAGTCTGTATAAGCTGTCACTTTAGACAACTGTAAGTGCCATTTTAAATCACTCTCTGCATTGTTCATTAGTGTCTCTCTCTATTATATCGCTTTTCTTTTGTAAATGGGTATGTGACCTATTCGATGTGCAGATCAAACCACGCCAGCAGTTTGTTTCGTCTGATTATATTTGTTCCGCTTGAACCTTTTCCGCTAAGTTCATAGCGTGATCCGCTACTCTCGTATAGTGAGAGATGACATTGTCAAAGTTTACGCCTGCTTTCTGTGTTGAGCATTCTCCTATTCAGACGATGAATGTGCGTTTTCCGTAGTTTTCAAAGTTCCATTTTATCAATCGCTTCATGCTTAGTTACTTTTCGCTATCCGCGAACTCAATGTCATTATTTTCTGTTAGAAGCTTGTGGGATTCTTTAATGAAAGCCGAAAAGTCACGTTATAAATCAATCTCCAACTCTGCAGCTGCTGAGAGAAATTCCACCTCCGACGGATATATAATCAGTCAAGTTACTCAGCGCTTCACCATGGTCTCCGGATTCTTTTCTAAATCTCGAGGATGAATCCAAATATATTTGTCAGCACTTCACTTTCTTTTTGGCTGGAAGAGGCTCACTAGATAACCAATGAGGTAACGTGAGATCTTCATCAAATCTTATTAATTGCTTCTTCTGTCTTGTGTCCCTTGTCTGCTGACTTCCTTTCTAGTATTGTTCATGCAATATAATCATAAGCATCTCAATCAGGAACGCATCAGCATAACGTCCTAAATGTAAGCAATTCTTTTCTTGGTATTTCCAAGCGCCAAAGACGGAGCTGGCTTAATTAAAAATCGATCCGTAAATGAAAGCGGCTCATATGCCTCACAACTTCATCTTTCACTCTGGAATCAGCTTTTTGTTACTACATGAAATAGCTAATGCTTCACAAATGGAAATTGAATAATCAGGGCTGGTAACAGCTGAAGGTTCCGTGAGCAAAGGCAATAGTCATTTCTGGGCTTAAAATGGAGCGTTGCTTGGAAACCAATGAATCATGCTTTCCGTAAATGGACCTAAAACGATCAAGCATAAAACAGCACTGACCACATTGACAGTGACATGAGCACTTTCACTATTACGTTTAGCAGCAATATTGAAGCCCTCAATGATGCAATAATTGCTGTAATTGCGTCCTGATATTATCCTTAAAAGAATCTGGCAAAGTCTTTAATCTCAATCAAGCTGCTCGTATATTTTTGTGAATACCGATAGTTGTGATGAGGTTTGAATCAACAAGGTAACGGTCCTAAATACACCCAGGACTGGTTTCCACCAACTTTATCATATACTCTGAGCATCTAAATTTTTCAATGGCCCATAGCACCACCCATCAAATTTAAAGCAAAGAAGATCCCCCACTCCAAATAGAGAACGCGACCGATATTATTGATAGAGCGTTTTTGGAAAGAAGAGACAGACTGCCCTTAAAAAGAGAATGGGTAATGCATAATCCCCCAGTTTAAAACCAATGATAAAAAGAGGTTACCGTTGTTTCCAATATTGGCCCCCATGACAATCCCCAATTGCCTGTCTGAGTGTTGCAAAAGGCCCGCACTCACCAATCCAACTGTAATAACTGTCACACCTGAACTTGACTGAATCAAGGCTGTTAGACCAATTCCAGCAGAACACCAAAAATGGATTGCTGGTATATTTGTTTTCAATGAAAATAACGAAGCCGATCACCTGCAGCCTGCTGCAACCATCTCCCATCATCCGAATACTATAGGAAAAGTCCTAAACCGCCTAAAAGCTAAATATAATTTGGTGCCAATTGATGGACATCTTTTCTCCGAAAAATCTGTAGCGGATTATCTCCTTTTCTATTTTTAAAGGATAAGTGTAAAAAGTAACAAGCCTTTTAGTATTTTTATCAAAAAGAAAGAAAGAAAAATAGAATTTCCTTTCTTTTTAAATATATTGACATATCTAAAAACACGTCTTATGACCTAAATCACGGAGCATTTAGATCAATTTTGTTTCCCATATTCAATCGATTCATCCTTGATGAAAGTCAAATCAGGATTTTGTACATCTTCAAGTTGTGACCCAATTCACGTTTTGATGGTTCCTTCGCCTTTTCTAAACCAGTCTGAGCTTTTTCTTGTTCAGAAAGCGTTGCTCATCAGCGTGTAGTGCACCTTTTGCCATTGACAAGTCGCCCAACATTTGCACATCCGTAATAGTAATTCCGAACACGTGGATCACGAACTTTTTGCAAAATTTCACTGACTTCGCGTTTGATTTCCATCTCTACACGATCCACACGAAATTGATTTGCCATGATGTCTCCTTTCGCTTATTTTTGTAGAGGGTTGAGGCAGGCTCCAATATATCACAGTCTGTCTCCCTTCATTTATATTATTTTGCGATTTCTTCCATGATGTAAGCTTCAATCATGTCATCCACTTTGATGTCATTGTAATTCTCAACCATGGACCGCCTTCTTGTCCATTTCCGACTTCTTTCTACATCATCTTTATAATGTTTAAGGCTGGCAAAGGCACCATCAAAGATCACCACACCATCACGAATCACACGAACCTTAGAATCACGAGTTACTTTACTGCTAATCTACCATAAATCCGCCGATAGTACCGACTTTTAGAAACCCTGAAGGTTTCACGAATGACAGCTTCACCAATAATTTTTCTTCAAATTCTGGATCAAGCATCCCTTTCATGGCATCTTCTACTTCTTCAATCACTTTATAAATGATACCGTGAAGACGCATTTTCGACGTCATCCGCTTCAGCTTGTTGACGAGCTTGTGGAGTAGGGCGAACATTGAAACCAATGATAAAGGCGTTGGAAGCTTCGCAAGAGTAACATCCGATTCGTTAATCGCACCAACTGCTGAGTGAACAATTGTTACTTTAACACCTTCCACTTCAATCTTCTGAAGAGATGCTGTTAATGCTTCCGCTGAACCTTGTACGTCAGCTTTGATAATAACATTGACAGACTTGACTTCACCAGCTTTTAAGGGTATCAAAGAGATTTTCCAAACCAACACGATGCGTTGCTTGACGCTGTTTCATGAGAGCACGTTTTGTACGTTCTTCACCAGCTGCACGCGCTGCTTTTTCATCTTCATATACTGCGAAATGATCACCAGCCATCGGTGTTTCATTTAGACCTGTGATGAGATACCGGTGTAGACGGTCCAGCAACTTTTCACTCGGCGTCCGGTCATTGGTCATGGCACGTACACGTCCAAAGGTATTTCCGACAACGATTGGATCCTGCAGCATTTCAAAGTACCTTGTTGAACGAGCAGAGTTGCCACTGCACCTTTTCCTTTATCCAGCGCTTCGATAACCGTACCAATTGCGCGAACCTTTGGATCAGCTTTTTAACTCTTGAATTTCAGCTACAAGGAGAACGGTTTCGAGCAGTTCATCAATATTTTGGTTGAACTTAGCTGAGATTTTCGACAAATTCAGAATCACCGCCCCATGCTGCTGTACATAACTCCATATTCAGCTAATTCACCGATGACGACGTTCAGGATTGGCACCTGGCTTATCAATCTTGTTATCGCTACATAATTGGCACATTGGCTGCTTTTGAATGGTTAATCGCTTCGATTGTTTGAGAGCCCTGACTCCATCATCTGCTGCTACAACAAGAATCGTAATATCTGTGACAGAAGCACCGCGCCCGCATAGAGGTGAAAGCGGCATGCCCTGGTGTATCAAGGAAGGTAATTTTTCTTACCATTTTCTTCAATCTGGTAAGCACCAATATGCTGTGTAATCCCACCTGCTTCACCTGTAGCAACACGAGAGATTACGCAGAGGTATCCAAAAGTGTTGTTTTCCCATGGTCAACGTGTCCCATGATGGTCGCAACTGGCGGACGTCCTACTAAAGCATCTGGATCAAGATAATCTTCATCCACAAAGAAGCGTTCAATATCCGCATTATCGACTTCAACTTTAGCATGTGCTTCAATGCCATAATCTACCATCAGAGTTCAATAGTATCTACCGTCCAACGACTGATTCTCGTGTGCCACAACCCCCATCATAAGAGTTTCTTTGACAATTTCGGCTGGTTCACGTTTAATCCGTTTTGCAATTTCTGCAACGGTCATACCTTCTGTGTATTCAAATTCTTTAGGCAATTCATGAAACTTGCGTCTCTGTAACCGGTTTTGGACTTTGATTCGTATTCCGATTATTCTTGCCTATTTTTCTTATTATGATTCCAATTACTATTCTTTTGATTTCTCACTTGATTTTGACTGCTTCGATTCTTTTGTTGTTTCTTGGACCATCTTCTTCGCTGATCAAAGTCATCACGTTTCTTGTCTGGTCGAGCTTGTTTTTACGACGAGTATCAACTGCAGGAGTTGGAACCGGCCTCAGGGGCAACGAGACTGTGGAGCCGGCTTTGTAGCCTCCACGATAGGTGCGCTGCTGCTTGAATAATTCTTCTACCGGTTCTTTTCCGTTTCTTCTGCTCACGTTGAGCTGCTCTTTTTGCAACGAGCCTGTTTAAAACGTTCCTCGCTTCGCTGAGCATATTCGGCATTCTGTTCAGCTTTCAGAGCTGCTGCGCGCCTTGAAATCAATGCGTGGCCCTTGTGATTCGATTGAGAGCGATTTTTGATTTAGTAATACCATTTGAACGGCTTTTTGCCTGATACCGATTATCTTGGCTGCGATGATTGCGATTGTTGCGTTGTTCATTGATTCCACGGTTATCTTCAGTTTTTCTGGCTTCGCTCATTATGCTGATTGTTCTCTTCTCGTTTTGTCATCGCCATTTTGTTGGTTTCGCGCTCAATTTTTCTCGCTGTCATTTCGTCGCTCTGCTTGCTCTTTCGCTTTCGCTTCTCGCTCGGCCTTAAAATTACGACTCTTTGGCTTTTACTGATGAAGCTTTTTGTTGCCACGGCTGATTTTGCGCCTGTTCTGCTGCCTTGGCACTACTTTTATCAGCCATCGTCACTTCTTCCGCTACATAACTTGAGCTGGCTGTTGCTCTTTAGCTAAAGAGTGAGCTGTTTTTGATTCGTTTCTTTTTGGAACTGCCACTTGAGAAAAACTGGCTGTAATACGCGCGGCCACTTACTTTCAACGCTGCTAGCATGACTTTCGCTTCAATACCAGCTCTTTTGCACGCCTACAACTTCCTTGCTTTCTTTTCCCAGCTCCTTCGCAATTTCTGTCAATCTTTTCTTAGACAAATCTTGTCCTCCTCTTCTATTCCATAAGAGACCTCATTTTCTTTGTAAATCCAGCATCGATGGAGCAAGCACTTTTCTTGCTTTTTCACCCACTGCGGTGCTTAATTCGAGTGTTGAGCTTACGGTTGATACTTCTACTTTATAGTAATGACTTTTATCAGTAATGTCAAGTTTGGAGCAGCATCATTGGCTACACCAGTTTCTTTTCCGTCTTGTATTGCCCTAACGACCAATTCTTCACCAGATATGATACGAATTGGCTCATTGTGCTAATCAAGTATATTAGCCTAATTTTTGTTTATTCAAGACCTAACTCTCTTCTTTTAACCTTTATGATCCACGTAAGCAATCAGTTCATCATAAAATGCTTCTGACTTCCATATTGAAGCTACGAGTTTAAAAACTCGCTTTTTCTTAACTGAGTGCTTCTTCATTGTCAAGTTTGATATGGGCTCCTCGTCCATTGGCCTTTCCTGTCCGGGTCAATAAAAATTTGGTCCTCTTTATTTTTGACAATCCGAAGCAAATCACGCTTGTCAATAACCTTCATTAGAAACTACTGATTTTCGTAAAAGGGATTTTTCTTGTTTTTGCCATTTCCCCTCCTTAGTCTTCTGCTCAACTTCACTTTTCTAAAAATTCTGTTTCCACAGGACTTTCAATTGTTGCAAATTCATCTGCTTCTTCAGCAAAATCCACCAAGCTCACCTGCTTCTTCCATAGCTTCAAAATTCACTTGCAGATTTGATATCAATTCTATAACCTGTCAAATGAGCTGAGCGCATAGTTTCTACCCTCGGCAGCAATAGCAAGTGATAGCCATTATCTGGTACAACAAGAGCATGCTTGCTATCCTCACTATCAAAGATAACTTGATCGACTTCTGCAGGACAATCGCATTGTAGATAAATTCTGCAGGATCTGCCACCCACTCAATGACATCAATATTTTCCTCTTACAGGAATCATACGGCCAGATTTGGCGTCATATTTAGCGGACGAAATTTGCTGGTAATTTTCTTAATGTTTGCACCACCGACGAGCAACAATCGTACCGATTGCATCTACATTGGGATTGTGACTGCGTACAGCAACCTTAGTCCGATCACCTGCTTCACGAGAAACACTCATGATTTCCAACTGTTTCCGTCATAAACTTGGAATTTCCTGCTCCATTAAACGCTTGATCATTTCTGGGATGACTACGGCTGACAAAAGACATTGACACCGCGAGATTATCTTTACCTTGTAGACAAAGACTTCGTATGCGATCATGAGAGGCAAGACCTCCCAGGAATCTGGTCTTGCTTTGATAACTGTGCTTCAATGCTACCTAGATTGACATAGATAAAACGATTGTCAAAGCGCTCGACTGTTCCTGACATGAGTTCCATTTTCATGTTCTCTTTACTCTTATTGTAAGTGATTGCGCGTGTCTGCTTCGCATTTTTCCATAATCGTTTGTCAGCAGACTGAGCTGCCACCCGTCCAAACTCAGTTTGAGTGTGCCCTCTTCAAATCTTTATTTCCATCACCAAGTTCATATAAAGCTCGAACCACGTAAAAGAGCATCTTTTAAACTAATTTCTAAACTGGCTACTCTCAAAAGCTTCGTCTCACCCACTCACGAACGGTATAAACACGAAAACTCCTGCCTTTTTCGTTGAATCCAATGGCTGCACCTATCTACTGCTTGACCATAGCGACGACGATAAGCCGAACGAAGTGACTCCGTCACCGCTCTCGATAATATCTTCTTTTTGATCCTTTGTCTTCTTCCCAAACACGGAAGTTAGCTCGCATTTCTTTACCTCATGTTTTTCAGCTTTTGTGGAAACAAAAGCAATCCCTTTTCTTTCATTATTCTTGCTAGTGACTGCATAATCTTGCTTTTAGATACTAGCTGCAAGGAATTTGGAACAACTTTCTTACGAGGTCTTATCCATATATTCCATTGTTAACGATCTTCCTCGAAAACAGCAGTGTCCCTCAAAGACTTTGCTATTTATCAAAGTAGCAGTGCTAGACTAAGGCTGGATATATTCAACTGCAGCTGCTAAGTGTGCTCTTCTGTTCTCTCAGCGGACGTTCCAGCCCTGGAGCTGAGCTACTCGCGAGCACTGCTCAGGAAAGGGA
>BNJT01000828.1_pt1 | contig 113887 bp, 129 predicted proteins | sample 8540491 | NCBI WGS metagenome assembly BNJT01 (sample SAMD00202455, study PRJDB9452) | human saliva metagenome | host: Homo sapiens
ATTTGCCACATTTACAAAAAAATACTTCAAAATTGACAGTATTCCATGGCCAACAAAAAGTTATTTACGAACTAAAAAAAGGATATAGTAAATAACACACCAGCAAACTTTATAGCACAACTACCACAATGAATTACAACGATAAGCACTACAAACTAACCATCAAATCAGCGCTTTTAGGAGTCGGCAGAATGCTTGGTTTACCGAAATATTTCCTAATAACAATTGTCGCGACAGTCGCCTTTGCCGTGATAATTTATTTCGCAATCAACGCCAATTTTTACGGACCACTAATGATGTCGCGTTTACCAGTCCTCGATAAAATCGCGCTGCTCGGTTCGATGATTATAGACATCTTCAAACAAAGTTTCACCTCACCAAATGGCGCACTGCTTATGGTAGTGTCAATTCTTCAAGGTATATCGATCGCCGCTGTAATTTTTACAGCAAAGAATAATCGCGACAATGAAAAAACTGTATCTCGACAAGTCGGACTAAGCGGAATCGCATCAATTGCCGCAACAATTGGACTCGGCTGCGTTCCCTGCGGAACATCACTAATCTTGCCAATTGTAACCCTATTTTTCTCGGGAGCTGCCGCCGCCACCGCCGCAAATATCGCCAGCATAATAGTACTTTTATTGGCTTTACTACTCAGTTTATTCTCGATATATAAATCAGGTCAAATTATTTTTATGTACACAGAATTATCTAAACAGGAGAAAATATGAATCGACAAAAATCATCAGGCATAGCACTTATTTGGATTCTTTCGGGAATTGTAATCGTGGGAATTGTAGCTTTGTTTATTTATGGAATTATCAATCGCCCGCCGAATCGTCACATTGGCGATAATAAACCATGGAATGAAAAAATGTCACAAGGATCCGCTGACGCGAAAAACGTATTCATTGATTATACTGACTATTTTTGTTCATTTTGCGCCGAAGTCGAAGCCGCAACCAGTACAGAATTCTTCAAAAATGACTATATTAAATCCGGAAAAGTTCGTTATGAGCATCGCGTAGTAACGCTATTAAAAGAGATGACCAACAATACCGAAACTGGTGCTCACGCTGCGTTTTGTGCTGCTGATCAAGATAAATATTGGCAGTACACCCACGATATCGTCCCGCGCATTAAAAGCGATTACTTTGATAAAGGAATCGGCGTAAAAAACGTTGCTGTGCCGAAAAAAATCCCTGCTCTTCCACTGGAATATTTCCTGACTTCCGCCAAAAATGTCGGCATGAATGAATCGCAATTTTCCGATTGTATGACCAAAAAACCGCATCAAAAAGAAATTGATAGCAACACACAAAAAGCTCTGTCGCTTGGCGTGAACGGCTTGCCATATATGGTTATTAACGACTACCAAACCAGCGGTTTCGCCGGTGGAGAAAACGGGCTAAGAAGCATTCTTAAGGCTGGCGGCGTTAAATAATTGTCACTATTTCAGTTGACTCATAAATCCACGCAGTTGAGATAAAGTCCGCTCTATTCTTTCATTAGTCCAATATTTATCTGGCGTGATATTATCGTCGCCAGTTGATTCCTCTTTGTAGCGGCCGATAATCTTGCCGTTCTTGACAATCGATACATCAGGCGCAAATATTCGAGGATTGCCATTTTTATCTTTTTCCAAATACGGTTCTAATTTCTTGACCAATTTTTGATAAACTTCGTTGTTGATAGCGCGAGCATCGCGAATATTCAAATAGTATATTTTATCAACACTTTCAGCCCGAGCTGCCCGATCAACGTGTTCGCTCAAATGCTGGCACCACGGACATTGCGGAAAGCCCAAGAAAACCACGCCGCTGCCGTTATCAAAGATATCAAGGATCTCTTTATCGCTGGCATAAACGAAGCGATTATTCGCCGCCACTCGCGGATATTCTGACTTGAATTTGGCGGCGTCGGACACGTTAGTAGACGGAGTCTTCGGCTGCTCGGCAGAATGCTGGCGGTTATACCACAGCCCAGCCGCAGCGCCGCACAAGATGATTATGACGGAAATAATCGCAATAAGTTTTTTATTCATACCAAACCTCTTTTTCATAACGTCGTATCCTTCTTATAATTTTTCTTAGCTTCCAGCGACAACGATACCGCCGAACCGCGCGAATCATTCGTCTTATCCCACTTCCGCGCGCGAATATGACTCATCACTAGCTCTTGTGCTTCTTCAAATGTCATAATTCCCCCTTCTGGTGTAGATTCACTATAGCTAGTCTAATTATAATGCAGCGTTAGCATTATGGAAAACAGTAAAAATCGCACAAAATAGAAAGGCATTTTTCCAAAACATAAAAGCTGTTTTCGAAAACAGAAAGAATGTTTTAAGCGACAGATACGGCTATTCGATAAAAAGCAAGCGAAAACGGGCAAACTACCGATATATTTTAATAAAACCGCCAGACGATTAGAGTTTTGCTCCCCATTTCCACCTGAAAAGCTTAATCACTAGACGAGCTTCTACTTGACTAGTCGCAATCGCTCAATCAACCAATCCCGCGGCAAAATCGATAAGAACCAGCCAGCGCGCGGCCCGGAATCTTTGCCAATGAGCACGCGGTAGATGGTGGTGAAGAGCTCCCGCGGCGGCAGCAAACCGCTCTCTTTGTAGGCGTAAATTGCTTGATGAAACCAGTTACCATCAGCCCTAGCTGGCGCTCGGCGATATCGTCAGCTAATCGCCTCAAGTATTCTTTTTGCTCTGGCGAGAACTCATCGGGATTTACCTCGTCCGTCAGACGAAACTTCAATGACTCGGGCGCCCACTTTTCCAGCCACCGACTGACATAGCCTAGTTCTGTGATGATCACTGCTTCTTCCTCGTCGACGATGCGGGCGCATTCCGGACTACGCCGCAAAATTTCTACCGTTTTTGCCGTGTCGCACAGCGCCGCTTGGTATGAAATAACCAGATGCGAGAATGGAATTGAGCTGACCGCTGGCTGATCTAGCCCGTCAGTACACAAGAATAATAGCTGTTTATCAAGCTCATTTTGCGGATGCTGCTTCATCGCCGCGAAGTCGTCAACCAGCCGCACCAGGCTATCGGTCTCGTCAAAATACAACCGCTTGGCTGGCGAATATCGAAGGATAAAGTAGCGCACTACCTCAGGCGGCAGCATATCAACAACGTCGTGTGCGTTCACGCCAGTACCCTTGCTGGCGCTCATCTTTTTCGTATCACCGGTGCGATTAATAAATTCATATGGCACTGGTACTGGCGCATCAATGTCATAAACCTCGCGAGCGATCCGTTTGCCGGTATCATACGAACCGCCCTTCGTCGCATGGTCACGACCAAACGGCTCGATATCAATGCCGAGCAGCCACCACCGCCCCGGCCAGTCCAGCCGCCAATCCAACTTTACCTGCCCGTCATCGTACCGAACCGTGTGCTCCGAGTCATCGTGACTACGATAGGTAATCGTTTTAGCATCGCTATCCATGCTGATGAACCGGCGATTTTTTAGCCGACCATGCTCCATGATCTGAATTGGCGACCACTGATCATCCAGCTGCCGACCCGATACTTCCTGGATGGCCGACTTAGCTTTGTCAATGCGGCTCAGCGAGCGCTCGATGGCCGGCACAAAAAATCCGTTGCGATATTTATCGCTGGCATAGACCACGTCCATAGTCACACCAATTTTATCAGCACTGTCGAGGAATGGCTTCAGGCAAAAATCCCCCCACGAATCGTACCGATCATCTGGTGACGGCACCATACAGAGCGGCATACCTAAATACCGCTCATAACTATCTGGCAAATTAACCGGCACTTTACGAAAGGCGTCGAGGTTGTCTGAAACGTGAACGTGGCGCGCCCGAATGCCTGCTTGCTTCAGCGCCCGCACTACGGCATCAGCGATGACAATTTCGCGCAGATGACCCACATGATACACACCTGACGGCGATGCGCCCGAGGCAACCAAAATATCTTTATTAGCATCCTGAAACGTATTTACTATATCATCGAGCCACTTCATGTGCTATATTATACACTAGCTTGTTACAAAAGAGTTAACGTTGAGCGATCATTCCGGTGATATCATAGACGTAGTCCCATTTTCTACCTATCATGAGAGTTAAAAAAAGCAATTAAAGTATTTGAAAAGATTCGCGACTTACCCTACGGAACAAGTGGCAGTGATGAAGTGTGGTCGTGTTACCAAAAATGCGTACTCTTGAAACAAGAGCTGCAGCACATCGGCATTACCAGTCAATTGCTAATTGGTATTTTTGACTGGCAAGACCTGCAGATCCCCGAACACATCCTCAAAATTCGCCGCCAACAATATGAGAGACATGTGATACTACGCGTGTTTATTGATGAATTTGCGTACGATGTCGACCCATCAATAGATATTGGGCTTACACCAATGTTGCCTATGGCTTGCTGGGATGGCAAGTCAAGCACAACAACCATGGCACCACTGCGATATCTGCGCGTCTACCGACCACATTCCTTACATGAGCGTATTTTATCACAACTACGACGTAAGATATTTCGAAGTAACCCCGAGAGTTTTTATACTGCAATCGACATATGGTTAGCAACCATACGAGTAAGTTGATATTTTTTATTTTAGTGTGCTATATAACAATCTGATTGAGACAGTTTATTATTCCCACCTAAATAGCTTAATGGCTAAGAAATAAATAGCGAAAGTCCAAGCCGCGATAATACCGAATTGTGGCAAGATTTCCATAAAACTTGCATGTTCAGTCATAATTAACCGGAATCCATCCGTAACTGGCGTTATAGGGATAAATTGAGCAACACTTCGCAACCATTCTGGAAATAGATAAAGTGGAAAAAACGTACCAGACAGAAACATCATCGGGAAAGAGATTAAGTTACTTAATGACGATGACTGATCTTCGTTCTCTGATAACCCAGCAATTAACAACCCCACACCCACAGTCATAAATGCAGACAATACAGACATCATTGCAAATAGCGCCCAGTCGCCTCGCATATTAAAGTGGAATATCAACGTCCCAGCGACAACCATCATAACCAAACTAAGCAAGGAAATCGTCGTATAATGAATTGCCGTGGAGATGATTAACTGACCAGAAGTAAATGGCGCCGCGCGTAACCGACGATATAGACCACGTTTCTTTTCAGCCGGTATTTGGTTAGATAGACCAAAAAAATACCCATACTCATCAAACTGAAAGTCAATAGTCCCGTAAACATGTAGTCAAACGATTTTAGTTGCTCGTCACCAATCGCTTTACCAACAGCTTTAAGCGGAGCTTCAGGTTGACCCATCTGACTATTGATACTATTGGTAATCTGGTTCATCACTGCCACCAACGCGCCGCCTGTTTGCTCAGAACCCTTGGAGTAAATAACATTCATAGTGCCTGTTGGAATAGGATGATTGCCATTATTTTTTATCGCGCCAAAATCACTTGGAAGCTCAATAATACCGTTAAGCTCCGACCGCTTCATCTTTTCACGTGCGTCATTCATATCTTTAACATCTTTAATTTTGAGAATCGAATCCTTTGAATTTTCTTTGGCATTTTTAACGAAACTTTTGGCAAATTCCGTCTGCGAATTATTGACAATTGCGATATCAAAACTGGTCGAATCATTACTAAAAACCGACCCGAACACTAATAGAAAAATCAGCGGAAAAAGGAAAGTGAAAAATAGCGCCATTTTATCTCGAACGAAACGCTTTTGCTGAGCGCGAACTTGCCCGAATATTCCAATCCAATATTTTTTCATGTTAATCCCGAATTGCCTTTCCCGTTAAATCAATAAACACGTCCTCCAAATTGGCTTGCTCGACAACTTGTTCCTTCTTAAAACCACGTGCCAATAATTGCTGGATGAGATTATGCGGCGTATCAATTGTGATAATCTTACCACTATCCATAATTGCCAGACGATCACATAATAATTCCGCCTCGTCCATATAATGCGTCGTCAAAAGAATCGTAATTCCCTCGTCGCGAATTTCCTTAATCAAATCCCACAAATTTCGGCGCGCCTGCGGATCAAGCCCTGTGGTCGGCTCGTCCAGAAACAACACTTTCGGATTATTCACCAATGTCGAAGCAATCGCAAAACGCTGTTTTTGACCACCAGAAAGCTGCTCGACGTAATTCTTAGCCTTTTCCGTCAACTGAACCTTAGCAAGCAGCGCCTCAGTATCAACTGTCCGACCATATAAACTACCAAACATTTTCAATTGTTCACGCAAAGTCAGTTTGTCATAAAAAGCCGTCGACTGAAGCTGAATACCAATTATATTCTTAATATCCTTAGGTTTCTTAGCGACATCTATGCCGTCAATTGTAGCCACGCCGCCGTCAATTGGCCTGAGCGCTTCCAGCATCTCTAGCGTCGTCGTCTTACCAGCACCATTCGGCCCGAGAATACCGAAGATCTCGCCTTTCTTGACCTCAAATGACACGCCGTCGACCACGTTATTTCCATCATAAGTTTTAACGAGTTTATCGACTTTTACAATTGGCTCAAGTTCCACTCCACAAATTCCTCTCTGTTGTAATTTTGATTAAGCTAGTCTCTACTTATTATCAATAATAACAAAACCAAAATACTAGTGCTATACTTATAATATGCGCATTCAGAGAAAAAAAGCAAAACCAAAATCGAAAAAACTATTTATTATCATACCGTTTTTGATATTGCTATTTTCGGCAGGGCTATTTGGGATATATTTTCTCAATCAATCACACTCGCGACAAACGACTGCGCCATCTGACGAAAAGTATTATTTTGCCGACTCGAAATATTCTGGCATTCGCTCAAAATTTGTCACCAGAGATAACAAACGGGAAAAAGTTTCAATTGAATATCCGATCACGGAAAATAAAAAGATTAATCGCTTAATTAGCGAGTCGATTGATAAAATTGATCGCGATTTTCAAAATACGGTTTTACTGGCGACAGTTTTTGATAAGCCAATGACCGAAACAATTGGCTATCAAGTCACGTACAACACCTCAGAGGCGCTGTCGATTGTCGTCAATATTAAGCAGGATATGAATGGCGCACATCCAGCATCAATGACGCAATTTTGGACTTTCGACAAAAAATCTGGCGAAGTTGTCGGCTTAGCTGATTTTACAGAACAATCTGATGAAGCCGCCGAAGCAATCATATCCGCTGCCAAAAATAGCATTTCTCAGATCATCAAACAACGCCAGCAGCCAGAAATTGACCTGAACGAAATCATAAATAAAGAAGCTTTGTCTAATTTCATCATCACTAATAACGGCAATTCATTAGCTTGGCCACTCGGTCAGGCGTCACTACTGCCATCATCTTACGGTGAATTGACAATTACCGTGCCAATTTCCTCCGTCTCTAAATATCTACAAACCCAACGGCTCGGAAACTAGTCAATATTCCCAAGCCACCCGAGCCAAAGCCAGAACCAGCACCAGCACCCGCTGCGCCAACACCTGCACCAACCACTGGCAATAAAGTGATTGCCTTGACGTTTGATGATGGACCAGGTCCATACACCGCGCACCTACTGGACATCTTGGATCAGTATGGTGCGAAAGCGACATTTTTCTTGATTGGCAGCAAAGTTTCTGGGCAAGCTAGCGTCGTACGCAGTATACAGGCGCGTGGTCATCAACTGGGTAATCACTCGTGGTCACATCCGGAACTACCTAAGCTATCAGTTGACCAAATTGCTGGCGAAATCGACCGTACTAACGAGGCCATCAGGCAAGCCACTGGTGTCAAGCCGAGCATCTTACGACCACCTTACGGCGCGGTCAACGGCGTTGTCCTGGAACAGCTTCGCCTGCGGAATATGTCATCAATCTTGTGGTCGGTCGACACGCGGGATTGGGCTGATCGCAATAGCCAGATTGTCTGTTCACGTGCCGTCGCTGGCGCTCGCCCTGGAGCCGTCATCTTGATGCACGACATACACCAAACTTCCGTCAATGCCGTGCCGTGTATCCTCAGCTCACTGAAGCAGCAGGGGTATTCATTTGTGACGATACAACGGTTGAATTAGTCCGACTGATCAATGTTAAACACCTTGTATTTCGAGGTTGCACCGCGTAGTAATTTTACCCGTGAAGGTGCCACACCAAAATATTTTGCCAACAACTTTCCTGCCGCTAGATTCGCTCGCCCCTCAATGGCTGACGCCTTGGTGTAGATTGTCAGAGAACCATCATCGTTCGGGACGACTTCTTCACGGTGGTGAGAGTTGGGTTTGAGATGGACGGAGATTTTCATGATTCAATAATCATTACCCTTAAAACGACATCGCCTCCAACTCCCGCGGCAAATCTCCTGCACTTCTACCGAACCTGCTACCAAATGATAGCCGTGCAACTTTGACGGCAAATCACGCTCGACCGAACGCCAATTAACTGGCCGATTTTCATCGAAATAATCGAACAATTCCGCATTCAAAAAATGGTCACGCGGCAATTCCACCGAACCATCCTGATTGACGACCAGCGCTATCGACAAGCCCGATGTCACACCATTTTCATTCTTGACATACGCCGCCGTTACCAGATGAACCAGCGGCTCAAATTTCAGCACCGACTGGTCGCTCGCCCACACCTGCGCCTGGCCGCGACGCGCTAACTGCTGATTGATTTTTGTTGTCAATTCGTCAACACTTGGCTTACCGTCGCCCGCTCGGCAGTAGTCGCAACCATCTGCCGCCTCGACATATTCCAGCAGTAAATCCATGTCGACATCAGTGTCGTTAACACCATGCTGTGTCAATTGCTCCACCATTTCGTGTAGCGCGCCCAGCAAACTATAATCATTAGCATTCCTGGCGGCATCACCGATGCGGATGATAGCGCGAGCTATGGTGATGGTTTTGTTTGGCTTGTTCATGCATTCTCCTGAAGCTATTTCACAGCTCTTTATCAACATATTTACACCCGCCAATCATCAGGCGTTGATTTAGCGTAATCACGCATACCAATTGTCTCAAATGTTTCTTGGCACAAGCAATTTTATGCAACTCGTCTTCGCGTTCACCACCATTCTTCGTCTCACGCACCATATATATTTTTTCTACACCATTGACTTCTTTGACAATTGCCCAGTCTGGATTGTAGTCACCAACTGGCGTTGGTATCGTAAATTTCGACGGCAGCTTGAGGAATAATTTGATATCTTCACGACTATCCAAATATTCAGCAAACTTTTGTTCAGTCGCCGAATCCAGCACCAATCTATCTGTCACCGTTTTTTGTTGATTTTTAACTTGATACAGTCGATCAATAAATCGTTCGACTTCTTCATCGCTATCTTTTTGGAAATTGCGAAGTTCATAACTACGCTCACCCATCTTTTCATACTCAACGCCGTCCACCACGACCTGCGCCAGTACCGACTTAATTGCACTCTTCACCATCTGCACATAGTCATACGGGTTTTTCAAGAATTCATGCAGCCGACCACTACCGATCAAAATGTCAACAATTGTTCGTCGAGTGAGACCAGTGCTATCCTGTAATTCAGAGATGATATTCGGCAGTTCAAACGTTCCCGCCAAATCATGCGTTGCTTCGCCGACCATACCATCATTATGAACACCGCCGCGCTTCAAAAGTACCCTATGTCTTTGCACTTCAATTCTTAATGGCTTAAGCTCAGGTTTAGCTTTAATAGCATTGATGGCCGCCATAATAATCTGGCCGTTATCAAATACCACACGATACGTCGTTTTATGTGAAATTCGCTTCCACAATTCCTCGAGTAGCGGACTATACAAAACTTCTTTATTGGGACGAATCTTCTCTTTTTTACGCGCATCCTTAACAAATTTATCAATTTTACAGCCCTCAATAATATCAACCACCTCGGCATGATATTTTTGCAGATCGCCAGGTAGATCAAGCGTAAAGCCAATATTATTCGGCGCGAAATTCGCCAGCACCCGACCTTCATCATCAATCATGCTGCGACGCCGCAAACATTCCCAAATCTCATTTGATTTCTGATGTCCCAATGTACTGTTTGGATCGTCATGTAGTGGTATCCGCGCAAATTCACTACGCCGCACAAAACCAATCTTAACACCAGCTTTCTTATATTCCTTTTTGTAAATTATTAGCAAAAATCACGATACGATTCATTAGCAACCACCATCAACTGATTGATCTGTTCGTCAAACACTCGCGTACCGTCCTGACGCACTGGCAAGCGCAAACCCCGCCCAATCGTCTGTCGGCGATCATTTTTCACTGCCGCTCTCGCGCATCATACAAATTTGAAACACGTTCGGATTGTCCCAGCCCTCTTTCAGCGCTGAGTGGCTAAAAAAATAAATCGCACCGGATTTGCCTGGTCAAGCAGTTTTTTTCTTTACCTTTCATAATTAGGGTCATAAGCCGACTCATCTTGTGCATTGCCTTTTGCCCTCTTTGCTGTCGACAAAGCTCGTTTTACCGCCCTTACGCATCTCAGCAAAGTATGCTTTTTCGAACCTCACTTGGATCTTCAGGCATGATATCTTCGTAAAAACGGCTCTTTCTTCGCTCTTCCTGGTATAATTCATCAAACCAACGCGCAAATTTTCCATCAACCATATTGCCGTCAGCGTCATACTCCAAATAGCTCGCCACCTTATCAACAAAAAATAGACTCAGCACTTTAATCCCTTGATCGCGCAGTAAATATTCTCGCTTAATATGCTCGGCAATAGTCACGCGAATCATTTCGCGTATAACTTGATCTTCGTTACCGCCCCAATTTTCACCAAGCATTAGGACCCCTTGCGACCCAACCTCCACACTCGCTGGAACCGTCGAAATTTCATTGATGATATAACCTTCGTAAATACTGTTACCAGTGCGAATATCCAGCTTGTCATGATGATTCACCCACAGCGGTTTTCGTCCGACATTACCGTTTTTGTCGCGGACCAACACTTCAACATAAGCTTGGAGCTTCGGTGTATTGCGCACATCGATGAGTTTGATATACGGCTTAGCATCGCTACCCTCTTGCTGTGCATTCGCCACCACAATGCTTTTCACCAACTTCTCTCGGTGAGCATCAACTGGATCAAGCCGATACATCATATTGTACTCGTGAGTATGCGTGGCACTATAACGCAATGTACACATCGGGTTCAAATCATTAATTGCACTCGTCGACAGTTCACTCTCCATATTTTGCGGCTCGTCCATGATGACAATAGGATTGACGGCGGCCAGATATTCAATTGGGGCAATACCATTTAGCTTATCGCGCTCTTGATGAATCACTCGCGTGTTCTTATTACCGCGAATTGCATCAATTGTCATGACCATAAACTGCGTCATAGTGCTAGTGGCATAACTCTGCACCACCTCTGGATTTTTACCATCATATACCGACGCTTCGTACGGACTATACCCCATCTCACGCGTGAAATGCTCACGCATGCCATCAAGGCTACTTTTCACACCCTCTTTAATAGCAATGCTCGGCACGATGATAATAAACTTCAAAAAACCATACAATTTCGCCATTTCCAGCGCTGTACGCAAGTATACATACGTCTTGCCAGTGCCAGTTTCCATCTCCACGGAAAAGTTCATGCCGTCCAATTCTTTAACCGGAGCGATGCCGTTGTCATTTTGAATTGACCGAACATTCTCCAAAATAGCATCGTCATCAAGCAGCAAATTATTGCCAATTGCACCAATTTCGTCGAACAGCCCGACCTGGGCACCGCACACCGATCGCGACCGCAAAACTGCATCAAACGCATCGGCGTCGTCAGGCTGACCATCGAAAACACTCGTAATGGCGCTGATAGCTTGCAGCTGGAACGGCTGGCTGGAATCGTATTTAATTTTCATGATTCAGCCTCTTTATCTTATCGTTTATGAACATATTATGCTGTTCTTCCGCTTTTAAGATTGAATCGTAGTGCCTTCTTGCATGTTCAGCTAATTTTATAATTCGTTCCTGCTGTGGCATTTTTTGATCTATCAAAAAAGCATTAAGACTCTGTAGGTTTGCTATTAATACAAGTTGTTGTTCTGTCGCATAATCTCGCTGATTACGACCAGCCTTAGCTAAAGCCGGATTTTGTCTACGCCATTCTCTAGCAGTCTGGCCAAAAGCCAACCGATTAAGCATATCTGCTTCGTCCGTATACACGTACTTATCTATAACACTATGGCTCAAGGATGGGATTAAACTATCCCTGATAGAATCAGTGTGTAATTTATAATTTACACTGGCAAGAATTCTTCTTGAATCCCAGTTAAGCTTCTTCTGTTCAATAGCCTTCAGTCTCTGATACTCAGTAATAATTAGTAATCGAAATTCTGGACTCAACCAAGTACCAAATTCAAATGCGATATCACGATGCGCATAAGTACCGCCATATCTGCCAGCTCGCGCCACAATACCTTTCGCATTTACACGCTCAACCCAGTGTTTTGCGGACATTGTAAATCTGTTTAAGCCTGCGATATTTTTAATTTCCTCGAATTCGAGGAAATTAAAATCTGGATTATTATATCTCTCCCAAACACCTAAAAAATCTATAGTATTCTTGTTACGCAACCAATTATCTATAACTTTGTCTGCTCCGTAAGCCTTTGCCATATCAGTTAGGCAGATATAATCTTCACCGTCAATTTTTGTAACTTTGACTCCTTGATTATTAATATCAAGTGAGTTGTTTTTAGTTGTCTTATATACTGGAGTCATCTTACACCGTCCACAATTCTACATCATAGCTTTTACAAGTTTGGACCAGGTTGGTTTTAAGCTGGTTGTCACCCTGGAAGGCGTCGTCGAGAATGACAAACTTACTCGGAGTCAGGTCGGTGATAATGGCGCGTAATTGTTCTAATGTCGGCTTGGCGTGTTCGTTGAGATACAGCACTGGCTGACCTTCCGTCGAATCGCCCTCGGCGACGACTTGATATACATGCAGACCATCGACGTCGACGGTTTGAGTGCGCGTAGTCAGCGGCAAACCCATTTTCAAAAGCACTTCCACCAGCAGATCTTCCTCGCTAGCATTATCGTTACTGCTTTCGCGCATCAGATCAAGTCGTGCCTGCAATTCGGTCAAATCGCCCGTCGGCGCGCTTTGCCACTTGGTGAAATTAGTGTCAGCCAGTTTGTAAGTACGATATCCAACATCCAGCGGAGTCTCACGCTCAGCCAGCTTATCGGCAAAATCGACTTTAATCTTTTCACCCGCCCGATTGATACGCTCGCGGGCAATATCGCTAATCTTTTTATAACCAGCCTTAAACGCCTCGCTCTTTTCATCGGTCGGCTCAGGCAACTGCACCATGATATGCTTGCGATTACCGCCATCTTCGGCGTTGAGTTGCATAATGGCGTGAGCAGTGGTGGCTGAACCGGCGAAGAAATCGAGAACGATTGAATATTCGTCAGAACCAAGTACTGCAAAATATTTTATAAGATCTACTGGTTTAGGAAAATCAAAGATATTACCACCGATTAGTGCATCAAGAGCCTTCTTAGACGCATCGGTATGACTAACAAGACTGTACGGTAATATAGTCTTAGAAATTAAACCCGGAACCTCACTGAGATATCTCTTATACCTTGGTCTCGCCCCTTCCGACTCAGGAAAATATATCCTACCCTCTTCTATAAGCTCATTCATTCTTTCCTTGTTGTAAGCCCACCCCCTGTTTGCAGCCGATGTATACTGTTTTCCATTCCAGTGGATAATATAATCATTTTTACCCCCTGGAACAGTCAAATTGTCCAGTCCATACGGCCCCCTGCCGTCATTATCATCTCTAGAATAAAAACCATCACTTTTTTCATTACGAGGAAGCCTATTCAGTCTATTAAGCGCCGTCTTATTCCTTGCAATCGCAAGGATAAAATCATGATCATCAGAGACGAATTTGTTATTATTTTTTGGACTATAGTTCTTTTGCCACAAGAACGTTGCAATAAAATTCCCTTCACCAAAAATCTCATCACAAATCTTTTTCAAATTAGCTTGTTCGGCATCGTCAATCGAAATAAATATCACCCCGTCATCCGTCAATAAATTGCGTGCCAGCTTCAAACGCGGATACATCATATTCAGCCAGTTGCTGTGATAACGGCCGGCAGTTTCGGTGTTGGTACTGATCTTTTTGTTACCCTCGTCTACCTGCTGGCTAAACTCCAGGTAGTTTTGCAGACCTTCCTTGAAATTATCCGGATAGACAAAATCTTTACCGGTGTTATACGGCGGATCGATGTAAATCATCTTGATGCTGTTGTGATACTGCTTTTGCAATACTTTCAGCACCTCGAGGTTATCGCCCTCAATGAAAATGTTATTGGTCGTATCCCAATCCTTGCTCTCATCCTTAGCAGGCCTGAGTGTCGCAGTTGTCGGGTCCTGGGCTGCCCGCAGCGCCTGCTTCTTACCCGGCCAAAACAGCCCAAACCGCTCATTCGGCTCGCCAGCATCTTCCGCCAGCAGCTCCTTTAACTTAATGACATCCACCTTACCATCCGCAATCGCCTCTGGAACCAGCTCCTCTAGCTTTGGCTAGATCTGTGCGGAAGCTGGGAGAGGTGCTGATTAGTTGGTGGTTGTCTGTGTTTTGCTGTTCGTTATACTCATTTAATTCACTCATTTTCATCCTCATTCAATTTTGAATTGTGCCAATAAGGCAACTAATTCTGTTATTACTATTATAACCCCAAAAATTGCTGATGCATTATACAATGAGAGTATAAATAGCCCCATATTGCCTTCGCTGTAGATTTTTGAGGCTATATAACAGATGGTATTTAATATAAATATAGTCACCATCTGAGATACCAGTACATTTCTCCATGGCTGCCGCAAAAAATAATCAAACTTATCTTTATCCTTTTTCCTAGCAAACAACACTCCAAAAAGCGAGATGGCTGATGTCAACAAAAAGATAATGAGGATTTGATCTGGATACTCAAATTTAGAAATTAAGTTGTTCTTTATCCCACAATAAAGCAATAGAGAAATTCCCGCTACTACAAATAAAATACTTGCAATTTGTATGATTACAGAGCTAAAACAGATCTTAATCAGCTTCACTACTAACCGCCTTTGTCAGCAGCTCTCTGTTTGTTTGATAATTATGGTACATTTCTTCCTGAACACTTTCATGAGTACCTGGGTCGTTGTAATCTTTAGTCTGAATGCTTGATTCATACTTCTCCTGAAGTATATTAACTAGCTCTTCGCCAAATTTAGCCGACACTTTTTCGTACATACATCGTAATTCCTCAATGCTATCAGAACCCAATAAGTTAAATATGGATTGATTGCGCAAAATATCATCATCACTTCGCGAGCGAGGTCGCTTCTTAACAGTTATTTCTATAACCGATTCATCAGAAACATATGATCTTAACTGAGTAAAGGCAGAAAACAGAGAGGATTTATCTTGTGTAGTTGGTATTTTATCCCTACTAATTGATACTGTTGCGAGGCTCAGAGATTTGTCGGATAGCAATTGCTGTACATCCGGATATAGTATCAGTTTAGGCTTCAGATACACAATCGGATCATAACCCAGTTTAAACTGCATAAAATTCAAATAATTCATGATTGCGGAATATCTAGCACCATGATGGTTGTATAAAACGGAGAATATTTTTGTAGACGGAAAATACAGGAATAAAGTAACTTGCACGATTTTCTTTCCTTGGGGTAGTTCAAACTTCTCAAGCGACGAAGACTCCTTTTCTCCTGTAGTCATCGATCCATCTGTATACATCACAAGAGATCCGGCATAATAATCACCCACTTTTCGCCACGAATGCAGACGCATCGTGATATTGTCCTTTTTAGGCAATTCATAGTCTCTCTTCTCCACAGGTAGCTCTACGACCTCATTGAACATCTCCTCAATAGTGTGTTGAAGTTCTTCATGCTCCTTATCGTACGTATAACTAACGTAAATAATCTTTTTAGATTGACTCATTCCATTATTCTCCTATCATCCACACTCCACCAACTCTAAACGCCGGTATGGTTTGTCGAGCAGCTTTATTGGCAGCTACATTTCCAGCGACGCCGTTTTGCTTCGCCCATTCGGACAGCTTGATAATTTTTGATGAAGATAGTAGTGTTATTCGTTTGTGAAGCGATTCTATAAGCAGTAGCGCAAATAGCTCAGTAAAACCATCGTATCGATTGGTCTTTGTGTATTCATCAAACAATGGATAGTAGTCTGTGTTTACTCTTACTTTGGATAATAATTGGCGGATAGCCAGCCAGCGCAAGCTGTTGATTGATCAATACCCGACCCATCCTGCCGTTTCCATCGGTAAATGGGTGTATAGCTTCAAACTCTGCGTGAAAATACGCAATTTTATCAAGAAAATAGTCAGTTTCATTTTGATAATAGCTATCAACCAGCTCAGATATCAGTCTCGTTACAAATGCCGGATTGGCGCCCAAATTACTACCGACGCACACCCATTCTTTACCTGATCGAAACCTACCGGCTATATCATCTCTGATGCCAGACATTAGTAGCGAATGAATGGACAATATTAGACCGGTTGATAGACGTTCGGTGGGGTTTTTAAGTAGTTCGGCAGTTATTTTAGCAAGATTTTTCACCTCATATATTTCTCTAATTTCGTGATCTTTGACGATTTTATTGTGAATAATAATAGCTTCAGTATCTTGCAAGGTTAGCGTAGAATTTTCGATAGCATTAGAGTTGTAAACCATTTCCGACAGCTCGCTCATAGATATCTCATAAAGCGCGCTTTCTTTGCCTTTTGACAACTTATCGTATTGCTTATGCAATGATGCAATTTTGTCTTTTGTCGTTTGGTTAATCATATGATTTATTATAGCATATTTATCGTGAAAATCACCAACTTTATGCCATTTTTCACGGTAAGTTGCTTATTGTATGGCAAATTCTATGGTAAATAACCTATCGGTAATTACCCCGCCCTCAGACGCTTGTTGCGCTAGAGCTATTTTATCGGATATCTGCTCGTCCATACTGTCTTCGAGGTCGTATTTCTCACGGTTGAGAGTGCGTACTTTTTTGCGTAAAACTTGGACTTCGCTGGCAATTTTTAGACGAAAAGCGGCATCGCCTGCCTGACGTTCTTGCTTTTGCAATTCTTGAATCTTAGCATTAAGCTTATCAGCCTTCATTTCGTATTCGACAATTTTGTCTTTATATTGACGCTCTAGCAGATCTTTTTATCAAGGTAAGCGTCAGTGTTGCGACCCTTGACTTCCTCTTGACGTTCAGCAATTTGCTGAGCCAGGTGATTTTGCAACACTTCTGTAGGGGCAACTGCTTTTTGGTTGCTATCAGCAGCGTATAGCTCGAGGATCTTGCGGCAAGTCTCCGTATCAAGCAACATACCGTCTTCTGTCTGCGCTGACGCCAAAATGTAACTTTCGCTCATATCCGAAGAGTCTATTTTCATCGGAAAGGTTACCTGCTCGACAACCATTGTGCCGCGGGCGCCGATCAGCTTTTTAACCTCAGAAGCGACTCGATCAGACTGGCTCATGTCAAAGATAAGTTCTGCCGGCGGCGTTGGCGCAGTCTTTGCTGTACGGCGCACATATTCTGCCAAATCGTCGGCATATTTGTATTGCCGAGCATGCGGTAAACGTTCGGTTTTATAGAAATATGTTCCGCATTCGATATCCTTTTTTGGTGCAGTTTTTAGATCAAAAACATGTTCGTTTGCAAACGACGCGTTGCCGCGCAGTATATAGCGCGTCAGGTTCATAAACAATCGCTCAAAGCGCGTAAAGGCTTCTTCAGCTTGCTCGTCGTAGCGGCGGAAACGATCTTGCACGTGAGGATCAAGCCCCTCAAAAATCCGGGTACGCGCCGCTTGTTGCTCAGTATCAATTTCTATCTTAAATTCTTCTTGTAACTTTTCAAACCGTTGGCTAATCTCATCATCGGTGCGGCACGTGTTCAAAATATCGCTAATTTTCTTCTCAAAGTCGAGTCCGCTTTCAATCGCGCCTAGTACATCATTGCTGGCGCCAAATGTACTTTTGAACAAACTAAATTTGTCAGTCAATAGTTCAAGAATTCGCTGCTCGGCGACATTGCCTTGATTGCTAAAATTCACCACAACAACATCGTATTTCTGCCCCATGCGATGGACTCGCCCAATTCGCTGTTCAACGCGCTGCGGATTCCATGGTAAGTCATAATTAATTAGCATGGAGCAAAATTGCAAGTTGATACCTTCGCTGGCCGCTTCGGTGGCGATCATGATCTGCATTTTGTCATCTTTGAATTTATCAATTAACGCCTTGCGGCGGTCCGCTGATTCTATACCAGTAACGACATCGGAATTTTCATTATCCGCCAACCATTGGCGATAAATCTCGGTACTTTCCGGCGAGTTATTTTGTCCGTTGAATAACACTATTTTTCCATCATAGCCCTGCTTTTTAAGCGTTTTGGCGATATAGTTCTGCGTAAGGGTTGATTCGGTAAAAATAATTGCTTTGCGAGCAGCTTTTGATTCCAGTGCATTAAAGCCGACATTGATCGCCTCGACCAATTTTTCGGCTTTGACATTTTCTTTGATTGAATCAGCAAAGTCGGCGTATGATTTTAGTTCATCGATTTCAGCCTGAAACTCGGCGCGCTCTTTGGCCGATTTAATTATATAGTCATCGTAAGCGCCAGTCTCCTCAAATGCCTCAATTTCTTCATCGTTCAGATCGCCCAGCTCATCAATCAAGCCACCGCGGTTATCGCGAACCTTACCCGCAGCATACTCTTCCTCCATGCGCCGTACAATATTCCGGAGTGTACTGGCAACTGCGAACGTGGATGAACCGAGACGTTTGCGAAGAATCAGCGCTGACAAGTGGCGCTGCGAAGATGCAAATGCATACAGTTTATCGCGATGCAAATATTCGTCCACCAGCTCATATAATTTTTGCTCATCGCCAGATGATTCAAATTGCACCGTCTTGGCAATACGGTCAGTGTATTTAATATATTTCTTGACCTCCGATCGCAAAGTACGCTTGGCAATTTTGCTCATGCGCGAGCGAAGATCATCGAGTGCAAACGGATGATTTGACTTAATATAGCGTTGGCGAAAAACATCAAGCTTATAAAAATATTTAGGGTCAACAACCGACACTAAGCCGTATAATTCTTCAAGTCTATTCTGCAGAGGCGTGGCTGTGAGGAGCAGCGATTTTTCAGAACCTTTAGCGATATCAGAGACCGCACTAGCGATACCCTTTTGGTTATTATAAAAATTCCTTAACTTATGCGCCTCATCAAGAACTAGCAAATTCCAACCGTTTGATAACCTTGTCGAATGGCGATTGGCAAATTCGTAAGAACAAATATAGATGCCGTCTTTTTCGATGGTTCTTTTTGCCTTCATCCATTTGGAGTCGACAACGGTTGCTGGTAAATTGAACTTTTCTTGCAATTCCTGCGCCCATTGCTGGCGCAAGCTCGACGGCGCAATAATCAGGATCTTTCGTTTGCGTTCCGAGTAGTATTGCATGATAACGATACCTGCCTCAATAGTTTTACCGAGGCCGACTTCATCCGCCAAGATAATACCGCGAGCCATTGGTGAGTTTAATGCAAACAGCGCCGCGTCAATTTGGTGCGGTGTCGGAATAATCTGAGCATCGAACATCAAGCCCGACAACTTAGCAACGTCATCGTTAGCATAGACGCGCTCAAGCTCATGGGCAATATACTTTGCCTGATAATCAGAGTTAATCATCAGAGTTATTATAACATTTTTCTAATCGATGGTTCGGAAGGATTGCTTGGTGATTAATAAATGAGACATAAGAGGTATGCCAAGTAGTTCGCCGGCACGTTTGAGCCGATTGGTCGTTTCTATGTCGGCCTGGCTTGGTCTCATACTCCCGCTCGGATGATTATGTGCCACGATGATGCTGGCGGCACGATCGGCGATGGCGTCGGCGAAAACCTCGCGCGGGTGTACCAGGCTGGCCGTCAACGTACCGATAGTCACCACCCGCTTGGCAATCAAACGATTCGCACCGTCCAGCGTCAGGCAAACAAAATATTCCTGCTTTTTGTCGCGAATGTCGACCAGTAGCTCGACCACCTTTTCTGGACTGTCGATGATTGGCTGGTCGCTGTCCAGCAAGTACCGCCGCGCCAGTTCCAAACTCGCCAAAATCACCGGGATTTTCGCTTCACCCAAACCAACCACGCTACGCAGATCATCATATGAAACATCACCGCCCTTTTGACGCAAAATTTTCAGCACCTCGCGCGCAATCTTGCCGACACCGGCCCGAGCATTACCGCTGCCAATAATCGCCATCAACAGCTCCAAGTCGCTCAGCCGCGCCGTACCGTAACGTGCCAACTTCTCGCGGGGACGATCAATTTTCGGCTTGTCGAGCACTTTCATAGTTTCATTATATCAGGCTTTAACCATTCATCAGCTGCCAATCTTCGCGCTATCATTTCGCGCAGCCCTATTTATCGCTTACACCACGCAAAGATCATCAGCTATTCGGAATCGCTCTAGCTTGTCGGCCGCGCGCCACACACATCGCCACCACCAACACACCAACCAGCCGCGATACCAATGATGAGTCATCCGCAGCCGATTGAGTCATTGCCACCAACCCCTCTTCTGGATTTAGCGGACTATCGTCTGACCATAAACCAGATGATGGATGGATATTCATCAGCAAATCATCACCATTCGCGACACTTTCTTCGCCATTATAGACACAATCATCCAGAATATCGTTAAGTTCTGCTTGCTCTCCGGACAAGTTGATGCCTGATTTTATGTCACTAACATCCATAATTACACTTTTAATTTCATCATCACTGCGCAGCAAATCGCTTTTTTCCGATATTTTCACAAACTCCTCACGAAGCACGAGACATTCCTCTGGAATTTTCGTTGCCACCTCGTCCGACTCAACATCAAGTGTTGGCTCAATAATCGGTGAGGTGGAAATAATTACTTGTTCCACTGGCTCAGAGTCATCAGTTTCTTCACGCACTGTAATCGTTTCTACCGGCAGCGCAATCGTCACTGCTTCAGCAGAAGACGCTTCCGACTCTACTACTGGGGACTCCTGCCGTTCGATAAAGAAAACCGCATCTTCTTCAGCCCAAAAATCATTATCCTTACCATGACTACGCTCTATCGCCGTACCACTATAGTCAAGTTGCTCAATTGACAAGACCTGTGCATCAGTGAAAATTTGATCCGCCGCCAATATGTCAATCTCCTCGTTTGGAGGATCAACCTTAGCTTCATCAACTATTGCGGTATCAACCAGCCGCTCATTATCAACAATGTCAGTCGATTCGACAGAATTATTATAATCCGGCGTCGCATCTATATTAATCTCGTTAGATTGAATGTATACTGGTGCTTTCGTACCAGAATTGTCAATTGGTACCGTAATCGCAGATTTATCCGCCCCTACTGCATCAAATTGTGCTGCCAAGTGCTGCTGCTCGGAAATTGACGTAAAAGCACTTTCATCATTTTCTGCTTCTCGGCTCGGCTCAGACTCTACAGCCTTAGCGGCAATCTTATTATCGCTAGCCGCAGGGTAAACAGTTTCATGTTCCAGCGAATTGCTATTATCATCAACGGTTTGGGTGTTCTTATCTATCACTACCGATACCGGCGCATTTTCCGTCTTTGTCGGCGCATCTAAGGACTCTGGTGCCGGCTTCTTGCTGTCATTATGCACTGCGTCAGAAATAGAATCAATAATGTGCGGCTTCATCTCCACCGAAGGACTGACCACCCCTATCTTCTCAATGCCCACATCCTCGCCCGAAGCTTCAACCGCCTGGTTAGTCGAAGTTTTATCTTCTCGTTCCTGCGGTATGAGTTTCTCAGTTGACTTATTTGTTTTAGTTGTCAAATCTATGGGCTTCGCCTCTGATACCACTGGCTCAGGTGCTTTTTAATAATAGGCTCTTGATAATCGGTAGACTCTGAATATCCCGCCAACACCAATTCTCCGCGTCCATTTTCATCCAGACTATCGAAATCGTCTGGAGCCAATAGTCTATCCAAATAGCTTTGTTTTGGTGTCATTTCCAACAAATTAGGAATCGCCTCTTCATCCGCAGAATTCATATCATCAGATACATTCTCCTGTCTTTCCGACTCCTGTTTCATGACTAACGCCTGAGGTTTTACGCACTGACTAAGAAATGAGCAGCCAACACATGTCGCACATGCCGTTTGACCAATTGACGCTGATACTTTCTCGGTAGAAGGTAACTCTGCTTCACCGCTAGCTACCGCCACCAAATCAAACCGACCTACACCATCAGTCACTTCTTCACCAACACTAGACGAAAAATCCTCGCTAATATTGCCATCTCTCAGCGACAAAAACACATCAAAATCATCACCATCAATTACTGTCGATGATAATTCTACTGTAGTCGTCACCCCAATCATTGCTCAAAAAACGTCTCCGTTGAAATTTTCAATTCACTTACACCGGCGGCGGATAATTTTTGCCAAACATCTCTAACAAACGGCAAACTTCCACAGACCAAAAAATGCGCATCTTCTGGCGTTTCATGAACAATTTTTTCCACATTAAATCGACCGTTAAACCAACCATCTTTTTCCTCAATCTGCTGGCGAGTACTGAACTTCTTCACTTTAATATTTGACGCCGCTAGCTCATTTTCAAAAACCATATATTCTGGCGATTTTTGACTAAAATATAAAAACGTCGGCTGGCTAGAACTTGCCATAACGCTCCAAATTGGACTAAGTCCGCAGCCCGCAGCAATTCCAACCAAAGGACTTTCTGTTTGCGGATTAAAATCGCCATAAGCGTGGCTAATTTGTAATTTATCGCCAACATTCCGTGAACATAAATAGCTAGAAAATTCACCACCAACATTCTTCACGGTAATTGACATTAGCTCATCGTCAGGAGTAGAAGAAATACTATAAGCCTTCCCCTCACGCACACTACTACCATCAATAAAAACTGTAATATATTGTCCGGCGGTAAAGTCGAACGGTCGCGCAAAATATAACGTCTTCACTTCAGGATTTTCCTGACGGACGCGCACAATTTCAACCTCTAATGAATCACGCATTCTCCAACGTACCTTTCCATTATTTTCTGAGCTTCTCTAAATTCTTCGTCAGTAAAAGTGTGGTAATTCGCAAACTTTGGACTAATTGTCGTGCCAGTGCGAAAATGTTGCAAGGCAAATCTCTTCGCGCCCTTAACTAGCTCGCCAATCTTCTCAAAATCGCTAACTTCCAATTGCTCGCGAACAATCGTCGTACGGAATTCGTGATCAATTCCCGAATCAATCATCAACCGAACATTCTCCTTGATCGCTTCCAAATCAATCGGTCGCGCCGCAATTTCAACATATTTTTCCAGCGGACCTTTCACGTCCATAGCAATAAAATTAATCAGCCCTTCTTCGACCATTCCGCGAACTATATCTGGATGTGTGCCGTTGGTATCCAATTTAATATCAAAACCAAGTTCCTTAATCATCCGACATAATTCTGGTAAATCTTCACTCATCGTTGGTTCACCACCAGAAATCACCACGCCGTCCAGCCGACCAACTCGCGATTTAGAAATATCATCACTTCATCAACTGGAATATTCGGCGCCAACCGTTCAGGTAAAACTAGTTCAGGATTATGACAATAACCACACCGCATATTGCAACCAGAGAGAAACAGAGCTGCCGCCACGTGCCCTGGATAATCCACGAGCGACAGCTTCTGAATTCCACCAATTGACACCTTAAGCTGCCGCGACGGCGCTAAGTCGCTGGTGTTCGGCGGCATTGTCATAATGTTCCCTCATTTCAAATTCCGCTTGCTTGCCCTTATTCCATTGAGAAACTGGACGCAAGAAACCAACCACACGCGAGTAAACTTCGGTCGCTTCACCACACTTTGGACATTCTGGATGCTCACCGACAATATAGCCGTGATTCTTACAAATTGAGAAGCTTGGACTGAACGTAAAGTATGGCAATTTGTAATTTTCACAAATCGTTTTCACCAATTTTTTCAAAGTTTGCGGATCGTCCATGCGCTCACCTAAGAAGAAGTGAATCACCGTGCCGCCTGTGTACTTGGTTTGCAAATTATCCTGAAGATCCATCAACTCAAACAAATCGTCCGTATAGTTAACCGGCAAATGACTTGAGTTGGTATAGAACGGACATTTAACTTCCGCGCCAATTCCATTAGCAAAATGTGCTCGATCTGGGAAGCTGGCTTTATCAAGCTGCGCCAATCGATAAGTTGTACCTTCAGCTGGCGTTGCCTCAAGATTGTAATTATTGCCAGTTTCCTTCTGATATTCCACCAAACGATCGCGCATAAAATCAAGTGTTTTCTCAGCAAAAGCCTTACCTTTTTCCGTGCCAATATCAACGCCTAGTAAATTAAGCGCCGCCTCGTTCGTGCCAATCAAACCGATAGTTGAAAAATGGTTCTTCCAATATTGATTGAAACGCTGTTTAATGTTTCGCAAATAAAACTTGGTGTACGGATACAAATTAGCGTCGGTCAATCGCTCCAAAACTTTACGCTTGGTTTCCAAACTGTCTTTTGCCATATCCATAAGTTCAGCCAATCCCTTAAAGAATTCTTTTTCGTTCTTGGATTTTAGCGCCAGTCGTGGCAAGTTTATCGTTACCACACCGACCGAACCAGTCATTGGATTTGAGCCGAATAATCCGCCGCCACGATATTCCAATTGACGATTATCAATACGCAATCGACAGCACATTGAGCGCGCATCTTCTGGATCCATGTCAGAATTGATGAAGTTTGAGAAGTACGGAATGCCGTATTTAGCGCTAGCTTCCCACAAACTTTCAATCACTGGATTGTCCCAATTGAAGTCCTTGGTGATATTAACCGTTGGAATTGGGAAGGTAAACACGCGACCATTAGCGTCACCCTCAGAAAGAACCTCCAGCAGCGCCTTGTTTAGCATATTCATTTCTTCTTGATATTCGCCATAAGTCGTATCCTGCATTTCGCCACCAATAATCACTGGATTATCTGCCATGTGTTTTGGACATTCAAGGTCAAGTGTAATGTTGGTAAACGGCGTCTGGAAACCAACACGAGTCGGCACGTTGACATTAAAGACGAATTCTTGAATAGCCTGTTTTACTTCCTCGTAGCTCAATTTGTCGGCGCGAATAAACGGCGCTAATAGCGTGTCAAAATCAGAGAAAGCCTGCGCACCAGCTGCTTCGCCCTGTAATGTATAAAAGAAGTTTACGACTTGACCAAGTGCTGATCGGAAATGCTTAGCTGGCTTAGAGGCAACCTTACCGGCTACGCCAGTAAATCCTTCTTGTAATAAGTCAGTCAAGTCCCAACCAACACAATAAACACTTAGCAAGTTAAGGTCGTGAATATGCAAGTCGCCTTCTTTGTGAGCCTTTCCAATCTTCGATGTATAAATTTTATCCAGCCAGTAAGTCTTCGTAATTTCCGCTGAAACATAGTTATTCAAACCCTGAAGACTGTAGCCCATATTAGAGTTTTCATTAACTTTCCAGTCCAAATTTTCCAGATATTTATCAATCAAATCAACGTGTGCATTAGAAGTAATTTCGCGCAATTTTTTATGCTGATCGCGGTAAATAATGTACGCCTTTGCAGTCTTCTTAAACTTAGAGTCAATCAACGCATCCTCAACAATGTCCTGAATATCTTCAACGCTTGGTAGACGCTTTTGGTTACGAGTTTCTAAAACGCCCAAAACCTTGTCGGTCAATTCAACTGCTTGAGCGGCGTCAAATTCACCAGTTTCCAGTCCTGCTTTTTCAATTGCTTTTTCAATTTTTTTCCGATCAAATTTAGCAGTTCGACCGTCGCGTTTTTTAATTGATTTATACATTCCCCCTCCTTGTTTATAAAAATAGCAAACTAGCCCAACCTCTCCAGTGGGTGCATGTTGCAAAAAACGTTATTTATTTTCTAAAACACCATATGTAGTGCTTAATATTGAATATACACGCGATATATAGCGTCTGTCAATGAAAGTACATTGTATTATTTACATACGAGATGCGGAAGGATTTGCTCCCCCTGATAATACCAAAACGTCGCGGTGAATCAGATCGACAATTTCTGCCTGAGATAGCTGTTCACCGATTCGCTGCTCACCTGGTACATTCAAAACATCTTGATCTTTCCACCACTGGCGCATTTCTGATTCGCCAAATTCATGAGCGTTTGGCTTGATAGCGTGGCGGCGCACCGTTTCTTCAAACGATACGTCAAAATAATAAATCAGTTTTTCACCCTGAAAATCATCCAGCAGCCGGCGCAGCATCGCGCCGTATTTTTTATTGCTCAAAATACCCTCCAAAATCACCGTATAGCCAACGTTATTGCCATACATGCATAGATCGTAAATCAGCTGAATCGCCGGATTGCTTTCGCTATCTTTCACGCGCAGTATTTCCCGGCGCACCACATCCTGTGACACCAACATCGTGCCGTCGCCTAGTTGACACTGGAGTAAGCGCGCCGTGCTGGTTTTGCCGCAACCAGAATTACCACGGAGAATGATTAGCGGATGAGAGACCGTCACATAAGCTCCAGTAAATCGTAGGCAGCAGCCGCTGATAACGCCTGCATTTGACGAAGATTATCACCCGGCTTGAGCGGTGGCTTGAGGCTACGTGTAAGGAAAAATCCGACAAATGACGCCAGCATTTCCGCGTTCAACTCACCTAGCCACGGCGTTACGTCATGACCATGGCGCGCCATATCAACCAGAAATTCTGTCGCACCAGATCCCTGGGGTACATAGGAAGCCCAGTTCCAGTCAACCAACTTCAACTCACCAGTTTGCGGATTAAATGCCAAATTGTCACTACGAACATCCGAATGATTAAAGCAATCTTCCGTCTGCTTGGCAAATTCTTTAGCGCGCACCGAAATATCAATCAACTCATCGTGCTTTTCTAACAGCTCAATTATAGCCTGACAACGCCACTGATTAATCTCCAACTGATTTGGCAATAGTTTTTGATAATTATCAATCAACCGACGACGAATATCAGCGTCAGCAATAATCTGATCAATCCCCTCATCTAAGCCAAGCTCTCTTGCCACAAACGGCTGTAGTTGCAATTCTTCAATTAGCTCCTGTGGCAATTTTATTTTTTCCAACTCGCGAACCGCGGTTATCACCGTCGAAATATAGTGTTCCGCGACAGAGTTATCCGTCGGAGGTTGCCACAACCACCCATCTGACGAAGCGTAACTACTCGTCATCAACACGTAACCGTCATCAGCCAATTCAGTCCAATCAGCAACATATTGCGGATAAGTTTTCTGTAACAAACGCGTTACTGCATAATCTTTTTTTAGCCAGCCTAATTCCCGCTCGCCCTCATCCGATAATAAACTAGCATCAACTTCTTTAACGAAAATTGTTCGACCACCAGACGACACTAATGCTCGACGATTAAGCGAAAAGCCGCCACTTACTGGCGTGATCCGTAATTCAGATGAATCAGCGTTCAGCTCCGCCGCCGCACACTGCAAGGCTCTGTTGGTTAATAATTTATCGCGATCTGGCAATGTTTCCATGCATAAATTATAACATCAGACAACTTAAATTCGCTTAGTAAATACCATCACTCGACGATCACGAGTTTGAGAATTTTTTATCCATTCCCCTGCGCACGTCATCAAATTCAGACCCTCAGATACACCATCAGCTGGCCGAATAAAACTATTCATATCCACATCGGATAATTTAACTGTTTGTTTTTTTATTACCTGATAGCGCAGTATTTTACCGTCGCCACGCTCGACACTAATCGTATCACCGGCATTCAAAGTCTCTAGCTTATTAAAAACTCCGCCCAAAGTTGTACCCGACGCATGTCCGACAATAATAGATGCCCCTAACTGACCTGGCTTAACGCTACCAGTGTACCATCCTGCATCAAAAATATTTATAGGAGACTGCATTGAGCCGTCCGAATTGACGTTCATCTGCAAAACCCTAGCCTTAACCCCCAACTTCTCAATGGTAATGACTCGCGGCAAATCTGCAGCAACCTTATATTTGGCAATAGCATCATCAGACACTTTAGTTTCGTCTTTACCTTCACTATTTTTTCGATCGTCCAGATTATCGCTACGTGCAGCTACCGGCGTCGCATTTACAGCGTTTTTTATTCGATTATTAAGCAGCCAGGAGTCAGCAAACGAATATATCGAGATTATCAAAAGAGCAGAAGCCGCAAAACTAGGTACTTTTTTACAAAAGTTGCTACCTAAAATATTTTGTAAATATCGCTTGGTGTGCCTTTTTTTACCGTCACGGCAACCATTAGCTATTGATTTTTTACAAATAATTAACAAACGAGCCGAACGAGCTAATCTTTTATTAATTCGTGCATGATTTATTGGTTTTTTCGCATATTGCTGGGTCGGCCTCACCTTGGATTGCTGGGTCGGCCTCACCTTGGATTGCTGGGTCGGCCTCACCTTGGCTGGTGCGGAAGTGCGCACAACGTCAACAATATTCTTCGTATTCACATTACTGACAGTATTAGCGACAACATTACTTGCCAATCCACGCCGAGGTATAGTCACTCGCCCCCTCGCTCTTAATGGCGTCTGCAAACTGCGATTAATTTTTCGTTCTCTTTGTATCATTGTCTGTTTTTACTGCGGTAAACAGACACGCCCTGCGCCAAACTGCTTACGACGTGTCTGTCCGCTTTTAATTTTGGTTTATTTTATTTCTTATTAAAGCTTTTTCGCTTTGCTACAATCAGCAATGCCGCCGCTGAAGCTACTCCAGCTATGGCGCCAATCAAGTTAACAGCCAATTTTTCACCACCTGTGTTTGGAGCTTTTGGAGTTTTTGGAGTTTTTGGAACTGGTGAATCATTCAGTGCCGTCAGTACAATATCATTACCGTCACCGCCAACATAACTAATCTTGAAGGTTACGCCACCTACAGTTACTTCTGCACCTTCTGGTAAGTCCTTAAACGTTCCTCCGCCAGGAGGGGTAGTGTTAGGATCATCATAGAACGATCCGCTGTAAACAGGGTTAGTGTCTTTATTATCAATGATCGTAAAGGTATCACCCTTCTTAATGACACCACCCTCTAAGTATGTTAAGTCTAAACTACCACCTAGGCTGACGTCATCTGCAGAAATCTGGTCATAATGATCTTTATCTAGAATTTTCGCCTTATAAACACCGGTACGATATAGTTCGAAAAATCCATATTCCTCTATAGTAATTTTACCTGGTGAGTTATCCGGTAAGTTGCCCGGAGAAACAACACCTGTTACAAAAAGACTTTTTAAAGTAGCGTTACCGCCGAACACACCGCCTTCATTCACACTCACCATATAACGACGACCATTTAGTAAAACTGTTTCACCTCTTTAACGATCAGATCCTCATCTTTCTCGCCGTCTAATTTTATTAATTTAGCCTCATGAGGATTACCATACCGACCATTCGGGGTACCGCTGGTATTGTTTGAAGACTCAACCAACACATTACCTTCATTATCTTTATGAGCAACGAACTTACCAGGGCCGCTAAGTTTTCCTGTGATCTTTACTGTAGTATTCGACGCTAGATTATATTCAACATCACCGTTAAGTACAATATCACCAGACAGAACAGTCGTTACGTCTGGACCATATCCACAGGTATAGACTCGACAATCTAGTCTATGAGAAATCATTGCACCATTTTCAAAAGTAATTTTATTGGCACCTGTCTCACTGCCATAGTTATTAATCTCTAACAGGCCTTTATTTTTAACCAAGATATTATTACCGTCCTCTAGCCTCACATTAGCATTTTCTCCGACAATTTTTTCTGCAGCTTTTATATACTCAATTATATTATTATATCCAGCATTAGCAACCTCAAGACGGTTTATTGTCGGTTCGCTCTTAAATACACCATCAAATCCATTCGATTTCAGGTTTGACAGACCAGTTACAGCACCAGTAACAGTAATAACCGGTATTTTAATACGGTCTTTACTCTCGATAGTAGTATGGTCACCAGTAAATTCAGCATCTGGCGTAAATCGTATCTTATCAATAATATATTCGATGCAGTGCCTGTACATAGGAAGGCTGTCCAACTTTTTAACTTCTAATCCTGACAGAGCTACTGTTAAATCGTTCTGAATGTGTTCCTTACCAAGACTAACCTCAACACACTTAAATACCAACTTAGAGCCTTCTGTTGGCACTGCACCTTCTTTCCAGTTACCAGCGGTTGACATTTTATGATCACCAGCTGCGCCAGTCCAAGTAAATGTAGCTGGCGGCGCAGCATTAACTGGCTGGTGGAATATCACCGCCCCAACGACAGCAGCCACAGCCACAATACTGGCTAATTTAGTATAAGAAACACCCATTTTTGTTTCCCCCCCATACATGTTTGTATTTTTAATTTAGTTTACGTATTCACAATATCATCGCTAAATATTTTTTACAAGCATAATTGTATAAAATACAACAAAAAACTATATACTATATCTGTTTCGCTTTTGCTTTTATTGCACTTATTGTTATAATGGATTTTTATACTTAAATCTAAGGAGGTGTATGTTAATAAGAAAACGCTTTTTAAATACAAAAGTTAAAATATTAACTGGAGTAGTGGTTGCTGGATTGGTGATCGGCGGATCGTTGCTCACTTTGCCAACAGGGCAAGCTAAGAGTGTAAGCGACGATTATCCATTAAATGACAGCACCAACTGGAATCAAGAGCCTGTCTGGCGTGATGAGTTTAATGGCACATCGTTAGATAAAGATTCTTGGAATATATACGGCAGCGGATGGAGCGCTAATAACGTCCAGAGTTGCTACAGTAGAAGTGAAGAGAATGTGAATGTTAAAAACGGCAGCCTAAACTTAGTAGGACTATATAAGCCTGGCGCGCGTTGTAAAGGAAATGAAAAAAGCGGCAACTTCACCTCTGGATTCGTAGAAACGAAGGGTAAGAAGTCTTGGACTTACGGCTACATTGAGGCTCGTATAAATGCCAAATAATAAGAGTACTTGGCCTGGTTTTTGGATGAGTCCTGACAAACCTACATACGGCAGTTGGCCTCGCAGTGGTGAAATTGACATCGTAGAAACTAAAGGTTCTAACTTAGATTACGCCGCCGCAGACGCTCACTGGGGACTTTCAACATACAATAAAAAACATGCTCAAGGCAAGGATTTGCCAGCTGGATTTAAAGACACTACTCAGTGGCACACTTACGGCGTAAAATGGACTGAAGGAAAATTGGAATATTACATTGATGGCGTAAAGTTCCACACCGTCAACGGATTCGATCAGCCAAACGCAGCAGCAAACGCGCCTTATGGTCCGTTTGATCAACCATTCTTCTTGCGACTTAACTTAGCAATTGGCGGTGATTACATTGACGGTAAAGGCAGTAAATGGTCAAACGCCTACAACGCCCTAGCTAAATATCCAAAGTCATTCCCAGCAACTATGTCAATCGATTACGTCCGCGTATACGAAAGGCGAACAGCTAAGGAAATAAACGTGCCAGATAATAATTTGCGCACTCAACTTAATAAAAAACTGTCAACAGCACCTAGCACTAATCGTAAAGACGATCAAAAAATTACTGACGTAGAGCTTGAAAAATTGACAGATCTTAACCTGGATGCAACCGACAGCGCATCAGAAGCAGAAAAGATTCACGATCTAACGGGATTAGAGGCAGCTAAAAACCTTAAGACTTTATCTCTTAAGAACAACTCCGTCTTCGACCTAAGAGCAGTTTCTAATATCAAATCTCTAAAGTCAATAAACCTGACGATTAATCGCTAATTAGCTTAGGTGTTTACAGGAAAATTGTCATCTCATTACGAGGTGGCAATTTTTTATTTCAGCTTAAAACCTCAGTATTCAGCGTTTTCACAGCTCTGTTGTTAAAATAACTACATAATAGTCTTTACTTTTATTCCGCTTATTGTTACACTAGTGACGGATAAAAAAAATATTTGGGAGAAAACAAAAAATGTTAATAAAAAGACGTTTTTTTAATACAAAAGTTAAAATAGTAACTGCGGTAATGGCTGTCGGTGTAATTGTTGGTGGGGCGTTATTTACTCTACCAATAGACAACGCCAAAGGTGTAGGAAGCCCTTACCCGCCAGCAGACCCTGATAACTACGTACTACTTCCGGAACTCAGTGATGAATTTAACGGCACGTCATTAAATACAAAAAAATGGAACTATTACACTGGCGGCTGGAAGGATGAAAACCAACAAGTCCAAAACTGCTACACGTCTGAAGAAGAAAACGTAAATGTCAGGAATGGTAGCTTAAACTTGGTTGGTCTGTATAAACCAGGAAAAACCTGTACGGGTAACACCAAAACCGGAGACTTCACTTCTGGATTTGTAGAATCGAGACCCAATACTGGTTATATGGTCATAGCTAGAGGCTACTTTGAAGCTCGCATAAAAATGCCAAAGAATAAGAGTACTTGGCCTGCCTTTTGGATGAGTCCTTCCGAAAAGAAATACGGGGACTGGCCTAACAGCGGTGAAATTGACATCGTAGAAGCCAAAGGCTCTAACCACAAATTTGCTGCTTCTGACGCACACTGGCGAGACAAGAATACACCGACCGGTCAACCTGGAAGCCACAGAAGCCGCCAAGGCGTTATTCCATCAACCAAGTTCGACACCAACGACACTACAGAGTGGCATACGTACGGCGTTAAGGTTTCAGAATGTAAGCTGGAATACTTCATTGACGGCGAGCTACACCATACAATTACCGAGTTTAAGGACTCAAACTCTACAGGAGAATCTTGTGGCCCGTTTGATCGAGGGTTCTTCTTACGACTTAACTTAGCCATTGGCGGTAACTACATTGATGCTCCATGGAATGACGCACATAACTCTGTGGGTGCTGCAGACGACTTCCCAGCAACCATGTCAATTGACTATGTTCGTACATATCAAGCTTTACCAAAACCCTCTAAAATAATTAACATGCCAGACCGAAACTTACGTAAGGAGATTAACAAAAGGTTGGCAGAAATAACCGGCATACCCCGTACAGACGATCAAGCGATTAGAGATGGAGAGATGAAGTATTTGGTGGCCTACACACTTCTAGCCAAAACTATAACTACAACCTTAACTTAAATGGCTTAAACATCACTGATTTAACAGGTCTAGAGTATGCTAGGAATCTTGACCGTTTGTCGCTAGACAACAACTTAATTACAGACATAAGTCCACTAGCTAGCCTAAATTTAAAACATCTGTCCCTTAACGGAAACAAGGTTACAGACATAAGTCCACTAAAGAATATGACAGACCTAAAGGATTTGTCACTTAAGGGAAATAAGATTGCAGACATAAGCCCGCTGAATAAGATATGTACATATGGTTGTCCCCTAACTTCACTGAACCTTGAGGATCAGAAAGTTGACATTAAACCTAATGACAAGTCATTCGCTTCATCATTAAAGGATTTGGCAGGAAACGTAGTTTCCATAACCAACTCAGCGGAAGTCGTCAACGACACAGCAACTCCTGGAAATATTCAGCTACTATCACTACCAGCCAGCGGAGCATCCCCTATCCTGAATGCCCCTTGGACCAGAAGTGTAACGCTCGGAACAGTTTCAGCTACATTTAGCGGTACTCTGGCTATCGACACATCAGCGATCCCTAGGGGAGTACAACCACAACCACAACCACAGCCGCAGCCTCAGCCTCAGCCACAACCACAGCCGCAGCCGCAGCCTCAGCCTCAGCCTCAGCCTGGAAATCCGTCAGCTGCCGCTCATAATCCAGCTAATAAGCCTCAGAATGCTGTAAGCGGACTACTCGCAAACACAGGATTTAATGCCTTCTTAGGTGTTATCGCCACCCTAGCATTAGTTGCCGCAGGACTATTCATTCTACGCTAACCTATGGCTACATAAAATTACCACCCCGTGATGAGGTGGTAATTTTTTATTCACTAGCCCACATACCATCACAATAAGTGTTATTCATAGTCATTATTATCTCACCTATTCCGCGTTATTAGAAACATATAACCGCAAAAACAATAAAAAAGACCTCAACTATACTTGTTGAAGTCTTAAAATTCGATTTGGCTCCGGCAGCTGGGCTCGAACCAGCGACCTATTGGTTAACAGCCAACCGCTCTACCACTGAGCTATGCCGGAATATGTCTTGTATTATAGCGAGTTTTTGAATAGTTGTAAAGTTACTGACGGACAATTTCCAATGCTTTTTTTAAAATCTCCACTTCCGAGCGTGATTTTTCGTCGTCTTCGGCTTCTCTCTTCTTAATTTCTTTCGCTAAATTCTGCCACCAAACTTCTTTTTTCTCACTGCTCAGCGTCAAAGATCTAACTTCGCCGTCCTGCTTCTCTAAAAATCCAGCAGCCACCAAATTATCAACGTGTTTTGCTACCGTCGATACCGATTTATAGCCCAAGGCGCGCATAATTTCCCGAAGCGTCGGACTATAGCCATTACCCTTTATAAATCCATCGATAAAATCCAACATTATTTTTTGCTTTTTCGTCAGTTTCATATCTAAAGTATACACCATACGCTATACTTAAAATATGGCAAAAAAATACATTAACGACGTTCGATTCTGGCTATTGGCTATTGTTATTTTTGGTGGCGGCTTCGCCCTGCATCCCAGCGTCGGCTTATCAATTCTGGATTTCCCGTCACTGCGCATAGGATTATATCAAATCGTTGCCGTAAGTCTATTGTTATTTTCCTTGCCCTTACTACTTAAAAAACGCCAAGAATTGTTGAAAAGTCGATGGCTAATCGGTGGATTTTTGGCAATTTTTATCGCCATCACCGTCGGCATATTTTTCGCAGAAGCACGCCTGCGCACCGCGTTATATTCATTATCGCTATTATTCTTACTCACCGTCGGATTATCCGCTGGCTTAATTTACAGCGAATTGTCAAAATCAGAAAAATGTAAACTCATCAGCGTTGGATTATGGAGCGGGCTGGTTTTTGGGATTTTAGCAATCATTCAGCTCATTATCGCCACTTTTGAACCAACAGGATTTGGTACGCTTTGCGCTGGCTGTAAAGCCGACGTTTTTGGATTTCCACGAATCAATTTATTCGCCGCCGAACCTCAGTTCTTCGCCAATTCTCTACTCCCAGCATTTTTCCTTGCGCTATTTCAATCAAAATCTCACCTAGCCAAATTTAGCCTATTTTTCACAACTCTCGCCATATCTTTAACATTTTCCCGTGGCGGATTTTTGGCAATTTTTATCGCCATCACAGCCTTATTTATAATCGCGTTCATAAAACGAATTGACGCATCTTTTATTCGTAAAAAACTTCCAATCATCTTCGCTGGATTATTACTCGGATTCGCCTTATTATTCTCATCAGCCAACATTAAATATACCAATACACCTTTCATTGCGCACAATACCTTCGTCAGTATGGTTGATCAATTATCTCTCGGGAAAATTAAGATTCCGCAAAAATCCATCGCCAAAAATCCGTCACCAAAACCCGCCGAAAACGTTCCGTCAAGCAATAATTCTTTCCAGCCCGCTGGTTTCGTTGAAGCTTCCGCCAATGACAGGCTCAGCGCCAGTGACTTAGCCATAAAATCTTGGCTGTCATCGCCACGAACGTTCTTCTTCGGCGTCGGACTCGGCAATCTCGGTAATTTTATCCAAAAACACCTTCACATAAACGTCCCAGCGGACCAAACGGTCTACGTTTTTTACATATTATTACTCAGCGGCTTAGGAATTATCGGGCTATTCGCCCTTCTAATTGTCCCGTTGACAATTATATTTTTCGCCATAAAAAACATCCGTAAAATTAAAGCTCAATTTATCTTATCTCTAACCATCGCGATGTTTGTGCATTTCTGGTTTTTTGGCAGTTTTATAAATACGATTCATTGTTTTGCTATAATCGGCATATTTTTGTATAATTACCCCAGAGATTATGCGGAAAAAGTCTGATTTTTACTTCAAAATTGTTCTGGTTGTTCTTGATATCATAGCTTTATTAAGCGCATTTACTATTGCCTATATTTTGCGAATTTCCCTGGATCCTAGACCATTCCATATCAGCATCAATGCCATGGATTTTATCACCTCCATTTTTATGACGTTGCCGTTGTGGATTGTGATGTTCTACTTCTTTGGCTTATACGACCGAGAGGTTTACACACACCCATTGCGAAACTTCGGACAAATACTTTTAGCGTCAATAACTGGAATTATGATTATGATTTCCGTGGCGTTCTTTACTAATACTCCACTATTCCCAGCCAAACTTGTCGCGGTTTACGCCACCGGAATTGGCTTCATCTTACTAATGATTTTCCGCAGCGCTGCCAATATTGTCCGCCTGAAGCTCTTAAAGCGCGGTTTGGGTGCGCGCCGTGTTATATTAATTGGCAATTGTGACTTAACTCACGTTTTGGCTGATTTTATAGAAACTAATCCGTTAACTGGCTTTAAAATTAGCGGAATTATTGCGCAAACCCAGTTCATTCCTATTGAATTAAAAAAGCTTCGACGCTCGTCATTAGAATCGGCGCTCACCATGGATAAAATTGATGTTATTATCCAAACCGACTCAAAAAACGTTAGCGAACATTATCAAATTGCTCAGAAACATTATCTGGATTTTTATCAAGCGCCGGAATTCGACGGAATTATGACCACCAAGCACACTATTGATATCATCGACTCCGTGCCGCTAATTCACACTCATCCAACGCCGCTAATGGGCTATGGGCGAATTGTGAAGCGCATTATGGATATTATCGGTGGAACAGCTGGGATTATTATCGCCTCGCCAATTATGCTTTGGTGGCAATTGCCGTAAAAATCAGCGACCCAGCGGGACCGATTTTAATGCACGGCAAACAACAGAAACGTCTCACTCGCTACAATCGACCTTTTAAGGTTTATAAATTCCGCTCGCATTATGCAAAGTTTGACGGTAAAACTGACGAAGAAGTGTTTCGAATGGTCGGTAAGCCTGAGCTAATTGAAGAATACCGTAAAAACGGCGACAAGCTTGATCATGATTTTCGCGTGACACCAGTTGGTCGATTTATTCGTCGCTTCAGTCTTGATGAATTGCCACAATTATTCAACGTCGTAAAGGGCGACATCAGCCTAGTCGGACCGCGAGCGCTGGTACCACACGAATTAAGCGCCTACGACAAAAAACACGTTTTATTGGCGGTCAAATCTGGGTTAACTGGACTTGCAGTAGTGTCTGGTCGGCGCAGTATTAGCTTTGAAGAGCGTCGACGAATTGACTTATATTATGTTCAAAACTGGAGTATCTGGCTGGATATTACAATTTTATTAAAAACCTGCTTGGTTATTTTCCAGAAAGATAATTAATGAGTAAGCCAAAAATTGCCATAGTTCACGATTGGATTTACGGCGGCGGAGCCGAAAAAGTTGTTTTGGAAATTCACAAATTGTACCCAGATGCGCCAATTTATACTTCTTTTTGTAGCGATGAATGGCGAGAAAGATTAGACAATAAAGTCGTTACCGGCTATTTACAGCGATGGCCATTTTCAAAAATTCGACGATTATTGCCACTTCTTAGACAGTGGTGGTTCGCTAAGCTTGATCTTAGCGAATTTGACATTATCATCTCCAGTTCGGGAAATGGCGAGGCAAAATTCGTCCGCAAATCCAGACCAGATCAGCTTCATATTTGTTATTGTCACACGCCAACGCATTTTTATTGGCGGCACTACGACGAATATATCAAACGACCAAGTTTCCGTCCGCAATGGCTGGCGCGCCTAGGCTTAAGAACCCTAGTCCGACCACTGAAAAAACGAGATTTTAACGCCGCTCAGCAAGTTGATGTTTTTATCGCCAACTCTACGGGAATTCAGGCTGATATTGAAGAGTTTTACCAGCGAAAAAGTACGGTTATTTTTCCGCCAATTGATGTGTCGAGCTTTTCGCCGCTTGTCAAGAATCGCAAGCAAACATCCATCCCAAAAAAACCTAGCTGTCTAATTTGGGGACGAATCGTGCCAATGAAACGGCTTGACACTGCTATTAAAGCTTGTCAGAAACTTGGCTGGCAATTAGATATTGTTGGAAAAGGGCCTGACGTTGATAATCTAAAAAATATCGCCGATAAACACACTAATTTCTTAGGATTCGTTGATAATGCCACGCGAGAAAAATATATTAAAAAAGCAGATTTGTTTATTTTTTGTTCACACGAAGATTTTGGAATCGCGCCAGTCGAAGCGTTAGCATCCGGCATTCCAGTGGTTGCGTATAAAGCTGGCGGCGCACTTGATTATATAAAACCCGAAAAAAACGGCTGGTTCTTTTCTGAGCAAACAGATTCTTCATTGGTAGAAACATTAGAGAAACTTCCAGGAAAAAAAGTTTCACCAACAAAAATCTCAGCCACAGCCAACGAATTTTCAGCTGCAATTTTCCATAAAGCGATAAAAAATATAGTTGATAAATCATGGAAGGAACATTATCGTGAAAATCGTAATTGACGCCCGAACATTGAGGACTAGTACTGGTCGGTACATCGAACGGCTGATTCATTATTTGCAGAAAATTGATAATAAAAACGATTATGTTATTCTGCTCAAGCCAAAGGATTTTGACAGTTGGCGACCAAGCAATCCGCGCTTTAAAAAAGTCATTTGTCCCTACAAAGAATACACTTTCGCCGAACAAATCGGCTTTAAAAAACAACTTGAAAGTCTCCATTCAGACTTAGTTCATTTTGCGATGGTTCAGCAGCCAGTTCTATACAATTCCAGTCCAGTTGTTACTACGATGCAAGATTTGACTACTGTTAGATTCAGAAATCCAGATAAAAATCCTGTCGTTTTCTGGATTAAGCAGCAAATTTATAAATGGGTCAACAAAAAAGTTGCGAAAAAATCTTCGCATATCATCACAATTTCTAACTTCGTAAAAAATGATTTGATTAAATTCACCGGCGTAAACCCAGAAAAAATTACTGTAACTTTGGAGTCTGCGGATGAGTTACCAAAAGGCAACGAACCTGTTGACGAGTTGATTGGTAAAAAATTCATTATGTATATCGGTAGACCAACGCCACATAAAAACCTTCGACGACTAATTGACGCGTTTGCTTTGTTACAGAAAAAATATCCAGATTTAACGCTGGCTTTGGCTGGTAAAAAAGATAGCAATTATGCTCGCCACGAAACATATGTAAATGAGCACGGAATTAAAAACGTCGTGTTTACCGGCTTTATATCAGACGAGCAATTGCGCTGGATGTATGAAAATACGGCAGTTTATTGCTTCCCTTCGCTTAGTGAGGGATTTGGTTTGCCAGGACTAGAGGCAATGCTACACGGAGCGCCAGTCGCTTCGAGTACAGCCACTTGTTTGCCAGAAACCCACGGTGATGCCGCTCACTATTTTGATCCTTTCAGTGTCGAGGATATGGCAAAATCAATTGACGACATCTTATCTGACGACAAATTACGCAATGAACTCGTTAAAAAAGGCAAGAAACACGTTAAGACATTTTCATGGCAGCGCATGGCCGAGCAAACTTTGGCTGTATATGAAAGATATGGTCGGAAAAGCTGAGATTAGCTTTCCTGTCCGGTAGCTTGATTAATTCGAGTAGACGAGTCTGCTTTATTTGAACCACCAACCCCATAGACCATTTCAATGTTATACTTTTCGCAAACATCACGCTCTGGAACAACTTCCGGTGCCGACCTATCGCCACCATTTGCAAACACTAATTGACATCCCGGATATTGCCGAGCAATCATCTCTAAGGTTTCCGTAACCGGAGGATTCTCATCAATAGAAAGCATCACCTGATCCACGCCTTTTAATGCTCGCATTAAGCGGAGTCGATTTTCTTCATTAAGGATAATTTTTCCTTTTTTTAGCAATTGCTGTTTGTCGTTATTCACCACTACAATCAAATAATCACCCATTTACAGCTGCCTCGATCATATCTAAATGCCCACCGTGTAATGGATTAAAATAGCCGCTAACAATTACAACTTTCATAACATCCTCCTCTATAACTTCTCTATTATACCTGATATACTATACTTATGACAAAGATGCTAGTCACGGGAGGCGCGGGATTCATTGGCTCGAATTTTGTGCATTACACCGTAAAACACAAGCCAGAATATGAAGTCACTGTTATTGACAAATTAACCTACGCCGGAAATCGTGCTAATTTGGAAGCTGTAGCCGATCAAATTACATTCGTAGAAGGCGATATTTGTGACGCCGAATTAATAGACAAATTAGTCGCTAAAAATGACATAGTTGTGCACTTCGCTGCCGAAAGTCACAATGACAACTCTTTACGTAATCCATGGCCATTTGTTGAAACAAACATAATTGGCACATATACCATTCTAGAGGCTATTCGAAAACATAATAAGAGACTACATCACATCTCAACTGATGAGGTTTTTGGTGATCTAGAGCTTGATGACCCAAATCGCTTCACAGAAGACACTCCATACAAGCCTTCCAGTCCCTACTCTAGCACTAAAGCTTCCAGCGACATGCTAGTTCGTGCCTGGATTCGTAGTTTTGGTATTAAAGCAACTATCTCAAACTGTTCTAACAATTACGGACCATACCAACACATTGAAAAGTTTATTCCGCGGCAGATTACCAATATCTTAAGCGATATCAAGCCAAAACTTTATGGCACCGGCGAGCAAGTTCGCGATTGGATTCATGTCGATGATCATAACTCAGCGGTTCATTTAATCCTAGAAAAAGGCGTTCTAGGAGAAACCTACATCATTGGCGCAGATAATGATCACGTTAATAATAAGATGGTGATTGAATTGATTTGTGATCTAATGGGTAAAGGTAAAGATTGGTATGAACATGTCAACGATCGTCCAGGTCATGATATGCGCTACGCAATGGATTCCAGCAAGTTACGCCGCGAGTTAGGATGGCAACCGCAATACACGGATAATAAAACCGGCATGCACGATGGACTAATGCAAACTATTAACTGGTACCGCGAGCATGAAGACTGGTGGCGCACCCAAAAAGACGCCGTTGAAGCAGCTTATGCAAAACAAGGACAATAATTATGTTTGACCCAACTAACTACAATGAACTTACGGTCACTGAATCGTCAATTCCAGGGTTATTTGTTATTAAATTACCCGTACATGGCGACAATCGCGGCTGGTTCAAAGAGAATTATCAAAAAGAAAAATGGAAGCCTTAGGCTTACCGTCGTTCGATATCGTACAAAACAATATCAGCTTCAATGACAAAACTGGCGCCACACGCGGTCTTCATGCTGAGCCTTGGAACAAATTCATTTCAACAGCCAATGGGCGTGTTTTTGGGGCTTGGTGTGACCTTCGTAAAGGTGAGAGTTTCGGGCGAGTATTTACCCACGAGATTAATCCGGGTACAGCAATTTTCGTTCCTAAAGGCGTAGCTAACGGTTATCAAACACTCGACGATAATGTCGCCTATACATATCTAGTTGATGCTCATTGGTTCCCAGATGCTAAATATACTTTTGTTAATTTATTTGATCCAGAGCTAAAAATCAACTGGCCAATCAATAAGGATCAAGCAATTATTTCCGAAAAAGATGCCGCACATCCACTATTAAGTAATGTAATTCCTATGGAGATTTAATGGATAATAAAGCGGTATTTATTACTGGAGCTAATGGCCAACTAGGACGAGCACTACAACGTATTTTTCCCAATGCAACGGCGTTATCGCGTCAAGATTTAGACATTACCAATAAAACCGCTGTCGACTCTTTCGATTGGCAACATGGATCGGTCATTATAAACGCCGCGGCCTGGACTAACGTTGATGCAGCAGAAACCGAAGAAGGCCGCGTAGCGTCTTGGAAAGTTAATGCATCTGCAGTATCTAACCTTACTCGGGTATGCCGAAAATATGATATGACAATGGTTCACATTTCCAGCGATTACGTATTCGACGGAACCAAAAAACCTCACACAGAGGACGAGCCGCTTAGTCCTCTTAGTGTCTATGGTCAGAGTAAGGCCGCAGGAGACCTATTGGTCGAACAATTAGACCGCTTCTATCTACTTCGATCTACATGGGTAATTGGTGAAGGCAAAAATTTTGTCCGCACCATGCTAGGATTGGCGGAAAAAAACATCTCGCCAACCGTTGTTAATGACCAAATAGGTCGCTTAACGTTCACCAGTGAGCTAGTGCGTATTATAGATCATTTATTGTCAACTAAAGCTCCATTCGGAACTTACAATGCAACAAATGACGGACCACTCGCTTCTTGGGCAGACATTACTAGAAAAATATTTGAATTATCTAATCATAAAGACTTAATCGTTTCTAATACAACTACCGCAGAATATTTTGCCAACAAGCCGGGGGTTGCGCCACGACCACTCAATAGTGATATGAGTCTAGATAAACTGCACTCTACAGGATTTCAAAGCCGTAACTGGGAAGAGGATTTAAGGCAATATATATTAAACAACGCTTAAAATGCAACATTTATAAATCTCAAAACCGTTTAACCTTGATACTGTCGAATCATAGATATATAATCATACAACACAAAGGAGAATATGATGAAGGGAATAATTTTAGCGGGTGGATCGGGTACGCGATTATGGCCAATTACTCAGGCCATAAGCAAGCAATTAATGCCTATTTATGACAAGCCAATGATTTATTATCCGCTTACCACATTAATGCAAGCGGGAATCCGTGACATTCTCATAATTACCACTCCAGATGACCAAAACGGCTTCAAGAGGCTTCTTGGTAACGGATCACAATGGGGCATAAATCTAGAATACGCTGTTCAACCCACTCCAGATGGTCTGGCGCAAGCTTTTATTATTGGTGAAGATTTTATTGGTGACGATAAAGTAGCCCTAGTACTGGGAGATAATATATTTTATGGAGAGCGTTTAGATGAATCTCTGCGGGAATGCACAAATCCCGACGGTGGCACAGTTTTTGCCTACAAAGTATCTGACCCAGAAAGGTATGGTGTCGTTGAATTTGATGACCAAAATCAGGCAATATCAATTGAAGAAAAACCAACTTCCCCAAAATCCCACTTCGCAGTTGTCGGCTTATATTTTTATGATAATGACGTAGTAGAGATTGCTAAAAACGTAAAACCGTCAGCTCGAGGAGAATTAGAAATTACATCCATTAATGCAGAATACTTACGTCGCGGTAAATTGCAAGTTCAAACCTTAGACAATGGAGATGTTTGGCTAGACACAGGAACGATTGATAGCTTAACTGATGCATCCGACTTCGTTAGAGTTATCCAAAAACGAACCGGTAGGATTATCGGTAGTCCGGAAAAAACTGCCTTTAAAAATGGCTGGATCAGTCGAGAGCAGCTCAACTCGCTCGCTTATACACTCAAGAAATCTGGTTACGGTAAATATTTATAAATGGTATAATTATTGATATGAAGAGGGTTTGTGTTATTATTCCAGCTTACAACGAGGAGGCCGTTATTGAGAGTGTGATTAAAAAAGCCAAAAAGGTTTTTTCAAAAGTCGAAAAAGACTATTTGATCGACATAGTACTCGTCAACGATGGGTCCAAAGATGACACTCTTGAGCAGGCTAAAAAAGGCGGCGCAATAGTTATTGATCATATATTGAATTCCGGAGCTGGAGGTGCCACATTAACTGGCCTCGCCTACGCTCGACAAAATAATTATGACATTGCCGCCACTATGGATGCCGACGGTCAACATGACCCAGAAGATGTTTTAGCTGGAATTAAAAAAATCTCCACTTCTAATACAGACCTATTGATTGGTAGTCGACTCATCAATAGCGAGGGCATGTCCAGGACTAAAGTCCTAGGAAACAAAGGCCTCAGCTTCATCACCTACGTACTGTTCGGTATCAACGTTACCGATTCACAATCTGGTCTGCGAGTTTACTCACGAAAGGCCATTGATAGCCTTGACTGGAAATCAACTGGTTATGAGTTTGCTCAGAGATGATTTGGCGAGCTAAACAGGCAAGCATGGTTATTTCTGAATACCCGATTAAAGCAATTTACACCGACTATTCCCGAGCCAAAGGTCAAAACAACTGGAACGCCATCAATATTATCAAACGACTATTTAAGCAACGCTTAACGGAGTTATTTGAATGAGATATCTTATCCTCATACTACTCAATGTGCCGATTATTCTGGCGGCACTAATCAATATAATCACTCAATACAAACTGCGTAAAGTCAGCCCGGCACGCTTTCGTCATCAACTCATTATTTGGCTAGTCATCATGGTTTCCTTGATGGGGTCGTTCCCGATATACAACATCTCACTTGGGCATCCGCCACTTGATTCATCAGAATTAAGCTTGTTTGATATTTTACAAACTACGACGATTATTTTTCTATTCTATATCGCCAACAACCAACGCCAACGTATCGACCAAAACGAGCGCAGACTACGCGACCTACATCAAGAATTATCAATTAGGCTATCTGTTAGAAGATAATTTTTATTAATACTTCCCTATATCCTATTCTATTTATTAGTCGCAGCAATCATCAAAACACCAACTAATATTAATATACAGCCGATAGTTTTAATTATAGTAAAGCTTTCGTTAAAAATTACTACAGCTGTTAACATAAGCAACAGGTAGACTAGTCCTATCGTTAGCGGTGAAATAAATGATAATTCAAACCTGTTTAATAAAATTATATATAAAAAGAAACTTACCCCGTAAAACAATATACCAAACAGGCTCATTATAGGAAGATGTAAATTAGTATAAGGAATTGTAAGTAAATGAGCTGAACCCGCTGACAATCCTCCTAATTTTATTAATGTTGATCCACTAACCGCCGCTACAACATACGCAATTATCAGAAATATATTCATCTATCGCTTATTGACCTTATCAATTATAGAATTGGCAGCAGCTACATTTATCTTACCATTTTCAGCTGTCAAAAACTTATCAACATTGCCGTCGACAATTGCAGACGTGAAACTACTTAATACTTTATCGTGACCATACAACAGATCTCCTATCACCCTGCGTATACCGTTAGCTATAAATTGCCCCCAATATTGAGTCGTATACTTTATCGAGCTACGCAACACATCTTTACCAAGATGTTCTCCGTCTGTTGGCAGGTGAATTAGGATATCTTTAAAGAAATCGTAGATGTAAATATCTTTCTTGAAGGATACCATATAATACCACTCACACACTGGTGAGCGGAAATTTAAGAACATTGTTAATGGAACTTTACCCGCCATAGCATTGACCGAAAGAGTTACTGGAGTGGCCTCCTTCTTAGCGTTACCATACACCGCATGTGCATGCTGTATTTGCAACTTGCCAACATGTCTCTCTGGAAGATACAAGAAATGAGCAGCCTCATCATAAAACAGACCCAGAGGTAAATCATTATACCACTCTGGCAGCCGACGGTCATGATTAGTAAACTGTACTTCAGTAATAGACACCACTTCACCATGTTTTTTAGACTCAACAATATCATTTAGTTTTAGCATCTTATTTGCATACTGGAAGTTATGCATAACATAGAACACTTTATTCTTACTCTTAGCCAGTTTTATCAACTCGTTGCATTCATCTTCATTCATCATCATTGGCTTCTCTACGAGTACATGCTTATCAAGAGATAAACCCAATTTAACCAATGGATAATGAAGGTGTGGAGGAGCACCTATCACCCAGGCATCAGCATCATTCATCCAATCAGCATTAACCACAACTAAACCGTCAGAAGATTCTTTTATTTGAGACACGTGAGGAATATTATGTTTTTAGCTGTCTTTCTGGCTCGCTCTATTTTATTACTTATAACACCAAATATCTCAGCATTCTTGATTTTCTTGAGTGCTGGGATATGTCTTGTATTTGATATATTTCCAGCACCAACTATTACGAACTTTACCGCTTTAGACACTATATACTCTCCTTGATTTTATTATCAACGCATTTCGCCACCGACTGCCAACTAAAAACACTCTCTATTCTCTTCTTTACATTATCTGCACTTTTTTTGCGCATAGACTCATTCTGTACCATTTCCATTAGAGCAATCTTTAAACTATCCACACTACCGTCAACTATTATACCATGGCGCTTGTCAATAATCACTTCTTCCGTCCCCCCTCTAGGAGTGGCAATAATAGCCGTTCGCATCAATCCAGCCTCTAATATGGCCGTAGGTAGCCCTTCAGGATAGAGTGACGGGTGAACAAATATATCAGTACGCTTAAAGAGAGATAGGATATCACTAAAATTTATTTTACCTAAAAATTGTATAGAACTATCATCTAAATATCTAGACTCAAGCTCATCTTTTAAAGGACCATCACCGGCAATAACTAGCCGAATTTTTTGATTTGACATCTCGCTTCTGACCTTATCAAATGCCTTAAGTAGATTGATGATTCCTTTTTCTTTTATAATACGCCCAGCATATGTAACTATGATTTCTCGCTTATCAAAATAATCATATTTATTAGTCGCCAGCAACTTATCCTTCGAGTCAATTGCATTGTACCAAACACCTTCTGCAGATATGCCAAAATGTTTCAACCACTTATTACAATTTTGCGATACGCCATAGTAGTAGTCAACATACTGCTTAATAATTGCAGTCAAAACATGTTCGTATATTAACCCAAAAAAATCAAGAAGTTTATTCCCAACCGAAAAATGAGCAGTTCCATGTTCTATAAGAGCAACCTTTATCCCATGCTTTTTTGCCAACCTGGCACCCAGAAGACTTGTTAGATGAAATCTGGTATTAACTATACAAAAGCTAAAACTATTAAAATCAATATCTGAAATAATATTAGCACTCTTACGTTTATTAATGATTGGGTATCTCTGTTTAAAAATATTATGCGTAGGTAATCGATATATAGTTCTGCTGCCTATCGTCTCTTTGGAGGGTAGGCTATTATCGTGTGCAGTAGTTACTATTGTGCATTGATACCCTATCTTCTCCAAAGCACTTGTTAATTTATCTACATATCTTTCCACGCCACCCAGGTGCGGAATAAAATACCCTGTATATATTAATATCTTCTTAGTCATAAACCCCCATTTACTTAATCATATAATATCATATTTTGATAATTTTTACATAAATAGTCCCTCATTGTCATTAGTTATATGATCAACTATTACTACTCGTTTAGTCCCTTACAGTTAAGTAACCCGTACATTATAGTAAATCGTTTGAACAGTATAAAAAGCTAACATAAAGCACATAAAAAACAAAATTAAAAAACTACAAAAATATTTATTGCTTGTATCTACTTTTATATATTTTCGTAACCTAATAAATAATGGATATAGCAGCATTAGAAAAGGCATAAAATACCTCCCTTGCAAACCAATATTTAGCCCAGCTTTCTTCAAGCTCAGCGACTTTTGGGCCCTGAGCCAGCATACCTGACTCTATAACTTCATTTACCGCCCGACGCTCCTCTTCCTCTATAACGGGTGATGCGATGTTTATCATTACGTAGCCTCCTTACATTCTTACTATCTTTAACAAAGATAGCGCATCACTCATTTTTTATTTTTCGTTTTTTAGACTTGTTCTCAAAAAAACACAATTTTTATACTTGCTATTTTTACTGTATACTAATGAATGTTATGCAAGCTCTACGTTCTATTTTTACAAAATTAAAAGACGATTCTTATAAAAAATGGATTTTCCCGTCTACTATTATCTTTTGTTTAATTTTTGCGACAGGATTTAAGATATCTGGATCTTCATTTGGCTTATACTATGACTCTTTCCTTAATGGTAAATCATCTAATCTCATATCAGGCGAAGCTCGACCTATTCGCAGCGACGAGTGGCTAGTCGTTACACAATTCACAATTGCACAAAAAGAAGCTGGATATCCACTAATCAACAAGAACTTTGGCAATTCTGGCAAGAATATGAGCCTTATATCTGATGCACCATACAAAGAATGGTCAACAATATTCCGACCTCAAAATCTTGCCTTTTTAATAGTTCCTTTCGAGTTTGCTTTTGCCTTTAAGTGGTGGCTATTACTAGCATCATTGCTATTAAGCATATACTTTCTATCGTTAAAATTTCTTCCCAATAAATACGTATTATCGGGATCTATCGCTATCATAGGCTCTTTTACCCCTTTTATATTCTGGTGGTACCAAACCATTACCATAATGAGTATTGTCTGGGGAATTGTCATACTGCTATTAATAATGAAATTAATAGAAAATAAATCTTTATCTTTTTTAAAGAGATATAAACATGGTGATATAATATCGAAACTCACACTATCACTTTTATTAGCCTATTCAATGGTAAGCTTCGCCCTACTATTGTACCCAGCCTTTCAGATACCTGTTATCATCACTGTATTTCTAGTGGCGATTGGCTATTATATAAATACTTGGAAAAAAGCACCCAAAAAAGTACGAAAAATACTATATGTAAATACAGCATTCATAGTAGGATCCGCTCTAGCAGCGATCGGCATAGTTGGTATATTTTTAATCACCAGAATAGATGCCGTACAAGCCATTTCTGGTACAGATTATCCCGGGGCACGATTCGTACATTCGGGAGCTCCATCACAGGCTGATCTAATCGGTCTCACTGGCTATAGTCAATACCGACTTATGGATGGCGCATCCATTTCATCGATAGATCCAAGTAAAGGATCCATTAATCAAAGTGAGATGTCTGCATTTATCATCACACCTTTTGCATTTATCATTCCTATACTGTTTATTTTATATAGCAAATGGCGTAAAGATAAAACTATAGATTGGGTCGGAGTTGCTATTTTTGTTTCCTGCTTAATATTCATATCTCATTTATTTATTCCAGGATTCTCTTCAATAGCAAAACCTTTCATGATGCATCTTGTACCGATAACAAGATTGCAGCTTGGATTAGGTTTTATAGGAATCTTTTCATTAATATACACGCTTGCCAATACTATAAAATTTTCATCACAATATCGCTATTTACCATATCTATATTCAACAATGGTGATTATTATTTACGTCTGCACCATCGTATATGTCGTAAAGTTCAATCGTAACTTTGCCGGAGATCTTCGCGTATTATTATTAGCCGCAATAAGCCTTTCTGGTGGACTAGCCCTTATATTTATAAAAAAGGAAAAACTTGGACTGTTAGTGCTTTCTTCTTTATGTATTATGTCGACAATAACTATACAGCCGTTATATAGAGGTCTAGGAAGCGGATATAACGATAATACTATAATCAAAAAGATTATCTCTACCTCGTCTAGCGACGACACGTGGGGGCTGTCTGGTACAAGCGTGCTAGAAATTTCCCTCAAATGGCAAATAGAAAATCAATTACGGGAGTCAATACTTACCCTGATAAAGATTTCTGGTCAAAAGTATCAAAAGATAAGACAATTTATAACAGGTATGCACATATACTTCTATCTGATACCATAGATAAAGATCTCGTACTTAGTCAGCCGGACGTATTTATTGCAAAATTGAGTTGTAGTAATCATATAGGAAAATCTGTTACTCGTATGTTATCTACGACGCCACTACAGCTACCTTGCTATGAACTAATTGATAAAGTCACTGTACATAATGGAGATATTTTATTCTATAAAAGAACTTTTTAAAGCTTTACCGTTTTATCTATATCTGCTATAGTAGTGTTGATTAGGTAACAATTATGAAAATACAGAAAAAACAAAATAAAAAAAATAAAGTATTAATTCTGATAGTTGTCATACTATTGTCTATAACAGGCTATGGCTTAATTTCCTATAAATTTAAGTTCTGGCCCTTCATCCAGAATCAATTTAACACGGTCACCGAGGAACAGAAAACAGCTGGTCAAGACATAAAAAAAAGATCATTAAATGATGCATCCAATAAGTCAGGAAAAGAGTCATCAGGTCAAAAATCTAAAACACTACAAGGAAGCGATCCTTCGCCAGAACCAACTCCATCATCCAACGGAAAAAAACCAACAGTTGGAGTAAGTATAACAACTACAACAGTCGATAAAGATTCAAACACTCTTTATATCCGTAGTTTGATCCAAACTATATCATCAAGCGGAAGATGTACGTTATCAATGCACAATACTAGCGGACAAACGTATTCCAATAGCGTAGAGCTGCAGGCTGGGCCAAGTACGTCTAGCTGTAAAGGATTTAACGTTCCGTTATCTCAATTGTCACCTGGAAAATGGACAATAAACATTCATTATGAAGACAACAACGTGACTGGAGATACTGAAGGAGAAATAACTATATGAAGAAATTAATATTAAAATTAGGCCTACTTACGTCAATATGCTTAGGAACGATATTATCTTCTACACCAGCATCTGCAGTATTAAATGATTTTGACCCAGGCAATATTATGGATGATGCCGTAGCAACAAATTACGTATCCATGAGTGCAGGCCAAATTCAGTTATTTAAATAGTAAAGTTCCCCAATGTGATACAAATGGCGCCAAACCAGCCAGTGAGTTTGGAAGACCCGATATAACTCACGCTCAGTATGCCGCATCGAAAGGGTGGCATAGTCCTCCATACACATGTCTCCGTGATTATAAAACAAAAGATGGAAGAAGCGCTGCTCAATTAATCTTTGATGTCTCTCAAAAATATCATGTAAACCCACAGCTTTTAATAGTTTTGCTCCAAAAAGAGCAAGCCCTAGTTACTGACACGTGGCCAACTCGTGGGCAGTTCAAAAGCGCAACTGGCTATGGATGCCCAGACACCGCCGCGTGTGATAGTAAATATTTGGTCTAGAAAACCAGCTAGAATGGGCAGCGAAACACTTTCACTACATAATAACACGTAATCCTAATTGGTTTTCACCATATACAACAGGCGTAAATTTCGTTCAATGGAGTCCAAATGCTGCTTGCGGAGGATCTAATGTAAATATTCAGAATTGGACAACCGCCGCTCTTTATAGTTATACACCATATCAACCAAATGCCGCTGCTATGTCATCTGGGTATGGCGTAGGTGATGGATGTAGCGCCTATGGTAATCGTAACTTTTATAATTACTTTACGGACTGGTTTGGAGGTACTAGATCAAGCAGTTCATTCTCTTGTAAAAACGGACAGAATATACCTAACGTAGAAACTGGCGCTAGAATTATACCAACTAGGATAAATGGAAATAATGACACCTTAACTATATCCGTCCCTAATAATACTGGCAGTAAATGTGCCGAAATGCACACATGGGCCAATAGTAACTTACAGGCATGGTCTCAGCATACAGCGACAAACTCATACACCTTTAATCAGCAGTACAGCAAGGTTATATCAAGGAAGGTTAATAGCAAAAATACCGTATTAACAAAGGTTGACTATAATGGAACTGCAAGTGGTAGAGTAGAGTTTCATACGTGGACTCAAGATGGATTGCGTTGGCTAGCTCACACTGCAACATCTGCCGGACCTATTGATCCTCTATTTTCTGAAGTTATAACAGCAGATACTGATGGCGATGGTAATGACGAATATTATCTGATTAATTATGAGCAGACTAATTCCGGCATGATTGAAGTGCATGGTTGGAATAATAATGGAACTAGTTGGTTTAGACACACAGCAACAAGCCACCCTTCAGCTAGCATGAACACAGGAAGAGTTATTGCGGCAGATCTTGATGGAGATAAAAAGATGAATTCATATATGTTAAATACGACAATACTACGAGCGGTCTTATCGAATTTCACGTGTGGGATTCTTCATTAAAAAATTGGGTACGTCACACCGCAAGTAATTACCCAGAATCTGGCTATGTAATAGGGTCAAATGACATAGTAGTAGCCGATTTGCAAGGAAGAGGAAAAGACACTATCTATTATGTCAAATACAGAGGTACAACCAATAATACCGTCGAAGTACATGGATGGGGCGACGGTCAACAATCATGGGCTAGCCACATATCTACATCATCAGGAATATACTAAGTATAATAGCTCGTATATCTTTACATCGTAAATAATATAAATAACCGCGGCAGTACAACTTACTATCGCGGTTATTTACAATTAATAGTTAACGTTATTCGGGCAACCTATAACCCGGACCAAATTGCTCAAAATTATCATTATAGAATGGATCCCTCTTCAAGTATTCACCCCATCTCTTACGCATCTCTTTTTGGGCACTCTCTAGTTCGCTAGTATCTCTCTCGCTCGTGTTTATGCGACCAACACTCTTAGACTCATAATGGAATAACTCAGCGTATGGAGTGTAGACATTATAATAGCCTTCTTTGCGTAATTTAAGGTTAAGATCTACATCGTTATACGTTATACGAAGTTTATTATCAAACCCGCCCACCTTGTTGAACTTATCACGATTAATCATACAACAAGCACCAGTTACTGCCGATACATTACGAATATTGGCGGTATAAATATATGTAAATATATCTGTACGCTCATCCTGACCGTAAAACGGATGGAATGCGATATCTCTTTCAGATAAGACTATTCCAGCATGCTGTATTGTCTTATCCTCAAATATAAGCTTAGGTCCAACCATTCCTATTTCTGGACGCTGAGCATGCTCAAGCAATGACTGGATCCAGTCGTGAGTAATAACCTCCGTGTCATTATTAAGGAATAGCAGATATTCTCCACTAGAATTATTTGCACCATAGTTACATGCATCTGAAAAATTGAATTTCTTCTTGTATTTAATAACATGCACATTGTCATTATTATCTATCAGTTTTTCATAAAAATCATTTACTCGAGAATCCGTAGATCCCGTATCTACAATTATTATTTCAAAATATGGATACGAAGTATTTTCAATAATTGAATCTATGCATTTTTTTATATATCTAAAATTATCCTTGGTTGGTATGATAATTGACACCAACGGATTTGTCGGGATTACATATTTTTACGCCAAAATCCTAACGCAACATGAGAATCTATATAAGCATTTTCTCCTCTTTGCCTCACACTACTACGAAGGACATTTTTTTGATTTATATAAGCATATGGTTTACTATCAGCATTCATAGCAGTAGATGTCTCAGATTTACGCCAATGATATAAAATTTTCGGAATATGATAAATGTTATTAGTTTTAGCAGAAATCTTCAAAAATAAATCCCAATCTTGCGCGCCATGTGTTCCGACGGTGAATCCATTAACACTTCTAATTACACCTGCCTTTATGGTAGCAAAATGCGTTACCATGTTACATGAATTCATAAAATCAGGACTCCAGTCAGGTTTAAAAAATGGTTCTATATGAATACCGTCACTATCGATCTTGTCTTCATCTGTATAAATAAGATCTACGTCAGGATTTTTATTTATAACATCAACCACTTCAAACAAGGCGTTGGGAGGTAAAATGTCATCATGATCGAGTAATGATATATAGTCACCCTTCGCCATCGAAAGAGCTGTATTAGATGACTTTGATATATGACCATTTTCTTTACGAAATGTAGCCTTAATATTATTATACTTTTCTACATATTCATTTATAACACTCTTTGTTTGATCGCTAGTAGAATTATCATCAGAAATACACAACTCCCAGTTGTCATAACTCTGAGATAAGACAGAGTCAATACAGCTACGCAGATATACTGGATTTGTATTATATGTCGGTAATAAAATACTAATCAATGGACGTTGCTTAAATTCCTTGGAATATTTTCTTTGTAACTTAAGTTGCTCATCGGTAACTTTATGCTTATCAAACCATTTAATATAATCTTCATATCGTTTCTTATTAATAGATCTACGATCGCGGAACAACTTTACTTGTTCACTGCCGTATGACGGATGCAATGTTGTTCTAACAACAAATTTAGCACTCTTTATAATCTTATTTTTCATCTGATTTTATCCCCTCTTCTTTACACTCCACTTTCCCATTATTCTCATTGGACCATCACGAAAATCATCCTTACCTGTAATAATAAACGAAAATGCTCGTGGCAAATGTTTAATTATGCCATCATCAGCCCTGCGGTGCAATGACATATGAATATCATATTTGCCAGGATTAAAGCCATCCAAACTCTGATTGAAATTAATCCTCCTATTGTTTTGCATAAAGTCACTAGGAGTGTCTCTACAGTTACGATCAGCAAATACAAACCCTCCGTACACAAAGGATATATTCACAAAAACATCTTCAGCAATACCGTCTACAGTTACACCAATATCAATCGAGTCTTCTTGCGTAAAATTTTTTTTACTAGGTATATCAACAGACATACTAACTGAATCGTCATGAGATTCTTCCTCTGCACTAGTAACCGCATCCATATTAACCTCCGTATATATATCGGCAATTTCCTGAGGTGATCCAATATGTTTTATCGTTCCATTTTCTATATACATGGCTCTCGAGCAAAATCTGCGTACAGCATTCATATCATGCGTCACGAAAACCACAGTCTGATTACTACGTTTAACTTTTTCAAAATAATCAAAACACTTCTGCTGAAAAGCCGCGTCCCCTACAGCCAACACTTCATCAAGCATTAAAATATCGCCACGAGCTTTAATGGCTACAGAGAAAGCTAACCTAACCTGCATCCCTGATGAGTAATTCTTAAGCTTCTCTTCCATAAAATCTGCCAACTCAGAGAATTCAACAATATCATCATACATCAGTTCCATCTCTTTATGACTAAATCCCAGTAAAGCTCCATTTAAAAATACATTTTCTCTACCTGTTAATTCTGGATTAAAACCAACACCCAGCTCGATGAACGGGACAAGAGATCCATTTACTCGTACTGAACCTTCCGTAGGAGAATAGATTTGAGCTATAGATTTCAACAGAGTACTCTTACCCGAACCATTTACCCACTATTCCAAAAAATTCACCTTTTTTAATATCAAAAGATATATTTTTTAATGGCGTAAATTCCCTGTAGCCTTTTTTGCCTTTAATATAATTAATAGTCTTCTGTTTAATCCCGTTGCTAGACTCTGTTGGTATCTTAAAAGTCTTAGTAAGAGAGTTAACTTCTATAACTACGTCCTTCATATATCCTAAATCTCCTCCGCAAATGTCTTCGACTGCTTCTTAAAATACCAAACCGCAAACAGAACTACTATAGCTATAACTAAAAACGGTACAGACGTCATTAGCGAGCTTAATCTATTCCACATAATCATAGTATCTTTAGTTATAAGCACATATCTGCTATCTTGAATAATTTGTGCAACAGGATTAAGAAATAACAGATCAACAGCAAAATTACTCTTCTGTGAAACCATCTGCATTGGATAAATAACAGGAGTGGCATAAAATGCAGCCTGAGTAAATACCTCCCATAGATATCCAGTATCTCGCGACTTAACATTAAGAGCGGACAAGAAAAAAGCCACCCCTAAAGCAAATATATACAGTTCAATTATTAGTGGTATGATTAATAGCGACATCCATGATAATTGAGCTCCATTTACTAACACAAATAAAAGCACCACTATCATATTAAATAGCAAATTTATTAATGAGGATACAGTTCCAGAAATTACAACAATATATTTAGGAAAATTAATCTTTCTAAGTAGGTCACCTCGACCTACTATAGAGTTTAGTCCTTGATTAGTTGCTTCTACGAAGAAGTTCCATAAAATTATCCCCAGCAATAAATACACTGGAAAATGTTCTATATTCCTTCCTACTCCTAAAAATTTATCAAAAACTACATACAATATCGAAAATAGAAAAAGCGGCTTAAGAACACTCCATACATATCCGAGAGCAGAACCCTGATATCTCAATTTAAAATCCGTAATAACTAATTCCCTTAAGAGAATCCTGTTTTTCCTATTAAAAACTTCTAGCCACTTCATAATATACATCACCTATTATACAATACAAAAAGAACATTATGAATAGACTTGCAATTATAGTTCTTAACTGGAACGGATCCGACGACGCTATAGAGTGCGTTGATTCATTAATAAAACAAACCTTAAAGCCTACTGTTGTTATAGTAGATAATAATAGTAGCGACAATTCTGTTACTGTATTTGAAGAATATATATCTTCGCACAAAAAAGAAAAAATTGTTTTGCTCAAAAACTCAGATAATCTAGGATTCGCGGGAGGAATTAATACAGGATTAATCTACGCTCTAAAAAACAACTTTGAATATATCGGAATGCTTAATCCGGATGCGATAGCTGATAAAAACTGGTGTGAAGCTCTCGTTTATCAATTATCAAAATACCCAGAATGCGGAATTGCAACTGGAATTCTACAAAGACGCAATAGCAAGACTCTTGACACAACTGGAGATTTTTACACAACATGGGGACTTCCTGGACCAAGAAACCGTGATGAATTAATAAAAAACGCGCCAACTAAGCCTGGAGAAGTATTTGGTGCGACTGGCGGCGGGGCTATTTATCGTGCAAAAATCTTTGATGATATAGACATGTTTGATGAAGATTTCTTCATGTACTATGAAGATGTCGACTTAAGCTTCCGAGCACAATTAGCCGGCTGGAAAGTTCGCTTCACGCCCAAGGCTATCGCTTATCATAAAGTTGGCGCTAGTAGTAAAAAAGTCCCCGGATTAGCTGTCTACAATACTTTTAAAAACTTGCCGTTAGTCTTCATTAAAAATGTTCCAGGTAAATTATTCTGGTATATTGGTATACGATTTTTACTGACATATTGGTTGATTTTTGCCAGCGCAATCCGTCACGGCAACGGTTGGCCCGCATTCAAGGGTGCTTTAGTGTCAATTGTCCACAAACCGGCAGCTTATAAAAAACGTTTTTATATCCAAAAAAATCGTAAGGTTTCTGTCGACTATATTCGTAATATTATTCACGATGGACCGCTACCAAATCAAACTGGTTTATTAAAATTTAAGCATTTTTTTCAGAATAAAATAATATATTTAATACCATGAAAACCATCACCCTTCTCATCCCAGTCTACAATGAAGAATCTGTTTTACCGCAATTATTTAAGCGCTTGGACGAATTTACAAAAAACACGCCCAATTATCAATTCGAATTTTTATTTATAAACGACGGCAGCACCGACAAATCTTTTTCAATCATAGCCAAGCAATCGAAAAAAGATTCTCGAATTAGCTACATAAATCTATCGCGAAACTTCGGTAAGGAAATTGCGATGATAGCTGGAATTGACCACGTAAAAAGTGATGCTCTGGTGATTATTGATGCAGATTTACAAGACCCGCCAGAGCTCATCCAGGAAATGATTTCGTATTGGGAAGATGGTTACGATGACGTCTATGCTCGCCGCAACAACCGACAAGGCGAAACCTGGCTGAAGAAAAAAACCAGCCAATGGTATTACAGAATATTGCAGAAATCGACCAACATCCCCATTCAGGTCGACACTGGAGATTTTCGCTTACTGGATCGCCGATGTATTGAGGCTTTGCAAAAATTCCGCGAATCTCAGCGCAACACAAAAGCGATTTTCAGCTGGATTGGCTATAAGAAAAAAGAGATATTTTATAATCGCGATCCCAGATTAGCTGGTCAAACTAAGTGGAATTACCGGAAACTACTCAACTTGGCAATCGACGGAATTACCAGCTTTACTACTGCGCCACTACGAATGGCAACTATTTTTGGATTCATTATTTCACTTATTGCTTTTATTTGGATTATATATCTTTTAGTTCGCCCTTTGTTCGGAGTTTCCACCGGAGCTGGCTATTCTTCCTTAATGGCAGTTATCTTATTCCTCGGCGGAGTTCAGTTATTATCCCTAGGTGTAATTGGCGAATACGTAGGACGGATATTTATTGAAACAAAAAACAGACCATTATATTTAATAGAGGAATATCATGCAGGAAATATTAAAAAAACACGCCGATAAATTCAGATTTCTTATCGTTGGCAGTACTAATACAGTGCTAGATTTTGGCATACTTTTTAGTCTAACAATCTTCTTAAATATCCCAAAAGAGTTTGCTAATTTTATATCAACATTCGTTGCCTTTTTGTTCTCATTTTTTGCAAATAAAAAATACACTTTCAAGTCAACATCCCAAAACTTGAAAAAACAATTTCTTTTATTCGCCGCAGTTACACTATTTGGTTTATGGGTAATTCAGACAATTATTATCGCTATTATTACACCGATATTCATAAACTTCGGATTAAATAAATCACTTGCCCTATTGATTAGCAAGCTAGCCGCCACGGTGGTCAGCCTCGTTTGGAATTACGTTCTGTACTCCAGAATAGTCTTTAAGGATGCTAAGAACTCTTCTGACTAATAATCAGACGTCGTTCGCGACCTTCACCTTCAGAATGCGTATCAATATCGCTATATTCACCAGCCAAGTGATGCACTGTCCAGCGATCAGCAGCATTCAAATCCACTACCTTTGACTCGCCAGTTCGTCGAACTTCCTCAATCCAACCGCGTGCCTTTTCAGCAATTTTTTCAGCGTGCTGCTTTTTATAGTCCGCAATGTCCAAATTAACTCGAACAGTTGACGCTTCTTTATGATGAAGAGCTGTCGACAAAAGGTTCTGAATACTACGCAATGTTTCCGCATTTCTACCAATTAAAATACTACTTCGCTCGCTATGTGGAATTGAAGCTACAACAATTCCATCTTCGATTTTTACCGAAACTTCCAGATTCAAGTCAAAGAACGTTAGTAAATCCTCTAAATATTTTTTTACAAATTCAACCGTTTCAATTTGGTCCATAAATCCTCCTTAATCCTTAGCCTTGATCCGAGTTACTCTGGCCTCTGTAGCCTTTTTAACACGTTTGTCGATTTTTGTCGATGCCTTAGATTTTTGAGATGATTTTTTATCTGCAATTTCTTGCATTTCTTTAGAGTCTTGCTTGAAGATGATATAGTTCTGGAGATATCCCACGGCGCTAGCTGTCGTCAAATAAAGCGCCAAAGCTGCCGGCAAATATACGATCACAAAGAACATCATTACTGGCATAAATTTCATCATTTTTCGCGTCATAATAGCATTTACTTCCGCCTGGTCCGCCTCTTTTCCATCGCCAGCCTCAGCTAAAATGTCGCGTAATTTACGATTGCTGTCAGATTGGGGTGACAATTGTTTTGAAGTTAAATATTGCAAATATGCCGCAACTGCCGCCAAAATAACTAAGCCAACAACAATTCCATTCTTTGATACCGCGTGTTGTGTCAAATCTATAATTCCCAGGAAATTCTGATTAAATTGATCTGGATTATTTACTAGATTATTAGCAACCGGCAGATTTTTCATAAAATCATAAACATATTTTCCTAAGTCGGCGCGGCTAGAAACGAAAATCTGCACCACTCGATACATCGCAATCAAAATTGGTAACTGAATAATCATAACGCCAATTGAGCCAAAGGCACTGACGTTGTGTTTTTTATAAAGCTCCACCATCGCTAGGTTACGCATTTGTGGATTTTTTGCGTACTGTTTTTTGATCTTCACTAGCTCTGGCTGCATTTTACGCATGGCTTTCGCCTGATGAAGCTGCTTCTTAATTAGCGGCCAAAGTAAAAGTCTTACAATAATCGTAAAGATAATTACGCTAACACCAAAATCCGGAATCAGACTATAAATAGCCATTAGCAAATTTAAAATCGGTCGAACAATAAACTCATCAAAAAAACTCATGTCTTAATTATAGCAAAAAAGCGCCTATTTATACAGTTGAGCTTGAGAGAAAAGATTCTTTATTGTCTGTTTTAGATCTTTATGTGGCATCGATAAAACTTCCGCCGAAAATATAATAACAGCCACATCTTGGTCATTTTTCATATTAGGCAGCTCCAGGCGAATAATTTCATAAACACGTCGACGTATACGATTCCGACGCACCGCTGATTTTAGGACTTTTTTACTAACAACAACCGCAAACCTGCTATGACTTCGATATGGGTTCTTCACATATTTTATCGTGGCTATAGACGAACGAACCGCTTGTCCATTTTTATAGACAAACTTAAGACTGCCATGACCATGAAACCGATTACATTGTTGTAACATATTTTACAATTATATCAAAAAATCCCGCCTTCATCGACGGGATAATTTTTAGCTATCAATTAAATAGCAATTTTAGCGCGACCCTTTAGGCGGCGGCGCTTCAAAACCATCCTACCAGCCTTGGTAGAAACTCGTGCCCTAAAACCGTGCGTCTTTGCGCGGTGTCGGGTGTGTGGTTGAAATGTTCGCTTTGGCATATCAATAAATAGTATATATTCTTTCAGTACTTTTTGCAAGTCGACAATGACTTTTCCACTATCGACGTATATTTTTCCACAGTTTTAATAGATGAGAATTTTAATTGTGGAAAACTCCACCCCTGTTTTGAATAGTAACCTTTCTACTCCGGTTATACTTGTGGAAAACTCCCCTTATTTGCTATAGTAAAGACAGTTAACAGAATTTGAGGGAGTAATTTTCGTGGATAGTCATGCGGTTTGGCAGGGTGTTTTAGGTGAGATTGAAGTAACTGTATCGTCTTCGTCGTTTACTGCGTGGTTTAAATACCAAATTGGAAATAATCTCCGACAAAGAAGTTCTTATAATTGCGCCGAATATTTTTGCTAGAACTCAACTTGAAAAGCGATTTCACCCGCAAATATTAGAGGCCTTGGCTCACAACGGCATTAATGCACCGTCTATTTCTTATAACGTCGAATCTAGCAATAAAAAACCGCGCGTTAATCGTGAAGTTGATAAAAGTGGACAACAAGAAACAGCGAAGCCGCTGATTTTACCATCGAGGAAATCTCATTCAAGTAATCTTAACCCCAGGTATACCTTTGACAACTTCATCGTTGGCTCAAGTAACGATTTAGCCTATGCTGCCTGCCAAGCGGTCGCCGCACATCCAGGAGAAAAATATAATCCGCTCTATCTTTACGGAGGCTCTGGACTTGGTAAAACTCACTTGATGCAAGCTGTTGGTAACGAGATAGTTAAAAAACAATCTTCGGCGCGAGTGCTTTACATTACTACAGAAACGTTTGTTAATGAGTTTCTGGATTCTATTCGTTTCAAGAAAAAAGGTTTTTCTGATAAATATCGCAATGTCGATGTATTAATTGTCGATGATATGCAATTTATCGCTGGAAAAGAAAAAACTCAGGACGAATTTTTCCATACATTTAACGATCTTCATCAGAACAATAAGCAAATCATTATTAGCTCAGATAAACCGCCAAAAAGTATTCCTACTCTAACCGATCGTTTGCGTAGTCGATTTGAATGGGGTATGGCGATTGATATTCAGATGCCCGATTATGAAACTCGTTGCGCTATCGTTAAAGCAAAAGCTGAACTCAGCAACACTGAACTAGACTCCGATGTCGTAGAATATCTGGCGACCAACTTTAAGACGAACATTCGCGAGCTGGAAGGTGCTTTGAATCGATTGCTGGCTTACGCGGAAATGCAGAATTTCACTCCTGATTTAGCGGCGGCTGAAGGAATCTTGGGAGATATTAAACGCAATAGACCGCAACATATAACCGCCAAACAAATAATTGATAAGACGGCGCGCTATTATAATATTGATGTAAAAGATATGTGCTCATCCAGGCGAGATAAATTTATCGCGATGCCAAGGCAAATTGCGATGTTCCTTTTGCGTAGTGAGCTGAAAATGAGTTTTCCGAAAATTGCCCAAGAGCTTGGACGAAAAGACCACACGACCGCTATGCATTCAATTGAAAAAATCACCAAGGAAAGCCTTACGAATGTCAGTATTCGCGAGCAAATTAACGATATTAAGGATAAATTATATGTTCATTAATTGTGGAAAAGCTGTGCAGATGTTGTGTTTTCGCGGTGACTTACCAACACACAGATCTGTGGAAAGAAAACGACAAGTCAGCAGACAGTGGAATAATACACAAATATCCACTATAAAGTCCACAAATAGCACACAGAGTTTTCCACCTATTTTATCGCCACTCTACCCCTGTTTGAACACATTTTTTACCCAGTTTCCACAGCACCTATTACTATTAAGACTAATTAAAAATTAAGGAAAGTATAATGAAAGTATCAGTCACCCAAGAAAAACTTGCAAAAGCACTTAATCTAATCAAAGATATTGCATCAAGTCGTAATGAACTGCCGATATTGAATAATATTTTACTTCGCACTGATGGAGGAAGATTATTGATTGCTGGAACAAATTTGGAAATTGCTTCCACTCAATACATTGGCGCGAAAATTGAAGATCATGGATCCATTACAATCCTGCCCGATTGGTATCAGAATTCATTACAAACTTGCCAAGTGGACCGGTGGAACTTGAAACTAAAAACGAGCATTTGCATATAACTTCAGGAAAATTCTCATCAGTTATCAATGGCGTGGTGGCTGACGAGTATCCTGAGCTGCCTACAATTGACGAAAAAACCGCTATGCAATATGAAATTGACGTTGAGGATCTTAAGAAAGCCATAGTCCAAACGAAGTTGGCTGTTAGCTCTGACGTTACGCGAGCAGTTCTTACGGGAGTTTATTGGCATAATTATGAAGGATCGCTATATCTGGCTGCTACTGATGGCTACAGGCTGGCAGAAAAGCGTCTGATAAAGTCGGATAATGAAGTTTCAGCGATCATTCCCGCTTCTACTCTGGCGGAAGTCAGTAAAAGTGTCGGCGATGAGAAGAAAATTACGGTTCTTTTTGACGATTCTCAAGTTTGTTTTAAGACGGGAGATATGGAAATTGTCAGCCGATTAATTGACGGGAAATTCCCTGATTATCGCCAATTGATTCCAGCGACTGCGGAAACTGAGATTGTTATTGAGAAGTCTGATTTTAGTCGAGTTACGAAAATTGCGGCGTTATTTGCGCGTGAATCCGGTGGTGGAATTACAATTACCGCATCAGAGGAAAATTCTCTGCTTTCTATTCATTCGATTGCGTCTGAGCTTGGCGAGAATACTTCAGAAGCAACAGCTAAGATATCCGCAGACGGTCAAGTAACGCTTAACTCACGCTATCTAACTGAGGTTTTGAATATTATTGACGCGGATGAAATTGTATTCTCATTTAATGGTAAATTGTCGCCGTGCGTAATTCGCGAGCAAGTAAAAAATCCTGATTATACGCACATTATTATGCCGCTCAAGAGTTAGTAGAAAACGGAGATAATCTGGAGGCTGTTTCTGATAAAATATCTTCTGGTATATCTTTGGTGTTGTATATAGTATTGATTATTTGTGGCTTAGTTTTAATCGCCCATTTGTTATTTTCTTTCTTCAGAATAACAGTGTAGGTATCACCGGAATTTCTATCTATAACCCCGCGCTGATAACTGGCTGCATACCAGTCGGCATTATTTCCTAGAATAATTTCTTTTTGAAGTATAAAAGATGATTTTAACTCTGGGTATTTGGCAAATAACACCTCTGAAATATCACTTCTATATTCATTTATTTTACTAGACATGAATTTTTTTGGCTATATTCAGTTTTTTTATAGATATATTTTCATCCGATCCTTTTACGGTAAATTCCGTGGAATTCTCATTGATAGAACCAGATTTAGATGATGTTTTTATTATGTATTTGCCGTCCGATAACTGTATCTTAGAATTACCGTTTATCGACGTAATTTCGTAAGTGCTTTTGCCTGTGCTTCGATATATTTTCGCTGACAGATTTTCCTTATCGAAAGTTATAGATATAGTGTGTGTTGGCTGGATGAACATAATCGCTAGCAATATTAACGTTAATATTGCCAATGTAATGCTGCCGATGATAATATTCCTTCGATTCATAATTACTCCGTAAATGTATTAGCGTAGTTTCTAAATGTGATATTTAGTTTTGACGGATCAAATCCCTGCTCTTTAATCTTATTGAGAGCAGCATTTCTATATCCTTCTATAGTATCGATTTCTACGATAACTCCATTCTTATGATTGGGGTCTGCTTTATATCCAATTGAATAAATCAAGTTTTTTATTGGTAATTTTTTAATTATAGGATTGGCGTCTTCTAGCTTTTTTTGTTCATTAGCGAGTCTGTCTGTTGTAGCTCTGTCTATCTCTGACGTCTTAGACGAAGACTGTAATTCTTTAATAGCTTTCTCTGTCGTGGGTGTGAGTGCAAAAATTATCCTTAACGGATTGCCCCTCTTTACTTCGACATTAATATTCTCATCTTTAAAGCCACTTCTTGATGCTTTAAAATTGTATGTTCCTGGTTTTAAATATACGACTTGCGAGCCGATAAATTTTTGATTGCCAGTAGTAATTTCAGCCTTATCGGGCGAGGTCAGTAGGTAAACTGGAGTGGTGTCATATCTATTTACGTAGGTCATGGCGCCATACACTAATGTACTGACTGATAATAATATTAATATACTGCTAATTATTTTTTTATTCATCATTTCTTCCCTAAAACCAAGTTACGCTTGGTGATGTTAAGCTCTCGTTGCCTGCTTTTGGGGCGTATTCACACAATGAGGCGGACGCTATATTTGAGTTAAATCCGTCTATATTACCAACAAAAAAACAAATGTATGCCCTGGACTATGGGCGACATCCCCAGGTTTAAGGTCGGCTACGTTGATTGAGCTGCCGTTGCCAAGAGTTTGCCAGTTGGCTTCTGCCCACGCTCTCTGTACGCCAGTCGGTCCAGCTTTGCCGCCCTCACCTCCATAGTTGTAATTTTTTTATCAAACCCACTATCGTTCAAAAATCGTTGTTACAAACGCGCCACAATCGACACCGCCGCCATAACACGTACCGCCAGTAAATCTATTCTCACTTTTTGCCTTTTCTATAGCTTTTTCGTAATCAGGTTTTTTATCTGTACGAACCTTTGTTTCTGGCCAGGCATAACGTTTGACATAGTCAATAAAGTCGCCGCCACCACTTGATGAAGAACATCCTCCTCCACTTCCGCCTGTACCATTAAACCTTTCATAGATTTTTTGTGCAGCGGTACCGCGTATATTTTTAACTTCATCTTTTGTCATGGCTGATTTTTCAAAATCGTCATGCCAAAAAACAGTGGCGTCATCAACTGTCTTCAGGGTTTTTAATAATTCCCATGAATTTGAAGCGGTACCAAATCCACGAGCAGTAACGGGTCTTTCTGTCCCCTCTTGCACTAAATACTCTAATTCGAAGATCAATAGCTTGTCGTTGTCTTCTACTGGAATAGAATCGACCATACCCTTGTCGTTAGGTGCGCCACCATACTCTTGGCTGTAATATTTTTTTAACTCAGACGGTATTTTGTTAGCTATAAGAGTTCGCCTTCCGAACGTCCACTGGGCGAGTCCCCATCCACCAGACTCCCATCCTTGGCCCACTTCGTGTCTGGTAGGACTAAATCCTGACTCGGCTTGAATATTAGCCATCACGCCAGCTGTTTGTTCGGCGCTTAATCCTACGTTGCGTAGATATCCCCAAATCTTTTCTTGGTTATCAGATCCTGATACTCCATTAGAAGATGATCCGGAACAAGTTGTTGAATCATTTTTCTTTATACCAAAAGAATATCGTTTGTTACGTATGAATCGGGATATCCTGCCGCTAAAGATACTGGTTGTATAGTAATAGCAAAAGATATAGCAAAGCAAAGAGCGATAGACAACTTTTTATACATCAGACTGGTTCCTTTTATATTCGTTTATAATATCTGCAGGAACGCTAATACTTTTTAAGGCGTCTGGAGATTTTCTATCATTAACGCCTGTTATGACTGAATTATTTCTTAGAATTGCATATATATTATAGGTAGATTTGATTTTTCTCGCTATAAATTTCTAGCGCAACCAACTTAAATTCGCCCCTGCTCTTTTTACTATTGAATACTTCTTTAATTTGCGGTTACCGTAGGCACTGGATGTAGAATCTAGTAATTCGGTGATAACTTTTTGCTCTGATGATTGCTCGCGAGTATTATTTTGATTACTTGGATTATCGTTAGTGTTTTGAGATGATGACAGGACGGTAGTATATTGAGTGCTATCAGGATTTTTAACGATAAGGAAAGCTGCTGTAATACTTACTAAAAAAATAATACAGATGATATTAGTATGACTTTATTTTTCTTTATTCATTATACCTTCCTTGCGTACTCCCAGTGCCACGCTTCGGGTTTACTGCCGCCAGGTTTTTGCCCAAGGTGGATTAACGTACCCGTATTTATGCGCATTTGCTTCTAACCATTTATATACAGGAGAACCAAATCCTCCGACGCTAATATCTGCAGCGAGACCCCATCCGTGATTTGATCTACAAGGAGGGGCTGGTGCAGCAACAGCTCCCAATTCTCGAGCGTACCTAATTTGTGTTGCGCAATCTCGATATGCTTCATTAATGAGTAGGTTAGATCCATTATCAGCTTTATAAGCCTTATTCATTTCTTCCATGGCTGCCGCTGCCTGTTTGTTCATTTTGCTTTCAGGAGAAAATGATAGAGTTTGTAGATCCGAATCTGGGATTTCTCCATTACTATGATTGCCCCATCCTGATTGTGCTTCTTCTAATTGTGGTTCACCAATTGCCTCGCCATTGTCTGGAGCTTTAGCTGTGGTTGAAGGAGCTTCTTCTTCATCATCTTCACCATTGATTGATTGGGCAATCTGGAAATCAATTAGAAACACTGACATTGCGGAAAGTTTTCTGTCGTCGTATTGCTTAGCAGAATTTTCAACTTCAAATGATTTGTTGGTAATATCTTTGCCTTCACTATCTTTATAGGTCGGCGTAGTGATTGATACTGTTTGCGTTGAATCTGTCGGAGCTGTACATCCACCACTATTAAACCAATACTCACCTTTCTCTGCGGCGCTGCAATCTTCAATGAAATCATGTAGTGGAGTGTCTTTGATTATATAGTTATCCATGAGATCTGCTATAGTTGCGCCATCTGGAATATCTGCATCTTTCTTCACCCATCCCTCATCTTCAGCTATTTGAATAGCCTCCTCTACTGACATATTTGCCTGGCTGTTGGTTATGCCAGTACATGGTAATCCTGCCATGTTTACGGCCGGATCTTCGGATGACCCACTTCCCATAGAAAAGTCTTTTGCATATCCGCAATATTTATCAGAGTACATACCACTTGCTGCTTTTGCAGTGGATGAATAAGATAGGGCCATTGACGGTAATCTGAGAATATTAGATAGCATTGCTACAGGAGTTTTGCTATAAGTCCCATTGGCCATCATCATATTACCCATATTATGGAATATACTACCTAAGAATGTATATCTACTGGACGTATCAAATGGACTTAATGAGGCGATATCCATTTCTTTTTGGAATTCTTCGTTTGCTATTTGGATTCCATTGAACTCCGCTAATTGGCTCATTTTAAGCCCCGGTAACATCTGCCCCATAGAGCCTGCTGAAAAGAATGCTGCGGCACCAACGCCGAGTGCATCTCCCAGGTCTTTATATTGAGCCTTGTCTGGTATAAGGAGGCTTTTTTTGCTAATTCTGCGAGGATATTTTTTTACTTTCTCGCCAACTGTATATTCGAGTACTTTTTTAATCACTTCGGATAGCGCCGCCTTCCCGGCCCAACTAAGTATCGCACTTATCCCACCAGTAGAAGCTGCAATTGCCGCCTCGGCTGCCATTGAGGTATACATAGCAACTGGACTTAGTATATAATTGCACACTGGTTCGCTAGCCTCTTCGGCGGAATTGAGAGTGCGAACTATAGGATTTGTAGCTACTGAATATCCAGGAATGTAGTTTTTTGCAATTCCAGGCTTGTCGTTATTTACGCCCATTGCTGCTAGTAAATACGGAGAATCTAATGCCGATCCTTCGGCGTTATCGGACCCTTTCATTTTTCCTCTTTCGGTTAGCATAGTGCCGATGGTCTCCATCGTTTCTTGAGAGAATCCGCTGCCACTAGAATCGAGTCCAGAAGCCTTAGCTTGTGATCCAGGGGATAGGATAACATCCATAACTAGACCTAATAGTGGAGCTAACTGGATTGCAGCTACACCTGCCGCAATAAGATTTGGGATTTTTACTACAGTACAAGCTCCTGCGCTAATAGCATAAGCCAGGCCACCTTTTTTTAATTTACTTCCTAAATTATCAACACCCTTTCCAACCTTTTTCAAGAGCAGGCCCTTCTTTGAACTTTGGTAATTTTTCTTTAAATTTCTCTTTTTTTTCTTTTATTCCAAGTTTTTTGTCAATTTTTGAAATCGCACTATTTCTTTTAAGCTTGAATTTATCGTAAAGCTTACCTATATGTTTCCCTGTCCAGGCGTGGAAACGCATTTTAAATAAGCCAGTTCTGCCATAGACTTTACTGGCAATTTTACGATTCTCTTTCTTTAGCAATTCGTCTTTTAATTTCGACGACTCAATAGGTTTCCCATCGTTTAATCCTTCCACCTTCCAATGTGTTGGATTTTTATCTGGGTATCCTCTTCCTTTTTATGTCCATTTCTTTGCCATCAGCATCAACTGGAATTAATCCGGATTTCTTGAATTTCTTAAGAGCTCTGTTGGAAAGTCGTCCTGTTTTGCAGCGTATTTTTTTACTTTTGCAAATTCCTGCGTCGTCACCAGATCCAAGCATTCTGTTTATTACTTTTTTCATTCTGGTTTCTTTAACAACTGAAGCTGAGTCGTTCTTCCAGGTAAAGTTTTCCATTATATTTTGCAACATTGTCGCTGGACTAAGAAATATTCCCATAATTCCACCACCCAGTCCCAATATTCCAACAATAGCTGCAATTGGTCCGCGTTTTTTCAGCAAAGACTTGAATGTTACTGGACTTTTCTTTTTTCCCGCAGACGGCTGATAAAAACCGTTGCCTGGAACGGAAGATTCTTGATCATTAACGGCGGTGCTGGCGGAATCGTTTTGATTAGGATTCAAATCCGAATCTTTATTATCAAACTGAGATTCAAGGTCATTTATGGCATCTTTTTCGCGATCACTTAACTCTGACCCGCTGTCAAAACCAGCCGAGATTTGATCAAACTTAGCCTGCTCAGCAGGATTTAATCTGCTGTCAGTTTCGGAATCCGTCGTGTAATCAACTCGTGCCATATTTTCTCGCTATTTTTCTACACCGCTCCGTAGCCGCCGATTGGTGAATCTGACGGTTTTATCTGTTGTGATACAGGATTTGTATTGATCAAATTATACTCGGTATCACTAGCCTGAATCTGGATGTGAACGTGATTTTGTCCAGCAAAGAATAAGCCTTGCCCAACTGGGAAATTGGCTAGTCGCTTCTGCTCTTCATCTGTCAATTTAAACACTTGCGCTAAAACATCAACGGCGCTGGCGGACTGTTTCAAAAGTAGCTGCATTGAGGAGTTGGAAACGATTGCTCGACCCATTTTACTTCCGACGAAGTCTTCCACATCCTGCGTGATTGTTGTCAGACCTAATTGATATTTGCGGGCGCGCTTGGCTAATGAGAATAAGAAGTTGGCAGAATCGTCATATTTCATCAATTGCCAAGCCTCGTCAACAATCAGCATACGTTTCCTCTGGTCGGTACGCGTAATATTCCAGATGTGATTCAGAACAATATACATCGCCGTTGGTCGCAGTTCATCTTCCAAGTCGCGAATGTTAAAGACAACCATATTATTATTAATATCAATATTACTCTGTTGCGAGAATATTCCAGCAAACGTTCCAGAGGTAAATTTGCGAAGTCGCTGAGCCAGGCTTGGGCCAGTTCCGCCCATATGAAGCAAGTGTCGTATAAGTCGGAAATCGTCGGTGGCGTAGAATTGTGTGTTAGTGGATCCGAAGTAATGCCGACGCGCGCGTAAGTGTCGATTAATGCTTGATCAATATCAGCTTCTTCCGCTGGTGATAGTCCTGCTACGACTTGTCCGCCAGCCCCTACTCCTGCGCCGCCCAGCATTTGCCTGAGTAGCCCATGTAGTGTAACTAAGTTAGCACGTAGTGCGTCATCTGCCTCATCGGTATCAATAACACGCGGCAAATCGAACGGATTGATTCTTGTGTCACTGCTTAAGCTCAATCGAATATAACTGCCACCAACTGCGTCGCATAGTTTTTGGTACTCATTTTCTGGGTCAATAATCACAATATCAGCCCCGACCATCATACTTCTTAAAGCTTCCAACTTAACGGTAAATGATTTACCAGCACCAGACTTAGCGAACACGACCATATTGGCGTTTTCAAGAGAGAATCTGTCAAAAATCACCAAGCCATTATTATGCATATTAATTCCGTAAAGCACGCCCTTATTGTCCGTCAAATCGGCTGAAGTGAATGGGAAGCTGGTTGAAATTGCACCAGTATTCATGTTGCGGCGAATCTGTAGTTCATCAGTCAATTGTGGAATAGAGCTATTCAATCCCTGCTCCTGCTGACTGGAAGCTACTTTTGAGAACACCAATTGCTGGCCAAAAATAGTTTCAATTTTATGCTGGATGAAGTTTAGCTCGTCCAGGCTGTCGGCGTAAAGCGTAATATATAAGCCGTAGCGGAAGAACTTTTCGGCGCCAATCTGCAATTGATCGCGCAATTCTTCGGCGTCTTGCAAAGCCGCTTCCAAGCCTGGGTCGCGCACCTTTCCCTTTTCCATGTTGATATTCATGGTTGCTTCCAGCTGAGTAACTTTTTTACGCAGGTTATTCAGGACAATTTGCGTATCGACTGGATAAATAAACATACTAATATCCAGCACTTCATCGATGTTAATGATTGAGCTAAGCCAGCCGGTGTAGATTTGGCGAGGATAGCCATAAACATACATTGTGCGGCCATATTTTGAGCCAAGTCGAAAATGGTCAGAATGAAGCTCAATACTACTTGGCGCAATAAAATCACGCAAAGTTCGAACACCAGTTAAGAAGGCCTGTTCGACTTCGGCTTGCTCCCTTGCTCGTTGCTGAGCAGCAATATCAACGGCATCTAATTTCTTCTTTGCCATTATGACCTTCCTCCTCTCGGTGATGGACCAGTTCCCTTAGTTACGTAAGTGGTCGTAAGCTCGCTCGGGTCAATGTTCTCTAACGATTCACGTGACGACGTGTCGGGATTATATGAAGTGTAGAACAGCTCGCCCAGTTGCCTGGTATTTAATTGCCAGCTTTTTACGCCCATTTGGAATAGACCATTCATAACCGAATCAATGCGGTTTTTAATTTCATCTTTGGCTTTGGTATAGGTAACTTGGTCAATTTTTGTTACGGTTGCCTCTTTTTTTCCGCTGAAGAAGCTATTGAACAATCCCTTAGTCTGTTGTTTGAAGGCATTTTCCTCGCCAGTTGGATAATATGGAACGACAACATAAAAACTCTTATCCATAATGTTTGCCTCTTGTGCCAGAATATCAATGAAATCCATATAATCGTCCATTAGGACGTTGAGGAGCATATTGTCTTGATTGCGGCGAATTTCAGCCAATCTGTCCAGATACGGACCAATGTCCACGCGGCGTGAACGGATAAGAACTTGAATTGGGAAATATAGAGAGTTAATGAAGTTTTGATAACTGAACTCAATTCCCTCTCTTTCGCGTGAACTCATCAGATCAAAGTTGATCGATTCACATTCCACTACCGCTCGAAAACTGCCATCACTCATAATTATCATATTTTCGCGCATTTCAGAGAAAAGCAGCGTATTCTGGGTGCTAATTGGTCCTTTTTGCTTCTTGTCGTCAGGGGTTTTATCTGGAGATGGCGCGGCTGGATTTGGTCCCGAACCAATTGTCCCTGATGGCTGCTGAGAGACACCAGGAAGAGCCGCATTGGTTTGCGGAACCTGCTGATAAGATTGTTGATTTGTAACTCTGGTTGCATAAACCCCACCTAACGTAGTGAAATCACCACTTCCTCATCTGATAATTTATTTTCTTGCTGAATTCGATTTGCCTCACGCGCAATCGTTTCAATCGAGAGGTCGCGGTTATTTGCCAGTTCTATTATAGCAGGTGGCACCTCGTTTACGCTAGTTTGCGGCGTGGCTGTCGGCTGAGTTTGAGCTGGAGTGTTCGTGACAGGTCGTCCGGACACTGGATTTAATACAGATTGACGCATCGTTGGGTATGGATTCATTTGTAGCGGTGTGGCTGGAGTAGGATTATCTGATTGAGATGGTTGAGGCGTTTGCGTAGGAGGCGGCGTAACGGATTGTCCTGTTTGCATCTTTTGGATAACTTCTTGTCGCCTACGAACATCTGACTGATTTATTAAGTGATTGATATTTTGCGCCGTAGCACTATTTTCATCCAATATGTCGTTAGCTGCCTGTCCTTCGTTGAATAAATCGGCACGCATCGAGCTATTCGGATTATTGACGCCACGAATTGACCAGCCTTGACTATCTACCAAATTCGCCAAATATGACAATCTTCGCTGGACTTCGGCTTGATCGTAATTATTACCGTAAGTCTTCTCCTCGACTTTTGGCGCGATAACTTCAACCAACCTTTCAATTCCATCAGGCTGCCATAGACGCTTTTTTGGTTTTAGCATAAAAGAAATAACTGCCGCTAAATAAACTTCCATTGGCTGATCTTTTTTAAGCGGTAAAGCCAGCGCTCCAAAGAATAAAATTATCGGCACGGGAATTATTGCCAAAGGTAGTAAAATTGTACTCAAACCGTACGCAATAGCGATTCCGATAACAGCTATAATTAAGAATACAAACTGTCGGAAACTAAACGGCCCGAGCAGTTTGTCCTCCGCCTCGACATCTTGAGGAACTTTATACACCGACATACTGCTTATATTATATCAAAATATGGAGATTATAACATGTTGCGGAAAATCTCAAATTGCTCTTTAGTTGCATCAGTTGCATTAGCTGACAACCTCTTATCGGTAAGAATTGTATTGATAACTTTCTTAAGGTCTTGACGTTTCTTATCGGTAATAATAGATGTATTTTCTACAGCTTCTATTAACAATTTAACACCATCAGCCTCAGTGGCGGCTAAAGTTTCTGGTTTATATTTACCACCTTGTAGCCAGTCAGCACAATAATTGAGCAAATCTTGACGGTTATTAATAGCACCCTTAACCATATCGTCAATTAATTTACCGCCCATAAATGAAGCTTTGTTTTTCACGCCGGATGACGCTAATGCTGCCGACGCGGAAGAATAGAATTCTGGCGGTAATTCGCTAACAAGCTGAGCCACTTCTGTAACAGTTCCGTATTTAAACTGCTCTTCAATTGCGGCTTCACGTATAAATATGTTATTGCTATCCAGTACTGTTCCATCTGAAAGCGTCACGGAATTGCCTAAAGATATCTTTTGTCTTTGCTCAGCGCTCAGCTTATAATTCTTCATAATCTGATGAGCTTCATCAACAGACTTGATGTACTCGCTACGGCTGGTTGCTATGGCTGAAGCTAAGGCTGCATTTGCACCAATCAAATTGCCATTTGCATCTTTGAATACGTTGCCGCCAGCCTTCTCTTGAAGTTCCTTGCTGTTTTTCAATTGCTCTGCAAATTCACTGTGCTGCTGACGTTGGGCGTTATTCTTAATCAGACCTGCTGTTGCAATTTCGGTTTCTAGGTCTTTAATATCATTCATAAATGCAGTTTGCTGCTGATGAGCTTTCAAATCTTGTCGAGTTGCATATGTAGCCGACACATTTCTCAGAGTACGATCGTATAGAGATCTTTTTTCGTATATATCATCTGGTGCGTGACCCAGTGTAGATTCGAGGTAGCGATTATCATCTTGCGCAGATAAGAAATCTGATCGCCTGGAAGCCTGTCTGGCATACAAGTCCGACTTCTTATACTTGGCTGTATTTCTAAATGAATTCTCGGCATCTTTCTGTGAAGTTTCCAGATCTTTTTACGTAATCTACTGTTATGATCTGCCCAACGGCGTAAACGATTTGGGTTGAATCGCGCCATATTTGGGTTGGCCAACTTCTTGTTTTTAATAGTTTCACGACGATCTTTAGACCAGTTCTTAGACCTGTCGTATAAGCCTTTATTCTTGTCATTAACAAACCCAGCGAATTTACCTAATACTCCGCCACTGAACTTCATAATTAGAGGAGTTATAGCCAAAGGTATTATTTGAACCAGCATGCCTAATATGTGCATTATTGCGCCATTTGAGCCAGAGGCATTTTGGATAATTATTATTCCAGCCAATTGCGCCCCACCGAATACTACAGCGAATGCTGGGAAAAATACTAGCATTGTTAAGAATGAATCTCGCCATTTTTTAAACCACTTTTCTGTTCCGGGCAGCAAGTAGCAAACGAAGGCTAAAGGTGAAACTATAATTAGTATAATAATAAGTGCTTGACGAGCCGCCATAATTAGGAGTATGAAGAGTAAAGTTAAGCCAGCTAATGTCGCGGCAGGTACTAACATTGGTAATAGCTCAGTAGTAAGTGCTAGTGATACGGCGTATCCTGCTCCTACCGCCAGCGCTCCATTCGACAGCGCTGTACTGATAACCTCCGACCACGTCCATGTACTTGTATTTTCTCCTACGGTGGATATTGTGTTTTTAATTCCCATAAAGGCGTCTTGGAAAGCGTAGCCGGCTATGTTTGATAAATCCAGTAATATAGCACAAATCGTAAATGATAAGTTGACCAACACCGCCGCAATTACTAACCTAGGGAGCATTTTTTTAACGCCGTAATTGCTAATTCCTACAGAGGTCAACTGTGAGTAGATAATCACCAAAAACGCCACAATAAACGCCACGTTGCTAATGTTTCGCATAATGACCCACGCCAGATAAATTCCACTGTTTGGTTGGTTGTTTCTAATGGCTTAGTTTTTAAGAATTCCTGAAGTGCACTGTACATAAAATCAATGCCATCAGCCAGCCAGTTAGAGACTGGACAAATAATCCAACCTATCCCCTGCACGTCACAAGAAGTACCTGTTGAATTTTCTGAGGGAGATTCAATTGAAATAGTTGAGTTACTGGTTTGCTCGTAGGTGTTTGGTGGTGTAAATGAATAAACCGCGTAGGTTGCCGAGCTTAGTGAAGATATTTCGCTTGATGGGAAATAAATAACCTTGGTTTCTTTTTTATTCTTATCTTCATTAACATAAACAAGCGAATTATCAGGTAGGTTAAATTGTTTGATCTTTTTATCATCACTTACCTTTGTATATTTTTCTTTATTATAGGTTAAATTATGGCCGCTCCATTCTGCGTCTACAGCGTAAACAGAGGTTGAGTGTGTTAAGGCATTAAGAAAAATGCCCACCAGCATCCCTGCTATCAGCAATACAAACCACTGCAGCCATTTATTAAGAAGCTGCTTACGGGAAATTAACCACTCCATCTGGATTTATATTAGCATTTTTGATGGAAAAAGTCAAGAGAGCGTATGAAGCATGCGTCTAGTTGCCTCGTCGTCTAGAATCCTCCAATGCCTTTCTTACATCTTCTTGAGATGTAGCAATAATTATTTTCTCCCCAGAACTACTATTATTCTGTTGGTTATTTTGTGGTGATTGTTGAGAACCGCTACCTTGGCTGTTCTGTTGAGAATTATAGGAGGATGTATTCTGTGGCGTATTATGGGCAACCACTCCGTGAGCATTTAACGCTTCGGATATTGCTTGATTTATATTTTTCGCAGTATTTGGATTTGATACGGCAACTTCTCCTGCTTTTTTAAATGCAGCCGAAGCTTTTTCATTCTTACTATCGGCAATAGCTTTAGATAGCCATCCGGTTGCTGCGCCATTTTGTACTAAGTGTTCCGCCTGTAGATTTCCAGACGCGGCATTATTTACTGCCATATTAGATAGGTCTTGCATACTACCAACCTCGTCATTAAGGATAGCATCTCCGAATCCATTTCCTAGGATATTATTGTCCTTCTTTGCGTATGCAGCTTTAATTGCCCGTTGTTTTATGGAGTTGTCTGTGCCTTTTAGACTACTCAGCACATCCATACGTTCTTTAAAACTACCATTAGCCATAGTATGGTCAATAGCCGCCGCGCGCATAGCCTTTGATTCTACAGTTGTGCCGTTGGCTATCTTGGCTATCTTGTCAGATGTCATACCTTGCAACATTGTGGATGCATTTTCAACGTCGCTTTCGAACGCCTTAGCTACAGTTGCGCGGGCGCGCGCTCCACCTTTATCCCAACCCATGAATTGACCGAGTGGACTATTGTCCCTCCACGTAGCAAATTTACCCGTTCGCCTGCTTGCGCGTTTTCTATTCATGAAGTCTGAGTATTTCTTTTTGTATCGCCAATAACAGAATTGTCAACACGTCCTTTTGCTGCGCCTTTTATATTTCCAGCGAATCGACTATGCGCATTAGCACCCATTCTGCCTATCTTTGCCCCAATGTTGCCCAACGAATTTAATGAACTCTGTAGCACGAAAGGTGTGGCGCCTAGTGGCAAAATAGACGCTGCCAAGCCTGCAAACTGCATAGTTATCGCAGTATCATTCGGGTCACTTGTGGCTGTCGTCATTAATATTGCCCCTGCTAATTTACCAGCTCCATACAAAAGGGATATTATAGGAAAAACCATTAATAACCCTCTAAACATTGATACCCATTTTTTGAATAAACTTTCGGTGTTTGGCAGGAGCCAAGCTGCGAATGCTAGGGGCGCAATTGATATTAGAAGAACGATAGCTGCTTGTCTAACTATTAGTATGACAAGCACAACAAGCAGCACTAACATTAGAGATAGTAGTGTTGGTATACTGACTGCAAGCGCTGCAAATAGCACTGTTCCTGTAAGAACTAGAATGCCAGCAACTGCTGCGCCGAGACCGCTCGCTATTGCTGAATTTGAAGATGATCCACCAACTCCAGACACCGCTCCTTCAAGAGCTTCTTTTAGTGTAAAGCCAAGGATGTTGGACAAGTCGACGGCTAATTGACATATATAAAACGATAAGTTTACTAATACAGCTCCCACTATTAATTTTGGTAAGATTTTTTTAATGCCGTAGTTACTTATGCCGATACTACTGACTTGTGAGAAAATTACCCATAAAAATAGTAATACAAATATGACGTTTGCTATATCACGAAAGAAGTTCCATGCCTGTTTTGCTCCTACTGCATCAGATCTATCATCGAAGATAGCAGGTTTAATATTAAGAAACTGTGATATTACAGAATAAGAAGCATCAGCAATTCCCCCCATAAAAGTCATTAGAGGACAAATAAGCCATCCCATTCCATCAATACCACACGAATTTTTTTCCTCTTCTCCGCCGCCATCACCTTCTGATGAGGTCTTTATTTCGGCAGACTGACCTTGCTTACAGGCGTTTATCTCGTCGGGTTTCTCCTTGTATTGTTTTTCACAGTATGCAGAATTACCCTTATGATTTACACCGTCTTTACAAGCGCTTAGCTTTTCGTTTGCCAGCCCTACACACGCGGTGTCTGTGGCTGACTGCCTTAGGGCTTCTTGATACTTTGGCGCTGACTCCACTAGGCGCCGGTATATATTCATACACTGCCATTCAGAAATTTTTGCGTCATAATGATTCTGTGGCCATTCACGGTTATTTGATCCGCCCGCATTGTAACCCTGTCCGTTGCCAGGTATGTAATATGAGTTAGTTAAGTTTCCATTACTATCTACATCTTGTATTTCCCAATCTTTCGAGTCATGTCGTCGAGGTTGAGGATTGTCGTCTTTTATACACCCTCTTATCATTGATCTTGAGACAAGATATTTTATGCTAGGATCGGAGTTTTCTGAACCTTTTTCATATCCAGAAAGGCGCGTTAGTATGTCAAATATTTTATTTTCTGAATATAATGGTTCCGTTCTAGTGTATCCTAGTTCAACGGGATTAAATAATGGTCCAGTACCATTTACGCATGAATCTAAGCTATCTTTGCCTCCCGATCTTCTATAGCCTATTTCACAAAGGAGTACCTCTGCAGCGGATGATCTTCCTTTTGGCTGTATGTTGAACTGGCTAATGGCAGCATTTATTAATTCTGAATTACATTCAAAATATCCACCAGAGCTATTATATCCGGTAAATCCTGGAAAAGTTCCCACATATACTGAAGGCTCATTTTTCCAAATATCACCCTTTTTTATCTCATCTATGCCGTGAAGAAATTTGCCATTGCGATATGCTGTCGTAAAGCATGCGTTCATGACGCGCGCATAAACATAGAACTTATATTTTCCTTGAGTATTGAGATTGTCAAAGTACCCAGCGGCAAATGCAGGTAAAGAGGTTAATAGCGTAGAAATTGGTAATATAAATAAGGCGCTCACGCACAAATATAAAACTATACTCTTAAAGACGTTTCTACGACCAAACCCACTCATAAACATAAACACCTTCATTTAATCACATATGAAGGTGTTTATGCAAGGGTTTATTAAGTCTAGAATTTTAGCTGTCTTTGCTATCTTTCCAGGCCTTCTGTATCTCAGGGATTTCGTATGCTGGTACGTCTTTACCGTTTATAGTGAATGGCAGCGGACTTCCTTGATCCTGATAATTAAGAGGGCCGCTGATTTCTCGGTAATCAATTATCGCAGGAGCTACCCTAATCGGTATTGTCCTGTAATATGACTTATCAAGAGATTGCTCCTTTGATGGGTCGATGTTCAGTGCTTCGGGGCCGTTTACTCGCGCGTCGACAGTATTAACAATGGTCGTTATTACTGTAACTTTCCCACTTTCTTCTAGATAAGCCGCTTGATATTTAGGAATATAACCACCGTAATTTAGACCGTTGCATCGTGTAAGGTCTCCTTCATCAAAACAAGGCTTTGCATTATTAAGGTTGTTTCGGACTAGCGTTGGATAATAGCCGTCTTTTCCGGTAGATTCAAATATTTTGTTTGGCTGTCCATCTAGTGGAAACGGGTTGTATGCGTTATGATAAGTCTGTCTGTCACCAGGGTATTCTTCATACCCCTCAAACAAGCTAGTCATCACCCTTTGAGCATTTCCTATAACCATACTGCTTGTGTAGGCATCGCGCATCTCGTCTGCTTGCTCCACCCTGCCTTCGTCGACTAGCTTAAAGTAGGATTTGAGCATTAAATTAATACTGTAGACGCTGTGCTCTCCGATATTTTTCATTACTTCAGGGAGTTCTTCGTCTGTTGTGACTATCTGACCAAACTCATCAACATTTAATTTTGCAGATTCGCTGTTAACATGCTCGTTTGTATAATTAATGAAGGCTGCTCTCTTATCATTCGTGTCTTTTGCATTATCCAAAGAGTCTAGAAGATTATCCAGCCCCTCAATTTCTGGGATTTCTCTAGCCTCTGGCGATGGAGAACTTGTCTCTTCTACTGAAGGTGTAGGATCTTGAGTTTCCTGCGAGGTAGATGTTGTATCTGGAGTTGGCTCACTGTAGCTTTCACCACAGGCTGACAACGGAGCTACTGAAGCTAACAGTGCTGCCGCTGTAGCGATGCCCTTTAAGGCCTTTTCTTTAAGTAAAGTTGGAAGTTGTGTCTCTGAATCACTTGGGTTAAATTGTTCACGATTTCGAACCATAACGCTTGGGATCCTTTCTCTGACATTGTCAGATATTTTATTATAAAAATTCCTTAGACCTTCCAGTCCAATTGCCCGTATCATAACATAAATTGTACAGAAATGCAATAAGTTAAGTATATTTTCCATAAAAAAACACCCTATCAGGGTGAATTATCTGTGGCGCGCTCGACCGGATTCGAACCGGCGATCTCCTCCGTGACAGGGAGGCGTGATAGGCCAACTTCACTACGAGCGCATATCAATATCCCTTATATTATCAGATTACTTCTGTCTTTTCAAGGAAAATGTTTGCTTTTTTCGCTTGACTATTTTACAATTTAGGTATAAGAGAAAATTTTATGACAAAAAGAAATATTGTAATCAGTATATTTATCGCAACAGTGATCGCAGGAAGTGTTTTTATACCCAAAGTAGCTTTAGCTGCCGGCGGCAGCTGCGGCGGCGCGGAAACCTCTGTTATTTCTTGTGACGGCACGGGTAGCACAGCAATTATCAACATAATCAAGCAAGTTATTAAAATCTTAACCGCTGGAGTTTTGGTTGCGGCGGTTGGTGCTGTTATATATGGCGCATTCTTATATACCACTTCTGAAGGTAGTCCAGATAAGATAAAAAAAGCGCGTGAAGTTTGGACGAATACTGTTATTGGGATAATAATGTTTGCGTTTATGGTGGCAATTACTAACTTTATTATTCCAGGAGGAGTTTTCGATTGATGAAGAAAATTATAATAGCAATGTCTTTAATGGTTATAGGTTCGTTTGGGGTGAGTATGACTTTCCCGGGCATTTCTTTTGCGGACGATGCATGTTCTAATAAGGGGAAGATTTTAACATTAAAACCATGGTATAGCGGCTTAACTAATAATGACTGTTCCCTTAAAAATCCAGGCACAGATACTAATTCTCAAGCTAACTATATTTGGAAAATCGCGCTTAATATCGTTGATGATTTGCTGCAGCTTATCGGTTACACGACAGTTGGATATATTATGTACGGTGGTTTCTTGATGATGACCAGTAACGGTGCTCCAGACAAGGCTGCTCATGGGCGAAAGACTATTATGAGTGCCGCTATCGGTCTGGTTATTGCCCTAGCTTCTGTTGCGTTGGTTAACTTTATATCATCAAAGATAGGGGTATAAAATGAGATATATGGAATTTTTTGCTGGATTATTAGGAAAGGCGGATGATCTTGGTGTGCCACAGAATAATGATGTAGATATTATGAAGTTTGTTAATTTGGCGCTTTGGGTAGCTGGTGTTATAGCTGTTATTGTGGTAATTATTGCTGGAATAAACTATTCCCTGTCTTCTGGCGATCCCGCTAAGACTGCCAGCGCAAAGAATGCTATTTTATATTCAGTCATTGGTTTGGTTATTATTGCTAGTGCGATTGCTATAACAGGTTATATTATAGGAAAGGTTTAAAATGAAGATTTTTACAAAAATCCTGACGGCTGGAATACTAATAATTGGGCTCCTTGGCGTGTTTACTCCAGCGGTATCCGCGGCTAACGGTATTGATATTTGCTCAAATGGAAATGAAAACTCTGTCTATTGTAAAAATAAGGGCAGTGGCGAAACTCAAGTGAACGGTATTATAAAAACTATCGTTGAAGTTTTACTTACGGCCGTTGGTGCTATTTCGATTATTATGATAGTTATTGGCGGTATTATGTTTGCACTTTCCAGCGGTGATGCTCAGAAAGCTGCAAAAGCCAGGAATACTGTTTTATATGCTGTCGTTGGCTTAATAGTCTCTATATTCGCTTCAGCAATTGTCAATTTTGTATTTAATAGATTTAATTAGGAGAAAGTATGAAAAAATCAATAATATCAATAGCAATTATGACCTGTGCGGTATTTGGAGTATCAGTTTTATCTACCGCTTCCCTGTCAGGTAGTGCTTCTGCCCAGGTATCTGAGGGAATTAATACGGCTACAACATCAGAAATGAAAGGTAAAAGTATTGATGGTGATAACGGTCTAATAAAAACAGTAGTTAATGTTTTGCTTTGGGCTGTGGGTATTTTATCTGTTATTATGATTATTTTTAGCGGACTTCGCTATATTACTTCGGCTGGCGACGCTTCAAAGACAAAATCTGCTCAGAGTACGCTCACCTATTCAGTGGTTGGACTAATTGTGGCTATTATGGCATACGCGATCGTCAATATGGTTACAAATCGACTATAATAAATCCATAATTAGTTTTACAAATAACAGATAAAAATGTATAATAGTAATATCATTAAACAAGGAGAAAATAACAATGAATAAATTAAAATTAATCTTGGCGGGACTACTGGTAGTACCAACTGTTGCTTTGGCTGTAGCTCCAGCTGCAAGCGCTGAAGGTGATTTTACCTTAACTAATGGCGTAAATAGTGCAAGAGGAGAAGGTGTGAGTGACAATACTGCAAGCCCTGAGTCTCTAGTTAAGCAATTTGTAAACATATTCTTGTTTGCTGTCGGTGCATTAAGCGTTATTATGCTTATCTGGGGTGGTATCCGTTACACCACTTCAGCTGGTGATAGCAATAAGGTTACTGCAGCTAAGAACACAGTTTTGTACGCAATTGTCGGTTTGGTTGTAGCTATCTTGGCTTATGCAATCGTCAATATGGTTATTGATAAGTTTAAGGGTTAATCTACCCTACCGTTAAAAAAGAGCCTCGCTGATGAGGTTCTTTTTTTTGTGGCTAAAAAAATACCGCCAACTTGTGACGGTATTTTCTGTGAAATGATTTTTTACAGAACTTGAATCTTCTTTGCTTTTTCTTGCTTTATCTTTTCAAAAGTAATTGTCAAAACGCCATCTTTTAATTCTGCCTTAACACCTTCTTCATTTACAGCGGTTGGCAATGCTAATGTACGACTGAATTCGCCCCAGTAGCATTCTTGGATGTGCCATTGGCGAACATCTGCTTCGTCACCGCTAGACAGCGTGCCGCTAATTGTTAAGATGCCGTCAGAAATACTTACGTCTAGGTCGTTTCGATCTACGCCGGCAGTACGAGCTTTAATGACTAGGTTGTTTTCTGTCTCAAAAACGTCAACAGCCAACTGACCCATCGCGTCATCAGCTTCATCTTCCCAATTGTCGTCGGATCGTGTTGCTGGTGTACTGTTGCTTCTACTGTTGTCGTCGTCAAAACCAGGTAGCAGATCGTCGTTATCATCGTCAATAAACGCCGCAGCCAATTCCTGTTCTGTTAGTAATGTATCATCTTGCTTTCGGGCCATAATTTCCTCCACTTTTATAATAGGCTCATTGACAAAGTCTTTATTAGTATAACTGTAATGTGCGTTATAATCAACAGAGAAAGGCTTAAAACGTAAAAATTACAATGTTTGACACGCTATTATCGATCATCGCTCCTCACCACTGTTATAAGTGTGGTAAAACGGGTGGTATTTTATGCTTAGATTGTAAAAAATACATCACAAGTCGGAAGTACGATATGTGTGTATTATGTGGTGATTTATTGGAGAATGGTAACTTATGTAAAAAACATAAGCTCCCCTGTGATATGATCTGGTGTTTTTCACGACGTACAGGTGTTGTCGCAAAGATTATTGATGATTATAAGTTTAACCGCGTTCAGGCGGCGGCTGATTTACTAAGTGAGTTCTTAGACGAAGCTCTGCCTGAATTGCCGCCAGATACAGTAATCGTACCAATTCCTACAATTTCTAAGAATATTCGGCGTCGTGGATTTGATCATATCCGAAAAATTGCTATTAAACTATCTCGACGTAGAAAAATAGAATATTGTTCCCTGCTTCGGCGTAGAAACAATGTCACTCAGCACTTTACGAAGTCTTCCGCCCAGAGAAAACGTCAAGCAAAGGAGTTTTTTGAAATTGCGGGTAAAATTGATAAAAATAAGCGGTATATCATTATTGATGATATATTTACGACTGGCTCAACTGTGTTGGCAGCGGCGGAATGTTTGAAGAAAAATGGCGCCAAACACGTGGAAATTGCGGTTATTGCCAGGCATGGGCGCCCGAAATTATGAGTGATGATAATGACTGCCGCGATGGATTTCTTGGGCGCGGTACAATTGCTCAGCTAAAATAAGACGAACTAATTGGTGTGGAAACACTAAGTTTGACAGTGACCAGACGATGTTGGATTTTTGGCGCAATTCGCTGGTAACTCCGTAAGCACCACCGATGATGAAGACAATATGCTTGTCGATATGTTCGGTTATTAGGTCCGACAATTCCGGCGATGATAAGTTTTTACCGCGCTCATCGAGCAAAATAACGAAGTCGTCTGAATTAAGGCGTGAAAAAATACGCTCAGACTCTTCCTGGCGCGCTCTGTCGCCTTCAAAGCTTGAATGCGGTAGAATAATCATTTCCGCAGCAAAAGGTGCTCGTAGACGCTCTAAAAAACGAAAAATGCCTGGCTGAACCCAGGCTTCGTGCTTTTTTCCGATTGTTATAATGGTGATTTTCATAATATCTATGGCGGAGAGAGAGGGATTCGAACCCTCGATGAGTTGCCCCATACCGCTTTTCGAGAGCGGCCAGTTCAACCACTCCTGCACCTCTCCATAAAGCTAATGTGGTACACCCGGCAAGATTCGAACTTACGACCTCTGGCTCCGCAAGCCAGCGCTCTATCCAGCTGAGCTACGGGTGCATACAGCCTTTCGAAAAGGCTATAATAAAAATATAAGGTACCTTCATTGCTATAAAGCACTGAACTTTTGTATTCTACCACATAAAATATAGTCAATCAAGCTATAGCTTTATCAGTCGAATAAACTTCTCTAAGGCGTCTGGCTTAATTTCTTGCATTGGTAGGCGTGCTCCGAGCATATCAACAATTCTCTCGCCCTCTGCTTCGGAAAAGTAAATAGTTAAACCTGGTGAAATCGTTTTACGGGTAATAATAGAATCGAATGTTGGTTGTTTTCGTGAATTAATCCAAATGCGCGAAATTCGCTAAAATCGTGTAAAACGTCGGCGATGTAAATACCTTTGGGGCTAATCGCGTAGTTTATTATTTGAGGAGTTTTGTTTGATAATACAAACAAGGCTACAGCCATAATTGGCAACAAAACAGCGAAAGTCCAGTTCTTAAACACCAAAATTGCTAAAGCCATTAATCCTATCAACACAATAACAAAAAACACGTACCACAATTTACCGCGTTGAACCTGTACGCCTTCTGGCGCGTTCCAAGCTATTGGCTCGGTCAAATCAATCCTGTCGGGTGATGGCGCTTCAAAGTCTTGGTTTTCTGGACTATCGTTCATGACGTTAGTATATCACGATGAGAATTAGTGAACAATTAAACGTTAGTGGTTGATCCGCCGCTTAAAGCTGCGCCAAGGATGAAGTTAATGATGGCGTAAGCGAAGACTGCGATTAATAGACCAATGATTGCGTATAGAATTGTGTTTTTGGCGTTTGTGACGGATTCTTTTTTACCGCCAGATATTACGTAGCGGAAACCGCCGAAGATTAGCATAACGACACTTAAGACGCCGACGCCGAACAGCATAATGTTGATGGCTCGCCTTACGATTGATGAATCACCATTAGCCAAGTTGGATGGCGTATTGTCGCCGCGTGCCGCGTTAATTCCAGCTGGAGCACCACCTTCGCCTAATGCAGAAACTGGAGCGGTTGCTAAAACTATACCGAACCCAATTGTAAGTAATCCTATTGTAATTTTAGAAATGTATTCTTTTATCATAGTCCTATTATACTCTATTTACGATAAAGCTATCAATAATTGCACTTATATGGTACACTAAATAGTGAATTTGGAGGAGTACCCAAGTGGCTGAAGGGGACGGTTTGCTAAATCGTTAGTACGGAGAGATCTGTAGCGGGGGTTCGAATCCCCCCTCCTCCGCCAAAATTCAGAGATAGTACGGAAGGGTGACCGAGTGGTTGAAGGTACCGGTCTTGAAAACCGGCGTGCGGTAAAACGTACCGAGGGTTCGAATCCCTCCCCTTCCGCCAAAACAGTGCTATTGAAGTCGAAAAATAGGAGATTCATACGGGTCTCCTATTTTTTATTGGTTGTAATGGAGATTTTTATTTCTCTTGTTTGGCTTGAATAGTACTTTCGTAACTTGCGCCAGATAGACGATCAAACATAAAACGTCGGTTAAATAACGCTACGGCAATTGTAATTAATACGAATAATATGAATGCCAAGAATGTAATTGCGAATAGACAGAGAAACAATAGCGAATTCGCTTCCTTATTCAATTCATCCGCGAGGTAAAACAAGCCTGCGGGAATGATGCGAAAATATATCGTAAGTAAGATTCCTCTGAAAATTGTGCGAATCCATTTTTTATTTTCAAATGTTAGCCCAAACTTTAATAATGCGCTACCAAAAGTTTTACCATTCAGTAGAGGAATTAGGCTAAAATAGAGGGCTAAAAATAGCGAAAACGGAAGTTGGGTTTTTGATAAGGTGTAGGGAATACGGATGATAACAGCGTCGATTATTAGAGATAAACTAACACGAATTCCAGAAACTCGTGAGCCGGCCTCAAGGGATTTTTCATCTATTTCTTCCCTGGACGGAAGTAGCCACGTCGCAAACCAGCCCAGAAAGTAACCGATACATCCGCCTATCGTGTTCTGGATGATATCATCGACGTCGGCTAATCGGTAAGGTCCTGAATAGATGAAATAAAGTCCAGACAGTTGAGTTATCTCAAAGAATAAACTTAAAATAGCTGTCAATAACAATGTCTTTTTAAGACTACATTTGAAATAGTAGCGTAGGTAAATTCCGAACGGAATGAGCATTAAAACATTGAAAGCAGGAACGTAAAAAGTGGGATGTTTCATCGCCATAATCCAAGTTGAGCTATCTGTTAATACAAGTGGACTATTCTTTATAAAATCTGCGACGAATGAAAACGGAATTAAATTCAGATTTTCTGCGTAAGTTGTGTGAACGGATTCTGGATTTGGTAACGGTAAAATAACTAAGAAATATACGGTTAATAAATACAGAATAAAGGAATAGAAAATCAAAGTCCGCAGCTTATTGACGGAGCCGTATTTTCGATAGTTCGCAATCATATACGGCAACGTGATAAGAAAAGCCAAAATTGGAAAAAGGATTAGTGCAACCTTAATAGAAATTAGATATCCCATAAACTCCATTATACTAAACATTTTCTCTGTAAAATTCAGGATGACTATTTATATGCTGGGAAATATACTTGACAAAAAACAAAGCTTATGCTAACATTATAATCAGTATTCTAAAAATAGATACAAAAAGAAAGAATAAAAATGAATTTAGTACAACAGTTTTTCACCGTTACAACTATGTTTGTCAGTTTGAACGTAGCGTTTGGTGTGCTGCTGCACGATACCAACGTCGATAAAGCGTTTTTGTCATCTTGGAAAACATATAGCGTTCAAAGTGACGTTAAGGATGAAATAAAAATGCCAGAAACAAAGCCTCATACTCATCCAGAACACGCTCAATTGTCAAATGTGTTAAAAGAAAGTTCAGCGCGACCGCGAACTACGCCTCGTAACAACGATAAGAAGCGATTGCGCCAAAAATATGCCGCTCGTGGTCAACATACTTTTGACGGATATCACCTTGATTTTGAAGGTATGGGCTAGGTTATTTTAAGCTAATCACTTCCAGTTCCGAAACAAGCCGGGTAATAATTTTTTCTTGCTCGGCTAATTGCTCACGAGTTTCCTCGACAAGGTGAGCTGGCGCCTTCTCAACGTAAGTCGGATTTTCCAGGCGCTTCTTTAGTCCCGCCAATTTCTGACGTGCTTCGGCTAGGCGCATTTCCAGATTTTCCTGATGCTGATACAGAGTTTCGCTATCAATATCTAGCCACGCTTCCCTGTTTGCCGCCGCTAATCTCAGTCCGCGCGGTTGGTCAGTGTGTTCAATTGCCTCAAGCCGCATGAGATGCTTAATTGTGTCTTGATTGTCAGCGATAAGGCTGTCGTTGCCGTATAACAATCGATACTTCTTATTCCCTGGCAGTTCAGCAATCACCCAGCGACCTTCGGCAACCAAGAGTTTAAGTTGCTCGAATTGTTCGGCAGCAATCGGATCGAACTTTCTGGAGTTGGCCAAGATTCACGCATCAAAATGCCGTCGGTGTAATTGAGCGTCTGCCAAATTGTTTCCGTAACGAACGGCGCAAATGGATGAGCGATTTTCAAAGAAGTCGCCAAAACCCAAGATAGTAATGGACGATTGATCGCGGTTTTAGACGATTCAATGTACCAGTCAGCCACATCGTCCCAGATGGTGTGATAAACAGTTTCTGATGCCTCTGAGAAGCGATATTGCTCTAATCGAACGGCGATGTTGTTGGCGGCGTCGTTCAATTGGCGGATAATCCAGTGGTCAGCCGGAGTTTGCGGCTCTAAGTCGACAATTTGGTGATTATCGCCAATTTGCGCCTCGACAAATCGGGCAATATTCCATAGCTTATTGCAGAAGTTGCGAGCAGCGATAACAGAGCCGCGGTTAAAGGCCTGACTTTGAGCTGGCGCTCGCCCAGAAATAAGTCCCATGCGTGTGGCGTCAGATCCAAATTCCGCAACCAATTCCATTGGATTGATAACATTACCCTTAGACTTGGACATTTTTGGTTGTGCTCGTCATTAACCATTCCGTGAAGATAAACTTCTTTGAACGGCAACTTCCCTGTTCGGTATAGACTGAGCATAATCATTCGTGAAACCCATGCGCGCATAATATCCATACCAGTTTCCATCATGTCGGTTGGGAAATAATTGGCTAAGTCGCCGTCGGTCAGATAATCTGTTACGATGTATGGCCATTGACCAGATGAGAACCAAGTATCAAAGGTATCCTCTTCCCTAATATATGTTGTGCCATTTACAACAATACTTTGCTCGTTGGTGCGAGTATCGAATATCCAATCCTTAGGGTCGTTTTCATTTACAAACGCAGGAATTGGTATTCCCCATGGAATCTGTCGTGAAATATTCCAGTCTTTCAATTGCTCAAGATATGCGATAAGTTCTTTGCGCTTGGATGCTGGGTAAAAAGTAATTTCTTCTTTTTTAAGCGCGTCAATTGCTGGCTGTGCAAGTGATTGTGTTTTAATAAACCACTGTTCTTTAATCATTGGCTCAATTACGCTACCACACCTATAACAATGTCCAACGGCGTGTTCAATTTCAGTCTCACCGCGGCGTAGCTCCAGTGCTTCCAGTGCTTCCAAAACTCGAGCGCGAGCTTCTACTGGCGTTAATCCTAAGAACTGCGCTGGCACGTTTATCATCTTCCCTTCTGGGCTGATAATTGACTCTATAGGTAAATCATGACGTTTTGCAATTTCAAAGTCGTTCGGGTCGTGCGCTGGCGTAATCTTAACCGCACCGGTACCATAGCTCATGTCGACGTATTCGTCTGCGATGATAGGAATTTCCTTATCGACAATCGGCAGTAAAATGCGAGTTCCAACCAATTTTTTGTATCGCTCATCATCTGGATGAACCGCCACAGCGACATCGCCGAGCATAGTTTCTGGGCGCGTAGTAGCAATGATAATCTCGCCAATTTTATCTAGCGTCGGGTAAGCTATTTTCCACAACTTCCCTTTCTCGTTTTTATGTTCTACCTCGATGTCGGCAAAGCTGGTTTGGTGTTCGGTACAATAATTGACAATTCTCTCACCTCTGTAAACCAAGTTGTCATCCCACATTTTCTTAAATGTGTCGTATACGGTGTTGATAACTTTGTCGTCCAGGGTAAATGTCAAATGCTTCCATGATGCACTAACACCTAACGCGCGCAATTGCAGCTCCATATTGCCGCGTTTTTCTTGTACAAAATTCCAAACTTGACTATACAATTGGTCACGTGAAAAATCGAAGCGACTCTTCCCTTGCTTCGTTAATTCTCTTTCATACACAACCCAAGTTTCAAACCCAGCGTGGTCGGCGCCTGGAATAAATACGGCGTCGTCGCCCTTCATTCGGTGATAGCGAATCAGAATATCTTTTAGATTCATATCGAGTGCGTGCCCAATGTGAAGATTGCCGTTAGCGTTAGGTGGCGGCATAACGATTGAATATGGCTTACCTATCCCTGTTGGTTCTAAAGCTCCACTAGTTTCCCACAGGGCATAAATATTTGGTTCGTAATCGTTTGGTATGTATTGTTTAGCTAGCTGCATAAGTTATTCCATGGTTTTTCATGTGAAAAAAGACAAAAGAAAACAAAGTAGCTTTTCACGTGCAAAAGCTCTTATTTGCGTAATCCTCTAATTTCTCCACATATTTATATTACATCTTAATTATACCACAAATTTATGTGGTGCGATGGATGAAATTAAGGTTATTTTCTGATCGTTTGATATGCTCGATATAGCCAATATTGAAGTGGCTTTAAGGGAAGTTCCCAGGTTGACCCAGAATAGACATCTTCGCCGCCGAACGATCGCTTAAACTTAGTAAAGCCAGCCCATGGGTGATTTTTTGGTGCGTTTTCAGGCGCAATTCCGTATAAATCGACTTTCTCCATTTGACGATGTTTTGCATCGATTATCGCTTCGGTGAGCAGGGCAGTTCCAGCGTTAAGTTTGCGATATTCTGGTGTAGAATTTGCTGCTGCATGCGCGTAAATTCGAGTTGTTTTTGAGTCGAAAAATAGGGCAGTAGCAATTACTTTATTGTCGTATGTTGCGTACCAAAATGAAGCGTCCTTTGATGGCAGCAGGGAACCAGCTTGCTTATGAAAATATGAATCTGGGTGCGGCGACATACCAGTTCGTTTGGCAACTTCATGTATCAATTCTAAGAAATATTTAATATCGTCTGGGTTTTGAGATTGATGAATAGTTACGCCTTTTTTGTGATAATTCCTATAACAATTCCTTACAGGTTGCGCCATGCTTGCTACAATTTCTTCCTCTGGTTGCTGGAGATTGATAACGTGCGTATGTTCTGGTTGTAGATGGACGTAAGTGGCTTTTTTCCAATTCTCATCAGATAACACCTTAGAAAAGGTGGTTTTAATTGGTCCGACTCTGAGGAAAGTAACGCCAAGTTTTTTGCCGAGCTCTGCCAAGTCTTTTAGTGCTAATCGTAATGTTTCTTCGTTAATAGCGGTTGGACCGAAGGGGCAATATAAACGAGAATTGCCCGTGCCATGCTCTAATATTGCGAAATATTCCCATCCTTCACCTCTGTTGTGAAAGACTTTTCGACCGAGCGATTGTTGGAATTTCCCAAGCTGATGATTGTAGAAAATGTTGATTCATGTTGTAATCCCCACAACGTTATATTGCTGTCATTGATAAACTTGGCTGAACTTCCAGATCGTATGGATCTGTAGGCTCGTCAATTTGAGATCTGAAATAACCGAGAGTAGCAATCATCGCGGCGTTATCTGTACAGAGTTGAATAGGGGCGTATTCGATGTCAATTGGCAGGGCTTCACGTAATTGACGGCGCAACTCTTGGTTAGCCGCAACTCCGCCAGCGATTACAACGGAGGCTGGCTGGAAATTGTCAAACGCCTTTTTGGTTTTATTTACGAGGGTTTTTATGGCCGTGTACTGGAAACTTGCTGCCATATTACGTCGTAATTCGTCATCTACGAGCGCTGGAAGCTCATGAGAGGGAAAAGTGAAGTCTTTACCGACTTCGTGCTGAACGGCTCTCAAAACGGCTGTCTTAAGCCCAGAGAAGGAGAAATCGTATTCGCCGGATAATTTGGCGATAGGCAAGTGAAACGCGTGTGGATCGCCAAGTTCGGCGGCTTTGGCGATGGCTGGGCCGCCAGGATATGGCAAACCAATGATTTTAGCAACTTTATCAAACGCTTCGCCAACCGCGTCGTCTTGAGTTTGTCCAATAAGCTGATAATCACCGTGATTTTTAAATAGGACAAGTTGTGAATGTCCGCCTGAAACGATCAACGAAAGCATAGGGAATGACGGCTGCTGTTTCGGCAATGTTAGAGATAAATTGTCGGATTGCTTATTGATAAAATTGGCGTACACGTGAGCTTCTACGTGATGAATCTTAAAGAGCGGCTTGTTGTGAATGATAGCGAGAGTTCTAGCGGCGAGAGTGCCGATTAATAGCGAACCAATAAGCCCCGGCGCGTAAGTAACGGTGATGGCGTCAATATCGTCCCAAGTGCAATTTGCGTCAGACAAAGCTTTTTTAATGACGGGATTTACAACTTCCAAGTGGCTGCGAGCGGCAATTTCTGGAATAACTCCGCCGTATTCTGCGTGAATATCAATTTGAGAATTGACGACATTTGAAAGCAAGCGTTCGCCATCTTCAACTATTGACGCCGCTGTTTCGTCGCAACTGGATTCAATTCCCAAAATCCTCATTTGTTTTTATTATAGCAAATATAAGTGGTAAAATGGGTATTATGAAAAACGAGTTGGTAAAAATTGCTAGAAAAACGCTACCTCAAGGAGCTTTGGAAAAAACCGAAAACGCCTATAGAGTTGCGCGCACGAAGATGATTAGCCTAAGATATGGTAATCCAGCTCGTGGCTTGAGAATTATTGCAGTAACAGGGACGAACGGAAAAACTACGACCGCTTGTTATATCAATGAAATCTTGAAAGAGGCTGGCTTTAAGACTGCATTATTTACGACTGCGGTGATTGAAATTGCTGGCCAGGAAAAGATAAATGATTTGAATGCGACAGTTCCGACTGTGGCAAGGCTGTTTAGTTTTTTTCAGACTGCTCAGCGTGAAGGCGTGGAATATGTGATTTTAGAGGCAACAAGTCACGCTTTATCACAGCATAAATTTGACGGCGTGCCAATTGAGGCGGCGGTGATGACTAATTTGACTCAAGACCATTTGGACTATCATAAAACGATGGAATCTTACGCGGCGGCTAAGGCTAAGTTGTTTGAGAAAAAGCCGAAATATATCGTGCTGAATCGTGATGACGGGTGGTTTGAATATTTTGACAAGTTTACGGCTTCTGGCGAGAAAATGACTTACGGGACGAATCCGGAAGCTGAAGCTCACTTAACGCACGTTAAGTTGTATAAAAAGGGAACAGAGGCGAGTTTACTGATTGACCATCAAACTCATTTGGAATTGGCGACTAATTTGCCTGGCGAATTTAACGTGATGAATATGTCGGCTGCGGTGTCGTTGGCATATTTGTTGGGGATAAAGTTGGAAGATATCCAAGAGGGCGTAGCGAATTTGGAAGCGATTCCTGGAAGATTCGAGCGAGTAGAAAATAAGCTTGGAATTGATATTATTGTGGATTATGCGCACACGCCAGACGCGCTGGAAAAATTGCTAAAAACCACTCATAAAATTACCAAGGGGCGATTAACTTTGGTGTTTGGTGCGTGCGGCGATAGAGATAAGACAAAGCGACCGATTATGGGTGAACTGGCGGCTAATTTGGCAGATAGGATTTTCCTGACTGACGAGGAAAGCTATAACGAAAATCCAGATGAAATTCGGGCAATGATTCGTCAGGGAATTGAGCGAACGAAAAAGGCTCATAAAATGACGGAAATTGCTGATCGAAAACAGGCGATTTATCAAGCTTTGAGGTCGGCTGTTCGTGGCGATACGGTTCTGATTACAGGTATGGGTCATGAGCAGTACCGAATCGTGAATGGCAAGCGAATTCCATGGAACGATAAGAAGGTCGTTCAGGAAATTATTTCTGAGATTGAGAAAAAGAGTCGTAAAATTTCGCTTTAATCTGTTTCCAGCTTTGTGATTGGCGAACTAATTTTTTTCTGCATCGCTTGGGTCGAGCAGCAATTCTTTCACAGCGTCTTCAAGGTAAATGCCGCCCTGCGAGCCTTTGAATAGAATTGTCGTATCTTTAATGTCGCTATTTTTCAGGAAATTTCCAGCCTCAAGCGCCGTGTCAAAAGAAATTACTTTACAGCCATTTTTTTCAGCAATTAGTGCGAGGTGTTTTTTTGACATTTTGCCAACAGTAATAAGCAACTCTAATTGGCTTGGGTCACAGATTTCACCGATTTTTTTATGCTCTAGTTCAGATGTTTCGCCCAGTTCATTCATATCGCCCAATACGGCAATCTTGTGATTAGCAGAGATGGAATAGAGCGTTTTTAGCGAATTTTCCATGGCAATAGGACTGGCGTTGTAAGTGTCGTCCAGTAACGTACAGCCGCGTATGCCGCGTAAAATATTCATTCTTCCTGAAACTGGTCTGATTTTTGTTAAAGCTGCCGCAACTTCTTCAATATTCATTCCGCAAGCTAATCCTGCCGCCGCCGCGCCAGTGATTGAGCGAATATTATGTTTACCTAATACGGAAATATTAACATCCCGAGAAGTTTCTTTGGAGTGTTTTAGATTGACAATACAGCCAGTATCTGTAGTCTTTTTAATTTCCAGGAAAACGTCGGCGGATTCATCGCCGTAACTCACGCGATCTCCAACTATGAGATTATGATATTTCATCGATATCGTGAAGGTTGAAGATGGTTTTTTTAGCGACTTGACTAATAGACAATTCCTCATGAGCTACCGTATCCATATTTTTGAAAAACTCCATATGTTCAGGTGCAACAGAGGTAATTATGGCAATGTCGGGCTGGATATAGCGCATAAAAGTAGCCATTTCACCAGGGCAATCAATACCGCATTCTTGAATGATTACATCTGGCGATTTGGGGTTTTTTATGCTGGCGTGTGCTGCGGAGAAGACTTTTAGCCAGGCTAGGGGAGATTTGGCGTTTTTTGGTCCGTCTACGCCTAAGATTTCCAACGGTGCACTTAAGGTTGTATTCAAATTGCCACGACTATGGCGCACGGTGAATTTTTCTGATAGAACAGTGGTGGTTGCTGATTTTACGCTAGTTTTACCAACGCTGCCGACTACGGCAATTAGTTTGGTGTCAGGATGAGCTTTAAGATATTTTTTTACATAAGAACCGAGAATTGTTTCTAAGAGATGTTTGAATAATTGCATGGAGTTATTATAACAGATTGAGAGATAATAGAATGAGGCGTGTGATTGCCTTTTTAATGATTTTATGGTATTATAGCAACCATTGTATGGAGATTACTAGAGGATCAGGAGTAGCTGAGATTGCTTGGGGGATTGTTGAATCTTCCGAATATCAAGAAAGACTGCGTAAAATTGTATTAGGAATAGGGCGAGCCGCAACCAAAGAGTTTAATCCGGAAAGCTCATATCGATTAGTGGATAGATATGTCGCGTCGGGCGTGGCGGATGACGCTTTAAGAGAGAGAATAGACACGCGTAAAACACCTGAAGATGGGGTACTGGAATTAATACGAGTTATGCCTTATTGGATTCGAGCGGAAGAAAAACTTGAATCTTATAGGAATGGGGTATTTTATGAGCGCAATAATAAGATAAGAGAAAAAGAGACAGTTGTAGCTTTTAATAAGGTTGTACGAGACATAATTAGCGAAGGGCGATATAATCGCAAATCAGAACTTATATCAGATGTTCAGGGCGCTATGGATTGTCTTGGCTATGGCGATGAGGAAATTGAAAATGCATATAAATTCTTAGCTTACGTGATCAATGGTATGCGTCACGAAATCGCCGCTGAAATAGCTTAAGGAAAACTAAGGGAGTACGGGCTGTTCATACGACTGGCATTGACGATGATCTTGCTGGAATAGATCTTATAGTTGAGTATAAGGATAATTATGGTGGCGAACATATAATTGGTCTTGATATAAAATCAACGCCAGACTCTGCGCGGAATGCTAATAATAGCGACCGTGATGAGGGATATAACGCTACTTGGTCTGGTTTTGATCATAGACGGGGCGACTTTGGTTCTTATGAAGATAATTTAATGCCGAGCAACAAAGCTGTTAAAAGGGTACGTTCATTTTATGAGACAGAACTTGAAAAAATAGTTAGGAAAGAAGTCAGTCGTCATAAAAAGAAGTAGGTCCGCTTTCCCATCCAATACGGGTGGCGCTACCTACTTCTATATAAATATTACCACGACTGCCATAAAAATATAGAAGGTCGAGGTGTAGGAGATAATTAGCACTCACACTTGACGAGTGCTAAATTAGTGCGTTACAATAGATACGTTGTTAACGAAATGGAGGATAACGTGAGTACACCTATTAAGCCTCTTGGCGACCGTGTTGTAGCGGTGCGTGAAGAAGCAAAGACTCAGACAGCGAGCGGAATTTACTTGCCTGATAACGCTAAAGAAAAGCCAGTAGTTGCGGAAGTTAAAGCAGTTGGCGGCGATGTGAAGAACGTCAAAGTTGGCGATCGAATTGTCTATAAGGAATATTCGACTACGGATTTGAAAATTGACGGCACGGAATATTTGGTTGTTCGCGAAGAAGATATTTTAGCAACGGTTGTTGGATAAAAAGGGGAGTTTAATTATGGCAAAAAAAGTTTTTTATGATGATGATGCGCGAAATCGCGTGCTTGGCGGAGCTAAATCGCTATACGACGCAGTTAAGGTAACTTATGGTCCGAAGGGTCGCAATGTTGTGATCGCGAAGGGTTTTGGTGGTCCAACAGTTACTCATGACGGCGTAACTGTGGCTGAGGGAATTGAATTGCCAGAAAACGATGACGAAACGTTAGGCTATAAAGTCGGCGCCGATTTAATCAAGCAGGCCGCTAAGAACTTGAATAAGCAAGCGGGCGACGGCACAACGACTGTAACGGTGTTGACATACTCGATTTGAAAGAGGCGAATCGATTGATTGCGGCTGGACATAATCCGATGGAACTTAGGAAAGGCATCGAGCAAGCTGGCGCGGAAATTGTTAAAGAATTGAACAAATTGGCTGAGCCGATTGAAGGCAAGTCTGACCGCGTGGCTGAAGTTGCTACGATTTCGGCGGGAGATGCGGAAATTGGAAAGTTGATTGCTGGCGTGATTGAGAAAGTCGGTAAAGACGGCGTAGTTACTGTTGAGGCTGGTCAAGGCTTGGAACTAGAAGCTGAGGTTGTCGAAGGTTTTAGCTTAGACAAGGGTTGGGTGAGTCCGTTCTTTGTTACTGATGCGGGTCGCCAGGAGGCTGTGTACGAAAAGCCAGCAATTTTGATTACCGACAAGAAGATTTCTAGTGTACAAGAATTCTTGCCAATGTTGGAAAAATTGGCACAAAGCGGTAAAAAGGACGTTGTTCTGATTGCTGATGAAGTTGAAGGCGAAGCTTTGAGTATTTTGGTCTTGAACAAATTGAAGGGCGTATTTAATACCGTAGCTGTTAAGGCGCCAAGTTTCGGTGATCGTCGTAAAGATGTACTTCGTGATATTGCTGTGCTGACTGGCGCGACTGTGATTTCTGAAGATCACGGATTGACATTCGAAAACGCTGGCTTGGAAGTTTTGGGTTCGGCGCGCAAGGTGATTGTTGGTAAAGATGAAACGACAATTATCGAAGGCGCGGGCAAGCCTTCAGGTGTGAAGGAGCGAATTGCTGAGATTAAGTCGCTTTCAGAAAATGCTTCAAGTGAGTATGAAAAAGAGCAATTCGATAAGCGTGCTGCGGCATTGTCTGGCAAGGTTGCGGTTATTAAAGTTGGTGGCGCGACTGAGACTGAAATTGACGAGAAGAAATTCCGCGTTGATGATGCAGTGGCGGCTACTAAGGCGGCTTTGGCTGAGGGAATTGTCGCTGGTGGTGGCGTAACTTTGGTCAATTTGGCTGGCAATCTAAAAGTTAGCGGCGCGGATAGTTTGTCGGTCGGTCGACAAATCTTGAAAGACGCTTTGAAGCAACCATTCTTGCAGATTATGAAAAATGCTGGCTTGAATGCCGACGCGCTGCTTGCTCAAGTTGAATCTGGCAAACCTGGATTCGGCGTTAACGTTATGAAGCCAGAAGATGGTTTGATTGACGTGAAGAAGGCTGGTGTGATTGATCCAGCTCGCGTGACTAAAGAAGCTGTTCAAAACGCAGTATCAATTGCATCAACTGCGGCAACTATGGGCGCTTTGGTAGTTGATATTCCAGAGGCTGAAGTTGCAGCTGCTCCTGGCGGTATGCCGGGAATGGGTATGATGTAAATCTGCCCCGAGCAATAAAAATCCCGCCGAAAATGGCGGGATTTTATTTTGGAGAAATGGACTATCGAGGATTTGATAAGTAGTCGATTTCTTTAATGATGTCCAATAGAGCCTGAGCACGGCGAGCTTCGTCAACAATAGCCACGGCAGCGTCGTGTGCTGGTGCGATCAGAGTTTTATCGTCCGTAGAACGAAGAAGTAACAGGTAGGTGTCAAACTTTTCTTCTGGAGAAACGTCCAACTTGTCGACTAATGGACGCAACTCGTTCAAGGCAGTTTGCTTAATCGTATCAAGCGCAGGATCTGCGGCTGCAGTTGGAGCTGGTGCGCTGACTGCTGGAGTTGGCGTAACTGGCTCTGGAGCGTCAGACTTCGCTATATCAATAGCAGGCTCATCGTTCTGATCTGTAGCGACAGGATCCGGTGAGATGGTTGCAGGATTAATAACAGGTGAAGCTGTAGCATTTGTCTCTTCAAATTGTAAATTATTGTCTGTATTTGTGATACGCCAGCTAATACCTTAGCCAGTTCTTGGTCGTCACTGAATGATTGATTAGCTTGAGAATCCATTATAACCCACCTTATATATTAAATTGTTTAAGCTTATATATGCTACACTATAACATGAGTTAATCAAGGAGCGCAAGATGTTAGATGATATGAATGTGATAAAACAATATGATCCAGGCGACGTTTTGAGCGGCGTTTTGAATATTCCAGAACAAGCTCGATATGAAGTGTCGATCCACGAAGGTGCGAATCAGCGTCGAGATTTTAAGAATATTGTGATCGCGGGAATGGGCGGTTCGGCTTTAGCGGCTGATATGGTTCGAGTTTTGACCGCGGGTTGGTTGCATATTCCGCTTGAAGTGGTGAAGGGCTATGATTTGCCGGGATTTGTGAGCGAGGAAACGTTGGTTATTGCGGTTAGTCATTCAGGCAATACTGAGGAGACTCTGAGTTGTTATCAGCAGGCATTGGAGAAGAAGGCGTGTCTGGCGGCTATGTCGACTGGCGGAGCATTGATTGAGCGAGCGAAGAATGACAATGTAACTTACGCCCAAGTTCCAGCTGGCGCGCAGCCACGAATGTCGACGGTTTACCATTTGCGAGGATTGTTGAAATTATTACAACATTTTTGGGTGATTGATAATGATTTGTATGATCAGGTGAAAAATAGTGCTGATTGGTTGGCGGGCGAGATATCTAATTGGACGGCTAAAACGCCAGAAACTGATAATTTGGCGAAGCAGATTGCGAAATTAACAATTGGCAAGACGTTGGTTGTTTTTGGCGGTGAATTGACTTGGCCGCTGGCGTATAAGTGGAAAATTAGCTGGAATGAATCGGCGAAGAATTTGGCGTTCTCGAATCAATATCCAGAATTTAATCACAATGAATTTATCGGCTGGTCGTCGCATCCAGTAGAGAAGCCGTTTACGGTTTTTGATATTCGTAGCAATTTGGAGCGGGACAGGATTCGTGAGCGAATGGAGCTGAGTGATCGACTGTTGAGCGGTAAGCGACCAAAGGCGCACGTACTGGAACTTCGAGGAAAGACGCTTATGGAGCAATTGCTGTGGGGTTTGGTACTGGCTGACGCGGCTAGTATTTACACAGCTATTCTCAATGGAGTCAATCCTGGTCCAGTTCAGTTGATTGAAAAATTGAAAGCGGAACTTAGTTAATTTAATATCGTAGAGATTCGATTGGGTCGCGTCTGGTGGCGCGGGCTGCTGGATATACGCCAGAAATAACACCGATGATTATTGATAGTCCAATTGATAAGACGGCTGTTTGCCAATAAATATAAGGCGTGAGCGGCAAATATAAGCTGGCAATATAAGCTCCCGCCAAGCCTAGTCCGTAGCCCAATATTCCGCCGAGGAATCCGATGATTGCTGCCTCGATTAAGAATTGATTGATGATATCCCAGCCCGTGGCGCCGACGGCTCGTCTGACGCCGACTTCACGCTGGCGCTCGGCGACATTGACAAGCATCACGTTCATAACGCCTATTCCACCGATTAACAGAGAAATAATGCCGATGACAGTTAAGATTATCGAGATAAACCTCGCGACATTAGATTTCTTTTCGTTTATCTCTTCGCCGGAAACGATTCGATAATTCTTATCGCTATCATGATTCTTCTTCAAAATATCGTCAGCTGATTTTATGACTGAATTGAGATTTTTATGATCTTTGGTAGTCACGATGATTTGCTGAATTTGCGGCGTTCCTTGGGTGAATTTTTTAATCACAGACAATGGAATAATGGCGGCGTTATTAAAATTCACGTCCAAATAACTGGCTGGATTTTCAATATTCTTCAATACGCCAACAACAGTCAATGGTTGATTTCGGATGTAAATAACGTTTCCGATGGATCTTTCGGTGCCGAACAAATCGACCGACAGTTGCTGACCGACAACAACTCCGCCGATGTCGTTAATAAATTGTCCAGTAGCAATTTGCAAATTGGCGACGTCTTTTAGCGATTCCGTACTGCCGATTAATGCGGCGTTTTGGATATCGACTTTACCTTCGCGGGCGCGCAGTTCGGCGTGTAAAAACGCGATCGGCGCGGCTTTTGTGTTGGCAATTTTTTCTATATCCCTGGCGTCCGTTTCAGTCAATGTGTTGACCGTCGTCGTGTTGTCGGATTCGGTCAGCAGATTCGGGACGGCTTTTTGATTGCCAGACTTAACGATGGCGACAGGAGCGTCTGATTGATTGGAATTGTCGCCGAATAGGTGATTGAATCCGCCAGTCAGAGATAGAACCATGGTGATGCTGGCGATACCAATAGCTACGCCCACAATTGTCAAAAATGTTCGTCCACGATTAGCTCGTAGCGCCTGAGTAGCGTTCTCAAAATGATTTTTTACTAATATTTTCACGATTTTTTCGCCCTCGATTTCTTTGAAGATTTTTGCTTCTTAGGTTTTTCTTCTTTTTCGTCGTCTACAATTAACTTCTTAGTAAACTTGCGCTTTTCCTTATGCTCGTCAGTGTCGATTTTTCCGTCCAACATAGTGATGACGCGACTGGCATAATGGGTCAATTCTGGGTTGTGAGTAACCATAATTATAGTATTGCCGCGACGGTGTAGGTCGGACAATTCTTCCATAATGAGATGACTCGATTTACTATCCAAATTTCCTGTTGGTTCGTCGGCTAAGATAATTGACGGACTATTAACCAACGCTCTAGCAATTGCTACGCGCTGAACCTGACCGCCAGATAATTGATGTGGCATATAATATTCACGCTGTCCCAGATGAAAAGTTTTCAGAATGCGGCTAGCTTCTTGGAGTCGTTTGACTTTCCCAAGTCCTTTATACGTTAGCGGTAACGCTACGTTTTCAATTACAGTCAGACGAGGAATAAGATTGAAATTCTGAAAAACGAAGCCGATGTGTTTGGAGCGAATTTTGGCACGTCGTCGTGAGCTAAGATTATCGACAGCGACATCGTCCAGATAGTATTCGCCCTCTGACGGCTGGTCTAATAGCCCAAGGGTGTTTAATAAAGTAGTTTTTCCGCAGCCGCTGGGGCCCATAATAGCGATAAATTCGCCCTTTTTAACGGTTAAATCAACGTTATCTAAGGCGCGAATTTCAGCATCGCCAAAGCCAAATTTTTTGGTGATATTAATAAGCCTAATGCGTGGTGGAATAGTTTCTTTCATCTTTGACTCATTATAGAGAATGAGCGTTAGTAAGTGCAACCATAAGAGATAATAAAATTGTGGTATAATTATCAACAAGGAAGGGTGCAGGAGTGGTTGAACTGGCACGCCTGGAACGCGTGTAACGGAGCAATCTGTTCGAGGGTTCGAATCCCTCTCCTTCCGCCAAGAGATATTTAGAGGATATTATAGAAACAAGAAAACATTATACGTACTTAATCAATATTTTGATAGACGCATATAATGCTGGTAAGCTACCAGAGATAAAAGATATTATTGTCGAACCTGAATATGGGTATGTGGCGTCAATTAAGTATAATTCTGGAGAACGCAGAGTTTTATATGGACACGATCCTGGGTTTAATTCAGGAAGTGCAGAGCAATTAGCTAATGATAAGGGTTATACAAAGTTTTTGCTTAGAGAAAATGGCATAAATTGTGCAAGAGGTTCTGAATTTCTTTTACCTTGGTGGGCGGATATGCTGCGTCAATCAGACCGTCAGCAGTTTAATCACTCTATGCGTGACACAAAAGAAGCCCTTGGCTATATTGATAAATCTTTAGGATTTCCTGTCTATGTTAAACCTAGCAGAGGTTCTCAAGGAGTTGGTGTAGCTAGAGTTGAAACCGCTGAAGAACTTGATAAGCTTCTTAATCAGTATAACGAGGAGCGTGTTAAAGTAGCTGTCATTGAAGAAGAATTAAAAATGCCTGACTATCGCATATTGGTTTTTGATGGTGAGGTAGTTAATGCCTATGAGAGACGACCTTTTTCTGTTAAGGGTGATGGAGTAAGTAATTTAAAACAGCTAATTGATTTGAAACATAAGACCTTGGTAGATTCTGGTAGAGATATACATTTGAAAGGCAGCTGCCTATAATTATGAATAAATTAGAGAAAATGGGTCTGTCTATGACTGATATTATACCGGAAGGCGCAGATGTTCGTTTGATGGATATATCAAATTTATCAGCAGGAGGAACGCCAGTTGATGTCGGTGAAGTTATGCATCAGCGGTGGCGAGATCTAGCTGTCAGGGTGGCAAGAATCTTTGATTTACGAATATGTGGGGTTGATTTGGCATGTAAGGATATTACGCAATCAGATAGCGAATACGGCGTAATAGAGGTAAACGCAACGCCTGGTGTCAAACAATTTATGGCAAGCGGTGTGGCTCAGCAGGAAAAGCTAGAAGATATTTTTGTTAAATTCTTCCGAACATTATAATGATCTACCTTGCCGCAAATTCACTCACCAAATAAAACGACCCAGCAACAACGACGTACGTATCAAGCTGCTGGGCTTTCTCGATGGCTTTTGTGAGAGCTCTGTCTAGATTGTATTCAATCTCGACTGCAGATTTCATACCGTATCTGATTATAGCAAAAATAGGTTGTAATTTTTACTAAATAGCTTGCAAAACACTAGATATAGCGGCTATAGTTATTATTGTACGCTATATATATAGCGAGCCCATAAATAAACAAAAACACAAGCTACGAAGATGAGCCACCAGATGAGGTGTTGGTGGTTTGTTTTTAAGAGGGAAAATTAAGGAGGGTATGTGAAAGAAATTAACGTAATTAAGCGAGATGGAACGAAAGAGCCGTTTGATGCAAATAAAATTAATGCGGCCATCTTAAAGGCGTGCGAAGGTTTGCCGGACCAAATTTCTAAGGTCGTTCAAGTTGCGACTGAATTGCAATTGACATTATTTGATGGAATTACGACCGAACAACTAGACGAGGCTGTCATTCAAACAGTTCTCCAAAACGTTAAGGACGACCCAGACTATGATAAAATCGCGGCACGATTGCTACTGAAAACTGTCTATAAGCAGATTTTGGGCGATTATGAAACGGCGGAAGAATTGAAAAAGCTTCATGCGCGCGAATTTCCGAAGTTCGTTAAGGCGGCGGTAAAAGAAGGTTTGCTAGATAAGCGCATGGCTGACGGTCGATTTGACTTGAAAAAGCTGGCGGCGGAACTTGATCCAGCGCGTGATGATTTGAGTAAATACTTGGGTGTGGTGACTAATAAAAATCGTTATGCTCTTCGCAAGCAAAATGGTTCACCAATTGAAACACCTCAATTTACACATATGCGAATTGCTATGGGGCTTAGTTATAACGAGGCTGATCCGACTGCTGCAGCGATTGAGTTTTATAATCACATGAGTAATTTGGAGTACGTTCCAGGCGGCTCAACGCGAGTTAATGCTGGCGGTTCGTTCCCGCAACTCAGTAACTGTTTCTTGCTTAATGTCGATGATGACATGGAGTCAATTGCTAAGGCTGTTCGCGACACAATGTGGATTGCTAAAGGTACGGGCGGAATTGGCATTGGCTTTACAAAGCTACGTGCGGCAGGTAGCCCAGTTAAAACCACCAATACTGAATCGACTGGCCCAATTCCATTCATGAAGATGATTGATACGGCGCTTTTTGCGGTTTCTCGTAAGGGAAAAAAGGCTGGTGCGGCTGCGATTTACATGGAAAAACTGGCACCTGAATTTTTTGATCAATTTGTTGATCTTCGTCAAAACTCTGGCGACCCATATTTACGAACCAGATTTGCAAATACCGCGGTATTTATCTCTGACGAATTTATGAAGCGAGTAGAAAAAGATCAAGATTGGTATTTGTTTGATCCAGCGGAAACTCCAGATTTGACGGAATTATACGGCGAAGAATTTTCGGCGCGATATAAAGAATATATCAAGATGGCGGAAGCTGGAAAATTGCGTACGTTTGATAAAGTTCCAGCTCGTCAGCAATTTAAGCGCATTTTGACTAGTTTGCAGGCGACATCACATCCGTGGCTGACTTGGAAAGACACGATTAACGTGCGAGCATTGAATAACAATACAGGTACGATTCACCTCAGTAACTTGTGCACGGAAATTACATTGCCGCAGGATAAAAACAACATTGCGACGTGTAATTTGGTGAGTATTAATTTGTCGGCATTTCTCAGTGAAGATAAGACTTGGGATTGGGATAGATTGAAAGAAGCGGCTCGTGCTGCAGTGCGACAATTGGACAATTTGTGCGACATCACTCAAACGCCAATTCCAGAAGCAATGCATTCGAATCAGCAAACTCGAGCAATTGGCCTCGGGATTATGGGACTTTCTGACGTGTTGGAAAAGTTGGGTTATTGCTATGAATCAAAAGAAGCGTATGATTTGGTTGATCAATTGACAGAGTTTATCAGTTATCACGCCATTGATCAATCGGCTGACCTGGCGAAGGAATTAGGCAGTTATCCAACATTCGCAGGCAGTGGTTGGAGCAAGGGGATTCTTCCAATTGATACGGTTGATAAATTGTCGAAAGATCGTGGCGTGAAGGTGAAAATAGACCAAAAGACGCGACTGGACTGGGATGGTTTGCGAAAGAAGGTGAAGAAAGGAATGCGAAATGCGACTCTTATGGCAATTGCGCCGACGGCTAACATTGGTCACGTGGCAGGAACGACTCCTGGAATTGATCCACAATTTGCGCAGATTTTTCAGTCGCTCGACTTTGAATGGAAAGTTTTTGGAAGTGAACCATAATTTAGTTCGCGATTTGAAGAAACTTGGATTGTGGGATGATTTGAAAGATGAGATTTTTTTGCAGCTCAAGGCGATATTCAAGATATTGACGGCATTCCGCAAAACATCAAGGATGTTTATAAAACAAGTTTCCAGCTCAGTCCGTACGCGTTTATTGAAGTGGCGGCCAGGGGCTCAGAAGTGGGTCGATCAGGCGATTTCTCGAAATATGTACCTGGAGACGCGAGATATTGATGAATATGTGAAGATTTATTCAGAAGCGTGGAAGCGTGGATTAAAGACGACATATTATTTGCATGTTAAGCCGCGTCATCAGTCGGAGCAAACGACAGTTTCAGTTGATAAAATTGCAGAACAAAAAGTCCGCACAAATAGTAAAGTGCGCGGATTTGGATTTGCGAAAATTAATAAATAAAGGAGGAAATTAAGATGGGAATTTTAGGTTCAGGATTACGCGATGGATTGTCACTTCACCCAATTCGTTACCCTTGGGCGTACGATCTTTATAATCAAGCAGTGGCTAACACGTGGTTTCCAAACGAAGTTCAATTAGTTCAAGATTTGGCAGATTTTGAAAAATTGTCAGACGATGAAAAACACGCATTGAAAACGGTTATTAGCTATTTGAATCCAAACGAGCTATTGATCAATAAATCGTTAGCGTTCGGTATTTATCCATACGTGAACGCGGCGGAAGCTCAACTATACTTGTCAAAACAGATGTGGGAAGAAGCTAATCACTTCATGACATTTGAATACATTATTGAAACATTTCCATTTGATCGCGAGGAGATTTACGCTGCGGGCTTTGGTAAAAAGTCGTTGGCCGATAAGGCCGACTTCCAAAATAAGCATTTGGATGTGATGCTTGATCCGAATTTGGATATTTATTCGCTGGAAGGCAAGAAAGACTTCGTTAGGTCTTTGGTGGCATATAACATTGTGCTTGAGGGAATTTGGTTCTATTCAGGCTTTATGGTTGGCATGAGTTTCCGTCAGCGTAATTTATTGCGCAATGTTGGCTCACTGCTGGACTGGATTACTCGCGATGAAAATCTTCACTTGACGTTTGGTATCAATCTACTTTTGACAATTTTGGACGAAAATCCAGAATTGCAAACGCAGGAATTCGCAGAGGAAATTCGCAACTTGATTTTGCAAGCGGTAGAACTTGAGAAGGCTTACAATAAGGATATGCTACCAAAGGGAATTTTGGGATTGAATGCTGATTATGTCAATCAGTATGTTATGCATATGACCGACCGACGCTTGCAAGAATTAGGTTTTGAACCTGAATATAACGTGCCAAATCCAGCCAAATGGATGGCAGCTGCCAATGATACGCTGGAATTGGTGAATTTCTTTGAAAGCACAAACACTAGTTACGAAGTTAATACCACGAAGTAATGGGAGTTGATGATATGAACGAATTAGCGAAGAAATATTAGATACAGTCGAAGTTGGTGCGTTGGCGACGGTGAATGTTGATAGAACTCCTTTGGTGACGCCGCTGCACTTTGCGCGTTTTGGTAATTCTATAATTTGGATATCAGAGCCGACTGCGCGCCATTCAGAAAATGCGTTTCGAAACGGTAAGGCGGAATTTGTGGTTTGGGATGATAAAAAGCGAGCAGTTTTCTTAAAAACTAACGTGACTGAGCTCCCAGAATCTGAGAAAGAGGCGGCAATGGCGGCTTATAAAGAGAAGTTGGCTGATTTTATGCCACGTTGTCAAAATCCGCAAATATACGTTGCGCCAATAGGTGAACTTGATGAAAAAACTACAACGGGCAATTGGCTGCATTTTATTGCATAAGCACTATATCTAGCGTAAAATTAGTTAAGTAACTACTAAATATAGGGGAAAATGAAAATGAATGCGAATCAAATTATTACTGATGACATGACTTTGGAAGAAAAATTGAGTGCCATTGATGCAGCTCTTAAAGCGGCGCAAGAAGCGGCTGATGATCAAGCAAAGTCGAACGGCACTGTTGCGGCACCAGTTGACCCAGCAAGTTTGACTATTTGTGACGGTTGCGAATAAGGTCCACCGGCAGATCTGATTATTGACAATATAGTGCTTTATATTGTATAATTAAGAGTATCATGAAAACAATTGAGACTTTTTCAGGATCTGAGGCTATGAAAGAAATTGAGCCACAGAGAGAGGGTTTTTCTCTGTCGGTTGCGCTTGGTTCTCTTAAGAAATGGGTGTGTGGTAGACGAGAAAAGCACGGCAAACCTTTTGGATTAACTAACAATTCAGCGGTAGAAAAACTTGAGGCAGCTGGAGAAGAATTGGGATTGCCAGAAACAGACGTTCGGCTTTCCTCTGGACTTAAGCTATTGATGGGCTTAATGCATGGCAAAAAGGAAGTTGAAATAATTGGCGAAGATATCTTAATTGAAGCCGCCAAAAAGGCCAAAGAAGAAGGCAAGGGAAGTGTTATAGCGCCAACACATTTCAATGGAGAAGATGTTCCTACGGCTAGTTATTTGGCGTCTCTGTTGAACAAAATTAATATTGGCGTAGCGTCGACTAATAGAGATTGGATTAAGAAGGGCGTTGGCGGAATCAACCTAGAGGCTATACAGTATCTTGCGTTTGGCGCTAAAAACTTTTTTGGTGTGCCATATGAATGGGTAGATAAAAAGAGTAAAAAACCGGTTCACTTTTCAATAGACCATTACGAAGAAGCGGTTAAATTTGTTGAGGATGGTGGATCTTTGGTTTTGGCTGGATATTCAGCGGATGACTCAGTAGGTTCAAAGCCTCGTAGTGAAATGGGCTCTGCAGCGATTCATACGGCATTGAAATCTGGCGCAGACTTGATATTTGTTTACGTATCGTCAGAGGACAAGAAACTTACTATTAGAGTTATGGAAGATGAAGACGGTATGCTTGCGGCATTTAGTAACTCATATAGAAAAGCATTAGAAATGGAAGGTTCTGATGCATCCGAGCGTTTATTATCGTCATGCAAAGAGTACTTAAAAGACAGCGAAATAGGTAGGATTATAACAGAAGAATATAAGCGTCGATCGGACAAAAAATAAAGTCTAGCGAGCGGCACCGAAGTCTTAGTTATTGACAAAAATATAAAAATAATGTGATATCATTTTACTATATAAAAAAATTAAAACAAAAAGGAATAAAAATGGCTGAAGAAAAAGATATTCACGGACTTACCGAAGGCGTATTGAGTCGAGACGATATGTCGGCGTTGACTTACGTATTGCAACATGTGAAAGGATCTAGCCCAAGTTCGGCGACGAAATTAAGTCTGGAGCTGGAAGAACTTGACGAAACAGCGTAGGAATTTAGCTAGATAATAGTTCACCTCTGTTGTATACTGGACAGTATGGAACAGATTATTTCTCAAGTAGTGAAGCAACTTTTTTTGATCAAGACATATCGGTACAATTGACGCGTCCTGATCCGAAGTTTGGTGACTTTGCTACAAATGTGGCATTGCAATTGGCTAAGCCGCTAGGGAAGAATCCGCGTGAAATTGCGGAGATGATTGCTGAGAATCTGCGTAAGGAAGAGGAGTTTAGTGAAGTAAGCGTGGCTGGTCCAGGTTTTATCAATGTAAAACTGAGCGATCAATCCGTTCTAAATTCTTTGAAAAAAGAGCCAACGACGAAGCGCGCCGGTCAGACGGTTGTAATTGAGACCAATTGCCCGAATCCATTTAAGGCTATGCACATCGGACACGCTTTGAACGCGATTTTGGCGGACACGATGGCTAATTTGTTGGCGGTTGATGGTGCAATTGTACATCGAGTGAGTTATCACGGTGATGTCGGAACGCATGTTGGTAAAAGTATGTGGGCGATTTTGCGTGAGATTGACGGCGATGTGAATAAATTGAACGAAATCCCAGCTGATAAGCGAAATGAATTTATGAGTCGCATGTACGTTGAAGGTGCGCGTGCGGCGAAAGAATCTCCAGAGGCAAAGGCAGAAATTGATGAACTAGCCAAGCAATCATTCGTTCTGGATGATCCGCTATATAAACAAGTTTACGAAATCTGTAAAAGTTGGAGTTTTGACGAAATTGACTCTAATGTTGGGCGACTTGGAAACGTGCCGATTGAGCGACGTTACGTTGAGAGCGAAACTGAAGAATTGGGCAAATCTCTGATTAAAGAGAAAACTCCAGAGGTGTTTACCAAGTCTGACGGTGCGTATGTTTTTAAGGGCAGCAAATACGGCGCGTTCGATAATGTATTCATCGGATCTCATGGCAATGGTCTTTATGGCGCGCATGATATGGGATTGATTCAGTTGAAGTATAAGGACTACCCAGATTTGGACTTATCGATTACAGTAAACGCCGAGGAGCAAGCAGCATACTTCCGTGGCGTGATTGCGGCTAGTGAATTGTCGATTCCGGCTTTGAAGGGAAAATTGTTCAATTACGCGACTGGCTTTGTTAAATTGGCAACTGGAAAAATGAGTTCTCGAACGGGTGAGGTCGTTACGATTGGCTGGCTGTTCGATGAGTTTAAGAAGGCAATTGAAAATGCTGGTGGTGAGCCAACCGACGACGTGATTGCTGGCGCGCTTCGTTATCAATTCTTGAAAGTGAAGATCGGCGGCGACGTCATATTTGATATTAACGACGCAGTAAGTTTGATGGGAAACACGGGAAGCTACTTGCAATACGCCCATGCTCGAGCGCGAGGTATTTTAGCTAAATCCGATAAAGAAATTGCCTTTCCGACAGAGTTGTTTGACGAAGATAAGATGCTGGTCAGAAAATTGAGTGAGTACGTGGACGTGGTTGACCGCGCTAAGGAAAGTTTGGAGCCTCATCACATTTGTACTTATCTGTTTGAATTGGCGCAGGAATTTAATCGATATTACGAGAAAAATCAGGTTATTGGCAGTGATAAAGAGGCGCATCGTGTAGGAGTCGTGGCAATTTACGCCGATATTCTTAAGGCTGGATTGGCTATTTTTGGGAATCGTGGCACCAAATAAGATATAAAATTCAATTATAAATAGTAAAAGGAGAATTTATTATGGCAAAACCTAGTGTCGACACGTCGGCTAAAAAAAGTTGGTTTCTAAGAGTGCTAAGGCAGCTGCGAAAGTTGTCGCCATCAAAGAGAAGAAAATTGTAAGTGCAGCGATAAAAGACACTCACATGGCTGGATTTGTTAATTTTATTCGCGAACAGGGCGTTGTCGGTATGGCGGTTGGTTTGGCAATCGGTACCGCAGCTGGTGATACTGTGAAAAAAATTGGTAACAGCATTTATTGATCCGCTAGTACAGCTGGTTGTGGGTTCTCAGCAAGGGTTGCAATCAGCTTCATTTACAGTTGAAGTTGCTGGACGTAAAGGTGAGTTTTTATACGGCGCATTTGTTAGCTCGTTAATCACGTTGATAGCCGTTGCATTTGTTGTATATGCAATCATTCACTTCTTGAAACTCGATAAATTAGATAAGAAAAAGGATTAAAACCTCAACTAATAAGCGTGCCTACTGATTCTCCGCGGGTTGCGCGGAGAATATTTCCGTCTGTAAGCAAATCACAAATTACAACTGGAATGTGCTCGTCCATTGCTAGTCCAATTGCCGCCTTATCCATAACGGCAATATTAGGATTTGTTAGAGCTTCTTGGTAAGATAAACGGTCAATTTTTACGGCATCAGGGAATTTCATAGGATCTTTATCATAAACTCCGTCGACTTTCGTCGTTTTAACCACGGCATCACACTGCATTTCTAGTGCTAAGTTTAAGGCTGCGGTATCAGTAGTCAGAAACGGTCTGCCAGTGCCGCACGCCACAATGACGATGCGGTTTTTCTTAATATGGCTAATGGTGCGTCGGAAAGTATAGTGGTCAATAAATTGATTGACTTCAACTGTAGACAATGCGCGAGTTGGCAGTCCCGCGTCATTTAATACGTCAGCTAGGGCAATTGCATTCATTAGCGTAGAAAGCATCCCGATATTATGAGCGGAAACAGGTTGAATTCCTTGACCGATGATTTGATTGCCGCGAACGTAATTGCCGCCGCCAACCATAATTACAATTTCAGCCCCGTCGTCCAGCGCTGGTCGAATTTGTTCAGCAATCCAGCGAGCGCGTTTTGGGTCAAAGCCGCTGGCGAATTCGCCTTGAAGTTGTTCACCGGAGAGTTTGAGGAGAATACGTTTGGTCATGACACCAGTGTATCATAGCGCGCTTGAAAATAACATAAATGCAAAAGGGAGGCGGCAGTGTAATACAAATTGCGATTTGCTATACAAATATTCGTTTTTTAAGTTAGACAAACTAGACAAGAAAAAGCTAAGACGCTTACGTTTGCTATTTTACTTTCTCCTGTCTACAATGTGAGTATAAAGGAGAGAGTAGTGTGAAAGATGGAGTTCGGCGGCCGGGCTATTTACGTAGATCGCAAGAATCTAGCAGTAGTCATTTATTGAGTCGAAATATTGAAAGACCCAGTCAACCGTCGTATAGTTATGGTGAACCGCCCGAACAGAGGCGACAGCGTTTAAAAGAATTGCGGGAACGGTACAGTAAACTACCGGAAACTCCTTTTGCTGACTATGATCTTGGTGACAAAAAACTACCTGCATATAAGCACAAAGCAGAGATATTAGACACATTATCGGAAAGTAAAATATCCTGGCTGTGCGGACCGACGGGTAGTGGTAAAACGACACAAACCGCTCAGTATGCACTGGAGCGGTTTGATCATGTCGTGGTGTTGATACCGCGGCGGGTTATTGTCGATAATGTTACTGAATATGTCGAGAAGAGTTTGCGTGAACAGCTTGGCGAACAATATCCTAATCACTTGGTGGGTAAGATTCACGGACGTGCCACTGAAGCGACGCCGGACACTAGGCTCTGTTTCATGACTCCAGCAACGTTTACGAAAAAGCTGGAACAATTTTCTGGCGACTGGCAGGACGAAAAGACGCTTATCCTGGTTGATGAAATACATGAAGCCAATTTGGAGATGGAATTTGCTACCGCTCTGGCGGCAAAATCGATAGAGAATACCGACAAATGGCATATGGCTTTTTCTAGTGCCACGCCTGATACAGAAGTTTCTCAGGCGATGTACGAAGATATTAATGGGTCAGAACTACCAGTCGTAACCATTAAGGGTCGGCCGCATGATATTGATATTGAAGAAGATAAGGTGAATACCGTATCTGAAGCCTACCTTGAATATGGTAAGGACTCGAAAAAATCACTAATCTTTGTTGAAGGTGTGAGGAGTATTGATGAGACCATTGCGTCAATCAAACGTCATACTCGCCATCAATCCGGGAAAATACGATTTTTCAAACTACATTCTGGCATATCAGAAGCTGCGCGCCGAGAAATTTTTACTGCTGAACCGGCAGAAGATGAGTCGTTTGTCATCGTTTCGACCTCGGCTGGACAGTCTGGTATTACCATCCCCGAGGTTGATTTGGTGCTGTCAAATGGACTGACGAAGAGTAAAGAAATTGGTGAAGAGAGCACGGAGGGGTTGCCACCTCGATTGTGTACTCAAGCAGAGCTGATGCAACAGGCGGGGCGGGGCGGTCGTGATATTGATGGCGCTAAGTTTGTATTGGCTCGTCCGATATCTTACGATAAGATTTATTTGCCAGATGAGATGAAAGGATTTTATGATATTGCGTCCCGTGAACAGCATATTCCACCGGAGATATATCACACGAATATTGTGCGCAACGTTTTGTCGGCTATCCATCTGAATGGTGATTTTGAGGATCTGAACCGATACCTGATGCATCCTGTTGCTAGTAAAAAAGTTATTCAAGAATCGTACGATTTGCTGGAAACCCTGGAAGCAATTGATGGAGAGGGGCAGATCACAAAAATTGGTGAGTTTATGGATAGTTTACCATTGTCGCCAGAACTTTCTCGGTCATTAGCAGAAATGATTAAGAATGGGGGAAGCTTACGTGAAGTGTTGGCATTATCGGCCATGGCAGCCTCCGTCTCGGGTGGTGGCTTTGCCGCCTGGCATCAACCAAAGGAATTGTTCCAGGAATTTGTCAGCCCCGATACAACAGATGACTTTTTTGCCGAATACGATGCTTTTTTGAAAACTAGAGAGATTTATGACGGCTGTCGTACTGACAATGACGTCTACCTGACTAATGGTATTGATCCCAATAAGGCGGATAATATTCACTATCAATTTAGTAAAATATGTCGGCGCCTGTCGGTTAATCCAAACGATATCGACATGGGTGAACTAAACAGCGAGGAAAAACACAATATATCGGTGGCTTTGGTGCGCGGGTTTCAGGAATTATTGTATGCCAAAACTGGTAGTCGGCGCATTGGACGAACAACGGTTAATCAATACAAGAATGTTCATACTGGCGAACGTGGTATTTCTGAGTATGAAATTAGTTCGCACAGCTTAGTGCGACGTATGGGCTCGGAGGCGCTGAAGTTGGCCCTGGCTTTACCGTGGTGGTATGATACGCGTGATGGTCGTCGATACACACTCAATACAATTTTACCAGTAACCAAGAATCAAGTTGCTCAAGCCTTGAGTAGCAGCGCTGTGTCTGAATCCCTTGGTGATAGAGTTGCTCCTAATGGTGACTTGGTTCGTGTGACGCGGCCGAAAGTCGGCTCGCTGATACTTGGTCCAGAGCGGCAGCAAAAAATCCCCGCCACAACAGATGAGCAAATCGCGCTGATAGTGGACGCAATGAAAAACAAGGCTAATAAACAAGTAAGAGTATTGTTTGATTTACAACATCAGCGAGTTATCACCAAGGGTCAATTGCATCAGGTCCTAGACGGGTCTGCGGTAAATAGTCACAATGTCCATGAGGCGGAGGCTAAGGTTTGGGCTGAAGTGCAGAATGTGTTAACGAGCGAGCAGCAAGAAGCTTTTTATGGTCAGATAAACAGATAACGAGTGTATAATAGATAGTATGAGTAAGGCGAAAAAGATTTTTGTGGGTGGATTTGGAGATGACTGGACTAGATC
>BNJT01002103.1_pt1 | contig 113590 bp, 140 predicted proteins | sample 8540491 | NCBI WGS metagenome assembly BNJT01 (sample SAMD00202455, study PRJDB9452) | human saliva metagenome | host: Homo sapiens
CACGCCAGCTCCATCATGCGCCAACGATTCTTCAACATAACGTGTATTTTTGGTATTGTTCGACAATGGGCACGGTTGATGGCAGCGAGATACGCTCCGCGTTTCATGTAATAACGGCAATAGCGATCTCACTTGCCACCTAATGCATCGACCAATTTGGTCATACGTTCTGTGGCATCGGGAGCATATTTGCTGTTGGGATCAAAGTTGAACCAGTTGGGAAAAATGCTTGGTATGTCATCTCGGTTGGCCTTGGGATCTCGGTCGGACCAGTCTTGGGAAGCCAGTTTATTTAAGAAGGACTGATCTTCATTAAACAATACTAGGCCTTTTAAATATAGGCGTAATCCATATTGGGATGTTGCGGGTGGTGACGTTGGAAACGTTCGATAGCAGCCAATGCTTTTTCCAGTTCGTCATCTTTGCTAGTAAGCGTAGGCGGTGTCTAGCTGGGATTGTTGTGCATAACGACCATTGGGAAAGCGTGATTCCAAAAGTTCATATAACTAATGGCTCGCGTATAATTGTTGCTGTTCAGCTCGTCTTGTGCTTTCCGGCATAAAGTTTTTCCACGTTCCAGTCTTGAGTAATTTGGGCGTCTTTATCGACTGGTACCTTTGCTGGCGCACGCGCCGAGTACCAAACTTAGAGAAACTACTAAAGAATCATGCAGAATACTTCTTTGATAATGAAGCCGATTATAACGATGATTTGGATTTTGCGAGCCCTTGAAGCAGAAAGTTGTGTTAAGTTAACTGTTCCATTGGATATGGCGGGATTACGCCTCGATAGCGCACTTGCTAAATTGATGCCTGATTATTCGCGCAGCCGCTCTAGCTACTTGGATAAAAAGAAGACTTGGTCATTGTAAATGGTAAACCGGCGCGACCCAAAGAGAAATTGATTGGCGGCGAGTTTATTACGGTAACGGTACGTTCAAGATGAAGAGAGTCTTGCGTTTTTGCCTGAAAAATGGACTTTGGACATTGCATGAGGATGATACCGTAATTGTCGTCAATAAATCGGCTGGATTGGTCGTTCACCCTGCTGCGGGTAATTGGTCCGGGCACGTTACTAACGGTTTGTTGGCGCATTGTCCTGAATTGGGCAGATTCCAAGGGCAGGTATTGTGCACCGATTGACAAGGAAACCAGTGGGCTGATGGTGGTTGCCAAGACCTTGCTCTCGCCCAAAATTCTTTGGTACGGCAGCTTCAGGAACGGACGGTGAAACGGATTTATCGCGCTGTGGCCAACGGGTAGTGCCTTTTTGACGGTAAAAATCGAAACATTAATAGGCCGTGATCCTCCGCAATCGCCTGAAAATGGCGGTGGTTAAATACGGCGGTAAACCGGCAATAACGCATGTCAAGGTGTTGGAACGTTATCCTGCACACAGTTACATAGAGTGCTCGCTTGAAACCGGACGTACCCACCAAATCCGCGGCATATGCGTGAAGCAAACCATCCTCTCGCTGCCGATCCTATTTACGGGAATCCCCGTCATCCGTGTAGTGAAATGGTGAAAGAAGCGGTCAAGGCTTTGGGCCGTCAGGCGCTTCATGCTTACCGCTTGAGTTTCCTTCATCCTAAAACTCAAAAAGCTGTATCGTTTGAAGCAGCGATTCCCGAAGATATGTATCATTTGTTGTCCGTGCTACGTTTGGAGGCAGGGCTAGATTCGTCGTTGAGCCATGAAGAAGAATGGTTCAACAAGCTAAAATGAAGAAGATGACGATGATTGGGATGAAGACGATTACGATGTAGAGGTTGTTTATACTAGGGATTAAACAGTTTTCAGACGGCCTTTTAAAGGCCGTCTGAAGAGAAGCAAAGATGAAAAACATTAAGCGAAAGCTTGGTATTGCCGCTGTGAAAAAGTAATTTTTCTCCATGCCGACTGGCCGGCACCGGATAATGTAAAAACTTTGTTAACCACCTCGAAACGGCGGAGTAAAGCAACGGGGTATACCGAAGTCTGAATGTCGGTATCCATGTCGGTGACAATCCCGACACGTCGCTCATAACAGGGAAATTGTACAGCAGCAAATCAGCGTGCCGGTAGCGTATCTGAACCAAATACATAGTAATAAAGTGGTGTTGGCAACTGAGTGCTGGAGCGACTTATAGATGCCGATGCGTCCGTGGACAATACGGGCGTGCTGCCTGCGCAAAGTATGACCGCCGACTGCCTTCCGGTCTTGTTTTGCGACAAGGCCGGAACGGTTCAATGCCGCTGCACATGCGGGCTGGAAAGGCTTTGGCGGGCGGGATACTGCAAAATACTATTCGTGCGACGAGATGTCGCTCCTGATTGAAATTATGGCTTATCTCGGTCCCGCCATTGGTCCCGATGCGTTTCGAGGTTGGGCGGGATGTCGTCGATGTGTTTTACCAATCCATGCCCGAATCGGAAAATGTCGAGTATTGGCGGCGGTAAATTCCTTGCCAATATTTATGCTTTTGGCCAGAATGATTTTGCAGCGTGAAGGCGTCAGCATGATTTATGGCGGAGACTATTGTACGGTCTTAGAAAGAAACACCTTTTTCTCTTATCGCCGTGAGAGGACAGACGGGACGCATGGTCAGTGTGGTTTGGTTGGAGAAAAACAGTGTGATAATTGTTTACTCCATAAAATCCCTTGCCTGCAATAAAATATATTTATCATTACTGTTTGAACCATGAAAATCACTAGGAGCGCATCATGACCGCCTCGCAATTAATCAGCAGCCTGACCCAAACCGTCGGCGAAAAATACATCATCACCGACCCCGCGAAAAACCGAACAATACCGCCAAGGCTACCGTTTCGGCGAGGGTAAGGCGTTGGCGGTGGTGCGCCCCGGAACCATTCTGGAAATGTGGAAAATTTTGCAGGCCTGCGTCGAAGCGGACGTGATTGTGATTACGCAGGCGGCGAATACGCGGTTTGACAGGCGGCTCGACCCCCGACGGCAACGATTACGACCGCGACATCGTGATTGTGAACACCATGCGGATGAACATCATCCAAAACCATCAACAACAACGAACAAGTCGTCTGCCTGCCCGGCTCGACCCTGAACCAGCTCGAATTGCTGCTGAAAACCTTTGGGGGCGCGAACCGCATTCGGTCATCTGCTCTTCCTGTATCGGCGCGTCCGTCTTGGGCGGCGTGTGACAACAATTCCGGCGGCGCATTGGTGCAGCGCGGTCCCGGCCTACACGGAAATGGCGCTGTTCCTGCCCAAATCAACGAAGAGGGCAAACTGGAGCTGGTCAACCATTTTGGGCATAGATTTGGGCGACACGCCTGAAGAAATCCTGACCAATCTTCAAGGTCATCATTATCAGAGAAAAGACATCACGCAAGACGCGGGCAGCGACGACCACGCCTATTGCGACCATGTTCGCCGAGTGGACGAGCCGACCGCCGCGCGTTTTCAATGCCGACCAGCGCGCCATTACGAAGCGTCCGGTTGCGCGGGCAAACTGATGGTTTTCGCTCGCCGCTTGGACACCTTCCGCAAGAGAAAAGCAAACCGCCGTGTTCTACATCAGCACCAACGACATCAACGAACTGACCGACATCCGCCGCGCCGCCTTGGGCGAATTTGAAAAGCCTGCCCGTTTCCGGCGAATACATCCATCGCGACGCTTTCGATATTGCCGACGTGTACGGCAAAGACACGTTCTACGTCATCAAAAGAAAATTCGGTACGCACCAACTGCCGAAATTATTTGATTTCAAAGCCAAAGTTGACCGATTCGGCAAAAAGTCAGCTTTCCTGCCCAAACATTTTTCCGACAAAGTCATGCAGTTCGTCAGCAAATACCTGCCCGACCACCTGCCCAAATCCATGCGCGATTACCGCGACAAAATACGAACACCACCTGATTCTGAAAATGGGTGGAAAAAGGCGTCGATGAAGCGCGCGCGTTTTTGAAAGAGTATTTTGCGCACCACGGCGGCGCGTTTTTCGAATGCAACGCCGAAGAAACCTAAGCCGCCATGCTGCACCGCTTTTGCCGTCGCCTCCGCCGCCATCCGCTATCGCGCCGTGCATGATGATGAAGTGGAAGATTTGGTCGCGCTGGACATCGCCCTGCGCCGCGACGACCGACGACTGGTTTGAAAAACTGCCGTCGGAAATCGACAATAAAATCATCCACAAGCTCTACTACGGACATTTCATGTGCCACGTTTTCCATCAGATTACATCATCAAAAGGCAACGACTGCATGGCATTGGAACATGAAATGCTGCATCTCTTGAGACCAACGCGGCGCGCAATATCCCGCCGAACACAATGTCGGCCATTTATACGAAGCGAAACCCGCGCTCAAACAGTTCTACCGCAAACTCGACCCGACCAACAGCTTCAATCCGGGCATAGGCAAAAACCAGTAAGAAGAAAAACTGGGCTGAATGATAAGGTTGGGATTGGTCAATGACAAAAGGCCGTCTGAAAACCATATGGAGGTTTCAGACGGCCTTTTATTTCTAATGATTCAAATCATTTTATGTGTTCGTGATACAATTCCCCCGTTTTTCCATTTTTAAGCGTAAAAAGAAAGATAGTTATGAAGACTTACAAAATCTTTAAAACCCGACGGGTCAATACGAAGCAGTCAAAACAAGGATTGGTCTTGGCCAGCGTTTTTCTTTGCAGGCATTTGGGCGTGTGATGTGGGGGTTTGGGGATCGGGATTATTATCGTATTTATTATTCATGTAATGGCCGGCGATAATGAGGTGATGAATGTTTTAGTCAGCATACTGAAGTTTGGGTGTTGGCACTCGTGCTTGGCATGCAAGGCAATAAGCTGCGTGAAGGCAACCTGAAAAACGTGGTTATCAGGAAGTGCCCCAAGTTATTCAGGCTGGTAACCCGGAAGCCGCCGTTGCGCAATATATTTCTGAATATGATTAAATCAGGCATTTTTGAAGCCAAAGGTCGTTTGAAAGCGAATCAGGTTTTTAGCGAAACTCGCTACGCTCGTTTTCAGACGACTTTTTGCTTATAACTTTTGGTTTGCAGCACATAACCAATCAGTCTTTCCTGACAAAACGCCAATCGGAGTAGTATGCCACATTCCGTTCAATACACTGAAAACAAAGGTATAAATATGGCACGCTTAACCGTACACACCGTCGAAACCGCTCCCGAAGCAGCAAAAACCCCGCGTCGAAGCCGCGCTGAAAAACAACGGCTTCATCCCCAACCTCATCGGCGTGCTGGCAAACGCGCCCAAAGCGTTGGCGTTCTATCAGGGAAGTCGGCAAGCTGAACGCCGCCAACAGCCTGACTCGCCGGCGAAGTGGAAGTCATCCAAATCATCGCCGCCCGCACCAACGAATGCGGTTTCTGCGTGGCGAGGCCACACCAAAGCTGGCTACCCTGAAAAACTCCTGTCCGAACAATCCATCAAAGCCTCGCGCGCGTTGGCGGCCGGTGAATGTGACGATGCCAAACTGGGTGCGCTCGCCGCGTTTACCCAAGCCGTGATGGCGAAAAAGGCGCGGTATCCGATGCCGAACTCAAAAGCCTTCTTCGACGCCGGCTACAACCAGCAGCAGGCTGTGGAGGTTGTAATGGGCGTTGCCTTGGCGACTTTGTGCAACTACGTCAACAACGTGGCGCAGACGAAATCAACCCTGAATTGCAGGCGTTCGCCTAAATCAGAAATTCAGGGATTTCTGAAAGATTTGGAAAATGCAAGGCCGTCTGAACAGGAAATTTCAGACGGCCTTTTAAACAGGAGAAAACGAATGTCGCGCGAGACTTTGTTGAACAATGTAACCGAGCTGGTGAAAAACCAACTCAAACCTTTGGTGGAGGACATTGACCGCAAAGGGGCTGTATCCGAAGATTTTTGCAGCAATTTGGGAGCCATCGGCGGTTTTTTGCGTCGGTCGGCAGCGCCGAAGAGGGCGGTACGGGCTACGGGTTGGCGACGCAGATTGCCGTATTGCGCGAGGGTGGCTAGAGAATGCGGTGCGACCTCGTTCAGCGCGTGGTGTCAGGCGGCTTGCGCATGGTATCTTCACCGGTCGCCCAACCCTGAAGTGAAGGAAAAAGTATTTGGCGGAAATTTTGCAGGGCAGTATTTTTGGCCGGTACCGGCATGTCCAATACCGTCAAGCATTTGGCCGGGATTGAAAAACACAACCTTCAGGCAGTGCGCGCCGACGGCGGCTATATTGTCAACGGAACCTTGCCGTGGGTGTCGAATATCGGCGAAGAACATATCTGGGCGAATACCGCGCAGACCGACGGCGGTTATGTGATGTTTATCACCGGCGGAGAATGGGACGGCGTCAGCCTGCAAAACTGTCCGGAATTTTGCGCGTTGGAAGGTACGCGTACCTACGGCCTTACTTTTGAGGACGTATTTGTAGAAGATGAGGACGTTATCGCTGCGCGAACAGTTTGCCGCCTATATCCAAAGCATCAAAGCAGGTTTCATCCTGCTGCAAATCGGTATCGGTGCGGGCGTTATCGACGGCAGTTTGGAGGTTATCCGTGAAGCCGATGCCGCCCATGCCGAAAACCAACCGGTATCTTGACGATGATTATGACAGCCTGAAAACCAGGTTGGACGGCGCTTGGGCGGAAACCGAACGGCTGGCCGACCTTGCTTGGAACAACCGGCCCGATAATCTGGCAACGCTGAAACTGCGTGCCGCCGCTTCGAGCTGGCTTTTGGCCGCATCGCAATCCGCCGCCTTACATGCCGGGGCGAAAGGTTATCTGATGCGCAGTCCGGCACAGCGCCGGCTGCGCGAGGCGATGTTCGTCGCCATCGTTACCCCCTGCTTTGAAGCATCTGCGTAAAGAAATCGCGGCATAGGGAAGGAAATTAATCGGCAGCTACTGGGTGAAAAGGCCGTCTGAAACAGATTTTTCAGACGGCCTTTTATGATTCGAACAGGGAAAGATTTGATGCGGATACAAAAACCGCCAAAGCGGCGGTTTTTCGGATTTGGCGGAAGCGGTGAGATTCGAACTCACGGAGGGCTATCAACCCTCGACGGTTTTTCAAGACCGTTGCATTAAACCGCTCTGCCACGCTTCCCTAGTAGGTTCTGGCGGAAACGGTGGGATTCGAACCCACGGAGGATTTGCACCCTCAGCGGATTTCGAGTCCGCTGCATTCAACCTCTCTGCCACGTTTCCATCAGATAAAAATATTCAAGATTGGCGGAAGCGGTGATTCGAACTCACGGAGGGCTATCAACCCTCGACGGTTTTCAAGACCGTTGCATTAAACCGCTCTGCCACGCTTCCGTTTCTTGAAACGCGTATCTTAATGAAATCCGCCGCTTTTGCCAAGGTGTTTTTGGCGGGAGGCTTTTTAGCGTTTTGTTTTTACTTGGATTGTTCTTCACGCAGAAATACCCACTCGTCCGCGCCGGAAGCGGCTTCGTTGAAGCGGTAGCCCTCGCTGTCAAACCCTTTTCAGTTGTTCGGGGTCGGTGATGCCGTGTTCGGCGGCGTAGCGTACCATCAGCCGCGGGCGCGTTTGGCGTAGAAGCTGATGATTTTTGTATTTGCCGTTTTTTTCGTCTTTGAATACAGGGGTAATCAGGCGGGCGTTGAGTTTGCGGGTATCGACCGATTTTGAAATATTCCTGCGAGGCGAGGTTGACCAAAACGCTTGCGCCTGCTTGGGCGAGGTGTCGTTCAGCAAACCGGTGATGCGCCGCCCCAAAAATTCGTAGAGGTTTTTGCCGCGCGGGTTGGCAAGCGGCGTGCCCATTTCCAGCCGGTAGGGCTGCATCAGGTCGAGCGGGCGCAAAAACGCCGTAAAGGCCCGAAAGCAGGCGGACGTGCTGTTGCAGGGTAGTCGGTTTGTTCGGGTGTGAGCGAAGCGGCGTCAAGTCCTTCGTAGACATCGCCGTTGAACATAAACACGGCCTGTTTGGCGTTGTCGGGGGTGAAGGGTGTGCCATGCGGCATTGCGTTCGGCATTTAAAAGGGCGATTTTGTCGGAAACGTGCATCAGTTCGGCAATCTGCTGCGGCGCGAGGCCGCGCAGTGTTTCCATCAGGATTTCGGATTCCGCCAAGAGGTCGGGCTGCGTAAATCTGCCGACGGGGCGGGGTCTTTTTCGTTGAGGTTTTTTTAGCGGGGAGAGGACAAAAAAACATGGCGTTCTCGCTGTGGATAAGGGTGTACGGCGGACTGATATGCGTGGCAGACACCGCATGAGGCAAAAGGCCGTCTGAAAAAGGGCTGCCGGGTTTCAGACGGCCTGAAGGGCCGGTTTATTTTGATAAAAGTGCAACGATGGTTTCGGCGGCTTTGACGCAGGTATCGACATCGGCGACCAATGCAATCCGCACATAGCCTTCGCCGGGGTTGCCGTATTCGGTGTCGCGCGCCAGAAAGCGGCCGGGCAGCACTTGGATGGCGGCTTCCTGCCATAGTTTTTTAGCAAAGGCCAAATCGTCGCCGCCGGGCACTTTCAGCCAAATGTGAGAACGAGGCGTCGGGACGTTTGACGTCGAACGCCTGTTGCAGGATTGGCGGTACGCGGTCGAACTTTTCCTGGTACAGGCGGCGGTTTTTCGACGACGTGTTGCTCGTCGTTCCAAGCCGCGATGCTGGCGTGTTGCACGGGGATGCCCATCGCGCTGCCGTGGTAGGTGCGGTAGAGCAGGAAGCGGCTCAGGATTTCCGCATCTCCGGCCACAGAAGCCGGAACGCAGGCCGGGGACGCTGGAACGTTTCGACAGGCTGGTAAACACGACCAGCCCTTTTGTTGCCGCGTCCCAGTTTGTGCGCCGCTTCAAGGCCGCCGATGGGTTTTTCGCCGTCGAAATAGATTTCGAGTAGCATTCGTCCGAGGCGATGGTGAAGCCGTATCTGTCTTGTAAATCAAACAATTCCTTCCAGTCGTCCAGTTGCAGCACGCTGCCGCTGGGATTGTTGGGTGAGCAGACGAAAACCAGTTGGGTGCGCCGCCACAAGTTTTTCGCCGATGCTGCGCCAGTCGGGTTTGAACGAGGGGGCGGGGCAGTTGGCGAAACGGTTTCGCCGCCGCCGAGCAGGGCGGCGCCTTCGTAAATCTGGTAAAAACGGATTGGGACTGACGACAACGGGTTTGAGGCCGTCTGAAACGGGGTTCAGCAGCGCCTGTACGAATGAAAAACAGGGCTTTCGCGGCTGCCCAATACGGGCAGGACTTCGGTGTCGGGATTCAGCTCTACACCCTGATAACGCCGTGCCGCCCAGTTTGCACAGGCTTGGCGCAGCTCGAGCAGGCCGACGGTCAGCGGGTATTTGGACAATTCGGTCAGCGACGCGGCAAGTGCGTCGGTAATGATTTTTCGGCGTGGCGTGTTTGGGTTCGCCGATTTGCAGGTGCACGGGTTTGCAGACCGGCGGGCGTGGTCCAGTCCCAGCATGGCCTCGCGCAGTCGGGCGAAGGGATAGGGCTGAAGTTGGTTCAATAGAGGGTTCATAATGTGTTCCGCTTGGTGGAATAGGGTCTCATCTTAGCATTTTTATCTGCGCTGTGGACGGGAAAAGGCCGTCTGAACGGGGTTTCAGACGGCCTGTTAAAACAGGGCAGCGGGTTTTTATTTTTATTTGAGCGGCTTTTTCCAATCCAAGCCGTTGGCAGACGGGACTTGGGTGATTTGGTTGCTGGCAAGGTCGATGGCGGTCAGCTCGCCGCCCCAAAGCGCACCGGTATCGAGCGAGATGATGCGGTCGCAATTCATATAGCCCAGCGAAGACCAATGGCCGAATACGATGGTGTGGCTGAGGTGTTTGCGGTCCGGGGCTTTGAACCACGGGACGCAGCGACGGGGGGCATTTGGTCGAGGGTGGACTTGTAGTCGTAGTCGAGTTCGTTTTTCAGCGTCAGCGCGCGCATCCGAGTAAACACGTTCACAATCATGCGCAGGCGGTCGTAGCCTTTGAGGTGGTCGCTCCACGCGGTCGGTTTGTTGCCGTACATTTTTCGAAAAGAATTTTTCGGCTTTTTGCCTTTCAGTTCGGCTTCGGCCTCGCGCGCCAGCGTTTCGGCTTTGGCTATGCTCCATTGCGGCAGGATGCCGGCATGTACCATAACGTGTTTTTCGCCGCTTATCATCAGGGGCTGCGCGCGCAGCCAGTCGAGCATTTTTGCTGTCGGCGTGTTTCAGAATCGGGGTGATGGTATCGCTGCGTTTGACCGAACCGTGGCCGAATCCGACGGCGAGCAGGTGCAGGTCGTGGTTGCCGAGGATGATTTCGGACGCTGCTTTCGTGCCGCATAGCAAATTGCAGCGATTCAAGCGATTTCGGGCCGCGGTTGACGATGTCGCCGGTCAGCCAGAGTGTGTCGGTGCCGTGGTTGAAACTGATTTTTGTCGAGCAGGGCGGTCAGTTCGTCGAAGCAGCCCTGAATATCGCCGATTGCGTAGTGTGCCATATCCGGATTCTTGCATTGGATGGATTGCTGTGTTTCAGACGGCCTTTTTAAGGAAATCGGAACATGAGGCCGTCTGAAAAAGGGTTGTGAGTCGCGTATTATGCGGTCAACACCAGCACGGCTTCGGCTTCGACCTGCACGCCTTTGGGCAGGGAGGCGACACCGACGGCGGCGCGGGCGGGGAAGGGTTCTTGGATGAACTCTGCCATGACTTCGTTGAAGACGGCGAAGTCTGCCAAGGTCGGTCAGGTAGGCATTGAGTTTGACGATGTCGCCCAGCGTGCCGCCTGCGGCTTCGGCGACGGCTTGCAGGTTTTTAAAGACCTGGCGGGCTTCGGCGCGGAAGTCGCCGTTGCCGACAACGGTCATGGTGGAGGGATCGAGGGGATTTGACCGCTCATGTAAACGGTATCGCCCGCGCGCACGGCTGGCTGTATGCGCCGATGGCGGCAGGGGCTTTGTCGGTGTGGATGATGGTTTTTGGACATGATTTTCTCCTAGAAAGAGTGGGCAGAACGAAATTGCAATAATACAAAATTTTTGCTAATTAGGGAGTTTGGTCAAAGGAGATTAAATGTGCCCAGGCGGCATTTTAATATTCTAAAAAGCGTATTAAAGGAAATGTCTTAAAGATGAATCTTGGATTTATATGCTATACAACCGCATTTTTATGATGTAAATCGTTTAGCTATTGATTTTAAGAGAATAGAGTCTCCATGACCATGGGAAAAATATTTTTGCATTTTCGATTTCATTAATAAAAATCAGGATGTAATCCTAATAAATTATCTTCAAATTTCAATATACTTGAATCCGTAGTTTCCCAAGCCGTATCCAAACTTTTTAATTATTAATTCTTTCAATTTATTAAAAGCATTTTTAGCTTTTGGTTATATCTTCTTCGTTTTGGGCACATTCTTTGAGTAAAAGAAATAACCTTGTTAAAAACAGTTTGAGTCCAATGGTTAAATGGAAATTCTAAAAATGCTCGTATTGTTGAATTGCTTTTGACAAATTTTTATTAATCCCAAGCCCTTCTTGATATGCGAAACCTAAATATAACACTCCAAGATAATTTGGAAATTGTTGCTGTTTATTTGACCTTTTAATATAAGAGTAACCATTCTCATCCATATCAAGCATCATCAGTCCTTCTACAATAGGTAATGGATTAAATCCGCTAATTTCTGCCGATTTCCTCGCGTATTCAAAAAATTGTTGATATTTTCGTGTGCAATAAGATAAATATGCTAATTTATTCAATGCAAAAAGGAAAGTCATATTCAGTAGCTTCTTTATAATATTCCATTGCTTTTATCAATATCTTTTTCAATATGCCCATTTACGCCAATTTCATAGATTTGCCCTAGTTGATGAGAGAGCCAACTCATCATAATTTTGGGCTGCTGATTTATAGAATTCCAAGGATTTAGAGTATTTTTTTGTTTTTTGTAAAAAAATAAAAATTACCTAAATAAGTCTGTAAACTCCCTAAGTTATGTTTTTCTGCTAAGTCTTCTAATCTATTCTGTTCATTGTAATTTTTATCTAAGTTCTCCCAAGCATCTAGAATGAATTTAGGTTTGTTGTTATAAAATAAGGTTGCGGCATTGAAGTAAATTTGCAAATCACTATCCCAAGAAAGTATTTCTTGAGTTTCTATTGTTTTGTCAATAATTCTTTTTATTTCTAGTTCTTTTATCATTATCGATATTATCTAATACTTCACTTTTGATTTTTGCACATTAGGGATATTCTTTAGATACTGCTTCCCAGCATTGCTTCCAAGTAATTCTTCTACTTTTTATCTTCATATAGTTTAAAACGAGGGTTCTCTTTTATCATTAGTTTTTAATCGCCCTAGCCCTTGAGAAAATCTTTCACAGAATAACCTTATCTCTTCTTCCTCTTCAGCGCTGGATAGATGCCGAATTTCGTCATCATGTAAAATATTGAAAACCTCTTTAGCCAGGTCATTATCCGACCAGTTTTTAAAGTTCTTTTAGATTCATAAAGTTAGAAAAATATTTCTTTATTTTCCATTATAAACTCCTATTTGTCCCTAATTTTTGTCGCTGTTTGTCCGAGTGCCGAATTTATCATGACCATATTCGCTAAATATCCATTAGCGGATAATCTTCTTATCAATTTTAAAAGGAAACAATTATGGCAACCAATAATACTGGTAATACAAATCCCAACTGGCCAAGCCGAACAGGTAACCCTTCAGGAGGTGGTCGTGGTAATAATCCTGCAAAAAGGTAAATAATACCCCATACTAATATAAACCTGAACCGTTATTGATTCAAAGTTCGGTAACGGTTTTCTAAAAACTCAAGAAGAATATAAAATGAACAAATTCAGTACAGATACCAAAAATAGATAAATTGGTCAAGACCAAAATCAAAAGAAGGCTGGAAAGTGAAATTTGGTAAAAACATCCAGCATTAATTGCTCCTAATAACCGTAGAATTGCAATCCCCATAACACCAAGTGATTGCAAAGCTTTTTATAGTTTTCGTCTTCAAGTCAAAACAACTTATGCTTTGTCATTCTTAATTTCATGCGGTTTGAAATTCTTTTGGATAGTTTTTCTTTTCATCTTGGATAAACTCATAAAAAGCATTGCAACAAATCGTTTAAAAAAACAACCGTCCCCCTTTCGGTCGGGCGGAACACAGTCGGGTCGGTTTCCAGCAGACCTTTTTGTCTTGCCGTTTCGATTTGCGCCATGATTTTTGGCGGCGGGTTACGCCCTGTGCGTTCCTGCAACATCGCGGCGGGAACGCCGTCGGTCAAGCGCAGGGCGTTCATCATGAAATTCGAACGGCAAAATCTTCAGCGGCAACGGTTTTGCGTTCGACGGCTTCACTCGGCTGGCTTTGCATTAAGGCGAGGTAGTCGTTGGGGATGGCGGCGGCGGACGGTGCGCTCGATGCGGTCGGGGTAGGAGATTTTTGCCGTGCGCGCCCTGCGCCTATGCCCAAATAATCGCCGAACTGCCAGTAGTTCAAATTGTGGCGGCACTGCATGGCTGGCTTTTGCAAAAAGCCGATGTTTTCGTAGTGGATAAAACCCGCGCCTTCCAGCGAGCCGTGTACCGCGTCTTCGATATCGAAACGCCGCTTCGTCTTGCGGCAAACCTTTCGGCGGCGTATGACCGAAACGGCGTGTTTCGGCTCCATCGTCAGATGATACGCGCTGATATGGGTCGCGCCCGTGGCGATGGCGGTTTGCACGTCGTCCCAGGCCATCTGAACGGTTTGGTTCGGCAGGGGCATACATCAAAGTCGATATTGACTTTATCAAATAATTTCAGGGCGGTAGCGATGGCGGTTAAGGGCTTCTTTGCCGTTGTGGACGCGCCCCAGCCGTGCAAGCATATCGTCGTTGAAACTCTGCACACCAATAGAAAGCCGCGTAATACCCGCATCTTTAAATCCTTGAAACTTCTCGATTTCAAACGTACCCGGATTGGCTTCCAAAACGTAATCTCCGCTTCGGCTGCAAGCGCAACAGCGAACGCACGCCGCTCAACAAACGGTCAATCGATTTCGCCTGAAACAGGCTGGGCGTACCGCCGCCGAAGAATATCGTTTCCACCGGTCTGCCCCAAATATTGGGCAATTCGAGCTGCAAATCGGTCAGCAGCGCGTCGATATAGGCGGCTTCGGGCAATCCGTTTTTCAGACTGTGGGAATTGAAGTCGCAATACGGGCATTTTTTGATGCACCACGGGATGTGGATGTAAAGCGACAGGGGCGGCAGGGCGGTGAGTTGTCCGGCTTAGGGGAATGTGATTTGGGTCATGGTGTTTTTGGGGATTGAGGTCGTCTGAAATTTTTTTCAGACGGCCTATCGATTTATAAGGCTTCAATTTTTCTCAATAATTCTCGCAACGCCTGCCCCCTGTGGCTTTCGGCGTTTTTGATTTCGAGGTCAAGTTCGGCGGCGGTGCAGTTGTGTTCGGGCAGGTAGAAAATGCGGGTCGTAGCCGAAGCCGTGGGTTCCTGCGGCTTCTGCCTGCCATTGTCCGCGCCAGATGCCTTCGGCGATGATGGGCTGCGGGTCGTTTTCGTGGCGGACGAGACGAGGACGCAGACGTAGTGGCAGCTTTTATCGGCTTTTGTCGGCGAGGTCGTCTGAAAGGCGTTTGTTGTTGGCGGCATCGGATTTGGGGTTTGCTCCGGCATAGCGGGCGGATAGGACGCCGGGTGTGCTGTTTAATGCGGCGGCGCAGATGCCGGAGTCATCGGCGAGCGCGGGCAGGCCGCTGTGTTTGGCGGCGTGGCGGGCTTTGGCGAGCGCGTTTTTCGACGAAGGTGTGGTACGGCTCGGGGCATTCGGGCGTGTCGAACTGCGATTGCGGCAGGACTTCGATGTTCAAATCGGCGAAGAGGCGTGAAAATTCTTTGAGTTTGCCCTGCATTGCCGCTGGCGAGGACGATTTTGTCGAACATGGGATTTCCTTAGCGGGATTCGGTTTGTTGCGAGCGCATGATTTGTGCGCGGGCCTTGTGGCGGATGTAGGGGCGAGGCTGCCGATTTGGCCGAATACGGCGGCGAAAGGCGAACAGGAAGGCGGCGAGGCCGTATTGTTTTGCTGTGGATGGAAAGAAGGTAGCTGCCGAGCAGGATGAGCGCCATGAAAATCAAAGGTGAACAGGGCGGTCAGCAGCAGGTAGGCTTTGCGTTTTGTCCATGGGGGTTCTGTGGAGGAAGCGGGACGGTCATTATATAGTAAAACCGTCGGGAGGCAGGAGCGGGCAGGTTTTTCTGCCGGATCTGTGTTTTGAGGCCGTCTGAAAATTTTTCAGACGGCCTCAAATGAAAACAGCCTTCGATATGACGAAGGCTGTCTGCCGCGGATGGGAATCAGCGCAATTCGTTGTGCAGGCGGCCGAGCAGGGTGGGTGCGTCGCTGCCTTTGTAGCTGCTGCCGTCTTTGTTCAACAGAGCTGATGCGTGCGCCGCCGTTGACAGGTTCGACATCACGATCATTTCAGGGACGGGCGGCGGCCTGCGCGTTCTGTTTTTGTCTTTGCCGAACCAGCGTTTGAACAGGCCGGGTTTTTTTGTTGGTTACGGCTTCGCTTTCCGCAGGTGCCTGTTGTACCAAGAAGGCATGGCGTTCGGCATTCTGGCCCAATACGGTCAGGCCGATGCGGTCGAGGGCGAGGGCGGTGCGGCGCCAGTTGCGGCCGTAGTCGCCGTTGAGCAGCAGCGTACCGTTGTCGACTTTGGCCAAATCACCCGCGCTGCGCGGGGCATTGATGCTTTGACCCAAAGCGTTTTCGGCCTGTTTGGCATCAACGCCGAGATACTGCATGAAACGGGCAAGGAATGCAGCTTCGAGATTCGGGTCGTTCGGACGCGGCTGCCACACGGTGGTGTCTTTTTTTCTTGTCGCCGTACACTTCCTGCATACCTTTGTGGGCGAAGAATACGTCGGCGGTGCCGTTTTTACCCTTGTTCTACGCGGATAATGAATTTGTCGCGCTCGCTGGTGGAATAGATGCCGCCCAAGCCGACTTTGGCAAAACAGCCGGCGCAGGCTGTCTTGCGGGATTTTGGCGCGGTTTTCCGCCCATTCGGTTTCCATTTGGCCGATGGCGGGTTCTTCGGATTTGATGTCAAAGCCGTTTTCCTGCCAGAAGACTTTGAGCAGGGGCCACAATTCGGCCGGCGATTTTGCCGTCTACGACCAGCCAGCGCTGGCTGCCGTCGCGTTCGAGGCGCACGCCTTTGACGGATTTCAATACGGCTTGGTTGGCGGGCTGCTGTACGCCGTTGTTGCGGCCTTTCAGGTCGCTGGCACGCACGGCGCCGCTGCCTGCGGGAATCTGGTACAGGTTGCCCTGATCGGGGTTGGTCAGATCGGGCGGTACTTCCAGATTGACGATTTTTGCGGTTTTGGGTTTGGTAATCCAGTTTGGGCTGGTCTTTTTGCTGCCCGAACATGCGGTCAGACTGATGAGTGCTAGGGTTAAAACGATGGGTTTGATATTCGTCATATCGGTTTCCTGTGGTTTAAATCTGTTGCGCCGTTTCCAGCGCGGCGCGTACTGACTTGTCCGGCTTCGGTAAGTTCGATAAGCGGCAGACGCACATGGGGCGTGCATTTGCCTAAAAGGGATGCGCCCCATTTCGGCGCAGCCGGACTGGGTTCGCAGAACATGACATTGTAAATCGGAATTAACCGGCCGTTCAGCCGGCGGGCGGTTGCGATGTCGCCGGCGAGGGCGGCATGGCACATGTCGGCGAAGAGTTTGGGGCGACGTTGGCCGCAACGGTGATGACGCCGTGTCCGCCGCAGAGCATGAATGCCAAGCCGGTCGGGTCGTCGCCGGACAATACGGAGAAGCCTTTCGGGGACGCGGTTGATGAGTTCGATGTTGCTGCCGATGTTGCCGCTGGCTTCTTTGACGCCGACGATGTTGGGGATTTCGGCCAGACGCAGAATGGTTTCGTTGCTCATGCCGACTACGGTACGGCCGGGCACGTTATAGACAATCATCGGAATCGACGTGGCTTCGGCGATGGCTTTGAAATGGCGGTAGATGCCTTCCTGGGAGGGTTTGTTGTAATAGGGGACGACGGACGAGGGTGTAGTCTGCGCCCAGTCGTTCGGCGGCTTGGGAGAGGGCGATGGCTTCGGCAGTGTTGTTGGCGCCGGTACCTGCGATCACGGGAATGCGTTTGCCGACGTGTTTGACGGTTTCTTCAATCACGCTCAAATGCTCTTCAACAGACAAGGTGGCGCTTTCGCCGGTCGTTCCTACGGCGACGATGCCGTCGGTGCCGTTGTTAATGTGCCAGTCAATCAGGTCGCGGAGTTGTTCGTAATGGATGCTGCCGTCTTGATTCATCAGGGTAATCAGGGCAACCAAGCTGCCTTTTAACATAATGAAACCTTTGTTTTCTAGGGTCTGGGATGATTTGCGGATTGTAGCCTACTTTTGTTGCCGATGTGAAACATCGCAGCCGAACGGTATATTGCGGGCGACAGGATAACAGGCTTTTGCTGTTTGGAGATGTTTTTTTATATTTTTAACGGCTTATTTTTGGAGCAAGATTTTTGGGCTGTCAAAGGTTATAAAGTGTTAAATATTCCGCCGTATATTCAGACGGCCTGCCCTGCGTGCAGACAAGGCCGTCTGAAAAATTGCTGCTGCCCGACAAACGCTATACAATTCCGATTACATTTTTTACCGTTTTTATTACATTCGTTTATTACGTTCGGAGGGGTTATGGCCGGTGCGGCAGGGAAAAAGGCGGATTCGCCTGATTTGGTGTACAGTTTGGAAGACAAACCGCCGTTTGGGAATGCGCTGTTAAGCGCGATAACGCATCTTCTGGCGATTTTTTGTGCCGATGATTACGCCTGCGCTGATTGTGGGCGGCGCGCTGGAATTGCCGGTGGAGATGACGGCGTATCTCGTGTCGATGGCGATGGTTGCGTCGGGTGTCGGCACTTATTTGCAGGTCAACCGCTTCGGGCCGGTCGGTTCGGGGATGCTGTCTATCCAGTCGGTGAATTTTCTCGCTTCGTTACCGTGCATGATTGCGCTGCGGCGCAGGGGATGAAAAGAGGGCGGTTTGACAAAGGATGCGATGATTTCGACGCTCTTGGGCGTATCGTTTGTCGGCGCGTTTTTTGGTGTGTTTTTCTCGGCGTGGCTTTTGCCGTATTTGAAGAAAGTGATTACGCCGACAGTCAGCGGCGTAGTCGTGATGCTGATTGGCTTGAGTTTGGTACACGTCGGCATTACTGATTTCGGCGGCGGCTTCGGCGCGAAGACGAGCGGCACGTTCGGCTCGATGGAAAACTTGGGACTGGCGTCGCTGGTGTTGCTGATTGTGTTGATATTCAACTGCATGAAAAATCCCGCTGCTGCGCTATGAGCGGCATCGCAGTCGGGCTGATTGTCGGCTACATTGTCGCGCTGTTTTTGGGCAAGGTGGATTTTTCCGCGCTGCAAAACCTGCCGCTGGTTACGCTGCCCGTACCGTTTAAATATGGTTTTCGCTTTTCGATTGGCACGCGTTTATTGTGGCGGGCGCGATTTTTCCCTGTTGAGCGTGTTTGAGGCGGTCGGCGATTTGACCGCGACGGCAATGGTGTCCGACCAGCCGATTGAAGGCGAGAATACACCAAACGCCTGCGCGGCGGTGTGTTGGCGGACGGCTTTGGTATCGGTGATTGCGACGGCTTTGGGTTCGCTGCCGCTGACCACCTTTCGCGCAAAAACAACGGCGTGATTCAGATGACCGGCGTGGCTTCGCGCCATGTGGGCAAAATATATTGCGGTGATTTTGGTGCTGCTGGGTTTTGTTCCCCGTTGTCGGACGTGCGTTTACGACGATTCCGAGTCCGGTTTTAGGTGGCGCGATGGTCTTGATGTTCGGCTTGATTGCGATTGCGGGCGTGCGGATTTTTGGTCAGCCACGGCATCCGCAGGCGTGAGGCGGTGATTGCGGCAACGTCGGTCGGTTTGGGCTTGGGCGTGGCGTTTGAGCCGGAAGTGTTTAAAAACCTGCCTGTCTTGTTCCAAAACTCCATTTCCGCCGGCGGCATTACGGCGGTGGTGTTGAACTTGCTGCTGCCGGAAGATAAATCCGATAAGGTGGTGAAAGTGGATACCGACGGTTTGGAGCATTGAAAGGCCGTCTGAAAAATTGAGGCCGTTTTCAGACGGCCTCAATCGTTTGGAGAAAAATGACGGTATGAATCAGAAATCGTTTCCTTTCAAATCCCTCGTATAAACTTTGTCTCCGACATCCGATAAAGTCGTCGTTCCGCCGGTTTGCCAGAATGATGTCCGCCTGTTGCTTAAACTCCGCCAAATCTTTGATGACGGCGGAACCCGAAGAATTCGTCCTCTTTATATTTCGGTTCGTAAACGATGACGGGGACGCCTTGTTCCTTGATGCGTTTCATCACGCCCTGGATGCTCGAGCTGCGGAAATTGTCCGAACCGGATTTCATGGTCAGGCGGTATACGCCGACTACGGACGAGTTTTTCGCCAGCACGTCTTTGGTGATGAAGTCTTTGCGGGTGCTGTTGGATTCGACGATGGCACCGATGAGGTTTTTGCGGTACGGTTTCGTAGTTTGCCAACAGCTGTTTGGTGTCTTTAGCAGGCAGTAGCCGCCGTAACCGAACGACGGGTTGTTGTAATGCGTGCCGATGCGCGGGTCTGCCGATACGCCGTCAATGATGTGGCGGGAGTCCAAATTGAAAAGCCGCGGCAAAGGGAATCCAGCTCGTTAAAGAATGCTACGCGCAACGCCAGATAGGTGTTTGAAAAGAGTTTGATGGATTCGGCTTCGGTCGGGTTGGTCAGAATAATCGGTGCGTCGGGTACTAGGCTGCAATCGCGCAGGGCTTCAGCGAATCGTTCCGCCGCCGGATTGGTATCGCCAACTACAATGCGCGAGGGATAAAGGTTGTCATGTAACGCTTTGCTTTCGCGGAGAAATTCAGGTGAAAAGATGATGCGGTCGGTATTGAATTTTTTCGCGCATTTTTGACGGTAAATCCTACCGGAATGGTGGATTTGATGATCAGGTAGGCACGGTCGTTGTTCGCCAATGCAGTTTCCAACACCGATTCCACCGAACTGGTGTCGAAATAGTTGGTTTCCGGATCATAATCGGTCAGGGGTGGCGATGATGATGTATTCTGCGTCGGCGTATACTTCGTCCGCGTGGGTCGTCGCATGCAGATTCAACGGTTTGGTGGCCAGATATTCGCTGATTTCGGCATCTTGAATCGGCGAAATTTTTCCGGTTTATCAGGTTTGTTTTTTTCCGGGCTGATGTCCAACAGCTTGACTTCGTGTCGTTGTGCGAACAGCACGGCATTGGAAAAGGCCGACATATCCGGCGCCTACTACGGTAATTTTCATCGGGAGCCTCATATTTTGTTTGTTTTGTGAATGCAGTCGTGATTCACACAGATTTTAGTAATGTTTCGGTGGTGTGTTTGCGGTTGTTAAATAATGTGCTGATATAAATATGACGGGCCAGACTAAGGGTGGTATAAATGTCCACTTCTTTTCGCGTGGCAGTTTCGCTGCCTGCCAGAAATTGCCGCAAAAATGCGTCCTCATGGGCTTTCAGTGCATCAATACTGCCATATAACCGTAATGCAAGCTCTTGAATATGTGCAATATAGTTGCCTGCATCTAATGCCGCATGACCTTGGCAGAGCAAATCGAAATCCAGCAATACAATGTGGCCGGGGCGGCCGTAATGTTCAAGTATCTGGTCTTGATAAAAAATCCCGGTGCACGGTTACGAACGGCGTTTCTGACAAGTGCTGCGCCAAAGTTTCGCATCGACCTAATACGTTTGCGATGCGTTTTGCCCATTGCGGCAGAGTGGTTTGCGCCTTTGTCAGGCGGTCGCGCAAGATTTCGAGTTCGCTGTCTTGCGTCCACCGCGGCAATTCCAATTCTTGCGCCGTCCGGCTTTGATGCAGGGTGTTGATTGCGCGGGCAACGGCTTGTCCAAGAAAAGCCAAACGGCCGTTTTGCGGCATCAATATGTCGCCGATGTTTTGTCCGTTTACCTTATATTGGAACCAAGTATTCAACGCGGGTAGTTTGCCCTGCCGTTTCAGGTACACTTGTTTGTGCTTGAGTGTCGAAAACCTGATTCCCACAGTTTTTTGCTGTATAAGGTACGAACGTTCATCCAGCCCTTTGGCGCGGTATTTGCCGATTAAATGCCCTGTATCGGTTTGGTAATCCACTAGGGCGCGCCGCCGTATTTTTGTAGCGGCACAATACGGCAGACTGTATGTGTTCATGTGCGGGCAGAATTTTTTTCGTCGTGCAGCAACGCCTGCATTTTTGGGGACGTCCAGCAGGGTTATAAGGGTGGAGTCTTCGGAAAAAAACAGGTATCGTTTTCAGCCGTCAGCATATAAGGGTCGTCGGTTTTGGCCAAAAATCTCCTCAATACGCTGCAATAGTTGCAGGACGCATTGTTCCCATCGCGGGTCGCGCTTGCGGAAAGGTTCGGCACCCTAAGCGCAGCATGGCGGAAGCGGTAAACCAGTAAAGTCCGTCAAGGCTCGTTCCGCTTTTTCCGGTAAGTATTGAGGAAAGTGTCCAATATTTCGTCGGCTCGCCGGCGCGGCAGTATGCCTTCGATTACTTGCAGTTCCAATCTGGCTTGGAACGTGGCTAAATCCATCAACGGATTGCCGTAGGCGGAACGGTCCCAATCCAAAATGTGCAGCCTGGTCTCGCCGAGTTTGTTTTCCCGCCGGATCACCTGATCCAGTGAGAAATCCCCGTGGATAAGTGCAAAAATGTTCGGGAACGGAAGCCAGCCCTTTTTCGACACGTTCGACCAAACTGACAAAACCATTCCGTTTGTTCCGGCAAGATATGCTTGAAGGTGTTGATGACACCCTTTTAATGATTTAGCTTCGTCTTCGATTGTGTATCGAATCGGATGCTTGTAACCGGCATGATGAATGCGCGTAACCTGTCTGGCCAGTTGTCGGACTCAAGTCGGCCGCGGGCGGCTCTCCTTCTTCCGGACAGAGGCTCCGGCCTTTCTGCCAGTTGGTGGCTAGGGGTGCGGTTTGCGCCGTCTGCTCCCAGCAGGTGAACGCCGCCTTGGGCGACGCCGAATGCGTTGCCCATCAGCATTTTTGGTAAATTCGTCCGGATTGGCGCAACGGATAACCGCCAAAGGCTGCCGGTCTTTTGCTGATTCTTGCCACCAAGCGGCGTTCCGGTTTGTAGCGCAGAATATCGATTTCCAGTTCTTCGTAGTCTTGTAACGGCGGCAGCGAACAGGCTTTTGAATAAATGTCTGCGTTCCGCTTGGTCAATCAGCCATTTCAGATGGCCTATTCCGCGGTCGTGCGCAGGATGCAGAAGCATGATATGCGAATCGAAAACGGCCAACGGAGCCTGCGGATGTCCCCGCCTGTATCAGTTTCTGTCGGGAGGGCTTGTTCCAAGATTCTTTGAACCGCTCTTTGGTCAATGCCTTGGCGTAGTAATACCGGCTTGAACCGTCCGCAAGCCTGATACGCACAGTGCAGGCGCAACTGTTGGCCGGTTTTGTAGCGCAAATATTCAATCTCCGCTTTTTCTACCGTGCACAATGCAGGAATTGCCCGCAACTTTGCCAACAGCAATTCCGTATCCAGCAACGCGGCCAGCCCGGGAAGGGCGGGATCGTTCGAAATAATTTTTTTATCTGCTTTCTGTTAACATATCAGGGCCGGTCCTCTATTTCTATTAATAATTGGGTACAAACAAATCAGCTTATCTGCATTTTCCACCAGTTTGCATAATTCTGACCGAGGGCCAGCAGTTCCTCGTGGCTGCCCTGTTCCATCACTACGCCTCCTTCGATGAAGATAATCCGGTCGGCAGTGGCTGCAAACGCCAAATCATGGGTAATCAGCTGATGGTCGTACGGTTTTTCATTAAATTATGCAAGGCGTTAATCACATGGCTTTTCGCTTTCGCGGTCCAAACCCACGGTCGGTTCGTCCAACAGCAGAATCGAGCTGTGGCTGATGGCCGCCCGTGCCACTGCGATACGCTGTCGCTGGCCGCCTGAAAGTGAACTGCCGAGTTCGCTTAATATGGTGTTGTAACCGTCGGGCAGGACGCTGATGAAATCGTGGGCGTTCGCCAGTTTGGCGGCGGCAATAATTTCAGCGTGGGTTACTTCGCCGGCATTGTGCAATGCACCCAGTGCGATGTTGTCGCGGATACTGACGCCGAACAGCAGGTTTTCCTGCGGCACGACGGCGATTTGTTTGCGCAGACTGGCGATGGTGTATTCCTGAATATTGCGGCCGTCGATGCGGATAATCCCGCTGTCAGGTTCGTACAGCCTCAGCATCAGGTTGGCAATGGTCGTTTTTGCCCGAACCGGAAGGGCCGACAATCGCTACGCTCTCGCCGGGATTAATTTTTGAAATCCATGCCTTTCAATACGGATACAAAGTTTTTATCTTTGTCTTGGTAACTGAAACCCACATGGTCAAAATGGATTTCGCCACGTACATCAGTCAGCGTTTTGGCGCTGGGCCGGTCTTTAATGTCGGGTTGCTGGTCCATCAGGTCGATAATGCGTTCGCCGGCAGCCAATGCTTTCGATAGACGGGCGGTGTATTTGGCATACTCGCGTACCGGCCGGAACGAATTGTTCAGGTAAGACATAAACACAATCAATTCGCCCGTCGACATCTGTCCGCCCAAGACATTATTCGCGCCTTTAAACAACACCACTGCCGTAACTACTGCCACCAATAGGTCTACGCGGCGTTCCAAGCCTGCGGCAAGCCGTTTGATTTCACTTCTTGCGTGCGGCTCTGATCGTTGTTGCCTTCAAAACTGCGGATGGTTTCGTTTTCCAGCGACAAAGACTGGATGGTTTTTGATGGAAGCAATGTATTCAGATGCTTTTGAGGCCAGCCCGCCTTCTTTTTTTGCGCTGGGCGCGGCTGACTTCGTGAATGCGCCTGCCGGAGCGGTTGGTCGTGAACCATAGGAACGGCAGTGAGGCAATAGCGAAAAGCGTCAGCCGCCAGTCTAGGTAGAACATGACGATGAGCATGCCCAACAGCACAAAGATGTTTGCCAGCATCGGCATCAGAGCCGTTACCACCGCTTCGCGCAACATGGCGACATCGCTGACTAAGCGCATGGTCAAATCACCGTTTTTGGCCTGGGAATGAAATCTCATCGACAGACCGAGCAAGTGCACGAACAAGTCGCTGCGTACCTTGGCCCAAAAATGCGGCTGCCTCGCCAGAGACAGCCCTACGGTACTTAAAAAGTTACTGGCCGCCATCAGGAAGGCAATCAGAACGACGGCTATTCCGCAACCCAGCAGCAGATATTGTTTGTCAATAGACTGAAGGGAGATTTCAAACAGGCTGGTGTCAAACTTGATGTTTTTAACCGCGGGACTTTTTCCCGCCGTCTATTTTGTCGACGTGTTCCACTACTTCAACCAAGATGTAATCCACGGCAAAAAGCCAGCGGAAGCGGCTTGAGCAGGCGGACGAAAGTCGCGGTCAGCAGGGACAACAGCGAACCGGCGATAAGCCAGCGTTCCGGCCGGATGTAATCTCTAAAACGGTTTTGCCACCAGCCACCAGTTGCTTTGCTGCATGGCGGGGCGGTCAGGCCGTTTCGGGCGGATGTAGTTTAGAAAACGGCGGGCGGCAGCCTGCCAGTCATAGTTTTTTCATGAGCGGTTTTTCTTAAAATGTTTTTCAGACGGCCTGTATCGGCAGCAATTCTAAGAATGCGGTCTACTGCGGCGAGCCAACTGTGTTCTTGTTCGGCGGTTTGGCGGGCGGAAGTGCCCAAGCGCCGAAGTTCTGCCGGTTGTTTGATGAGCGAGGCGATGCAGTCCGCCATTTTTTTCGGGATTTTTCGGCTTCCACCAGCATACCGTTCCGGTTGTGCGCCACCACGCTTTCCAGATGGCCCACTTTCGTGGTGACAACGGGAATGCCCGCCGCCATGTACTCGTAGATTTTTCAGCGGTGAGAAATAGAAATGTTCCATATTCGGATAAGGAGCGACGGCAATATCCATTCGTCCGAGCCATTCGGGGACATTTTCGGGCTGTACCGCACCGGTAAATTCCACATGTTCCAGCAAGCCCTAAAAGCATCGATTCTGTTGTGCAGCGATTCGTGTTCGGGGCCGTCTCCGACTCATCAGCAGGCGTACATCCCTGTCCGCGCTGCCGCAATAAGGCCCATGCCTCGACCAGTGTCGCCAGACCGTGCCACGGCTTTAATGTGCCCAAAAACCTACGGTAACTTCCGAAGAAGGCGTGAGGGTTTGCAGCCTTCGGGCATTTTCCGCAGCAGGGCAAAGCGATCCAATGCCACGCCGTTGGCTACAACGTGTACGCGGCCTCGGGCCTTTTTCAAATGTTTCAAGGTATTGTTTCACTCCGGGGAAACGGCAATCATGGCGTCCGCAGCGGCAAAAACAGACTCTGCGATTTCGTTGCGCTTCGTCTTCAAGCGGTAATTCGCGGTGTTTTTCTGTTCTTCAATCAAGGGCGCATTTACTTCCAATATCCCTGCGCAACCGTGTTTTTCGCAAAATCCATACCGGCGCTGCTCCACAGGGAGTAACGTTCGTAAACCATATCGAACGGTCCTTCCGCTTCCAGCATGGCTTCGACTTTGGCATTGGCAGCCAAAGCGGCGCGAGCACGGATTTCCACCGAGTCTTTCGGTAAGGTTTCCAATTTCCGGATTGGAACATTTTTCAATGCTTCGGGTACGTCCCCGCCCAACCGTTGGGCGAACAGGGTAACGTCCAATCCTCTGGACAGCATTGCTTTTAACCACTTCCTGTACATGGACGGAAGCCCCTTTGGTGCCGAATACCGGAATGCCCGGGTCGGCACAGATATAAAGCAACTCGCATGGGTCCTCCCCCGTTTAAACGGCCGGACGGCTGTTGATTGCATCGTTGAAAATCTGACGTAATTTCGCAGCGTTGCGGTCTTCGTCATATTCGTGTTCGATTAATGCGCGGCCGTTGCGGGAGAATGTCCGGCAAATATCATGGTCGTCCAGCAGGCGCGACATCGCTTCGGCTAACGCCTGCGGATTTTTCAGACGGCACGCACAAGCCCGTTTCGCCGTCTATGACCAATTCGGGAATGCCGGCCACCTGGGTCGAAATCACAGGCGTACCCAAAGCCATCGATTCCAGCAATACGGTCGGTGAGGCCGTCGCGGTCGCCGTCGTCGCTGATAACGCACGGCGCTACAACCATATTGCTGTTTTTCATCAGTCTGATGATGTCCGGCTGCGGCATCGGGGCCGACCATCGTTACTATGTCGGCAATATCCAAGGCTTCGGTTCGGGCGGACAAATCTTCATACAACGGGCCACCGCCGACCAATGTGCAGTGCATTCGGATATTTTTGTTTTTTTCAGCAGCGACAACGCCTCAAGCAGTACGCTGAATCCCTTTTTCGGAACCAAACGGCCTACCGCCAGAATATGGCGTTTGCGGGAAGTAAATTCGTTGTATGGGAATTTGCTCAAGTCCATACCGTTGTAGATGCGTACGGCCTTTTTCCGCATCTTTGCCGTATTGCTGCTGCAAATAGGCGAGGTTGTAGTCGGATACCGTTACCGTGGCAAAGGCATCGCGCATTTTCATATCCAGACGGGTAGGTTCTGCGTATCGGAAGTAAATATCCTTGGCATGGGCGGTAAAGGTGTAAGTAATGCCGGCAAAATCAGCCGCCAGACGCGCCACGGTCGCCGCCTGCGTGCCGAAATGGGCGTGCAGGTGCTGAATACCGCGGTTTTTGTATTTCCAGCGCCACTGAAATGCTTTGCGTCAATTCATATACGGCACATTTGGCCCGTGCCAGTTTTTTTCCGCAAAGTTTGGCAGCCGTTCAAAGGCCGTCTGAATAAGCAGCCATACGGTCTCCGGTTTGTAAATGTTTGTGTTCCAAGCGCGTTACGGGTGCGCGAACCCTTGAAATTCCGTCTTGGAAATGGGTGTCTTCCACCGGCCCCAATGCAAAAATATCGATTTTCACCCCTTCGCGTTCGTGCGCCAAAATTTCATTAACCACAAAAAGTTTCGGAAAAACGGGGATAGCGTTTCAGTATGTATCCGATATAAAGAGGTCGGGTTGCCGAGGTTGGGTTGTTATTCATGTTTTAATCAGACTTTCGTGGTTAGTTGGCGTTGTTATTGTGAAGAATGGCTTGAATTTCGTTCACTATTCGGTCCAAGCCGTCAAAACGTAATACGTCGCGTGCATTCAGTTTTGTTTTTTTCTGGAAGCCAGCCACTCGCTCAGTACTTGCGGCGTCAAATCTTTCGGATGCAGGCAGTCGATGACGCCCATTTCCGCCAGGCGGGAGGCGCGAATCCATTGTTCGGTCCTCGGTATGATGCGGGGCACAATCAGGGCGCGCTTGTTGAAAGACAAAAATCTCGGTCGTCGTGTTGTATCCGCCCATTGAAATGATACATTCGGCGTTTCGCATGATTTTTAAGGGTTCGGGTACGAAATCGATTACCTTAATATCCTGACGCGCCCCGGCCAAAGCATGGAGTTGTTCGCGCTGCTGTCCGGGCATCAATGCGCCCGCAATCAGCAAACCGTTCCAGCCTTCAGGCAATCGTGCCTGAACAAAGGCTCTGGCAAGTTCGAAACCGTCCTGCCCGCCGCCGACCGCGCATAATGCGTAAGGCGACTTGACCTCGGAAAATAATATTATCGAGGCCGCGGGTTTTCGTTGCGGCGGGTTTGGTCGAGATAGCCCACATAGCGCAGCTTCTCGCAGATGTCTTCGGGTAATCGGTATTCTTTAATGAAATCATATAGGTTAGGGTCGCCGTAAACCCAGATTTCGGAAAAAAATATAAACGGATGATTTCAATATTTTTCAGTTTTTCCCATTGATTAAGTACGGCTTCCGGTTCGTCGATAATATCCCTGACGCCTAAAAATAATGTGCGTACCGCGGCTGGCCAGCTCAGGGGAGGATATTGTCCAGCTCGTTCATTGCGCCGCGCGGTACATTGTCGATAATGACGATGTCCGGTTCGAACGCATCTAAAAGCAGCACTGATGATTTCCTTTCTGATTTTTTTACCAACCGCGTAATATCATTACCTAACGAGCGGGGATATATTTCCCTTCCGATGTTTTTAAAATAAGTCGGCAATGTTACGCTGTCGGCTCCTTGGGGAAGTTTGAACGCGCCGGATTCGCGGACACCCGACAAGAGCAGAACGTCGGCGTCGGGATGGGCTTCCAATACCGATTGCGCCAGCAACATATTGCGTCGGACATGTCCCAATCCCATGGTATCGTGCGAATAGAATGCAATTCTGGGTGCCGTGTTTCTATTTTTTTAATATATTCGGCATAATTTAATTATTCCTTTTAAAAATTTAATAATTTTAATTAATAAATTGCTTGAAAAATAATTTTATTATTGCGTGATTATTATAAATGCTAATCCAAAAATATTCATATTAAATTTTGTAAAAAAATATTTATTAAATGAAAAATATATTTTTGTAGGAAAATGGATATTTTCATTATGTATATAGATAAAATGTTAAAAGAAATGATTAGAAGGGTGGTTAACTGGGTGCGTTAATGATATTCTTATGTATAATTTCATTTAAATTATAATGATATAACTTATTGATGATTGCGTTTTTTTATTGTGATATTAATTAATATTGATTGATTTTTTATAAACTGGTAAACTGGTACTAGATTACTAATTTTTCTTAAGGAAGCCATAATGAAAAACTGCCTTAGCTTTTTTTAATATCCGCTTTCGCAGCAAGTACCGCTTCAGCAGTAACATTGGTCGACAGCCAGAACTCCGGTACGAAAGTGGAATTCGTCGGTTCCGCCCGTATTAAATTGACCAATACCGCCGATAAAGAAACTGATGTCAAAGAAGGTTCGGTTACTAAAAATCAGACCAACCGTCCGATTCAGAATAACGGTACTCGCTTCGGGTTCAAACTGAAACAGTCGCTGGGCAATGATTTTTACGGCTTGGGCCGCGTCGAATGGCGGTTTCGCGGTAAAGACAATGCTGGTAATGATGCCCGTTCAAGCCATAATTTCGACTATCTTTATACCCGCCAACTTTATGCGGGTGTCGGTCATAAACGGTTTGGGGAGTTGACCTACGGCAATCAGTCGGTTATTACTGACGATGTCAAACAAACCGATTTGGCAAATACGCTGAGTTTGAGCGACGGGCTGCTGGCTTCCAGCGTCCGCCGATCAGTCCAATATGTTTATGACAATAAAGACCAAGGTATCAAAGCCGGTGTTTTTATGGCGGCAGCAGTCCGCGCGGCAACGACGGTTTGAGTTTGGACAACAAACGTAAAGATATTTGGGGGTGTCGGTGCCATTAAAAAAATTCACAATAGACGACAAACAGGAATTCATCGTAGGGACCGGTACGTCCCGCGAACGTTTCCGGCAATCCGAACCTTCCGATTATTCTCGTACCGCCTACTCAATCGGCAGCGCGTATACTTACGATAAAACCACCGTCGGTTTGGATTTGGAGCGCAGTATTACTAAAGATGAAGAGGGTGCGGGCAACAAAGAGACCAACAATGAAATCCGTACGATTCTGTACCATAAGTTGACCAGCGACTGGCGCGCATACGGTATGTATGCCTATAAAACGGAAAAAGCAGGACTATGTGTCCGGTTCGGATAAGAAAGAGAAACAGCACCAGTTTATGCTGGGCACGGAATATTATCTGATTCCGAAAAGCAAGCCTTTCAATATGAAAACGTTTGTGGAAGTCCAAAACACGCATACGAAAAAAATATCGTCGGGACGAATTGCGCACCAAAGAGCGCAACTACACCACCGTCGTCGGTTTGCGCGCTTATTGGTAGTCTGGAAGGTGTTTTGAAATTCGGTGGTAATCAGGCAGTGAATTTTTGGCTGGTAATGACCGAATACGGATTTTCCCGTTTCGGATGCCGTCTGAAAAAGAGAGGTTCTTTTCAGACGGCATCGTCGTTATATGGATGGGCTAGCCGGACAACTGTGTTCGGAGAACGTAGGTTTTTCCGCAAAATGGAATCTGAGGCCGTCTGAAAACGTTAGTGCCGTGTGGCAGGAACCGAAGTTTCGGTTTTTGCCGGTGTCGCGTTTTTCAGACGGCCTTTTTATTTGTTTCGAATTGTCCGATATATTTAAAAAAACCCAATCGCACAAATTATAAATTTTTATCGTTACTAAAAACTGCATTGTTAAATAAAAATACTATATATAGTATTTTTTTATGGTTTAATACGCACTAAATGTTGTGTTTATGGTGATGTGAGATGGATCGGCTGAAATTCACAATCGAGCAAATCGTATGGCAGGAAGTGCCGGGCGAAGTGTCGCTGGCGTTTCTGTTTTTCCGGCTGCCCGCTGCGCTGTAAAGGCTGCCATAGTGCCGATGCGTGGAAAGAGGGTGTCGGCACGGAATTGACCGAGGATTATTTGAGAGGCCGTCTGAAACGCTATCGCGGGCTGATTAGCTGCGTGTTGTTTATGGGCGGGAATGGCAGCCGGAAGCCTTGCAGAAAAATGTTGGGCATCGTGACGCAGGCGGGTTTGAAAGCCTGTTTGTACACCGGCTTGGATCGTGAGGAGCTGGAGGCGGTTTCAGACGGCATTCTGCCTTATCTGACGTATCTGAAAACCGGCCGCTGGCAGATGGAGCTGGGCGGCTTGGAAAGCCCGACCACCAATCAGAAGTTTATCGATTTGCGTACGGGCGAAGTGTTGAACCGCTTGTTTATCAAAGACAAACCTGCGCCCAAAATCATCCCGATTACGACTCAGCCGCAGGCGGCCGCTTTTCAGACGGCCTGAGGCTTTTTTATCCAACCCACACAGGAGGACTTAACATGATTCGGCTGCATCCCGAACAGTTAAACGGCAAACTGCAATTCATGCACGACTACATCAGCGCGCAAAACGCGGCGGACGGCTCGAAAATGGACGCCAACGCCAACGTTACCCAGAAAAACATCGCCACGATGGAAGCGGAAATCATGAAAGACTTTTTCGTGCAGATTAACCGCGCCCAAGTGTCGCGCAAAATCGCCGAAATTTTCGACCAATCCGTTGCCGACGAATACATCCGCCAGATTGAGGCGCACGAGATTTATGTGCACGACGAAACCAGCCTCAAGCCTTATTGTGTGTCGGTTACGCTGTATCCCTTCCTGCTCGACGGCTTAAGCAAACTCGGCGGCGAATCCAAAGCGCCGCAACATCTGGCATCGTTTTGCGGCTCATTTATCAACCTCGTGTTTGCCATCAGCGCGCAGTTTGCCGGCGCGGTGGCGACGGTGGAATTTTTGACTTATTTCGACTACTTCGCCCGCAAAGACTACGGCGACGATTATTTGGAAACCCACGGCAAAGAAATCGCCAACCACATGCAGCAGGTGGTGTACAGCATCAACCAGCCCGCCGCCGCGCGCGGCTATCAGAGCGTATTTTGGAATATTTCCGTTTACGATCAATACTATTTCGACGCGATGTTCGGCGATTTCGTCTTCCCCGATTTCAGCAAACCGGTGTGGGCGAGCGTAGCAAAGCTGCAAAACTTCTTCCTCAAATGGTTCAATCAGGAACGCACCAAAGCCGTTTTGACCTTCCCCTGTCGTGACCGCTGCGATGCTGACTGATGGCGGCAAAATGCAAAGACACCGTGTTCGCCGACGAAATGGCGAAAGAGTTGGCGGAGGGCAATTCCTTCTTCGTCTATCTTTCCGACAATCCCGACTCCTTGGCTTCCTGCTGCCGCCTGCGCAACGCCATCGAAGACCGAACCTTCAGCTACACCCTCGGTGCGGGCGGCGTGGCGACCGGTTCCATCAACGTCATCACCATCAACATGAACCGGCTGGAGCAAGACGGACGCGACCTTACCGCCGAAGTGGCGAAAATCCACAAATACCAATACGCCTACCGCAAACTGATGGAAGAATACCAAGCCGCCGGAATGCTGCCCGTTTACGATGCAGGCTTCATCACGCTGGACAAACAGTTCCTCACCATCGGCATCAACGGCATGGCGGAAGCCGCCGAATCGCAAGGCATCAAAGTCGGCTACAACGACGACTACATCAACTTCGTCCAAGGCCGTCTGAAAACCATATTCGAAGCCAACCAAGCCGCCAGCAAACACTACGGTGTGAAGTTCAACACCGAGTTCGTTCCCGCCGAAAACCTCGGCGTGAAAAACGCCAAATGGGACAAAGCCGACGGCTACAAAGTCAGCCGCGAATGCTACAACTCCTATTTCTACGTCGTCGAAGACGAAGAAATCAACGCGCTCGACAAATTCCTGCTGCACGGCAAAGAACTGGTGGACTGGCTCGACGGCGGCTCCGCGCTGCACCTGAACCTCGACGAAGCCCTGCCCGAATCCGGCTACCGCTCGCTCTTGGACATTGCCGCGCAAACCGGCTGCAACTACTTCTGCGTGAACGTGCGCATCACCATCTGCAATGAATGCGGTCACATCGATAAACGCACTCTGCACGTCTGCTCCGCCTGCGGTTCGCACGACATCGACTACGGCACCCGCGTCATCGGCTATTTGAAACGCGTATCTGCCTTCTCGAGTGGACGGCGCAAAGAACATGCGCTACGGCATTACCACCGCAAAGCGGCGTGATGGCATCTGATAGATAAAGGCCGTCTGAAAATTTATTTTTCAGACGGCCTTCACTATGGGAAACGGCAAACAGTCGTTTAAATCAGTGTTTTCTGCCGTCTCAGAGCCGTTTGGCGATATAATGATGCCGATTCCTTTCCTCCGCGCCCGTATGAAGATATTGCCTGCATTGTTCGTTTCCGTACTGATACCCTGCCGCAGCCGCCTCGGACACCTTCGGCTATCTGGCCTTTTTGGGAAAAATCCCGACAGGCCGGAAGTCGTTACCGTAACCAAAACCACGCAGGAAGATGCCGACGAGCTGGCGGCGAAGGTGGAACTGGATGCCTTCTGTCGCGCGCAGGATGCGAAACTGGACGCGGGCGGCAAAGTACGCACGGGTTGCCAGAACGTTACCGCGTTGCACAATAGCTGCGCCGCCGCCGCATGGCCGGGTGCGCGCGGATTGTTGAAACACAATAATGTGGTTGTGGCGGGCAACATGAAATTCGCGCCGGTGGCGGAAGAGGCTTTGGCGAAATGCCGTCTGAAATACGGGAAAGACGCCGATTGCCAGATTGAAACCGTGTTCTGCACCTCGTCTTCTGCATACGGCGGCGGGCAGCCGAAAGCGGATTGAATGCTAAAAGGCCGTCTGAAACAGCGGTTTCAGACGGCCTTTTGCTTTTTGCATTATAATGAGGGCAGTATAAATCCAATACGGGCATCTGGGAGCGATTCATGAAAAAAAGACACTTTTTCGCATTGATTATCGGCGGCCTTGCCGCCGCCGCAACGGCAGCCGATACCTACGGTTACCTGATTTTTCTGGCAGAATCCCGCCAACCCTGAACGAGAGCGTCCAAGTCAAAACCACGCGCGAAAACGCGCCGCAGGCTCGATGCGCATCAGGAAATGCGCGATTACTGCCGCAGCAAAGACATACAGGCGGGCGTGCAGCAGGACAACGAGCATACCGGCTGCAAAACCATCGTGCCGCTGCACAATACCTGCGTGGCCGTTGCGTTTCCGAAAAACGACGGCAGGCTGATGCACGATACCGCCGTAGTGATGACTTCGCCGTTTTTACAGAAACGCGCAACAGGCCGCGTTGAACCAGTGCATGAAGAAATACGGCACGCAGGGCAAATGCGTGGTCGAGACCGCCTACTGTACCGAAAGCGAGTATTACGGCGGCACGGTCAGAACGATGTGGAACCGCCTGAAATCCCGCTGAGGCCGAGCGGCGTCGGATTTTTAATTCTTCAAAGATGAGGCCGTCTGAAACATGATTGTTTTCAGACGGCCTCATCTTTATGATTGCTATTCTGCAAGCCGGTTAAGATTTGCCCGTGCTGCCGAAGCCGCCTTCGCCGCGTTCGCTGGCGGCAAATTCGTCCACGACTTTAAACGAGGCTTGGACGACAGGGACAATTACCATTTGCGCGATGCGTTCCATCGGCTCGATGGTGAACGCTTCTTTGCCCCCTGTTCCACACGGAGACTTTGAGTTCGCCCTGATAGTCCGAATCGATCAGTCCGACCAAGTTGCCCAAGACGATGCCGTGTTTGTGTCCCAGACCGGAACGCGGCAGCAAAACGGCGGCGTAGTCGGGATTGGCAAGGTGAACCGCCAGGCCGGTCGGAACAAGGTAGGTATCGCCCGGTTGCAGGGTAACGGCCTTGTCCAAACAGGCGCGCAGGTCCAGTCCGGCAGAACTGGGTGTGGCGTAGGCGGGCAGTTTGTCCCGCCATTTTCGGATTAAGGATTTTTCAGTTCGACTTCGGTTTGCATGGTTTTTTTCGTTTGTATCAATAAAAAGCGCATTATAACAGCAGCGCTTGAGGCCGTCTGAACAATGGGGGTATGATGGGTCGGGGCGCAATTTCCCCGCTGACCCGATATCGGAAAAACGGAGGATAAAAATGGATTTGCACAATATCCGCGCAGATTACAGCAAGCGCGAACTGTCGGAATCGGAATGCCGTGCCGACCCGATTGTCCAGTTCGAGCAATGGCTGAACGAGGCGATTCATTCGCAAGTCAACGAGCCGACCGCCGTCAACGTGGCTTCCGTGGGCGAAGACGGCAGGCCGAACAGCCGCGTGGTGCTGCTGAAAGAAGTCAATCCGCAGGGATTTGTTTTCTTCAGCAATTACTTAAGCCGCAAAGGACGCTCGTTTGACGCGCATCCGTTTGCCGCCATGACGTTTTTTTCTGGCCGGAACTGGAGCGTCAGGTGCGCGTTGAAGGACGCATCGAAAAACTGGATGCCGCCGCTTCGGACGAATATTTCGACAGCCGCCCCTACACCAGCCGCATCGGCGCATGGGCAAGCGCACAGAGCGAAGTGTTGTCGAGCAAAGCGATGTTGGTCGCCAAAGCGGCGGCAGTGGGCGCGAAACACCCGCTGCACGTCCCGCGCCCGCCGCATTGGGGCGGCTATCTCGTCATTCCCGACCGCATCGAATTCTGGCAGGGGCCGCCCCAGCCGCCTGCACGACCGCATCCAATACCGCTTGGTTGACGGCAACTGGATACGCGAGCGGCTGTCGCCTTAAACTTTCCACAGCTTCAAGCCGATAGGGTAAAATCCCGACTCCCGCAAAAGGTCGTCTGAAATATAAAAACGTTTTAGCAAAACTCGTTTCATTCGTTTTCAGGCGACCTTTTATCCGTAACTTATCCTGCCGCCACCGCCGCAGAAGAACCGTTTCGAAATCATCAGGAAACGCGTTAGGAGAACCCCATGTCCAAGCAACCCACCAGCAAACGCCAATGGCGCGACGGCGCAGCCCCGTCTGCCAAGAAAACCGCCAAACCTTTCAAAAAGCAAATTCCGTCCCAAAGACGAAACGCGCAAAACCGCTTCCAAACCTTACGGACAAAAAGTTTCAGACGGCCTCAAACCGCAAAAATGCCCCCAAACAGCGCGCCGCCAAAGCCAGAAAAACTCGTCGTCCGCAATCCCAACCAAAAAAATCATGGAACGCGCGCGCGATTTGAAAGAGCGCCGCAGCGACCTGTCGCGCATGGAACCCGAACGCCTGCAAAAAGTGCTTGCCGCATCCGGCGTCGGCTCGCGCCGCGAAAATGGAAGAATGGATTAACAACGGCTGGGTAACGGTCAACGGCAAAACCGCACAACTGGGCGACAAAGTCACCCCCGACGACCACGTTACCGTCAAAGGCAGCATCATCAAACTCAAATGGGCGGACCGCCTGCCGCGCATCATCCTGTATTACAAACAAGAAGGCGAAATCGTTTCCCGCGACGACCCGCAAGGCCGCGTCAGCATATTCGACCGCCTGCCGCAGGCCGCCAGCAGCCGCTGGGTTGCCATCGGACGCTTGGACATCAACACCAGCGGCCTGCTCATCCCTGACCACCTCCGGCGAACTCGTCCAACGTTTCGCCCATCCCCAGCTTCGAAGTCGAACGCGAATACGCCGTGCGCGTACTGGGCGGGCTGACCACCGAACAAATGCGCAGCCTCACCGAAGAAGGCGTGATGCTCGAAGACGGCTTGGCAAAAGTCGAACGCATCTACGAACAAGGCGGCGAAGGCGCAAACAAATGGTACAACGTCGTGATTAAAGAAGGCCGCAACCGCGAAGTGCGCCGCATATTCGAAAGCCAAGGCCTCACCGTCAGCCGCCTCGTGCGCGTCGGTTTCAGCCCCATCGGCCTGCCCAACCGCCTCAAACGCGGACAGTTCTACGAACTCAACCCCGCCGAAGTCGCCAACATCATCAAATGGGCGGACATGCTGCTGCCGGGCGAACGCCGCCGGAAGAAATCCTGACCGCAAAAGGCCGTCTGAAAAACGGGATAAAGTTTTCAGACGGTCTTTTCAATCAGGTAATGCAGCAGTTTCTTCTCTAAAAAAACCAATCTGACGGTTCGCCACCTCTTCATCAGCGTTCCATCCGCCATCATTCGAGATAGCGGCAAAAGGCCGTCTGAAAACCCAGTTTGGGGTGTTTCAGACGGCCTTTACTGTTGGTTATTTTCCCGCATGGGGTGCATCGCGGGGGAGGGGTAGCGAAACGTTTGAACCGCCCGAGGCCGGGCAGCAAGAGGGCGGCAGTTTTGCCGGTGCCGGTTTGCGCGGCGGCCAGAAGGTCGTGTTCGTCAATGGCAGGGATTGTCTGCGGCTATGACAGTGTGAAAGTTGATTTTACGCAGAAGTATATTGTCAGGGGATTACTATAATTTTGTAAAAAGCGCAAACCGGTTTGCCGGTGAATGCGGGAAAAAAAGGGAGAAACGCTTCCTCAAGGACATTCAACCAATAAAGCCCAAAAGGAATATATTATGGAACTACCAAAAATCCTCGCCGTCTGGTTCTGCCCTTAGCCGTATTGTTTGCTCTTGCCGCCTGCGGCGGTCAGGGTAGCGGGGCGCCGGAAGCGGCTTTGGGAGCTTCGGAAGCCGCCGTTCAGACGGCCTCCCCAACTGTTGCCGGAAACGCTGCTTCGAATGCGGCTTCCGCGGCCTCCGCCGCCGTTGCCGACAGCAATGCTTCACCTGAAGACCAAGAATTGCTCAAACGCGCACAGAGTATTTTTCAAACCGCTGCCAAGCGCCGAAGAAATGCAGAAACTGCGCCCGTTTACCGAAGAACAGGTCAAACTCGGCCATCAATTATGGTATGAGCCGCGCCTTTCCAAAAGGCAACACCGTAAGCTGCAACTCCTGCCACAACCTCGCCACCGCAGGCGTGGACAACCTGCCGACCAGCCAAGGCCATAAGCGACAGTTCGGCGGACGCAACTCCCCGACCGCTTTAAACGCCGCCTTGCTCGGCATGCAGTTCTGGGACGGCCGCGCGGCCGATGTTGAAGAACAAGCCGGCGGACCGTTGGTCAACCCTGTGGAAATGGCAAACGACTCGCAAGAAGCAGCCGCTGCCAAAAATCGCCAAAAATCCCCGAATATCAAGAACTGTTTAAAACCGCCTTCCCTGAAGACGGCGCAGTTTCCTTCAAAAAACATCACCACCGCACTGGGCGCATTCGAACGCACCCTGTTGACGCCGACCAAATGGGATGACTACCTCAAAGGCAACGTCAACGCCCTGAACGAACAAGAGCGCAAAGGCGTACGCGCCTTTATGGACAACGGCTGTATCGCCTGCCACAGCGGTGTCAACCTCGGCGGCGCAACCTTCCAAAAAAATTCGGTTTGGTTGAAGGCCCGTACTGGAAATTCATCGAAGATCCGAAACACGACAAAGGCCGTGCCGACGTAACCAAAAAAAGCCGAAGACGAATTCTTCTTCCGCGTCCCCGGCTTGCGTAACGTCGCCAAAACTTATCCATATTTCCACAACGGCAGCGTTTGGGAATTGGACAAAGCCGTTACCATCATGGGTAAAGCGCAACTGGGCAAAGATTTATCTAAAAGAAGACACCGACAACATCGTTGCCTTCCTGAAAAACCCTGTCCGGCAATGTTTCCGACTCCGCCCGCACCATGCCCGAACTGCCTTTGTCTGCACCGATGGAATCCCATCCGAACAACAAATAAGCCGTAGATTTAGGGTAACGGAACCCGTATCCCTAAATTTAGTGCCATACCAAACGTCGTCTGAAAAAGTTGTCCTGCTTTTTCAGACGACGTTTTTGATTTATGGAAACGCAATATAGCTATCCCCTCGATATTCAAGCGATTCATTCCTTAAAAATACCGATGTCAGCCCTGTTAAGATTTCCAATAAACCCCAATCGTGGTTTATAATCTTCCTCTAACGAAACAGGGGTGCTGCCTGATGTTCAGGCGGCTGAGAAATACCCTTTACACCCGATCGGGATAATACCTGCGTGGGGAGTTTTCACGGATTCTGTCTTTCAGACGGCTTTTTGATATTGAGGCCGTCTGAAAAAGCAAAAACGCTCCTGTTTCTTCTTTTCAAACGAGAAAACAGGAGCATTTTTATGACTACGCCAAAGAAAACCGCCAAAACTTCCGGCAACGAAGCGCGCGAGCTTGCCGACTTGAGCGAAGACATCGGCATCCGCTTCAAATATCCGAACTCGGAGCGCGTGTATCTGCAAGGCAGCCGCGACGACATCCGCGTGCCTTTGCGTGAAATCCGTCAGGACGACACCTACACGGCGCAAGGCGCGAAGCCAATCCGCCGATTCCGGTGTATGACACCAGCGGCGCATATGGCGATCCGGCGGCGCACATCGATCTGAAACAGGGTTTGCCGCACGTCCGCACTGCATGGCTGGACGAACGCGGCGACACCGAAATCCTGCCCAAGCTCTCCAGCGAATACGGCATCGAACGCGCACACGACCCGAAAACCGCCCATCTGCGTTTCAACCAAATCACCCGCCCGCGCCACGCCAAAAGCGGCAGCAACGTAACCCAGCTTCACTATGCGCGCCGCGGCATCATCACGCCGGAGATGGAGTTTGCCGCCATACGTGAACGCATGAAGCTGGACGAGCTTTTCAGACGGCCTGAATACGCCAAGCTCTTGAAACAACACGCAGGGCAAAGTTTCGGCGCGAATATCCCAACCCATCCCGACCAAATCACGCCCGAATTTGTGCGCCAAGAAATCGCCACCGGACGCGCGATTATCCCTGCCAACATCAACCATCCCGAACTCGAACCGATGATTATCGGCCGCAACTTCCGCGTCAAAATCAACGGCAACTTGGGCAACTCCGCCGTCACTTCCAGCCTGACCGAAGAAGTCGAAAAAATGGTGTGGTCGCTGCGTTGGGGCGCAGACACGATTATGGATTTGTCCACAGGCGCGCACATCCACGAAACGCGCGAATGGATTATCCGCAACGCGCCCGTCCCCATCGGCACCGTGCCCATCTATCAGGCTTTGGAAAAAACCGGCGGCATCGCCGAAGATTTGACTTGGGATTTGGTGCGCGACACCTTAATCGAGCAGGCGGAACAAGGTGTGGACTATTTCACCATACACGCGGGCGTGTTGCTGCGTTATGTGCCAATGACCGCCAACCGCCTCACCGGCATCGTATCGCGCGGCGGCTCCATCATGGCAAAATGGTGTCTCGCCCACCATCAGGAAAACTTCCTCTACACACATTTCGACGAAATCTGCGAAATCATGAAAGCCTACGACGTATCGTTCAGCCTCGGCGACGGCCTGCGCCCCGGCTGCATTGCCGATGCCAACGACGAATCCCAATTCGCCGAATTGCACACCTTGGGCGAATTGACCGCCAAAGCGTGGGAACACGACGTCCAAGTCATGATCGAAGGCCCCGGCCATGTGCCGTTGCAACGCGTCAAAGAAAACATGACCGAAGAGTTGCAACACTGCTTTGAAGCGCCTTTCTACACCCTCGGCCCGCTCGTTACCGACATCGCCCCCGGCTACGACCACATCACCTCGGGCATAGGCGCGACCAACATCGGCTGGTACGGCACAGCCATGCTCTGCTACGTGACCCCGAAAGAGCATCTCGGCCTGCCCGACAAAGAAGACGTGCGCACCGGCATCATCACCTACAAACTCGCCGCCCACGCCGCCGACCTCGCCAAAGGCTGGCCGGGCGCGCAGTTGCGCGACAACGCCCTGAGTAAGGCGCGTTTCGAGTTCCGTTGGCGCGACCAATTCCGCTTAAGCCTCGACCCCGAACGCGCCGAGAGCTTCCACGACGAAACTCTGCCCGCCGAAGGCGCGAAAATCGCCCACTTCTGCTCGATGTGCGGCCCTAAATTCTGCTCGATGAAAATCACGCAGGAAGTGCGCGACTACGCCGACAAGCAAAAAGCCCAGCAGCAGGGGCATGGAGGAAAAAGCGGTCGAGTTTGTGAAGAAAGGGGCTGAGATTTACAGTTGATAAAAAGGTCGTCTGAAAAGTTTTTCAGACGACCTTGGCTGTTCGTGATACCGGGCCTATTTTTTTCTGCTTTCAACACCCGCTGGCGGCGTGTTTCGCTCAACACCATGCCCGCGCTGACGGAGACGTTCATACTTTTCGACCGTGCCGAACATGGGTATCGACACCAGCATGTCGCAATGTTCGCGCGTCAGGCGGCGCATGCCTTCACCTTCGTTGCCCATCACCCATGCCGCGCTGTCGGGCAGGGTCGCAGTGATAGAGGTCGGCGTCGCCGCCCATGTCGGTGCCGATGATCCAGATGCCGTATTCTTTCAGCTCGCGCAGAGTGCGGGCGAGGTTGGTTACGGTGATGTAGGGGACGGTTTCCGCCGCGCCGCAGGCGACTTTGCTGACGGTGGCGTTCAGCCCCGCGCTTTTTGTCTTTCGGCGCGATGACGGCGTGTACGCCCATTGCGTCGGCGGTACGCAGGCACGCGCCGAGGTTGTGCGGGTCGGTGATGCCGTCGAGTATCAGCAAGAGCGGCGGTTCGCTCAGGTTTTCCAATACGTCTTCGAGGTGGACGTGGTTTTTGGAAGCGTCGATAAACCCGACTACGCCCTGATGCCGCGCACCTTTGCTGATGGCGTTGAGGCGGTCGGCGTCGGCGAAGTGTACGCGCACGTTTTCGTTTGCCGCTTTCTCCAACACGTCGCGCGTGCGGGCATCGTTTTTGCCTTCTTGGACGTAGAGTTCGGTAATCGATTTCGGATTTTTGCCACAGACGGGCGTTGACGGCGTGGAAGCCGTAGATGAGTCGTTGATTGGCCATGATTTTTGCTTTCAGGGGTTTTCAGACGGCCTTTGTCGGCGGAGGCCGTCTGAAAAAAAGGGTTTATTGCAACAGGGTAGCCGAACAGCCCTGATGCGGCCACGCCGATTAATACCGTCGGCAGCATCGACAGGGCGGCTGGCGGCCAGTACGGTCAGGGCGATGGCGATCAGTTCGTGCGGTTTGTCGGAAACGAAATACGGGGCGATGACCGAAATCAGCACGCAGCCCGGCGCGGCTTCCATTACCGCCGCCGCGCGTTTGCTCAGAGTGCGGTTGCGCAGGGCGAAGAAACCGGAGAGGCGGGTGGAATAGGTAACGGCCAGCATACTCAGGAAAACCAGCATCGAGTCCGACGAAATCAGCGGAGTCATCTCTGTCCTCCTTGGAAGTAGGCGGTCATCAGCCCGGCCAGCGCACCCGGCGGGGACATACCATGCGCCTTCGGTCGAGAATAGGTCATCGCCCGCCACAATCAGGCTGACAAAACCAAGGGCGTGCCGCCTTAAAAGCTTTTCCACATACCCCGCAGCAGCACCAAAAAAACACGGCGGGAAACGCCATGCCGAAGCCCCATGCCGCCACATCGCCGAACATCGGACCGACCGCCGCGCCGACGGCGGCGAAACTTATCCAAGTGGTGTAGAGGATGAAACACACGCCCGCGTAATAGGGCATATTGAACGCAGGCAGCCCCAGCGGTTTGCGTTTCTGCGCTTCGGCCAGCCCCATCGCCCAGCTTTCGTCGCACATGAAAAACAGCGCGGGCAGGGGCTTTTTCAGCGGCACACCTTTCAGGTAGGGCGCAAGGGCGGCCCCCATCAGGATATGGCGCGAATTAATCATGAAAGGTAACGGTGGCGATGAGCAGTATCGGCAGCGGGTTTTGTCCACAAATTGACCGTTGCGAATTCCGAGCCGCCGGCAAAGTTCATGCCCGTCATCAGCAGCATTTCCAGCCAGCTCATCCCTTTCTGCCCGCCTTGTACGCCGAGTATCAGCGCCCACGGCAGCAGGCCGATAAGCATGGGCGAACATTCTTTGATGCCGCGCAGGAATTCGGATTGGGGAGATGCGGGGAGGCCATCTGAAACCGTTTTGAAATAAATGAAGAGCGGTATTATACACGATACGCATTTGCCGTTTTCAGACGGCCTCATTGAAATATAGTTCTTTAGTATTAGTTAGAAAATGACCATCATCGAACGGTATGCAATGTGTTACAAACGAAATCCCGTTTAATGTCAGAAAACCGGAAAGAACAACATGAAAAATCCGCTACACCGCATTGCTGCTGGCTTTTGGCCGCAGGCAGCGTTTCCGCCGCCGAAATCACAGTGTCCGCCGCCGCCAGTCTGAAAGAGGCATTTGCCGACATTGCCGCCAAATACGAAAAACAGTATCCGCAAAGCAAAGTCAAACTGAATACCGCCGGTTCGGGCGCATTGCTGCAACAGGCGTTGCAGGGCGCGCCGGTGGACGTGCTGGCCTTTGCCGACCAGGAAACCATGAATCAGGCGCAGGTCAAAGGCGTTATCGATAAAGCCACCCGCAAATCGTTCGCGCTCAACTCGCTGGTCATCGCCGCGCCCAAAGACAGCAAATTGACGGTCGGCCGACTGAGCGATTTGGAAGGCTACCGGTTCGACCGCATCGCCATCAGCAATCCCGCCAGCGTACCCGTCGGCCGTTATTCCAAGGCCGCTTTGGAGAAAGCGGGAATTTGGGACAATATCCAGTCTAAAAGTCATCACCACGCAAAACGTGCGCCAGTCGCTGGATTATGTCGCACGCGGCGAAGTGGATGCCGGTTTCGTCTACAACACCGATGCGATGCTGATGAAGGATAAGGTGAAAGTGCTGAAAACCGTGCCGACGCAGGAGCCAGTGTCTTATCCGATTGCCGTTGCTGCTTCCGGTCCGCAGAAGGTGGAGGCAAAACGCTTTCGTGCAATATGTGCTGTCGGCACAAGGGCAGGGGCGTGTTGAACAAATACGGATTTAAAAACCTTGAAAAAGAAATTTGAGGCCGTCTGAAACGCATTTTTCGTTTTCAGACGGCCTCAGGTTTGCTAGAAAGCGTCATCCGCGCTTTCGGCAGTTTCGTAATACTCACTATCCCCGATATTAAAAAGAATACCAAATGAATGAATCGTTAATCACGACCCCTGCTGCTTTCGCTGAAAATCGCAGGCACGGCTACTTTGTTGAACTTCGTGTTCGGTACGGCGGCGGGTTTCGTGCTGGCGCGCGGGCGTTTTGTCGGACGCGGGCTGCTGGATACGCTGCTGATGCTGCCGATGGTGCTTCCGCCGACGGTGATGGGCTACTATCTGCTGGTGGTGTTCGGCCGCAACGGTACCGTCGGCGCATGGCTGAAAGATAATTTCGGCATCAATCTGATCTTCACTTGGCAGGGGGCGGTCATTGCGGCGGCGGCAGTTACGTTTCCGCTGGTGTTCAAACCCTGCGCGGGCGGCGTTTGAAGAGGTCAGCCCGCAGTTGGAGCAGGCGGCGCGCGTGCTGGGGTTGAACGAATGGGCGGTGTTTTTTTCCGCGTCAGCCTGCCGCTGGCGTGGCGCGGCATTTTGGCGGGCGTGCTGCTGGCGTTTGCCCGTTCGCTGGGCGAATTCGGCGCGACGCTGATGATTGCCGGCAGTATTCCGGGTAAGACGCAAACCCTGTCGGTGGCGATTTACGAAGCGGTGCAGGCCGGAGACGATGCGTTGGCCAACGGACTGGTGGTGTTGGTTTCCGCCGTCTGCATCGCCGTTTTGCTGTCGACCGGCCGTCTGATGCGTTCCCGAGGGAGAGGAACCATGCTGTTTGATATTGTGCTGCACAAAAAACTGCCGTCGTTCGGATTGAACATCGCGTTGCGGTCTGATGCGCGGCGGCTGGCCGTCGTCAGGGCCGTCCGGTTCGGGGAAAAGCCTGACCCTGCAACTGCTGGCGGGCTGCTCAAGCCCGACGGCGGGCATATCCGCGTCAACGGCGGGACATGGTTTGACGAACGGATTAACCTGCCCGCGCAGAAACGCAGGGATCGGCCTGCTGTTTCAGGATTACGCCCTGTTTCCGCACCTGACCGTGGCGCAGAACATCGATTTCGGATTGGCGCGCGGGCTGTCCAATCCGTCGAAGAGGCCGTCTGAAAAAGCCCGCTACTGGCTGGAAATGCTCAAGCTGGAACGGTGGCCGGCCATTATCCGCAACAGATTTCCGGCGGGCAAAACAGCGTACCGCTTTGGCGCGGGCCTTGATTACCGAGCCGGAGCTGCTGCTGCTGGACGAGCCTTTTTTTCTGCGTTGGACGCCGATTTGCGCACGCATACGCGTAACGAAGTGTTGCAGATTCAGCAGGCAAGCGGTATCCCGATGATTTTGATTACCCACGACAGGGCGGATGCCGAAGTGCTGGCGGACGAAGTATGGACGATGGAAGCGGGCAGGCTGGCAGCGGCGGAAGATGCGGGTTAGTGCGGATTGAGCGAGAGTAAAGCTTTTGAGGCCGTCTGAAAAACTTTTTCAGACGGCCTCAAGGCTTAGTTACGGATGGGGAAAATATCAGAGCGGTTTTTCAGCCGCCTGATTAAATCAGTTCCAAATCCGGCCCCGCATTCTGGGCGCGGCGGCTGCGCAGTTGGATATCCAGCCGCAGGTCGTGGGCAGAGTCGGCGTTTTTCAGCGCATCTTGAAACTGATGTCGCCGCGCTCGTCACAGATCGTACAATGCCTGGTCGAAAGTCTGCATACCCATTGCGGTGGATTTTTTTCATCTGTTCCTTGATTTCATGGATGCGGCCTCGTGAACCAGCTCGGCGACCAGCGGGGAGTTGAGCAGCACTTCCACCGCCGCCACGCGGCCGCGGCCGCCTTCGCGCGGAACGAGGCGCTGCGAGATGAAGGCTTGCAGGTTGAGCGACAAGTCGGTCAGAAGCTGGGTGCGGCGTTCTTCGGGGAAGAAGTTGATGATGCGGTCGAGCGCCTGGTTGGTGCTGTTGGCATGCAGCGTCGCCATACACAAATGGCCGGTTTCGGCAAAGGCGATGGCGTAATCCATGGTTTCGCGGTCGCGGATCTCGCCGATAAGAATCACGTCGGGCGCCTGTCGCAGGGGTGTTTTTTCAGCGCGGCCATCCAGCTTTCGGTGTCGACGCCGACTTCGCGCTGGGTGATGATGCAGTTTTTTTGTGCTGGTGAACGAACTCAATCGGGTCTTCGATGGTAATGATGTGGTCGAAAGTGTTTTCGTTGCGGTAGTCGATGAGCGAAGCCAGGGAAGTGGACTTGCCCGAACCCGTACCGCCGACGAAGATGACCAAAGCCGCGTTTTTTTCAAAGCAATTTCTTTCAACACGGGCGGCAGGTTCAGGCTTTCGAATTTCGGGATGTTGCTGGTGATGGCGCGGAACACCAGGGCGGTTGCGCCGCGCTGTACCATGGCGTTGACGCGGAAACGGCTGGTGTCGGGCAGGCTGATGGCGAAGTTGCATTCGTTGGTGCTGGAGAACTCTTCGATTTGTTTGGTGGTCATAATCGAAAAGGCGATTTCCATACATTTTTCGGCGGTCAGCGGCTCGTCGGTCAGGCGAGGATTTTGCCGTCCACTTTCGCGGCCGGCGGGAAATTGGTGGTGATGAAAAAGGTCGGAACCTTTAAATTTGTTCACGTGGCGCAGCCAGGTATAGAGATCGTCTTTGGCGCTGCGGGGTGTGTTTTCCATCATAATAGTCTCCAAGCATATGTAAGTCGTATTTTTTTCCGGCGGCAATTATAGCAAAATACAGGCGGGGCGCGGCCTGCGCGGGTAATTAAATTTGTCGGTATAATATTTGCGGAAATTTTTAACGACCGGATAGGGACGAGGACAATGTCTGAACAAACAATCGCCGTAATCGGCGCCATGGAACAGGAAATCGCGCTTCTGCGCACCCGTATGGAAGAAGTGCAGACCCTGAGTTTCGGCAGCTTTACCGCCTGCGCGGGACGGTATGCGGGCAAACGCATGGTGCTGGCGTTGAGCGGCATCGGCAAAGTCAACGCGGCGGTTGCGACGGCATGGGTGGGCATCAGTTCAATCCCTGACTGCGTCATCAACACCGGCAGCGCGGGCGGTTTGGGCAAAAGGGCTGAAGGTCGGCGACGTGGTTATCGGCGATAAAGCGGCGCATCACGATGTCGACGTAACCGCGTTCGGTTACGAAATGGGGGCAGGTTCCGCGCCTGCCGGCAGTGTTTGACGCGGACGAAAGGCTGGTGGGCGCGGCGGAGCAGGCCGCATGCGTGTTTGGAGGCGCATCGGTCCGGCGCGGCCTGATTGCCAGCGGCGACCAATTTGTCCACAGCAGCGGGCGGGTAGAGGAAATCCGCAGCCGTTTCCCCGACATACAGGCGGTGGAAATGGAAGCGGCGGCCATTGCGCAGACCTGTACGCAGCTCGGCGTGCCGTTTGTGGTGATTCGCGCGGTTTCCGATTCGGCCGACGAGAAAGCCGACGTCAGTTTCGATGAATTTTAAAAACCGCGGCGGTACATTCCGCGGAAATGGTTTTGAAAATGATGGAGCGGCTCTGAACTGTGCGCTTTTGCGGCGGACTGCAGCATGACTGATGGAAATTTCATGCGTAAGCAGTGAATTTCCGCCAAAAATACCCGACTATTTGTTTTTTGTTCGAGGCCGTCTGAACGCCTGCCGCGTTTTTTTCAGACGGCCTTTCGAAACACATACTGTTTTTCAATTCTACGATATGAAGAATATACGGAATTTCTCCATCATTGCCCACATCGACCACGGTAAATCGACGCTTGCCGACCGCTTCATCCAATACTGCGGCGGTTTGGATTTGCGCGAAATGAGTACGCAGGTGCTCGACTCCATGGACATCGAAAAGAGCGCGGCATCACCATCAAAGCGCAAAACCGCCGCGCTCAACTACAAAGCACGCGACGGGCAGGGTGTATCAGCTCAACCTGATTGACACGCCGGGACACGTCGACTTTCTCTTACGAAGTCTCCCGCTCGCTCTCCGCCTGCGAAGGTGCGCTGTTGGTCGTTGACGCATCGCAAGGCGTGGAAGCGCAAACCGTGGCGAACTGCTATACCGCGATTGATTTGGGCGTGGAAGTCGTGCCCGTTTTGAACAAAATCGACCTGCCCGCCGCCGACCCCCGAACGCGTGGAACAGGAAATCGAAGACATCATCGGCATCGATGCCGTCGGCGCGGTGCAATGTTCCGCCAAAAAGCGGCATCGGCGTGGAAGACGTTTTGGAAGAAATCGTTGCCGAAAATCCCCGCGCCGACCGGCGACGAAAACGCGCCGCTGCAAGCGGTTATCGTCGATTCGTGGTTTGACAACTACGTCGGCGTGGTGATGCTGATCCGTGTGAAAAACGGCACCATCAAGCTGAAAGACAAAGTGCGCTTTATGAGCACCAAAGCCGAGACGCAGGTTGAGCAGTTAGGGCGTATTCACGCCGAAATCGGTTCAAAAACAAGAACTCAAAAGCCGGCGAAGTGGGCTTTTTGATTACCGGCGTAAAAGAATTGGGACAGGCGAAAGTCGGTGATACGGTTACTTTGGTTGCCAACCCCGCTTCTGAGCCGCTGCCCGGCTTCCAAGAAGTACAAAGCCAAGTATTCGCGGGTCTCTACCCCGTGGAAAGCCACGATTACGAAGCCTTGCGCGACGCTTTGGAAAAATTGCAGCTTAACGACGCTTCGTTGAAATTCGAGCCTGAAGTTTCTCAAGCATTGGGCTTCGGCTTCCGTTGCGGCTTCTTGGGTCTGCTGCACTTGGAAATCGTGCAGGAACGCTTGGAGCGCGAGTTCGACATGGATTTGATTACCACTGCGCCGACGGTGGTTTACGAAGTCGTGTTGAAAAGTGGCGAGAAAATCGAAGTCGAAAATCCGTCCAAACTGCCCGACATCGGCAGCATCGAAACCATTCTCGAGCCGATTATTACCGCAACCATCCTCGTGCCGCAGGAATACGTCGGCAACGTCATGACTTTGTGTAACCAAAAGCGCGGCGTGCAAGTCAATATGCAATATATGGGCCGCCAAGTCATGCTGACTTACGATTTGCCGATGAACGAAGTCGTGATGGACTTTTTCGACAAACTCAAATCCACTTCGCGCGGCTATGCTTCGTTGGACTACCATTTCAAAGAGTTCCAACCGTCTGATTTGATTAAGCTCGACATCATGGTCAACGGCGAAAAAGTCGATGCCTTGAGCCTGATTGTCCACCGTCAAAGCGCGGTTCACCGAGGCCGCGAGCTGGCATCGAAAATGCGCGAATTGATTCCGCGCCAAATGTTCGACATCGCCGTCCAGGCCGCCATCGGTAGCCAGATTATCGCCCGCGAAAACGTCAAAGCCCTACGTAAAAACGTCTTGGCGAAATGTTATGGCGGCGATATTACCCGTAAGAAAAAACTTCTCGAAAAACAAAAAGCAGGCAAACGCCGCATGAAACAAGTGGGCAATGTGGAAATCCCGCAAAGCGCATTCTTGGCGATTCTGCAAGTGAGTGATAAATAATGAGTACAAATCTTTTATATGCCGCCATAGCCGCCATAGCCGTCGGTTTCGTCATGTTCTTGTTCAGCAGTAAAGAACGCGGGGAAAACGGAGAATGGAGCAGCGCCCTTCAATGGGGTTATCTGCTGATTATGGTCGGAATTTTCGGCGTATTGTCTTTCAATATGAGCTTCACCGCCGTGTTGCTGGTGTTCGTCGCCTTTACCGGAATCATATGGCTTATCCACAAATTCCGTTTAAGCAGGGACCCGTCGCACAAAGACCGCGGCCATTTTACCGACTATATGAGCGGCTTCTTTCCGATTATCCTGTTTGTGTTTGTATTGCGTACATTTGTGGCCGAACCGTTCCAGATTCCGTCAAGCTCGATGCGGCCCGGATTGGTGGTTGGCGATTTTATCCCTCGTGAATAAATTCGCCTACGGCATCCGTAAGCCGATAATCAACGATGTGTTGGTGGAAACCGGAAAAATCCAGCGCGGCGACGTGGTGGTGTTCAACTACCCCGAAGATACATCTGTCAACTACATCAAACGTTCGGTCGGCTTGCCGGGCGATGTCGTCGAGTATAAAAACAAAGTGTTGAGCGTCAACGGGCAGGTAATGGCAGATAAGGCCGACGGTAAGGAAACTTATACCGAAAAACACCCGCCAATACGGCGTGATGGACATCGAAGCCAACGCGTACCGCGAAATATAGGCGATCACAACTTCCGCGTACTGAAAATGGCCGGACAACCGAGCTTTATCCCGCAGGCCGTGCGCGCTTCGTTTCCGTTCCGCGATAATTGCGAATACGCTGAAGACGGTTCGTCGTTTAAATGTATCGTGCCCAAAAGGCCATTACTTTATGATGGGCGACAACCGCGACAACAGCGAAGATTCCCGCTATTGGGGCTTTGTCGACGACCAACTGATTGTCGGCAAGGCGTTCTTTATCTGGATGAACTTCCGCGACAAATCCCGCATCGGCAAGAGTATCCAGTAAGCTGCCGTAGGAATCCGCCTGTTTTGTCACTGAACGGCCTTATACACAAAATCATCCTGACCGCTGCGCTTTCTACGGCAGCGGTTTCTGTTTGCGCCCGTACCGCTTATACCGCAGGCCGTCTGAAAAACGGGCTGGCCTACCATATTCTGACGGTACCGTCAGCAGGACGGTATATCGATGTGCAGATGCAGGTCGGTGCGGGTGCTTCCGATGAAAACGGTATCGAAGAAATCGGTACGGCGCATATGGTCGAGCATATGGTTTTCCGAGTGCGCCCTGATTTCCCCGACGGTGTGGGAATGCATTGGTTGCAGCGGGATGGAGGCGCGGCGCGGAGTTTAATGCGTTGACCGGCCATGAGCGCACACTTTACCTGTTCCGTTCCGACAAGGGCAGGGCAGGTTTGGAACAAAGCGTTGCGGGCTTTGTCGGCCATGATGTCGCCGCATGTTTTTCTGCCGAAGACTGGCGTCAGGAAAAGCAGATTATCGAAGCAGAATGGCGTAACGGGTTGGGTGCGGCAGGGGCGGATGAACCGCTGGCGGACGGAAGTTTTGCGCAGCGGCAGCCGTCAGGCGCGGTTTGCGGTTATCGGCACGCTGGAAAGTATCCGCAACACGCCGCCGCAAGTGCTGGAAGCCTTCCACCGGCGCTGGTATGTGCCGGAAAATATGCGGCTGGTGGTATCGGGCCGCATTTCGCCTGACGAGGCTGTGCCGTTGTTGGAAAAATATTTCGGCGGCTTGCGGCAGGGCGGTTTGCCCTGAACGCGGCGGCAGCTATTACGAACCTGTTTTGCGGCAGGGCTGGCATGTCGCCGAATCCCGTGAAGGCGGCAGTTTTATTTCGGTCCTGTTCCGTTTTGACGACAGCCCTTCGCGCAGTGATGACGACGACGGCGAGCGGGAACGGAATATCGACCGTATCGCCCTGCATATTTTGACGCAGCGTGCAGACAAAAAGGCAGCAGGGGCGGCCCGGAAACCGGAGACAGGATAACCGTGCGCAAAGCAAGTATCGGCAGGCATACCTCGACTGTAGGATTTGCAACGGCAGTTGCAGCCCCGGCGGCCATCGTGCGGGTTTGGCCGCCATACTGGAATTACGCGAACGAATTTTGAGAAAACCGGTTACGCCTCTTGAATTTGAAACCGGCGCGGCGGCCGTATGGGACGAGGCGGCGCGGGCGAAGCGGGAAACCGGCTTGCCGGACGGATTTGAGCAAGCCGTGCAAACCGTTACCGAGGCCGTTTTTGCCGGTAAAACCCGTCCGCACTCCGGCGCAAAAGGCAGAAGCCGCCGAAGCGGCTTTGCGGCGGATTGGTCCCGAAGATATTAGCCGGCGGCTGCGGCAATGGCTGGAGGCGGACGACAAACTCGTACAGGTTCAATCCCCTGATTCCGATGGCGTTAAAGACTTGCCGAGGCCGTCTCGAAATAGCTGCGCTGGCGGAAAAATTGCGGGCCGCCGAACTGCCCGAATTGCCAACCGATACGGCGGACGGCGGTTTACCATGCGGCCGGAAGACGGCGCCATCGTTGCGGAACAGCATGAACGCCGTCTGAAAATCACGCGCTGGAAGCTGCAAAACGGCGATACGGTCGTTGTGCAAAACCATCCCGCCGCCGACGGCAAAACGTATATTAGGATTTTGGGCGAAACAGGATTCATGGGGAGGGAAGTCATCCGCGTTTGGCGCGGACGGCGCAGAAAACAGTCTGGCGAGTCCGCCCCGCAGGATTTACGCCCGTGCAGTTGCGTTCGTGGATGCAGCGGCACCGGATAACCCTGAACATGACTTTGCAGGCGGACGGCAGCAAAATCGCCGGCAGCGCGCCCGATGAGGAAACCGAATCCCTGTTGCGCCTGTATCACGCCTATGCGGTGTCGCCGCAGGTCGGAGCGGCGGAAAGTACGTTGTTGCAACGCGTCCGTACGGAAGAAGCCGCGGACGGAGCCGCCAAAGGAACGCGCGGCCGAGGAAATCCGGTTCGGCAGAATAGGCGAACCCGTACCGGTTGGAGCCGAGGCGGTCGGCAAAACCGCAGTTTTTGGCGCAGTGGCGGAATATTATTCAGGCTCCCGCCGCCGTTTATATTCTGACCGGACAATCCGCCGCACGGTTGAAACCGCTGGTCGGGCAATATCTTGCAGGGATTCCCCGCAGGCCGTCTGAAATGCGCGCCGCGGCTGCCTTTGTCCGGCAGCAAGATGGAACGCAGGGCAATCCATTCCGAAGCGCGCAGCGACGTATCCGCCTGGACGTTCGCCTCCCGCCGGTGGAATCCGCAAACCGCCGTGCAGATTAAACTGCTGCGTATTTTTGGCGGGGAGCGGTTAAAAACCGAGCTGCGTGACAAAGCGGCAGGCATATACAGCCTGAAATTCGAGGCTGTACTGAACCCCGCCCGCAACCGTGTAGAAAGCGAGCTGCATTTCACCGCCGCGCCCGACAAGGCCGCAATCCTGCTCAGGCTCGGGGAAGAAACACTGGCGGCACTGCCCGATACCTTTACCGAACAGCAGCTGGCCCCTTGCGCCACCGCTTTATCGAACACGAAACAGGCCGTCTGAAAAAAATCCGGAAGCGCAGCTTGAACGCCTGATAGAACGCGAACGGTATCCCGCCGATGCAAACTCATTGTCCGAAATACTGACGCTGGAAAAAAATTGCGGGAGGCCGCCAAGCTGTTGTGGCTGTCTGAAAACCGCAGGGTGCTGATTGCCGACCCGAAGGGTAGGGGGCTTTTAAAATGGCAGAATCCGTATGAAAGGCCGTCTGAAACACCGTTTCAGACGGCCTTCATAAAGTGTTACAATAACGGATTACCTTTATTTTTCAGACGGCCTGACACCATGTGCAACCATCATCCCAAACACTCACACGACAACGACACCATCCGCATCCGCGGCGCGCGCACGCATAATTTGAAAAACGTCGATTTGGACATTCCGCGCCACAAACTGGTAGTGGTCACGGGGCTGTCGGGCAGCGGCAAGTCGTCGCTGGCGTTTGACACGCTGTATGCCGAAGGGCAGCGGCGTTATGTTGAGAGCCTGTCCGCCTATGCGCGGCAGTTTTTGCAGATGATGGACAAACCCGATGTCGATTTGATCGAAGGCCTGTCGCCCGCGATTTCCATCGAGCAGAAATCCACCAGCCACAACCCGCGTTCCACCGTCGGCACGGTTACGGAAATCCACGATTACCTGCGCCTTTTGTACGCCCGCGTCGGCACGCCGTATTGCCCCGAACACAAGCTGCCGCTGTCGAGCCAGACCGTGTCGCAGATGGTCGATGCCGTCTTGAAGCTGCCGGAAGACACGCGCGTGATGATTCTGGCGCCGGCGGTGCGCGAGCGTAAGGGCGAGTTTGTCGATTTCTTTGCCGACTTGCAGGCGCAGGGCTTTGCGCGGGTGCGCGTGGACGGCGAAGTCTATCAACTTGACGAAGTGCCGAAGCTGGAAAAAAACATCAAGCACAACATCGACGTGGTCATCGACCGCGTGAAAGTGAAGGCGGACATCAAGCAGCGGCTGGCGGAAAGCTTTGAAACCGCGCTGCGCCATGGCAACGAGCGCGCGCTGGCGATGGAAATGGACAGCGGCGAAGAACATTGGTTTTCCGCACGTTTCGCCTGCCCCGTGTGTTCGTACAGCCTGCCTGAATTAGAGCCGCGCCTATTTTCGTTCAACAATCCGATGGGTTCCTGCCCGACTTGCGACGGCTTGGGCAACACCAATTTCTTCGACCCCGAAAAAGTGGTCGCCCATCCCGAATTGTCATTGTCAACGGGCGCAATTGACGGCTGGGACAAGCGCAACCAGTTCTATTTCCAAATGATTCAGTCGCTGGCGCGGCATTACGGTTTCGATGTGCAGGCTGCTTGGGAAACGCTACCTGAAAAAGTGAAAAAAGTCGTGTTGCACGGTTCAGGCAAAGAAGTCATCGACTTCACTTACCTATCCGAACGCGGCACCACCTTCAACCGCAGCCATGCCTTCGAAGGCATCATCCCCAATCTCGAACGCCGCTACCGCGAAACCGACAGCGAAACCGTGCGCGAAAAACTGCGCGAATACCAAAACCACCGCGCCTGCCCAAGCTGCGGCGGCGCACGTTTGCGCAAAGAAGCCCGCTACGTTTACGTTAGCGGCGAACCGTTGCACGAAGTTTCCGCCTGGCCGCTGACCAAAACCCACCAATTCTTTGAAACGCTGGATTTGGACGGCAACAAAAAACAAATCGCCGAAAAAATCCTCAAAGAAATCACCGAGCGGCTCGGCTTCCTGATTAACGTCGGGCTGGATTACCTGAATCTCTCCCGCTCCGCCGAAACCCTCTCCGGCGGCGAAGCCCAACGCATCCGCCTCGCCAGCCAAATCGGCAGCGGCCTGACCGGCGTGATGTACGTTTTGGACGAACCCTCCATCGGCCTGCACCAGCGCGACAACGACCGCCTGCTCGCCACCCTCAAACGCCTGCGCGATTTGGGCAACAGCGTGATTGTGGTCGAACACGACGAAGACGCCATCCGCGAAGCCGATTTCGTCGTCGATATGGGCCCCGGCGCAGGCGAACACGGCGGCAACGTACTGATTGCCGACACGCCCGAAAACGTCGCCAAATGCGAAAACTCTGTTACCGGACAATACCTCAGCGGCAAAAAATCCATTGCCGTGCCGTCTGAACGCACGCCCGTCAATCCCGACCGAATGCTCGTCCTCAAAGGCGCGCGCGGCAACAACCTCAAAAACGTCACCCTCGAGCTGCCGCTCGGTTTGATTACCTGCATCACCGGCGTATCCGGCAGCGGCAAATCCACCCTGATTAACGACACCCTCGCCAAAATCACCGCCCGCGAACTCAACCGCGCCCAAGAAGAACCCGCCCCATACGACGACATCCGCGGCCTCGAACACCTCGACAAAGTCATCAACGTCGACCAATCCCCCATCGGCCGCACCCCGCGCTCCAACCCCGCCACCTACACCGGCCTGTTCACCCCCATCCGCGAACTCTTCGCCGGCGTACCCTCTCGCGCGAACGCGGCTACAACGTCGGCAGATTCTCCTTCAACGTCAAAGGCGGCCGCTGCGAAGCCTGCCAAGGCGACGGCGTGATTAAAGTCGAAATGCACTTCCTGCCCGACGTGTACGTCCCCTGCGAAGTCTGCCACGGCAAACGCTACAACCGAGAAACCCTCGAAATCCAATACAAAGGCAAAAACATCAGCCAAGTCCTCGACATGACCGTCGAAGAAGCACGCGAATTTTTCGACGCCGTCCCCACCGTATCGCGCAAACTGCAAACCCTGATGGACGTAGGCCTAGGCTACATCCGCCTCGGTCAGTCCGCCACCACCCTCTCCGGCGGCGAAGCCCAGCGCGTCAAACTCGCCTTGGAACTCTCCAAACGCGACACCGGCAGAACGCTCTACATCCTCGACGAACCGACCACCGGCCTGCACTTCGCCGACATCGCCCCTGCTGAAGTCACTAGGCCATCTGAAGGCAAAAGGCAGCTCGATTGTGATTGATGACATAATCTTTGACGTGATTAAAACTGCGGACTGGATTGTGGACTTAGGGCGGAAGGGGGCGATGGCGGGGAGGATTATTGCTTGTGGTAGTCCTGAGCAGGTGGCGAAGGTTAAGGGGAGTTATGCTGAGTATTTGAGCATATGACCCCACGGGATGGTTTAAACCATCCGTCACCTCTGTTTTTGATTTTGTTTGGCTTTGAGCTATCAAAATAATGCTAAAATCCCAAACAGGTGAACATTAAAGGCATCCCCATTTCATATCCGCGAAGAAATAACATTAAACATTTCTAATAATGTAAGAATGCCTGATAAAGCTATAAAAATACCTAAAACATTAGAACTATCCTTATTATCTGGAACTATCTGGGTTCTTTAATTTGAATCCATGAGCTTCCTGGATTTTTGGAGTGGGTGGTGCTTTTTGATTATCTTTAATGGTTGCGTAGTTATCTTTTCGGCCACCTCGTAGACCAATTTCTTGATAAATTCCACCGTTATTTCCTGTATCTTTGACCAGGTTTGATTTTGCTTCAGTCATCATCTCCATAATTTAAATAGCTAAAAGTATGAGTCCAGTGGATACTAATTTGCAGATAAAAATCTACTAGATTTTTGTCTCCATAGAATTGTGTACGCCCATGTTGTTCAAATATTAACGCAGATTGGTCAATTTTTAATCCATTTCTACGAGCTTGCGAGTCAATTCCTTCAGTACGACGCTATGTTTACCATTAGTTGATGGCATCAAAAACAGCAAAGTTAATATATCCCCCACCTACGGCTGGATGTCTTAAGTGAGCAAATTTTATTTTCATAAATAAATCCTATAGAAAATTACATAACAGAAATTTTTAAGTCAGAGGCTACTGTGAAGACTTTTTGTCTATATGCACTCTTTTGATTATGTCAAGAAATTATTTTTGAATTCTATTGCCATGAAAAAGATTGCTGGAAATATAATGCAGTTATAGAAAACAATCGCTCCTTCCATATAAAGCCCTTATGCCAGAGTTGAGACCAATCTCAACGCAATAGGATTATATTTATTGATTTCTATCTATGCTTTTCTAGGAAAGATAATGAAAGATTTGATGCAGGCGTTTCAAATTTCGCAGCCGTTGCTACTGTTTTGCGCTATGTGCTCTAGTTTTTCAGAAAATCTCGTTTTGATACCAAAAAGTAAATTTTACCTCTCTACTGAAGACTTTGAACCTCAATTTCCCCATTCGTTTTGAAATGCAATTAAAATTCTTAACGGCAGTTTAATATTTGATATTAATTCCCAACATCAACCTCTTCTTCGTTTGATTTACCTCTGTTTTAATAAACCCTGATGTCTTAATCTTTTCTAAAATATCGAAAGCATTATCCTTAAAAACTCTAAAATCTCATATCATTCAATTTCATCTGGATTATCTGAGAGTTGTTGTGCTCTTGCTCCAGTTAATGACGGATTTTCGATTAGCATTTGCAATGTATTCGATAGAACAAAAGCCGATTTGCAGTTTTGTCCTAACACGAATAATTCAAGCAAATATTTTATTTTCTGAAAATATTGAAGAAAATGAAACGATTAACAATGATATCGATTGGAATAGAATTGTTAAAATCGAGTTGGTTCCCATCCTAATCATGATGAAGCTAAAAAGTGATTGAAATGGACTTGGAATGACAAATGGAAAATTAGAATTGGCGCTTAGAGCACGAAATCTATCGGATATGTACAGCAATGGCGAGTCGATTGTTCGTCAGATCATCCATATCAATGATCCTGCTTTTAGATTATGGCTGTTAGATAATTTTAGTTTTCATACGGCATCAACAATGCTGAACACTTAGCGCCTGCTGTGATAAAACGTAGCAAGCCGTAGCCTGCACTCTACCCGCCGCGTGTGTGGCGTAGCCACGCACGCGTGTGATTGACGGTTTACCCTTTCCAGTTTTACTTTCGTTGAGCGGCGGCTTTCAGCAAGCCGTAGCCTGCGTCTCGCAGTCTCGCGTGCGTGGCTACGCCACACCCTACCCGTGAATTACGCGGAACTTCAAAAACCAGCGCGTAGGTGGTGCGGGTGCTTACCGGTACGCGCTCGCAGTGACGGTTAACAGTTGCCGTTTCCAACTTTTCGAGACGGCCTCCAATGCCGCCCTGAAAACATCAGCTTTCCAACAAAGTTAAAAACTTAAAGCAACAAACCATTCCTTCTCCTTTCTACCCAAACCACAAATCAAAAATCGTAATGGTGCGTTATCGCAGCAAGCGGTATCCTGTATCTCAACCGACCGCGTGCGTGGCTGCGCCACACCCTACACCAGCGAAAGATTACACGAAATTTCAAAACCAACGTGCGGGTGTGTGCGGTACTGCACACGCGGTTGCTTGACTGACGGTTTGCCGTTCCCAACTTTTCAGGACGAAGCCCCAATGTCGTCTGAAAACGTCAGCTTTACGACAAAGTTAAAACCTTAAAACACAACCATTCTTCTCCAACACCCAAAACCACAAACAAAATCCTATGGCGCGTTATCGCAGAAACTTCACTGCCGGCGGCACATTCTTTTCATCGTCAAACTCGCTAGGCCGAAATCGCGCCTGCTTGCGAGAAATATCGGCTTATTGCCTGCAGCTTATATGGATGTGTACAATATCGCTGAAACCGTCGCCGTATGTGTGCTGTCGAACCATCCATCCATTTGGGATGCTATGATTAGACGGTGCGGACGGTTCTCACGCGTAACGCTCTGTCCGTTGGTACGGTGGCACGAACGAGGTATCGGGCAATAGCATCACGAATATACCGTTATGGGCGACATCTGCGGATATGTACTGCCGTTACATCTCCACCGCCTATTACTCTTAATCCCCACGCTGTTAGGGATTTTTGGCTTGATTGCCGTTATCCAATTCCGTGCCGGGCGGGCCGGTGGAGCAGATGGTGCAGCAGTTGACGCATGGCCGGTCAGCGGTGAGACGGCGGCTGCGACGGCGGCAGCATCGATGAAAACGGCAACCGCATCAGTCCGGAAGATTTGGCGGCGTTGAGATGCGCTGTAGCGAGTTTCGATAAGCCGCCGCTGACGCGGTTTGCGGATATGGTGGCGGTTTTGCCACGTTTTGATTTGGGCAAGAGTTTTTCCATCAGCGAAACCGTGTTCGAGCTGGTCAAACAGAAAATGCCGGTGTCGATGAGTTTTGGGCTTGTGGACGTTTTTCCTGACTTATCTGATTTGTATCCCGTTGAGCATTGCTATGGCGGTGCGCGAGCAGCCGTTTTGATGCGTAACGGGGATGGTGGTGCTGGTCGGTTATACCATGCCGCCGTTTGTGTTGGATTGGTGCTGCTGTGTGTTCGCGGCGGCAGCTTTTTCTGCGGTTCCCGCAGAGGTTTGGTCGGCGATGATTTTCGACACGCTGTCGTGGGCGGGCAAAAATCAAAAGGATCATCTGCTGGCACGGCGGCTGCCGGTTGCGGCTTCGGTGGCGGGCAGTCTGCGGTAACGACGGTGTTGACGAAAAACGTGTTTCTTTGAAGAAATCCGCCGCCAATATGTTCTATACCGCCCGCGCTAAAGGGCTTTGCCGGAAAAGCAGATTTTATCGGAAACACGTTTTCCGCAACGCGATGATTCCGCTGATTACCGGCTTTCCGCTGCCCTTTTATCGGCGCGTTTTTCACCGGCAGCCTGCTGATTGAAACCTTGTTCTCGCTCGACGGGCTGGGGCTGCTTTTCCTACAGAGGCGGTGATGAAGCGCGATTATCCGGTGGTGATGGGGACGCTGTAGTGTTCACGCTGATGGGTTTTGCTGGCGAAATTGGTGTCGGATATTTCTTATTCGTGGGTCGATCCGCGATTCATTTCGGCGGGCAGAAATAGGTCGTCTGAAAAATATGTTTCGAATCATGACTCGATAAACCTTTCAAACCATGAAAAACACACACCTCAAACCCCACTTGGCAGGCCTTCAAGCAACACAAAGCGGCTGGTTCGCGCTGCGGGTTTTAGCCGTTTTGTTCGCTCGTCGCGCTGCTTTGCACCTTTGTGAGCAACGACAAGCCCGTTGTGGATACGTTATCAGGGGCGAATATTGTCCGCTGGTAAACGAATACAACGAAACCGTGTTCGGCGGCGACTTCGACACGCCTGCCGATTACCTCGACCCGCTGATACGCGGCAACATCACGTCAAACGGCAATTACGCCGTTTATCCGCCCAATCCCTACGATGCCGATACGCTCAATGATTTCGACACGCAGCCCGACCCCTGCAAGTCCGTCTGAAAGGCACTTGCTCGGCACGGACGACCGCGGTCGCGATGTCTTGGCGCGTTTGGTTTACGGGTTTCCGCGATTCCCTGCTGTTCGCCCTTGCGCTGACTTTGGTAACGACCGTAATCGGCGTGATCACCGGCGCGGTGCAGGGTTATTTCGGCGGTAAGACCGACCCTCGGTGCAGCGCTTTATCGAAATCTGCGCGGGATGCCGGAACTTTACCTCTGATTATCCTGTCTTCGTAATCCCAGTTTGTTGATTTTGCTGGTGTTGCTGTCGCTGTTTGGCATGGATGGGGCTGTCGGACTACGTCCGCGCCGAGCTTTTTGAAAAACCGTCAGGCGGATTACGTTTGGCGGCGCGTTCGATGGGCGTGGGCAACCGCGACGATATGTGGCGGCACATCTTGCCCCTAACAGCCCTGACGCCTGTATTGGCGTTTCTGCCTTTCCGCATCTCCGGCGCGGTGCTTGCGCTGACCAGCTTGATTTCCTCGGTTTGGGTGTTCCCGCGTCGCAGGCGAGCTTGGGCGAACTCTTGGCGCAGGGCAAGGACAACTTGGACGCTTGGTGGATAGGCTTGTCACCGTCGGTACGCTGACGAGTTATGCTGCTTTTGCTGGTGATGATAGGGCGAGGGCTTGCGTCAGGCGTTTGACGTCGGATAAGAAGTTGAGGCCGATCTGAAAAACTACGATAAATCCGCCATGAACATTTTGAAATCGAAAATCTGAATGCCTCGTTCCCCGGCAAGCAAGTCCTGCACGATGTCAGCCTGACCGTACAGACCGGCAGGAAACTGGCACTGGTCGAGCGAGCGGCAGCGGCAAAAACCGTGTTGGCGCAGGGCATCATGCGGCTGAATCCGCTGGTGTCGTTTGAAGGTCGTCCCACAGGAGGCGTAGTTTCGACTGACGGCAACGATTTGCTGACCCAATCCGAACGCGCCCTGCAGCTGCGCGGACGGGAAATCGGCATGGTGTTTTCAAGAACCGATGACCGCGCTCAACCCCGTGATGCGCGTCGGCGCGCAGATTGCCGAAGTGCTGACCCTGCATCTGGGTTTGGACAAAAACAGGCATGGGCGAGGGCGGTCGAACTCTTGGCGGAAACCGGCATCCGCGAGCCGGAGCGAAAGCCTTTGCCTATCCTTCCAGCTTTCCGGCGGACAGCGGCAGCGGGCGATGATTGCGATGGCGGTTGCCGCCGAACCCAAGCTCCTGATTGCCGACGAACCGACCACCGCCCTGGATGTCGCCGTGCGAGTCAGATTCTCGATTTGTTGGCGCGTCGCAGCAGGGCGCACAACATGACCATGCTCTACATCACCCACGACCTGAACCTTGTCCGCCGCTTTGCAGACGACGTCGCCGTGATGCGCGGCGGACGCATTGTCGAAACGGGTGCAGCGGCGGAAGTGTTCGCCGTCCGCAACACGAATACATCGAAAATGCTGTTGAACGCCGGTGCCGCGCGCAGGTCGTACCTTTGGCGGACAACCCGCCACCGTCTTGCAGGCGGAGCAGCTTTCCGTTGCCGTCAAAGAAACGGCGGGCTGGTTCAAAAACGCAGCAAAACCCTGCTGGAGCCGGTTTCCTTCGATTTGAAAAGCGGGCGAAACGCTGGGCATCATCGGCGAAAGCGGCTGCGGCAAAACCACGCTGGCAAAAGCCGTGATGCACCTTATCGACGCGGAAGGTCGTCTGAAAATCAACGGCGAAGCCTGGACGCGCGAATCGAGGCGCGACATCCAAATGGTGTTCCAAAGACCCGTTCGGCGCATTCAACCCGCGCATGAACGTCTTTAATATCGTTTCCGAAGCCCTGCGCGTCCACGGGCCGAGTTTGTCCCGCGCAGAAATGCGGCAGCGCGTGCAAGACGTATTGCGGCAGGTCGGTCTGCCGAAGACGCGCTCGAACGCTATCCGCACGCCTTTTCCGGCGGACAACGCCAGCGGCTCGCCATCGCCCGCGCCATCATCGTCCGCCCGAAAATCCTCGTTTTGGACGAACCCACCAGCGCGCTCGACGTACAATGGCAGCAACAGATTTCTGGAGCTGCTCGCCGATTTGAAAAACAACACGGTCTCAGCCTCATCATCATCAGCCACGACCTCGCCGTCATCCGCGCCCTGTCGCACCGCGTGATGGTGCTGAAAGACGGCAAAAATCGTCGAAGAGGGCGGCTGCGAAACCGTATTTTGCCAACCCTTCCAGCGATTACACGCGCCATCTGATGAGCTTTAGGGCAGGCTGAACTGTCGGGTAGGTCGTCTGAAAAACATTAGCCAATCCCGATGGCAACCTTACAAAAAGCTATTACACTTTTTGCGACACTTGAAATTTTTCAGCCCCAAGCCCTATCCTGCACAACATCTGATTCAATTTGACACAAAAAGGAAAAATCCTATGAGCAGCGAACTGATTATCCACACCTCCGATGCAAATTTCGAACAAGACGTTTTGAAATCCGACGTTCCCGTATTGCTGGACTTCTGGGCACCTTGGTGCAGCCCTTAGCAAAATGATCGCTCCGATCTTGGACGACATCGCCGCCGAATTTGAAGGTCGTCTGAAAGTCGTTAAACTCAACATCGACGACAACGAAGCCACCCGCCAAATTCGGCGTGCGCGGTATTCCGACGCTGATGGTGTTCAAAAACGGCGAAAAACGCATCGCCACCAAAGTCGGCGCTTTGGCAAAAAGGTCAGCTCACTGCATTTTGTGAACGCGTCCATCGCCTGATTCCTAAATGATAGAAAGGCCGTCTGAAAAATGTTTCAGACGGCCTTTTGTACTTTATGCACATAAAATGCGGATAAAATGCTGCAAAAACTGTGGAAAAATCGAAAGGCGGGTAGTTTGACCACAAGCCGTGTTTGCTGCTGTGTGCAATGCTTGTGGAAAAGTACGCTACCATATTGAAATAAAAGTATAAATCAATGTTGCCTAAAAACAGGCAATAACGTGGCGGACAGACAGCCGCAATCCCGTATGCGCTATAATTCTGAAACGGTTTTTGATTGAAAAGGAACATTATGCACACGCTTTCCGCCGAAGTGCGTACGGAGCTGGCCCGAGCGCGTTTGAGGAAAAGCCGCCGCTGGGCGACCGGCCTGCTGCTGGCTGCCTGCGTGTTGTTTGTCGCCCTCGCAGTTGCTGGTGAAACAGTACGGCTGGCTGGCGTACGTCAAGGCGTTTGCAGAAGCGGCGATGGTGGGGCGCTGGCCGACTGGTTTGCCGTAACCGCATTGTTCAGACGGCCTATGGGGCTGCCCATTCCGCATACGGCGATATTGCCGCGCAATCAAGAACGGATTGCCGACGAGCTGGGGCGGTTTATCGAAAAACAATTTTCCTGCTGGGCAAACCGATAGCCTTGCGCGTTTATCAGGCGCAGCCCGCCGATAAGCTGTTGAACTGGCTGGGCAGCGAAGAGGTGCCGGGCGCAGTGGTTGCCGTGGGTGGCGCGGCAGATTCCGTATCTGCTTAGAGTGGCCAAGCCCGAACAGTTTGCACGTTTGCCGGTATGCTGCTGGCGCAGCATATACCGGGGAGAAAATCAGCCGAACGTTTTCAGACGGCCTCAGGCTGCTGAAAGCTAACGGTATGCACGAAGTCTTGTTTTGCAGCTCTGCTCAAGCAGTTGCGCCGTTGGCTGCAAAGCCCCCGATACCGTGTGCTGTTGGAGCAGAATTTACGCGAATGGGCGGTCAAAATCCGAAACCGATGCGCCGAGCACCTGGGACGAGCTCAAAGCCACGTTGAAATCGACGCTGGTGGAAAGGGTGGACGACTGGGTGGCGGAAAAAGGCGCTGGACTGGGCGAACAACTGTCTGGCGGCAGCGGAGGAAGACGGCAATCACGCCATCCGTAAGGTTTTGACGAACAATACGACAAAATAGTGGAAAAACTGCTTGAATCGGATGCTTGGCACCAAGCGGCTGGAGGCGGTCAAAATGCAGATTGCACAGTCGCCTGCGCTGCAAAACCATTTGGCGGGGTCTGGCGCGGCATACAGGATTGGGCGGAGAAAGACGTGGAGATTCGGCCTGTCTGCGGCAACTGGAAAAATTGTTGGACCATATGCTTGCGCAAGCTGCCGAGTTTCCACAGTTTGGCGTCGCACCGACGTGCGGCTGTCATTGGCGGTGCGTGATTTTGTGATGCGCTATAAAGGCCGCGCGGCGCGGTTTGTAGCAGATAAAGTCAAAAGCTGGGACGGCGCGCTGATGGTGCAGAAGTTGGAATTGAGCGTGGGCAGGATTTTGCAGTTTATCCGCATCAACGGTACGTTAGTCGGCGGTTTGGTCGGCTTGGCGATATATTGCGCTATCGCTTTGGTTGGAATGAGCGCCAGTTGAGATGTCAGGCCGTCTGAAAAACGGGTTTCCGATACGGCAAATCATAAAAAGGCCGTCTGAAACTTATGTTTCAGACGGCCTCTGCATCAAACAATCAGCGGCTGCCGATGAAAGCGGTACAGGTTTCTCGTCTTGGATATAGCCTAATTCGACACGGGCGATTTCGGCAATCGCTTCTGACCGGTGGCCAAATCGGTTACTTCCGCTTGCAAGGCATTGTTGCGCAAAGTGAGCGAGCGGTTTTTCCTCTTGCGTCGCAAGCTGTTCCTCTATTCTGCCCATATCGTGCAAACTGCCTTTGCCTATCCAAAGGCTGTATTGAACCATACGCCGCGGCGGCCAAAACCCTGATTACCCACTTCATCACAATCAATACCTTATTTCCGATTATTTGCCCAGTTGGTAAAACGCGGCTTTGCCCGGATAGTAGGCGGCTTCGCCAGCTCTTCCTCGATGCGCAGCAGTTGGTTTGTATTTCGCGCAGCGGTCGGAACGGGAGAGCGAGCCGGTTTTAATCTGCATACAGTTGGTGGCAACCGCCAAGTCGGCGATGGTGCTGTGTCTTCGGTTTCGCCGGAGCGGTGGCTCATCACGCTGGCGTAGCGGTTGCGTTTTGCCAAATCGACGGCTTGCAGGGTTTCGCTCAAAGTACCGATTTGGTTGACTTTGACCAGCAATGCGTTTGCCACGCCTTTTTCGATGCCTTCGGCAAGGATTTTTCGGATTGGTAACGAATCAAGTCGTCGCCGACCAGTTGCACTTTGCCGCCCAGTTTTTCGGTGAGGAGTTTCCAACCCGCCCAGTCGTTTTCGTCCATACCGTCTTCAATGGAGATAATCGGGTATTTCGATACCAAGTCGGCGAGATAGTCGGCAAACTCTTCGCTGGTGTAGGCTTTGCCTTCGGCTTCCAAATGGTATTTGCCGTCTTTGTAGAACTCGCTGGAAGCGCAGTCCATTGCGAACAGTACGTCTTCGCCGGATTTGTAACCCGCGGCGACAACGGCTCCCGCATCAGCTGCAATGCTTCTTCGTGGGTGTTCGGGTTGGGTGCAAAAACCACCTTCGTCGCCGACGGTAGTCGGGAAGCCTTTGTCGTTACACAGTTTTTCAGGGCGTGGAACACTTCGGCACCAGCAGCGCAGGGCTTCGCGGAAGGATTTTTGCGCCGACGGGCATAATCATAAATTCTCGGATGTTCAGGCTGTTGTTGGCGTGTTCGCCGCCGTTGATGACGTTCATCATCGGCACGGGCAGAGCCATCGGGCCTGCGCCGCCGATATAACGGTATAAAGGAAGGCCTGAATCTTCGGCAGCGGCACGGGCTACCGCCAAAGATACGGCCAATGTGGCGTTGGCGCCCAGATTACCTTTGTTGTCGGTGCCGTCCAGCTCAATCATAATCCGGTCGATGTAGGATTGCTCGTTGGCATCGATTCCGATTAAGGCTTGTGAGATTTCGTTGTTGACATGCTCGACGGCTTTCAATACGCCTTTGCCCAAATAACGGGACTTGTCGCCGTCGCGCAGTTCAAAGCCTCTTTCTGGCCGGTGGATGCACCGCTCGGCACGGCGGCACGCCCCATGACGCCCTGATTCCAACAAGACATCGCACTCAACGGTGGGATTACCGCGTGAGTCCAAAATTTCTCGGGCAAAAAATATCAACGATTGCGCTCATGAAAATTCTCCTGATTTGATTAAAGGAAGGAAAACGTCCGGCTTCGCAGAAAAACTGCGCTAGGCTTTGTCGGAAATCGGTTTCAGACGGCCTCTCATCCGACAAACGGCCGAATAGGTTCTGAAACTATATTACATAGTTTGGATTATACCGTTTCGCCTTGAGATAAACGAGTGTTTACCGTAAAACCGCAAAAGAAATTATCGAATATCAGTAGGCGGGGGATTTTCGGATACGGGAAGGGGTATCCGGTTGAAAAATGCTCCGTTTTCCCGCCGTAAACCGGGACAAATTTCAAAAAGGCCGTCTGAAAATTGTTTTTCAGACGGCCTTGGTAATGAAAAAGGTCAGCGGTGATAGTTCGGCGCCTCTTTCGTAATCTGCACGTCATGGACGTGGGGATTCATTCATACCGGCGGAAGTGAGTTTCTACGAACTCCGCTTTTTCGTCGCATCTCGGCAATGTCGGCGCAACCCGAGATAACCCATACTGGAGCGCAGGCCGCCCATCAGTTAGGTGGATGATGTTTTACAATCGGGCCTTTGTAGGGAACCCGGCCTTCGATGCCTTCAGGAACATATTTGTCCGTACTGTCGGTTTTGTCTCTGGAAGTAGCGGTCGGCGGAACCTTCGGCTCATTGCGCCCAGCGAACCCATACCGCGGTAGGATCTGTACGAGCGGCCTTGGTAGAGTTCGATTTCGCCCGGAGCTTCTTCCGTACCGGCAAACATACCGCCCAGCATCACACTGTATGCGCCCGCCGCCAGGCTTTGGCGATGTCGCCGGAGAAGCGGATGCCGCCGTCGGCAATCAGCGGGACGCCGGTACCTTTAGAGGGCTTCGGCGACGTTGTGGATGGCGGTCAGTTGCGGCACGCCCACGCCTGCGACGATGCGGGTGGTGCAAATCGAACCCGGACCGATGCCGACTTTCACTGCGTCCGCACCGGCGGCTACCAAATCCCGTGCGGCGGGCGGTTGCGATATTGCCGCCGATAACCTGTACTTCGGGATAATGGTTTTTACCCATTTCACACGGTCGATGACGCCTTGGCTGTGGCCGTGCGCGGTATCGACAACGATGACGTCTACGCCGGCATCGACCGGTGCTGATGCGTTCCTCAGGTCTGCGCCGGTACCGACCGCCGCGCCGACGCTGCAAACGGCCTTCAGGTCTTTTGTTGGCGTTTGGAAACTCGGTGGTTTTTCAGAATGTCCTCAACGGTAATCAGTCCTTTGAGTTCGTCTTTTTCGTTCAAGACCAAAAAACGCGCTCGACTTTATGTTTTGTGCATCAGTTCGCGCGCTTCGTCGATGCTGGTGCCTTCAGGTACGGTAACCAGACGCTCGCGTGGGGTCGTGATGGCTGAAACGGGCAGGTCGAGGCGGTTTTCAAAACGCAGGTCGCGGTTGGTTACGATGCCGACCACTTTGCCGTTTTCGACAACGGGCAGGCCGGACATTTTGCGTTTGCGTTGCGCGCGAAGTTCCAAAAAGCTCGCGGATGAGGGACGTTGGGCGCGATGATAACGGGGTCTTTGACGATGCCGCTTTCGTGGCGTTTTACTTTGGAAACCGCTTTGGCCTGCATTTTCAGGGTGTCATGTTTTTATGGATGATGCCGATGCCGCCTTCCTGTGCCATAGAGATGGCCAAACGGGCTTCAGTAACGGTATCCATTGCGGCGGAAAGTAAAGGGAGGTTGAGTGTGATGTTGCGGGTGAGTTTGGTTTGGAGTTTGACATCTCGCGGTAGCTACGGTTGAATGTGCGGGAACCAACAAAAACGTCGTCGAAAGTATAGGCTTTTTCTACGATGCGCATAATGCTCCGGGCTTTCCAGTTTGTGCAAGATGCCGGCATTATAACATGCAGGGCAGCGTCATGACAGGGGAGGTAGGGGATTTGTGTTTGTTTTTACACAATTATCACAGTTATGATAAATTTTTGACAGAATATGACATTACGGTCCGAAACCAAGTAAAAATATGACCGTTCGTCAACACATTCATCCAACGGAAAAACGATATGAAAATCACTTCTTTATTATTGGCATGTACTTTGTGCGCCTCTGCTGCGTTTGCGGCCGGTGATGTTTACTACATGGAAAGGCCGCAACGGGGTGACAGATTATTCCGACGTGCCGCGCCGCCCAGCCGGAACATTCCGGCATCGTGAATATCCGTACGCACAGCGTTTCACCGGCCGCCGTGAAGCCGGCATCTGCTGCAGGTACCGGTTCGCTTGCCGAACAGCAGGCCAAGCTGAACGACCAGATTGCCATGCAGAACAAAACAGGTTGAGGAGCAGAATAAGAAGATTGAAGAGGAAAACCGTCAGCGTCAGGAAGACAACTGCAAAGCCGCGCGCCTGAACCGTCAGTTTGCCGAGACCGCTCGCAGCAACAACCGTGAGGCGTTGATTCAGCGTTACGAGAGCGATGTCAAAACGGTATTGCAATTAAGGTTTGAATCTGGGAAGAGGCCGTCTGAAAATGGTGTTTCAGACGGCCTCTTTCGTATTGTCGGATTTGGCTCAGGTTTGAAGGAGCGCTTCTGCAAACATCAATCCGAAAATCAGGCTGAATATGAGGCTCAACAGTCCGGGGATCATGAAGCTGTGGTTGAAGATGTATTTGCCGATTTTGGTCGAACCCGTACTGTCGAAGTCGATGGCGGCGATAATCGGGCCGTAGTTCGGTATGAAGAAATAGCCGTTGACCGCCACGAACGTGCCTATGATGACGGGGCGGGAATATTCAGCGAGATGGCAATCGAGACAGCGTCGCTACGGTTGCGCCCTGGCTGTTGACCAGCACGGACAGTACGAACAGTGCGGCGGCGAAGGTCCACGGCGCGGTTTCGACCAAATGCGACACGGTGTCTTTGACTTCCGCCAGATGGCCGTGCATCAGCGTGTCGCCGAGCCAGGCCACGCCGAATACGGCGATGACGGCGCGCATTCCGGCGTGGAATACCGAACCTCTGGTGATGGCGTTACTGTCGGGTTTGCAAAGCAGGATAATCAGTGCGGCGGCGGAAAGCATGACGATTTCGATAGTGTGCGCCATACCCATCAGTTTCAGCCCTTCTTCCGTTTGGAAGGTGGGGCGCAATTCGGCACGGCACCCATCACGACCACCAGCAGCGCGGCGGCAAGGAAGATGCCGACCGATAATTTGCCTACGGGCTGACGGTGAGGTTGGTGTGTTCCGTCGGGTCTTTTTCGTGTGCTTTGACGTATTCGGGTTTTGCCAGCGGTTTCTGGTAGTGCGGATCGTCTTTCAACTCCTTTCCGAGTTTGTTGACGAACACGCAGGCCAGCCCGATGCCGAGGATGGTTGAGGAGCGGTAACTTTCAGTACGTCGGCCATCGTGATGTGCTGCGACCGAGTAGGTTACGCAGGCGACGACTGCCGCCGCAATCGGACTGGCGACAATGGCGAACTGCGATGCGATAACCGCCATCGTCAGCGGACGCGACGGGCGGATGCCGTTGCGGCGGCTGACTTCGGCGATGACGGGCAGCACCGAATAGGCGACGTGTCCCGTGCCGGCCAGTACGGTAAACAGATAGGTTACGGCGGGGGCGATGAAGGTGATGTATTTCGGATTGCGGTGCAGCACGCGGGTGGCGATTTTAATCATGTGGTCAAACCGCCGCTGGCCTGCATCGAGGCGGCGGCGGAGACGACCGCCATAATCATCAACATCACGTCAATCGGCGGGCTGGTCGGTTCGAGGTGGAAGCCGAAGGCCAAAAACCGCCAGGCCGACACCGCTGAGCACGCCCAAGCCGATGCCGCCGACCTGCGCGCCAATCAGGATGCACAGCAGCACGATGGCAAACTGGATAAAAAGAACATGGTTGACATGGTAACTCCCGTTAATAAATCGGGGATGCGAAGTCCGCCGGACAGGCCTTTGTGTGCGATGGAGGCGGTGGCCGGGCGGACATCAAAAGGGACGGTCTGCGCGGAAAGGCCCGACCGTCCCGATGCCGGTACAAAAAGCCGTGATTATAGTTTAAGGTATCATTGTTAACAATCGTTTACCGGAATAAAAATACGCCGAGGCCGTCTGAACATTTGTTTTCAGACGGCCTCGGCATCTTAGCTGCCGGAAGGTTGCCCCGCGCCGCTGGGCATTACAGCCCGGCCAGCGAGCGCAGTTGCGGCCAGTAGAACAGGCAGGCAATCGAGCAGACCGCTACGCTGATGCCCGCGGCGTTGATGCTGCTGATTTTTCTTTGAACGCCGCCGCGCCGACCAGCGTGCCCAGCACGATGACGCCGATATTCATGCCGGCGAAGACCAACGTCGGGTTTTCGCTCGCTGGCCTGGTGGGCGCGGATGTAGGTCAGGATGTTGGCGAAGTTCAGGCAGCCGAGCACCGCGCCGCCGATGACGCCTTCTTTTTGTCCATTTGGTCGAACGGTAGGACGGGTAGCCGAACATCAATACTGCGGCCAGACTGAACGCCACCAGCAGGTTGCCGGAAAACGCCGTACCGCTTTTGGCAACCTGTTTGAACAGGATGTCGATGACGCCGTAGCCCGACCACACGCCCAACAGCAGGGGCGGCGTTGTTCATCAGCCCGCCCGATTTTTGCCGCCGCCGGATTTCCACAGCAGGCAGAACAAAGCGACGAAAGCCAGCGTAATGCCTATCAGACGGCCTTCGGTCGAGTTTTTCGCCGAACAGGGCGAACGAGGGCGACAATCGGCAGAAACAGCGACAGCCGCTGCGCCGCATCGGATTTGACGATGCCGGCCGTGTCCACCGATTTGCCCATGATGATGAACACGGACGGCAGCAGCACGCCCAACGCGGCAAACAGCCACCATGTCGGCAGGAACGCGCGCGGATTGCCCCAAGTCCGGTTTCAGCACCAGCATGGTCAGCACGACGGCGGCGATATAGTTCACCGCCACCGCCTGATGGATGTCGATTTTTCTGTTTGCGGGCGATTTTCAGCGGTACGGCGACGGCGACGCTGCACACGATACTGGCGATAAGGTAAATCATCGGGTTCTCCCAAGGGATACATAAATTCAGACGGCCCGTATGATAAACAAGGCCGTCTGAAAAGCAAAAGGCAGACTGTTTCCGGCAGGGGGTTACAGCCAGCCGTCGGGAGAAACTGGTTTTTGCCGTCGTAGAAATTTGACGAATCCCGCCACCACGCGGTAAACGTACCAAATGAAACCGGCACCCAGAATCAGGAAACCGATGAGGATAATGGTGGTACACGCGCCGACCAAGCCTGCGGCCAGCGATACCCAGAAGGTTTTAATCAGGTAGGTGATATGGTTTTCGTATATCGTGCCGCGCATGTCGTCGCGTTTGACATAGGCCAGAATGACGCCGATGAGCGCCGCGCAGCCGGCCGTTACCAGCGACAGGGCGTACAGGCCGTAGATAATCATCATGTAGTTGCGGTTGTTGTCGTCTTGCGGGGTATTTTGTTCGATAACGTCGTTCATTTTCCTACTCCTTACGTTGCATAAAAATCAATCGTCAACAGCCACGTTGACATCCTGCAGAGTTCAGCGAGCGCAGCGCTTCCGGCTTGACGCCGATGATGAACCCGCGTTTGCCGCCGTTGATATAGATGGTGTCCGATGCCCAAATCGAGCTTTTCGACGTATACCGGCAGTGCGGTCTTCATGCCGAAGGGCGTCGTGCCGCCGACCAGGTAGCCCGTCCATTTGGCGGCCTGTTTCGGGTCGGCCGGTTCGATATGCTTCATCCCCAAACTGCGTGCCAGATTGCGGGTGGAAATGTGCTTGTCGCCGTGCATCAGCACGACCAGCCCCTTTTTCTGCTCGTTTTTGCAATACGATGGTTTTAACGACCTGGTGTTCGGGTATGCCGAACAACGCGGCAAACTGCGCCGTACCGCCGTGTTCTTCATAAGTATAGACATATGGTTCAAAAATCAATCTTCTGCCCGCGCAGAAAACGGACGGCGGGAGTAACGGGATGGTTGGGTTTGCTCATAAACAGCCTTTCAGACGGCCTGCCTTCACTGCGCAACCGTCTGTAATATAGCAACAATCGGAACACAATGTTACCGCATAAGACACCTGTCGGGCGGGCTGCCGGATAAGTGGCGGAGAAGAGGTTTTACGGAAAAGGAGCAGGAAATGGACATACGTTATTTCGGGCAAAAGCGCCCGTCTGTCGGAGGCCGTGGTTGCGGGTGGCTTCGTGTTTCTGTCGGGCATGGTGCCGGAAAATACGGAGGCGGACGTGAAAGGCCAGACGCAGGACGTGTTGGCGCAAATCGACCGCTGGCTTGAAAAATGCGGTTCCGGACAAGGCGCACATCCTTGAAGCCACCGTTTTTCCTCGCCGATATGGACGGTTACGCCGCGATGAACGAAGCGTGGGACGAATGGGTCGCCGCCGGCCGCGCCCGCACGGGCCTGCGTGCAGGCGGGACTTGCTCGATAGCCGCTGGGCGGTGGAAATCAAAAGTTTCGGCGGTACAGGCCGTCTGAAACGCTGTCCTGTCCGTCCGAAGTATTTTTCAGACGGCCTTTATTTCTAAAATAATGACCTTATTTCGACAAAACACCGAATTTGAGGATTCCGCCATGCAAACCCGCCTACCGTTTTTTCGGGATAGTCCGCGTCAGCGAGAAGACCCGCGCCGCATTTATGCACGGCCAGCTTTCCAACGACATCAACCACTTGGCCGAAGGTTCGGCCTGTTACGTCCACCTACAACACCCCGAAAGGCCGCGTGCTGGCCAATATGCTGGTGTTGAACCGCGGTTCGGATTTGCTGCTGGTCATGGCCGCCGACCTGACCGAGGCCATCGTCAAACGCCTGCGCATGTTTGTTTTGCGTGCCAAAAGTCGTATTCGAGCCGCTGCCCGGTTATGCCGCCGCCGCAGTGTTGGACGAAAACGCCGAGGCACACGCCGCCGCCGAACCGTCGCTGTCTTTTCCCGCTACGGAAGAAAACGGCGTGTGGACGGTGTCCCTGCCGCACCAGGCCGTCTGAAAAATCGGAGCGGCGGAGCGTTTGCCCGAACACGATGCCGCCGCTGAAAACGCATGGAACCTGCACGAAATCCGCAGCGGCTACGCATGGATTTCCCGCCGCCACCAAGGAAACCGCCGTCGCCCAGATGCTCAACCAGCACATTATCGGCGGCTGCACTTTAAAAAGCTGCTACGGGCGAGGAAATCATCGCCCGCGCGCAATACCGCGGACAGGTCAAACGCGGCTTGGCCGTATTGTCCGGCGGTTCGCTGGAAACCGCCGGAATCGCCGTGTTGGAAAAACGGTGCGGAAGCCGGCCAGATTATCAATACCGCGCTGACCGATACCGGCAGCCTGAGCCTTGCCGTTATCAAACATGCCGCCGCACAAGCGGTTTTGACCGATACCGACGGCAACGGCCTCAAACAGGAAAAAGCTGTTTTTTCAACATCGAACCCAAAGAATGATTTTTCAGACGGCCTGAAGCCTGTTCGGAAACCAAAACCGCCGCCAGCGTACACACGATGGCGGCGGTTTTCCTGAATCACCGGTCTGCTTCCAACCGGTACAGGCGGGTGGTTTCGATTGCGGGCGAAGGCGAGCGGAGCGGATTCGTCGGCGGCTTTGCGGTGGCGCGGTTTGGTTTTCCAGTATACCGGCTACGCTTAAAGAGGCCGTCTGAAAAACATTGTTCCAGAAAAATCGCGATCGCGCAGGTGCAGATGTTCCGCCAAGTCTGAAATGATTAACCACGCTTCGCCTTGCGGATTTAAATGCTGCCGTACGCCGTTTAAAAAGGCGGTCAGCATGGCGTTGTCGGGGTCGTAGAGGGCGGTTTCGACGGCGGGAAGTCGGTTTGGCGGGCAGCCACGGCGGGTTGCAGACTATCAGGGTCGGCGCGTCCTTCGGAAACAAATCGACGGCTTGGACGGCGACTTGTTTGTCAGTCCCAAGCGGGCGAGGTTGGCGGTTGCGCAGGCGATGGCTTTGGGGTTGGTGTCGGTGGCGGTGATGTCGGAAATGCCGCGTTTGGCAAGGATGGCGGCGATAACGCCGGAGCCTGTGCCGATGTCGAACGCCGTCTGAATATGGGGATTCAACGGCGCTTGGGCGATTAAGTCCAAATATTCGCCGCGCAGGGCGAGAGAACGCCGAAAAGGGACATGGATTTTGCAGCCAAGCTGCGGAATGTCTATGCCTTTTTGTGCCATTCGTGTCGCGCCGATAAAGCCAAAAAGCTGGTTAAGCGGCAGTAAAAACGGCGCGTCGTTCGGTTCGGCGTACACATCGGCAAGGGCGGCGCGGACGTCGGGCGCGCGCGGGTTGCTTAACTGAAAATCCCGCGCCGATTTCGACGGCAAGCATGTTCAACACGCGGCTTTGCTGCGCCTGCTTCATCACGGTGGATGTGGAAGGCTGTCTGAATATCGGCAGGCGCGTTTTTCGTTTTTCAGACGGCCTGCGGACGCGCTTTTTCATCGCCGCCAATACTTGCTTGGCGTTGTGAAATCGCCCGTCCAAACGGTTGCCGTTTGGGCGTGGGCGTTTTTCAGAATATCGGCGGCATTGCTTTCATGCACATAAACCGCCTGCTTGGGCGGCTTCTGCGTGCTTTCGTTGCGCCATTTAATGGGAATTTTTGAGAGGTTGAAATGGTATACTAATAATATATTTGGTGATACTGGAACGAATATTCGATTCTGATAATTTATTTTTCTTTAATTTCTCGTCAGGTATATCATAAATTGATTGCCATGTTTATGATATACCTTGATCGATGGAGGTTTTGAGATGTTTTTATGCGGCATTGACGGCAACAGCTTTTTATGTTTTTCTTCGGAATGGGGCATTCTAATCTGAAGAAGAATATTAGAATCATACTGTTAATGATTGGTTGGGCATTTTTGGCCTTCATTCTTATATCATTGGTCAAATAGCTATGCAGTATACTGTGTGGCAGATTTGTGGTTATCTTTTATTTCTATCGATTGAGTTGGTAATTTTTCTTTTTATGTTTCAAAGAATTGCAGCTAGATAATTTATATAATAAATTATGAAAAGTACTACATGCAGGACGAGGTTCTCTGCTTGTGGTGCTTTTATTTTTTATAGTAATTAGACAAAATGTATAAAAATAATTCCCTATGTTTAAAATAGTAAATCGTATTTTTAGAAAAGATAGATTGTCGTTTTGTCTAAAATGCGTATAATCCCCTTTCCAAAGCAAACCATAATTTCGATAAAGTTTGGACAAGGAACATCATGCAATTAGACATTGACCGCTTAGTTGCTTATTTCGGCGGCGTGAATGCGCTGCCGAAGCGTTGAAACTGCACGATCCCGAAAATGCCGCGACGACCGCCGCCATCTATAAATGGCGCACGCGCGGGTCGCTGCCTTTGGCGCAACTGCAAAAGCTGACCGCGCTGGCGGAAGCGCAAGGCAGACCGCTGGATTTGAATGCTTTTACAAAAACGAATCTCTGGAGAGAACAGAAATGACACAGACCAACCGCGTAATTATTTTTCGATACCACCATGCGCGACGGCGAGCAGTCGCCCGGTGCATCCACGACCAAAGAGGAAAAATCCGCATTGCCCGCCAATTGGAAAATGGGCGTGGATGTGATTGAGGCGGGTTTTGCCGCCGCCAGCCCAGGCGATTTCGAGTCGGTCAATGCGATTGCCAAAATCATCACCAAATCCACGGTCTGCTCGTTGGCGCGTGCCGTTGAAAACGATGTGCGCAAGGCAGGCGAAGCCGTTTCCCCGCTCTGAAAAACGCATCCATACCTTTCATTGCCACCAGCCCCATCCACATGGAGCACAAACTGAAAAATGAAGCCGCAGCAGGTCATCGATGCGGCGGTCAAAGCGAGTGAAAATCGCCAAAGAATACACCGGACGATGTGGAATTTTCCGCCGAAGACGCCGTGCGTTCGGATTTGGACTTCCTCGCCAAAATCTTTACGGCGGTTATCGAAGCGGGCGCGACCACCATCAATATTCCCGATACCGTCGGCTACTCCATCCCTTCCGTGTGGTACGAGCGTATCAGCAACATCATCAAAAAGCGTGCCCAACGGCGACAAAGTGGTCTGGTCGACCCACTGCCACAACGACTTGGGTATGGCGGTTGCCAACTCGCTGGCCGCTGTTCAGGCAGGCGTGCGCCAGGTGGAATGTACCATCAACGGTTTGGGCGAACGCGCGGGCAATGCCAGCCTTGAAGAAATCGTGATGGCGTTGAAAAGTGCGCCATGACCTTTTCGGCTTGGAAACCGGCATCGATACCACGCAAATCGTGCCGGTATCCAAACTGGTATCCACCATTACCGGCTATCCGATTCAGCCCAACAAGGCGGTGGTCGGCGCAAACGCCTTTGCACAGAATCAGGCATCCATCAGGACGGCGTGTTGAAACACCCCGAAACCTATGAAATCATGACTGCCAGAATCGGTCGGCTGGTCAGACCAACCGCCTGACCTTGGGCAAACTGTCCGGCCGCAACGCCTTCAAAAACCAAGCTGGCGGATTTGGGTATCGAATTGGAAAGCGAAGAGGCGCTGAACGCCGCGTTTGCCCGCTTCAAAGAACTCGCCGATAAAAACGCGAAATCTTCGATGAAGACCTGCACGCGCTGGTGTCCGACGAAATGGGCAGCATGGGACGCCGAAAGCTACAAATTCATCTCCCAAAAATCAGCACCGAAACCGGCGAAGAGCCGCGCGCCGACATCGTGTTCAGCATCAAAGGCGAAGAAAAACGCGCTACCCGCCACAGGGCTCCGCCCTGTTGACGCGATTTTCAAAGCGATTGAGCGTAGCGCAAAAAGCGGCGCGACTTTGCAGATTTATTCCGTCAACGCGCCGTAACGCAAGGCACGGAAAAGTCAAGGGCGAAAACCAGCGTGCGGCTGGCGCGCGGCAACCGCGTCGTCAACGGACAAGGCGCGGATACCGACGTTTTTGGTCGCCACTTCCAAAGCCTACCTCTCCGCCTTGAGCAAACTGGAATTCGGTTCGCCAAACCGAAAGCGCAAGGCAGCGGTACGATTTGAGCTAAATAGCAGTTTGACGTCGAAAAGTAGAAAAGGCCGTCTGAAAAATCTTAAATCGGGTTTTCAGACGGCCTTTATCTTCTTATACTTAACTCTATGTTATATTTTTCGGCTTCACGCTTTCATTGGTTGAAGACACCCTATGACATCTCCTGCCCCCGCCGTTTTGATTATCGATTTGGAGGTCAATCCCAAAACGGATGCCGTGTTCAAACTTGGCGCATACCGTCCTGACTTGGAACTGGGGTACGAGCGCGCCGTCCGTAATGTAAAAGGCTTCAGGAAGCCCTGCTTGAAATGGAATACCTTGCGAACGGTGCACACTGGCTGATGGGGCATAATATTCTGGCGCACGATTTGCGCTATCTGAAAGCCGCCCCGATTTGCCGTGGCTGTCCCTGCCCGTTTTGGATACCCTGAGGGCTGTCGCCGCTCGCCTTTCCGCAAAATCCTTACCACCGCCTGATTAAAAACCACAAAAATCATTTCATCCTCGCTCAATTCTCCCGGGGCCGACTGCCGCGCCTGCTGGCAGCTTTTTCAGGACCAGTGTGCTGCGTTCGGCAATCTGAAAACCCGCCATCCGGAAACCTACGGTGTTTACAGCGGGCTGTTCGGCGCATTGCCGTATCAGGGTTGCGAGACGGCATCGTCATTCCCGGCACGCAGACACAGCACAACGCCTATGCGCTGATTCCGCATATTTGGAACATGGTGCAGGACGAAGTCGAAACAGGCCGTCTGAAAGTCTGCAAAACCCGTTTTTACCCGACTGATGCGCGAGGACATACACCGGCCCGAACTCTATATCCCGCTTGCCTATGCGCTCTCGTGGCTGTCCGTTTCGGGAGGCAATTCGGTACTTGCGCCGTGGGTGCGCCAGCAGTTTCCGATACCGCGCGTCTGATTGCCGGTGCGCAACCACGACTGCGGCGATGCCGGATGCCGCTATTGCTGCGCACACGCTCAACCCCTGTTTCGCAACTGAAGCGTTATTTCGGCTTTGCCTCGTTCAGGGAAGTGGATGGCGTAACAGGCGGACAGCAGGCGATTGTCAAGGCGGGCATGAACGGCGAACATGTGCTGGCGGTTTTGCCGACGGGAGGCGAAATCATTAGTGCTTCCAGCTTCCGCGCTCAACCGCTATTACCGCAACGGCGGGCTGACCGTCGTCGTTTCCCCGTTGCGAGTCGCTGATGAAAGACCAAGTGGACAATTTAAAGGCGAAAGGGCGGACGGATGTGGATACGCTCAACGGCATGCTGTCGGTAACGGAGCGCGCGGACGTATTGGACAGGGTCGCTTTGGGCGATGTCGGCATTTTGTTTGTCGCACCCGAACAGTTTCGCAATACGAGCTTTATCAAAGCCATCGAACACCGCCAAATCAACGGCTGGGTATTCGACGAAGCACACTGCCTGTCCAAATGGGGGCACGATTTCCGCCCCGATTATCTGTATGCCGCCAAATTCGTTGCCAAACGCAACCGCAACGGGCGGCAGCCGCCCCCGTGAGCTGCTTTACGGCAACGGCGAAACCGGACGTCCTTCAGGAAATTACGGAACATTTCCGCGAAGAACTGGGCATCGAGTTCAAACAGTTTATCGGCGGCAACGAGCGCAGCAATCTGTTTTACGAGGTTTTGGAGGTTTTCAGACGACCTTAAAAACCGCTACATCGACGAACTGCTGCACCGCGAACTCGACCATCAGGACGGCGGGGCGGTCGTGTTCGTGGCACGGCGAAAGAGTGCCGAGAAAATATGCGGAATTTTTAAAGCGTCAGGGGCTGGGATTGCGAATATTTCCATGCGGGGACTTCAGGCAAATGCCAAAGCCGAAATCCAAGACGATTTCATTCACGACAGATTAAGGGTCATCGTTGCGACCAACGCGTTCAGCATGGGCGTGGACAAGCCCAACGTGCGGCTGGTGGTTCATGCCGAGATTGCCGGTTCGCTGGAAAACTATCTTCAGGAAGCGGGACGGGCGGGACGCGACCAAAAGGAGGCAAAATGCGTGCTGCTGTTCGACCGTTCGGACGTGGATACCAGTTCCGCCTCAGCCGCTTCTCTCAGCTCGAGCAGCGCGATCTGCAATCCGTGTGGCGCAAACTCAAACTCTTGAACCGGACGGTATCGGGCAAAGTCGGAAAGATGACGCCATTGTCTGTAACGGGTGGGGAAATCCTGCGGGATACCGAAGGATACACTGAGACTTCGACAGCGACGACCGGCGAGGCGGACACCAGAAGTCAAAGCAGCCTTGGCACGGCTGGAGCGGGCGGATTTGCTGGAACGCAGCGAAAACCAAACCCGTATCTTTCCTTCGCGTTCGGGCCGTCTGAATCTGGATCAGGCATGGGGCATCATTGCCAAAGCAAATTTGGGACGAGCGCAAAACCGATTGTACCGGACCATTGCCGAAATCGTTTCAACGCCGACGACGACGCCCGTTGGTACCGACGTACTGGCCCAGGCTGCCGCGTGCAGCTTTGCCGGTGCGCGGACACCTGAAGAAGTTGGAGGGATTGGGCGTATTGGTCAACGATACAAAAATGACCGTCAACCTGCGTACCGACCATTCCAAACCGTCCAGAGAAAGCGGCAGGCTTATCATCGGGCATGAGGAAAAGCTGTGGCAGATCTTGAACGAAAAAATTCCGGATGCCGACCGCGGCGTCTGGCAAAACCTGTCGCTGACGGCGGTATGCCGGGAAATGCACGATATGGGCTGCGAAACCGTCCCTGCCGACATCAAGCTGCTGATGCAGTCGCTTGCTTACGATAAAGCGGCGGCGGAAACCCGCAGCAGCGGCAGCTTTGACATCATCGACAAAGGCAACGATATGTTGCTGCTGCGCTTCAAAGACAAACAAAGCACATGGGCGCAACTTCGCGAAAACGCCGCACTGCGCCGCCACATATGCATGAGCCTCCTACCTTTGCTCATCAGTAAAACAGGCGGCATCCGCAGCAAAGACGCCGTGGTGGAAACCAGTTTCGGAGAACTGGAACAGCACATCGGCGACGATTTGGCACTTGCCGCACAAATCCCCGAAAACCGCCGTGAAATCCTGCTCAAACAGGCTTGCTGTTCATGCACAAACTCGGCGTCATCAAGCTCAACCACGGCGTGACCATCCTGCGCCACGCCATGACCATACGGCTCGACCACAACGCGCTGGAGCAGAAACGCCAATATCTGAAAAGCCGACTACCGCCCGCTGGAAATCTTTTACGGAGAAAAACGCTTCCAGATACACGTCATGCAGGAATACGCCCTTTGCGCCCTGAAAAACCTGCAAAACGGCTGGGAGCTGGTCAGCGACTATTTCAAAAACCAGCGAGAAAGATTTTTAAAAACAAATGGTTCAAAGGCCGTCTGAAAGAGTTGGAAGAATCCATTTCGCCGCAGACCCTGCACACGATAACCGACGGCTTGAACGCCATCCAAAAAGCCGTCGTTAGCGGAAAACAGGAAAACCGCCTGGTGCTGGCAGGTCGGGCTCGGGGCAAAACGCGCGTCATCGTACACCCGTACCGCCCTATCTTCTGAAGGCAGAACATGTCAACCCGCGCCTCCGTCATCATCCTGACTTTCCAACCGCCTTGCCGCGCAGGAAATCAAAACGGCGGCTGTTCGAACTGGTCGGCAGCCTCGCCGCCGTTACCGTCCTGACTTACGACGGGATGGCGATGAGGGCTTTGGGCGTGCGGTTTGACGGCAAAAGAGTATGAGGAAGGACAGTTCAAAAAGTGGTGCGGGAAGCCGCCGCCATGCTGTCGGGCGGACTTTCGCCGATGCGGACAGCGACGACGCCCGCGACCGCATCATCGCGGACTTCGTTATATTCTGGTGGACGAATACCAAGACATCACCGAAGAGCATTATGAACTGGTTTCCGCACTTGCAGGACGGAAACGTGAGGACGAAGACGAAAAACTGACCATTATCGCAGTCGGCGACGACGACCAAAAACATCTATGCCTTCAACGGCACGAGCAACGATACATCCACCGCTTCCTGCAGGATTACGGGGTAAAACAGCGATTTCCTGACCTTCAACTACCGCAGCACGCAAAACATCATTACCGCCGCCAACCGGCTGATTCAGGATATGGGAGGCCGTCTGAAAACCCTGCACCTGATAGTCATCAACCCCGAAAGGCAGCATCGGCCCAACGGCGGTATCTGGTCGGAGCGCGACGGGGAGCGGCAAGGGGCGTGCGTGTCGTCAAACTGCCCTCTAAGGCAGCCGTCAACAGAAAAACAATATCAGGCGCAGGCAGTCGCTGCCGAAATCCGCCGCCTGCAAGCCCCTTGCCGACATCGAGTACGCGCAGCATCGCCGTATTGTCGAGAAACAACGGCGAACTCAAACCTGCAGGCATGGTGCGAACAGAACAACATTCCCTATTTCCTCGCCAAAGACCGCAAACACGGCATACGCCTGCGCCATACCCGCGAATTCGTGCGCCTTGTCGAACAATTAGTGCCAGACAAACAGCAGGAAGGGCAGAAAGAAAAAGCATTCACCGGAAACGAGTTCGCAGAACTGATACGCTCGCAAGAAGCGCAGCGGGATGTGGCAGGACTATTTCAGACAGACGGCAAAGGATTTTCTGCGGGAAAATACCGCCGATACCGCTATCCCGCCGCATTTCCTGAAAAACTGGCTGCACTGAATGCACGTCGGCAACGAAAGCGAAAGCCGTTCGGACGGCATCTTCCTGGGGACGGCATTCCGTGAAAGGCTTGGAATTCAAGCATGTCTTCGTCTTGACGGAGGCTGGAACAGCGCGGACGAGGTCCGAACAGCGCTGTACTACGTCGCCATGACCCGCGCGATTGAAACCCTGACTCTGATTCAAAATACGCCGCAGCATTTGTGGATAGGGCAGGCTGCCCGAAGAAACAGAATGCGGAACGCAGCTATACGGTTTTGCCCGAATTGGACACGAATACCGGACGCGCTGTCTCTTTACAGCGATAAAAAGAAAAACCGGCCCGCCGAGCTGGACATCGGCTTTATCGCACGCGAAACACGGAAATGCCTCCGACCTTATTTCAGCGTTGGAAGCCGCAAAAACTGAAAGTCGGCGATGCGCTGACGGTACGGCGAGGCGGATGGCAAAACAAGCAATGCGAATTCTGCACCGACGGCATTGCCGTGGCGAGAACCGCCAAAAATGCCGGCTTTCCTGAGTTGGACGCCGTTTCAGACCTGTCCGCCATCCGTGTCCGCGCGGCGGCATTCGGCGTCCGCTATCGTGAGGACGAACAATATACGGACAATATTCCTATCCAAAAATGGCCGCTGGTCATCCCCATGCTGATTATTCCCAAATAGCAATATAGCGAATTAACTGACTCCAAGTTCGGCAAGTGCAGCAACGGAGTGAGTTAATCAGTGAGAGTAGCTCAAGAGGCCGTCTGAAAAACAAGATTCTGCTTTTTCAGACGGCCTCTGCCTATTGGGCGATTGCAGGCAAGTATGCGTGCCGCACGGATTGTTTAATAAAAGCGGTGTTATTTGGTCTTGATTGACCGCTAATACGCCTTTACCTGCTCAAAATGCGCCGCGGCATCTTTGCAGCGGTATGTTTGCGGCGGCCGGATGACAATGCCGCGGAGGGTTTCTGTATGCGTAAATCAGCGTTGCGCCGTAGTCTTTGACGGCCTGCATCAAAGGGGCGGGGCGGTTTGGTCGTCGTAGAAGATAATCAGGTTACCGGAGGTGTTTTGTTCGATTCCGGCGGTTCAGGGGCGGGAATGTGCCGGGTCGGGAGGCGCAGGCGGTGAGCAGGACGCAGAGCAGCAGGGCGGTTGTTCGGGTTTTGGGCATGGTTGAGGCCGTCTGAAAGGATAGAGCGGTATTTTTATCTTTTCAGACGGCTCTTTTGCTGAAGCCGGCCGTTATTTTTCGGCGAGAGTTGGTCGACCAGGCCGCCGTCGGAGAAATATTTTTCATGATGCCTTCCCACGGGCCGAATTTTTCGTTCGGGCTGAAGGTTTCGATTTCGGGGAAGTCGGCTTTGTGTGCGTCAATACCTCGGCGTCGCGCGGGCGCAGGTAGAGTTTGGCGGCAAGTTCCTGAGCGGGTTTGCTCCACAGGTATTGCAGGTATTCTTCGGCGGCGGCGCGCGTGCCTTTTTCTCGACGACGCTGTCTACGGCGGCAACGGGGCTTTCGGAAAGGATGGTGTAGCTCGGATAGACGATTTCAAATTGGTTCGGTGCAAGCTTTTTGCTGACGTGGTTGGCTTCGTTCTCAAAGGTAATCAACACGTCGCCGATGTTGCGCTGGCTGAAGGTGGTGGTGGCGCGCGGCCTCCGTTTTTCAAAGACAGGGGCGTTTTTCAGAAGGGCGGCGGCAAATTCTTTAGCCTTGTTTTCATCACCGTTGTTTGCTTTCAGTCCGTAGCCGTATGCGCTGAGGAAGGCGTAGCGGCCGTTGCCGGTGGTTTTCGGGTTGGCGATGACGATTTGCACGCCGTTTTTGGTCAAATCAGGCCAGTCTTTAATTTGTTTGGGATTGCCTTTGCGCACGAGGAATACGGTGGTGCTGGTATAGGGCACGGCGTTGTCGGGCAGGCGTTTGGCCCAGTCGGGTTTAATCAGCCCTTTTTGTTCCAAGAGTTCGATGTCGGAAGTCTGGTTCATGGTTACGACGTCGGCGGCCAGGCCGTTGGCGACCGACAGGGCCTGTTTGCTCGAACCGCCGTGCGACTGCTGTATGTCGACGGTTTCGCCGTTGTGTTTGGCTGGTATTCTTTGGCGAACAGGGATTGTATTCTTTGTAAAAAATCACGGGCGACGTCGTAGGAAACGTTCAGCAGTTTGATGCCCTTGCCGCCGTCGGCTGCGGGGGCGGACGATTCTGCGGCGGTATTTTGTCCTGACTTGGGCGAGCAGGCGGACAGTGCCAGCGCGGCGCCGATTGCGGCCAGTGAGAATATCGTGCGTTCACGGGATGCTCCTTCGTTTTTCTAGACGGCAACCACTTTATACCGTGCGGGTGGCGGTGGGAAATAATGTTTTTGCCGGCGGTTATCAGTTTTGGTTATATAGGGGTGACACGGCGCAGCAGGATGCAAAGAGGCCGTCTGAAAACGGTTTTCAGACGGCCTCTTGAAGAAAAAGCCCTGTCGGTGAACAGGGCTTTGCCAAGCGGGATTTTTTACAGGCCGCTCAGGCGGGCGGTGTCGTGGGCAATCATCAGCTCTTCGTTGGTCGGGATGACGACGGCTACGGCTTTGCTGTCGGCGGTAGTAATCACGCCTGCGTTGCCGAAACGGGCTTTCAGGTTGGCTTCGTGGTCTTCGGTCAGGCCGAGGAAGCCGAGGTAGCCCAATACTTTGGAGCGGATGAGTTCGGAGTTTTCACCGATGCCGCCGGTGAAGACCAGCGCGTCCAAACCGCCGGCGGCTACGGCCATGCTGCCGACGTATTTGGCCAGACGGTATACGAACACTTCCATGGCCAGAATCGCGCCTTCGTGGCCTTTGGCCGCTTCTTCTTCAATGGTGCGGCAGTCGTTGGACAGGCCGGATAAACCCAGCAGGCCGGATTTCTTGTTCAGCATGTCGGTAATCTGGGCGATGGTCAGTTGGCGTTTTTCCGCCAAAAAGCCGAATACGGCGGGGTCGATGTCGCCGCTGCGGGTACCCATTACCAAGCCTTCCAGCGGGGTCAGGCCCATACTGGTATCCTGGCATTTGCCGCCGGCGACGGCGGGAGATGGATGCGCCGTTGCCCAAGTGGGCGATAACCATGCGCAGATCTTCTGTGTTTTACCGAGGAAACGGGCGGTTTCGTCGGCGACGAAACGGTAGCTGGTACCGTGCGCGCCGTAGCGGCGCAGGCCGTATTTGCGGTAGAGTTCCTGCGGAATGGCGTAGGTGTAGGCGTGTTTGGGCATACTCTGGTGGAATGCGGTGTCGAATACGACGACGTTGGGCAGGCCTTTGAAGATGCTCTGGGCGGCACGCAGGCCGAGCAGGTGGGCAGGGTTGTGCAACGGGGCGAGCGGGATACATTTTTTCGATGCCGGCAATCACTTCGTCGTCAACTAAAATGGATTCGCTGTACAGTTCGCCGCCGCTGACGATGCGGTGGCCGATGGCGCCGATTTTTGCTGTCGAGGCCGTGGGCTTTGAGTTCTTCCATCAATGCTTCCACCGCGCCGGTATGGTTGGGTTTGGCCGACAAATCGACTTTGTGTTTTTCGCCGTTGGCTTTGAAGGTAACGAAGGCGTCAGGCAGGTTCAGCTTTTTCGGCCAGGCAGCTTAACAATACTTCGCCGCTGTCGTTGTCGATGGCGGCGCCTTTCAGCGAGGAGCTGCCGCAGTTCAATACCAAGATGAGTTTTGAGTCATTTTTAGTTCCTGAGTGTTCGGACGGTCTGTCGGGATCGAGGTGGGGAGGCCGTCTGAAAAAGTTAATGGTCTGACGCGGCGTATTTTATCAAAGTTTGCGGTTTTATGCTGATATTAATATTTTGTTATTAATATGTTTGGCACGGCTGAGGCCTTTGCAGCGGCGCGGCGAAAACTGTTACATTAGGAGTCTTTTGCCGCAGGCCGTCTGAAAACCTGTTTTTCAGACGGCCTGCGGGTGATAGAGACGTTAAAACCATGCATTATTTCAGTATCCACACGCAGCAGGGGCGGCCATTTGGGCTTTTTCGTGATGCTGGCCGACGACGGGGCGGAAGCCGGGCCGAAGGGCGGGCGGTTTGCGGTCAAGCTGCAAAGCGAAAAATCCGTCCGGCGGGACCTCAGGCGGATATGCTGCGCAGTTTGGAGCAGGAGGAAAACCGCTGCTCTGGCGCGTTGAAAAAGACCGCGTCGAGTTGTTTGCGGCGGCCGGAACATCGGTTCGATACGCAATGAATACCTGACCCTGCTGGGGCATTCTGCTGGTACTGAATGATTTGACGGGAACGATTTGGAATGGAAAGCATGTTTATTCTGGTGCCCATCAGCATCATCTTGGCTTTCGTCATCGGCTACTGGTGGTCGGGCAAAAACGGCCAGTTCGACGACCTCGAGGTCCGCGCACCGTATTTTGATGGACGATGATTCCACCGACAAACTGATTGATAAAGACGATAACGATGACCCAGAAAAAGATAATCTGAACTTTGCGACAAGCCGCCGGTTCGCGCCGCTTTTCGGTACGCAGTTTCTGGGCGCGTTCAACGACAACCTTTTTAAAACCGCGCTGTTCGTGATGATAAGTTTCTACGGTTTGGGCAAAAACGATTTTCTCTGCCGCCCAGCCAGATGCTGAATCTGGGCGCTGCTCTTCATTCTGCCGTATTTTTCTGTTTTCCGCCTTTTTCCGGCCAGTTGAGTACCAAATTCGATAAGGCGGTGCTGGCGCGTTGGGTGAAGGTGCCTGAAATCGTAGTGATGGTATGGCGGCTTATGGTTTTTGATTCAGTCCGCGCCGCTGCTGTTGTTCTGCCTGTTTTGCATGGGGCACGCAGTCCACGCTGTTCGGCCTGCTGAAATACGCCGTGCTGCCCGATTATCTGAACGACAAAGAGCTGATTATGGGCAACAGCCTGATTGAGTCGGGTACGTTTATCGCCATCTTGTTCGGTCAGATTCTGGCACGTCGGTGGCGGGCGTGCCGCCTTATGTCGTCGGTTTCCTAGTGGTGCTGACCGCCATGCTGGGCACGGCCGCCAGCCTGTTTATGCCTTCCGTGGCCGCAAAAGACCCCGCGACGAAGATTGAACCGAACATCGCCAGAAGCACGGCGGGGCTGATGCGTGAAACCGCTCGCAACCGCGAGGTGTTTACCGCCATCATCGGTATTTCGTGGTTTTGGTTCGTCGGTTCGGTCTATACCACCCAGCTTCCGACTTTCACCCAAATCCATCTCGGCGGCAACGATAATGTGTTCAATCTGATGCTGGCGCTGTTTTCGGTCGGCATTGCGGCCGGGTCGGTATTGTGCGCCAAACTCAGCCACGAGCGGCTGCATCTGGGGCTGGTAACGGTCGGAACGTGCGGCCTGACCGCCTGCGGTTTGCTGCTGGTGGCTGACGCACGGCCAGCGGTTCACTTCGCTTAACGGCGTGTTCTGGTTTCTGTCGCAGGGCAACGCTTATCCGGTGATGCTGGTGATGACGCTGATCGGTGGCGGCTTTTTCTCCGTGCCGCTTTATACATGGCTTCTAGACGGCCAGCAGCGAAACCTTCCGCGCCCATGCGGTGGCGGCCAACAATATCGTCAACGGCGTGTTCATGGTGTCGGCGGCGGTGTTGAGCGCGGTGTTGCTGATGCTGTTTAACAGTATTGCTTTGCTTTACTTTGGCCGTGGCGTTGGGCAATATCCCGCTGATGGTGTATCTGGCGAAACAGGAAAAACGGTTTTTGAAAGATGTCAAAAGGCTATCTTGGTTTCGAATAGCGTCCGAACCAAACGCGAGGCCGTCTGAAAAATCCGTAGCCGTGCCGCGGTTTTTCAGACGGCCCTTTGCGCGCATCCAATGTATATAGCAGCTTCCTCTGTTTCCGTCCTCTTCCGACATGATTGTTATCCGTGGCACCAGCAGCAATGGCGGCAAAATCGCCGAACACTGGCAAAACCGGCCCAACGCGTGGCTTTCGTTTACCGGCAGGAAAACACCGGTAAAACCGAGTTCGCGCGCTTTACGGCGCAGGCGTTGTTGTGCGAGACGCCGAAGGATAACCACGAACCCTGCGGCACATGCACGTCCCGCCATCTGTTCGCCCAAAAGCCATCCCGATTTTACGAACTCACGCCCGAAATACCTGAAGGCGAAGCAGTCGGCCGCAAACCGCTGCAAATCAAAATCGACGCGGTACGCGGCATCGTGGACGGCATCCACCTCACCTCGGTGCGCGGCGGGTTGCGCGGTGTTAGTACATCCGGCGGAGGCATGAACCTCAAGCCGCCAACAGCCTGCTCAAAGTGCTGGAAGAGCCGCCCGAGCACGTTGTGTTCCTGCTGGTAACCCACGCCCGCGACAAAGCCGCTGCCGACCATCAAAAAGCCGCTGCCGCCAGATGGTATTGCCGCCGCCGTCGCACAGTCAGGCACCGCATTACCTGCGGGAACGCGGCGTCGCTCAGGCAGAGGCGCTGCTGGCTCTTCCACAGCGGCGCCCCGTTGTTCGAAACATGCGCCTGAGTCGGACGAGCTGCGCGCCGAACTGCTCCGCCTGCTCGCCGCCCCGCGCCTGCTGGCGATTCTGGATTACGCGGCGGCATTCGACCGGCAAAAGCAACCGTTGGCGGTGTTTATCGGCTGGATGCAGAAATGGCTGCTCGATGTCGGCTTGGCGCAACAAAAAATGCCGCCGCTGTATCTCGAGTACGCCGCGCAATCGGCGAGATACGGCGGCGAGGACCGAAGCGGCGGCTTTGTTTGCCTTGGCAGGCCGTCTGAACGCCCTCAGCCTTACGGATACCATACCTTTAAGTGTTAGAATGCAGCTCGAATACCTGTTAACGGATTATCTTGAATTTTGGCGGAATAAAAGGGTTACACCATGAATGCTACTGATTTACCGGGAAAAATGATGTCTTTGCAGTTGAAAGAAAAGCCATGCTTTACAACTGCTACATGCCTTTAGAACACGGCGGCCTGTTTGTGCCGACCGACGATATTTTCTCGCTGGGCGACGAAGTGCTGCTCGCCGTGGAAATCATCGACCATCCCAAAAATTCCTGCGCACGCAGGTCGCCCTGATTAATCCGCGCGCACTTCGGCACACCGTCCGAAAGGCGTCGGGCTGGCCTTCGGCACGGACGAAATCTGCATCCAGACCAAGCAACTTATCGAGGCCGAACTGGGCAACGTATTGCGCAGCGACAGAGCCACTTTCACCCTTTAAACCGCCGGTTAAACATGTATCTGATTGATTCGCACTGCCACCTGAATTTCGACGGCTCTGGCCGACCGCCTGCCCGAAGTGTTCGCCAATATGCGCGCGCAGCGGTCGGGCAGGCATTAGCCATCAGCGTCAGTCGGGAGAGTTTTGCCGAAGTGTTCGCCATCGCGGAAAACAACGGCCACATCTTCTGCACCATAGGCGTGCATCCCGACCGTCGGGATGCGGCGGAGCTCAGCGTTGCCGAAATGGTGGCGCAGGCGCGGCATCCGAAAGTGGTCGGTATCGGCGAGACCGGTTTGGACTATTATTGGTGCAAAGGCGATTTGGCTTGGCAGCACCGGCGTTTTTGCCGACCACATCCAAGCGGCCAACGAAGCCGGCCTGCCGGTGGTGGTGCATACCCGCGATGCCGCCGCCGATACGCTCTGCGGCTGCTGAAGGAATGCAATACGCGGGCGGGCGTCATCCATTGTTTTTCCGAAGATGTGGCTTTTGCCAAAGCCGCGCTGGATTTGGGGCTGTATATTTCGTTTTCGGGCATCGTTACTTTCAAAAAACGCGCCATTGATTCAGGAAAGCGGCGAAATATGTGCCCGCCGACAGGGATGCTGGTGGAAACCGATTCCCGTTCCTTGCGCCCGTGCCCAAGCGCGGCAAACCGAACGAGCCGTCTGATGTGCGATATACTCGCCGAGTTTCTCGCCAAACTGAGGGCGAGACTTTTGAACAGATCGCAGAAACGACCACCGAAATTTTTACCGTCTGTTCAGCAAAGTGCCGAGAATCGCGTGATGCGGTCCGAATCGGCGGATTGCTTGCCGAAAGGCCGTCTGAAAGAAAGAAAGTCATGAAAAAGCTCTGATACTGAGTGCCGCCGCTGCCGTAACCTTGGCTGCGTGCAGTGCGGCCGACAATCCGAATCCGCAGGAAGAACAACCGGTCGTCGGCGTGGCCAATCCCGCGTCCGAATTTTGTGTGAAGCAGGGCGGCGGGCTGGAGCCGAAAAAGGATGCGCAGGGCAACGAATACGCGCTCTGCCACTTGCCGACGGTCACGGTGGCGGAGGAATGGGAATATTTCCGCAAACACAGCAAATAAACCTTTTGAGGCCGTCTGAAAATCGTTTCAGACGGCCTCAAAACTTCCTCACAGCGGAGATGCGCCCGTCCTTTTCTGCAACAGGGCAAATGCGGGCGTACCGCAATATTGCTACAATATCGGGCTGGTTTGGTTTCTGAATGACACGGTATGAACGGCGACATTACTCTGCTTACATTATTCCTGCTCGGCTTTTTCGGCGGCGGCCACTGCGTCGGCATGTGCGGCAGGCTGAGCAGCGCCTTTGCCTGCAGCTCCGCCCGGGCTGAACCGTGCCGGCCTGATTGTGCTGCTGAATCTGGGGCGGATAAGCAGCTATGTTTTTATCGGGCTGCTGGTCGGCGCCATCGGACAAATCGGCATTTCACTCTGACCAGACGCGCTGGCTGCAAAACGGCCTGTACCTCTCCGCCAATCTGCTGCTGCTGTTTTTAGGGCTGTATCTGGCCGGAATTTCCAGCCTGGCCACCAGAATCGAAAGCATCGGCCGTCCGGTCTGGAAACGCCTTAATCCGCTTTTTGAACAGGCTGCTGCCGATTCGGTCCGTTCCCGCCTGCTTCGGCGTCGTCGGTATGCTGTGGGGCTGGCTGCCCTGCGGCCTGGTGTACAGCGCCTCGCTTTATGCCTTGGGCAGCGGCAACGCGTTGGAAGGCGGGCTGTATATGCTGGCCTTCGCGTTGGGCACGCTGCCGAACCTGTTGGCAATGGGGTTGTTTGCCGCGCAGTTGAAAAATTTTCTGCAACGGAAAACCGTGCGTCTGGCCGCCGGATTGCTGGTCGCAGCGTGGGCGCTCTGGCGGTTGGTGTCTTTTTATGTTGCGTTTTTGAATGGAACGCCGCCGTTATGTGCGCAGGCCGTCTGAAAAATTTTCAGACGGCCTGCGTTTCATAGCGGCTAAAGCGGCTAAACCATTTTTCCAAAGCATTCTTGCGGCAATGGACAGAAGCGAGGCAGGCCAGCTGTTTTCAGTGTTTCGGGCGGGAGTCTGGGCGGTTTTTGACACCAGCGGGGCAAACACTATGGTGGCGATACTCAGGATGGCAACGGCGGGCAGGTAGAGGAAACCGACCGCGCCGTCGGCAGGCCGGAAATGTGCCGGCCCGCGGCCAGATAACCGACGGTACCGGCCAGCGCAATCGGCCATGCCAGGCCGGAAGATGTGCCGACGGCTTTGTGCGGCGGCATGTTGCAGTAGATAAGGAAAGGCACGGAGAGCGAACCGCCGCCGATGCCGACCCAACTGGAAACCGCGCCGAACAGTACGCCCGTGGCGTTAAGCCGGCAAATCGGGGCAGGTGCGCGAGGGTTTGGGTTTGATGCCGACAAGGGGTTCTGACGGCGATGATGCTGATGAAGGCGATGAAGAAAACCTGCAAACCGGCGGTGAGGCATGTATTTTGCCGAGGCGGCGCCGATGAGTACGCCCGCCATCATGCCCGGGGTCATGCGCATGACGGTTTGCCAGTCGATGGATTGTTTTTTGTGTTGCGCGGCGACGCTCGAAAGGGTGGTGAACAGCATAACAGCAAAAGACGTGCCGACGGCCAAGTGCTGGGCGTAGGGATGGTTGCCGATACCTTGCAGTTGCAACGCCCACAAAACGACGGGGACGATGATCTGTCCGCCGCCGACGCCGAGCAGCCCGGCAATGAATCCGGCCAGACTGCCGACGGCGAGCATGGCGGCAATGATTTCAAGCGTCCACATTTTTCAGACGGCCTTACGCTTCTAAACCAGCGGCACACGGCCATCACATAACCCGACAGGCTGTATCCGAAGAAAAACAGAAACAGGACCAGCGACGGTTCCCAAGTAATCAGCAGCAGAATCAGTACGGCCAGCACCATGCCCATAAACGGCACTTTGCGGCGGATATTGATTTCTTTGAAGCTCCAAAACGGATCTGCACAATCATGGAGATGCCGGCAAAACGAGGGTGATGCCCAAGGCCCACCATTGCACGGCGGGGAAGCGTTCCACGCTGTGGTTGACCCGATCAGGCCGACGATTAGGGCGGCGGCGGTCGGGACTGGGCACGCCGATGAACCAGCGTTGTCGACTTTTGCCGATTAAGGTGTTGAACAGGGCGAGGCGCAGCGCGGCGCAGGCGCAGTGAGATAAAGGCTATCGAGTAGCCGATTCTGCCGAACTGCCAGAGCTGCCATTTGTAGGCAATCAGGGGCGGGGCGACGCCGAAGCTGACCATGTCGGCGAGGCTGTCGAGCCTGCTCGCCGAACGCGCTTTGGCTGTTGGTCCAGCGTGCGACGCGGCCGTCCATGCCGTCGAGCAGCATGGAGATGAATACTGCGATAGCGGCGGTTTCGTAGCGGCCGTGCATGGATTGGGTGATGGCGAAGAAGGCGGAAAACGAGTGCCGCAACCGTAAACGAGTTGGGCAGCAGGTAAATGCTGTTCTGCCGCAGGGGAATGGCGCGGCGGTGTGGGATTTTTGGGGTTTTCCATATTTTCCATAATGATACCGTTGGTCCGCATGGCGGGGAATGCGAGATTATACCGCATCGTGCCGGAAAACAAATGGGCGGGGCGGCAAACGGGAAACCGTTGCGGCGGCAGGCCGTCTGAAACGGCAGGAAATATGGGCGGTTTCGAGACGGCCTCGAATGGTTTTTGGAGGCTGCGCCGCTTCCGGCATTAAAAAGCAGCCCTGAAAAGAGCTGCTTTTTCAGACAACCAGTCAGGACCGCTTCGGCTTTAGTGATGACGACAGGTTCGGTCGGTACGTCGTCGTGGTAGCCGTGGCGTTTGGTGGCGACGCCTTCGATGGCATCGACCACGTCAAAACCTTCGACCACTTTGCCGAGTACGGCGTAGCTCAGTCTTGGACGACGGTTTTGCCGTACAGCTCTTTAGAACGGAAGTTCAGGAAGGCGTTTCGGCGGTGTTGATGAAGAATTGCGCGCTGGCGGAATGCGGGTCGGAAGTGCGCGCCATGGCGATGGTGTATTTTTCGTTTGGCAGGCCGTTGGACGCTTCGTTTTGAATCGGCTCGCGTGTTTCTTTTCGTTCATGTTCTCGTCCATGCCGCCGCCCTGAATCATGAAGCCTTTGATGACGCGGTGGAAGATTACGCCGTCGTAGAAGCCGTCTTTGACGTATTGCTCGAAGTTTTTGGCGGTAACGGGGGCTTTGTCGAAATCGAGTTTCGATTTTGATGTCGCCTTTGTTGGTGTGCAGGATAATCAGTGAGTTTCCTTTCGTTGTAAATCGTTTTGGAGATGGTGTCCGGCGGACAAACTTCAAAGCGCCGTCTGAAAATATTCTTTCAGACGGCCTGACTAATCGCAAATAATGCGTTACATCAGGATGAGGTACGCCCACATGGCGACGAGGACAATACAGAGGACGTTCAGCAGCAGGCCGACGTTCATCATTTCGCGTTGCTGATTAGGCCCGTACCGAACACAATCGCGTTGCGGCGTGGCCACCGGCGGCATGAAGGCACAAGATGCGCCGATGCCGATAACGAATACCAAAACTTTGTTCCGGGCAGGCCCATTTGCGCGGCGATGCTGGCGAAAATGGGCACGAAAGCAGCGCGGCAGAGGCGAGTGTTACTGGTGAACTCGGTCAGGAAGATGATGAAGGCGGCGACTACGAAAATCACCAGCAGCGGATGCGCGGCGGTGGTGCGTAGCCACCTGCTGACCCAATGCTTCGGATGCGCCGGAGGATTGCAGCAGCGCACTTAAGCTGATGCCCGCGCCGAAGAGCATCAACACACCCCAGTCGGTGTTGCGGGCAACTTCTTTCCATTGCGCCACGCCGAATACGACGACGGCGACGGCGGCAATCAGGGCGATGACGGTGTCTGGGTTGGAAATGCCGAACACTGCTTTGATTTTGGCGCTGAACACCCAGGCAACGGCAGCAGCCAGAAAATCAACAGCGCAATCACGCGGTGCAGCGTCAGGGATAGACTCGGACTTTGACTTCGACGCGCTCTGTTCAGATTAGCTTGAGGATGACGTACATGGAGAAACAGCATCAAGGGCAGAATCAACAGCATCATCGGCGGGCCGAGCTTCATCCAGCCGACGAAGTCCAGATTCAGGGCTTTGGCGGCGATCATGTTCGGCGGCGAACCGACCACGGTGCCCAAAGCCGCCGATGCTGGCGCAATAGGCGATGCCGAGCAACACGAACACAAAGGTTTTGCGGTCTTTCTCTTTGTCCAGATGAGCCATCATGCCCATAGCCAAGGGCAGCATCATGGCGGCGGTGCGCGGTGTTGCTGATCCACATGGAGAAAGGCGGTCACGGCAAACAGCATCAAAACCGCCACTTTCATATTGCCTCCGGAAACACGCAGCAGGCTGACGGCGATTTTGCGGTCGAGACGCTGCATGATGCAGGGCGGTGGCGAGCGCAAAAAGCCGCCAAGAAGATGTAAATCGTCGGGTCGGCAAAGCCCGCCATCGCTTTTTGATGTCCGTATCGGGAAACCGAGTACGACGGCGAGAATCGGCACCATCAACGCGGTTACGGTGATGTGGACGCTTCGGTGAACCAAAAGCGCGGCAACGAAAATCAACAGGGCGATGCCTTTGTTGGCATCGGTACTGTACGGCAGGATGTGATAGATGCGGAAACAGACGACGGCGGAAATAATCGTCGTCAGCGAGGCCTTTAAAGTCGGTAATCGGCGGCTGTGCGCTGAGCAGCTCGACATTCTCAGGATGCTGGGTTTTGTCTTTTGAGTGCAAATCCATAATGCGCTCCTTTTGGGGCAGTGGTTCGAACGGTTTTGAAACCGTATTTGTCGGGCTGTGCCTGCTTTAATAACAATAATCTGTGGAGAGTATATTTGTAATTGAAAGTAGTGTAAACACATTGTAAACAATTTAACGCGTGATGCGGCGGCTTTGTGTTTGATAAAAAATGAGAAGTACAGCAGAGGCAGAGATAATTCAGACATTATGGGTGCGCGCTGCAAATAAAAAGGCCGTCTGAAAACCGAAACGGTTTTCAGACGGCCTCATCATATTGAGATTATTTGCGCAGTTGTTTGGCCACTCGACGGCGTGACAGTAAGTCAGGATGCCGTCAGCGCCGGCGCGTTTGAAGCAAGCAGGCTTTTCAAGTATGACTTTTTCGCCGTCCAGCCAGCCGTTTTCGAATCGCGGCGAGCATGGCGTATTCGCCGGAGACTTGGTAGGCGTAGGTCGGTACGCCGAACTCGTCTTTGACGCGGCGCACGACGTCAAGATACGGCAGGCCGGGTTTGACCATCACCATGTCCGCGCCCTTCCTGGATGTCGAGGGCGATTTCGTGCAGGGCTTCGTCGGTGTTGGCGGGGATCCATCTGGTAGGTTTTCTTGTCGGCTTTGCCCAGATTGCCGGAACTGCCGACCGCATCGCGGAACAGGCCGTAAAAAGGCGGAGGCGTATTTGGCGGAGTACGCCATGATGCGGAGTGTGGATGTGGCCTGCGTCCTCGAGGGCTTCGCGGATGGCGAGGATGCGGCCGTCCATCATGTCGGACGGGGGCGACAACCTGCGCGCCTGCGTCGGCGTGGCACGGTGCTTGGCGCACCAAATACTTCGATGGTTTTCGTCGTTGAGCACGTAGCCGTCTGAATCGGTGAGCCCGTCTTGCCCGTGGATGGTGTAGGGGTCGAGGCGCGACGTCGGTCATGATGCCCGAGTTCGAAACCTCTCGCACAGGGCGCGGACAACGGTGGGTACAGGCCTTCGGGGTTGTAGGCTTCTTCGGCGAGTCGGTTTATGTTGCGGGTAACGACGGGGAAGAGCGCGAGCATGGGGATGCCGAGTTTGACGGCTTCTTCGGCGGTGAACAAAGCAGTTTGTCGAGGCTTTGGCGTTTTCACGCCGGGCATGGACGGATGTTTTCTTCCTGTCCGCTGCCTTCGAGTACGAACACGGGGTAAATCAAAGTCGTCGGCGGTAAGGGTGTGTTCGCGCATGAGGCGGCGGGAGAAGTCGTCTTTGCGCATACGGCGCATACGGGTGGCGGAAAACATGGCGCGGCGGGAAAATTCATAATCGGCCTTTCTAGAAAGCCGCATCAGTTTCAGACGGCCTGAATCAAAATCGGCGGTTTGATGTCTGACGGCCGTCAGTTTACGCTGTTTCGGCCGTTTGCTGAAGTTTAAAACGAATGTCAGTCTTGAACGTTACCATTAAGCTTCGACAAGTTTCTTCTTTCAGCAGCTTGCTCGGATTATACAAACGCTCTTCCGAAAGGGGTCATGCCGTCTGAATTGAGCACTTCAAATTGTTCAGCGCTGGTATTCGGCATCGCTCAGTTTGTTCTGGCTGATGCGCCATACTTTACGGCCGCTGCCGCCTTCCGGCTGCGCAGCGGTCCACAGGCGACCTGTTTGTAATAGAACAGGAGACGCGCTGCGCCAACGTTTTCATGTCTGCCTGCGGTTTTGCCGCTGCCGATGCTGCTGCCGATGCGGACTGTTGCGGATGTCGACCGCCTGGTCTGCGGCAAGAGCGGCTGAAGTAATCGGTTTTGCCTTCGCGCACTTCGGTGTCGCTCAGATACGCAGCGCCGGCGCGTTCGGCAGTGATGCTGTCGAATTGGGAGGAAATGGCGGCCTGCCTGAGGGTGTGCCGCGTGCGTCCAGCGCCTGACGTGCGTGCACCTTCGCCGTTGGCTTTATTGTCAATCCGGTACGCGTGGCAGCGACGGGCGGCATTACTGCTGATGTTGACCGATTTGCCAGTCTTTCCACGCCTACATGGTGCGGGCGGCAACAGGATGGTTGATGATGAACTGCGCGATTTTGCCGACGGCTTTGGTCGTGCTGGTGGAACGTGCAGCCTGCCTTGATGCGTGGTATGCTGATAATGATAAGGTGTTTAATCGGTTTCATGACAGTGAAGACGTTTTTTATCGCTATGATTTTTAACATGAAAGGAATTTTCGGGAAACTTTTTTCAGACAGAGAAAACATATCTGCCGTCCAGCGGTTGTTCGAAACGGGGCAATATTATTTGCTTATTCTATCGTATTTTTATTGCAGCAGGTTGGAAATTTCTTTTCGGTTGTCCAAAAAACGCCCCTGCCGGACGAGTTGCGCCGCGTCTTCATATTGCTGCCAGCGGAACGCTTCGCGCAAATCCCGCCACAATTCCTGCTGAGCGCCGAGTTTCCTTATCCAAGGCGGGCAGGGCGGTTTAATCTTGTCCGCCGCGCGCTTCGGCCAACGCGCCACTCCATTTGTTGCGCAAAGAGAATTCAGGGAGCAGATGAAGTGTGTTCGGGTGCGTCGGCGTCGATGCCCTGCTGCCGAACAGGTAGGCGCGCGGTCGGTGGGATTTTCAGCGTGCGGTAGGCTTCGGTAATGGTGGACGACATCATCACGGCCTGTTTCTGTTCGAACGCGGAAGCGGGCGAAACAGTCGGGATGGAAACCTTGCAACCAGCGTGCGGTAGTTTTGTTCGAGGCTGTCGGTATCGGTCCGGATGCGTTCGAGTTGGAACGGGGTGAAATACTGGCTCATGTGTCGCTTTCGGTAGAGGCCACCGTCAGAAAACGGCGGTGCGGTTTCAGACGGCCTAAGATAGACGAAAGGCCGTATTTGCCTTACGCCGTATCCGGTCGACGTGGAAACTTTCGCCGCAGCCGCAGGGTCTTTTACATTGGGTTTCAGATTTAAAACCTTCCTGCAAGCCCTCTTTGGTGTAATCGACTTAGGTGCCGTCCGATAAACCAGACTTTTTCGGGTCGATATAGATGCAGGCGCCGTGTTCTTCCAGATACCAAATCGGCGCTGGCCTCATCGACAAATTCGAGTTGTAGCCATGCCCAGGCTAGCCGCTGGTTTTTTCACGCCCAGCGCACGCCCAAGCCTTTGCCGCGTTTGGTCAGGTAGTTGTTGATATGTTGTGGCATTTTCGGTGATGGTAATCATAATGTGTCGCCCACGGGTTGCTGTTTTGCTGCGCTTTCCGCCCATGCGACGGCAGCCTCTATCGCCAACTTTGGCCTGTGGGCTGTTTTCAACAGCTCGAACCGGTCATCGCCGCGCCCTGTTGCAGAATTTCGCCGGCATCTGCGGCGCGGTTGCACATCGTCCAAACCATCTGCTGCAAACGCTGCAATGCGGACTGCCTATGCCTTTGACGGCGAGCAGGGATTGGGTTTGCGCTGGTAGTGCCGCGAATCGTCTCTTACGGTAGGGGTTTCCAGACGGCCTGAGGCTACAGGTATCAGAGGCCGTCTGAAAAAGAACTGACCGGCTTCTTTTTTTTTTTTTTCTTGCGGTGGTCGCGGCAGCCGCCTTTACCGCATCTCCGCCAAAAATGGAGCGGTGGTTTCTGGCAGCAGTTCAGTTCTTCGGCGATTTCGCTGTTTTGATTGCCAGCATCATCCAGACTGCTGACCCACTCGGTAATCAGGCTGGAAGAAGCGTGGCGGGCGCAGCCGTGGTTTTAAATTTCGCATCTTCGATGATGCCCTCGTCGTTCGCTTTGATTTTGAGACGCATAACATCGCCTACCGCAGGCCAGCGCGCAACCATGCCGGTGCCGACAGAATCGTCGCCACCTCGAAAATACCGACGTTGCGCGGGTTTTCGTAGTGATCGATGCTTTATCGCTGTATGCCATGATATGGTTTCCTTAATGTTTTTGATGGTTTAAGTGGTTTGTTGCTGGTTTCGAACGGCCTGAGTTTAGATTTTGCGCCGCCTTCGCAGCCGTCGTCGTTTCCGATCGACATACGCAGCCTTCCACAATAACGCCGTCAAATCTTCAAACAGATTGTCGAGATTGTCCAAATCTAAATCTTGTTCGTTCATGGTTTGTATCATGATTTTAATGTGGTGGCTTTTGGGTCGTCTGAAAAAGGTCTTTTGGGTTCAGACGACCTTTTTATTTTTAATATGCGGGTTAAGTTGCCAAACCTAACGTTTCGGGTGGTTTAACGGTTGTTGGCTTCCCACATTTGCTGCATTTTACTTTTAAGATGTAAATATAGATTGGGTATTTAGCGCAATCTAGTTGGTTTATATTCTTCATCATATTCCCAAAGTTCAACATCTTCAGGGATAAGATGAGAATACCGCTGTGAGTCATACTGGGCTAAAGTTTTTTAAGTTTGGAATTAAAATCTTTTGCACAAACATTATTTTCGATACTTGGAGCAAACAAAAAATATAACATTGCCTGTTTCCAAACAGTCAGTTTTGCACTTGGTACCTTACCACTATCCGTCCATATGTATATGATTTTGTTCAACTATTTTTTAGCATCGTAATCACAGCCCAAATCAAAATTATGTTCTTTTTTACTTCTCACGCAATACTTAATTTGGGTTCTCGTTAATCAATCATACATGACAAAATATTGTTCAACCAGACTTCGAATTCTCTACCTACGGATGCATTGGAAAAGCATTTTGCGTTGAAACCGTAAATTTTTTCATATATATTTCATACAGTTATATGGCTTCGAAACGTGAACACCTGTGTTCACGTTTCATTCTCGACCTACAAGCCAATTTGTGCCGCCATTCAATCGAGTTTCAAATCGTCCGGATTTGAACATTCCACAACGGCGACAGTTCCGCAGTTTGCCGATTTTGGACAATCAGTTCTGCTGCAAAACCGCTTCTTCTTCGGTGGTCCTATTGCGGCCGAAAGGTGATGCGCAGGGGATGAGTGCGCCAGTTCGTCGTTGCGGCCCGAGCGCGCGCGGACGCCGCTGGTTGAAACGAAGGCGGAGAGTACAAGCGGAGCCGCCGATGCAACGAGTTCTTTCACCGCCATAATCAGGCTCGCCTTCGACGGTTTGACTGGGTTGAGGGTGTTCAGGTCGCCGTTGATATGAACTTCATGATTGCTGATGCGAGGAAGATGTCTAGCGCAATTTGCGGTAGTGCGCCATGTCTTGTTCAAGCTCTTCTTTGGCGTGCGGAAGGCTTCGCCCGTACCGACGATTTGGTGGGTCGGCGGTGCCCTGCGGAAAGCCGCGTTCGGCTGGCCGCCGCCGGTTTGGGCTCGAGGCGGACGCGGGGTTTGCAACGGACGTACGAATGCGCCGATGCCTTTGGGGCCGTACACTTTGTGGCCGGACGTGGACAGCAGGTCGTTTGGCGGCTTCCAACGTCCGCAGACGCTTTGCCGCAGGCTTGGGGCAGCATCGACGTGGAAGATGATTTTACGTTCGCAGATTTCGCCGATGGCGAGATGTCCGCGTTTCGTTGTTCACCCATCCGGAAGTGGGATGGTGTGTCGTCGCGGATGGCGGCTCTGAGTTCTTCAAATCGGTGTAAATTTTCCTGTACGCCGGTAGGTGACTACCAAAGCCTTGGCGTTCGAGTTGCGCATGTAGTGTCAGCTTTGCAACTTTGTATTGGGACTGACAGTGAGAGTGTTGCTTTAGTTTTGCTTAAGTTTACCGCTGATGCCAGCGGTTGTCGAACTAAATTAACGCGAACAATTTCTTTGGATCGGCGTTAATCGGGGCGGCGATGTCGGCGCGGAGCTTTCGGCAGCCTCTTCTGCTTCCCAACCAGGTAATGCGTGGCTGTTGGGCTTAAGGTTGGTTTCAGTTGATGAAGTCTTTCGGCCACGCGTTTGTCAACGGGGTTTGTGGCGTAGTCGCGGATCAACAGGGTTTTGACGGTCATGGTTTGCTCTTTCGTTTTATTTGGTTTCTACTTAATGGATGTGTGTAAAGGTAACAACGGCTGCCGTCATTACAGTTTTCTATTCAATATTCTTTGCAGCGTAACGCTGCTGAGAGTGATCATTGATGGTTTTGTTAAATTTTTCCCAAGGTCGTGCGTCGGGCAGGGGCGCGCCGTGGTGGCAGTTGACTGCTGCCACCGCGGCGGGTGGCGTCAACCGGTGCGGCAACGCGGCGGTGGTTTGGGCGGTTTTCCGATGCGGGGGCGGCAGGGTCTTACAGCGCCTTCGCCAGGCCGCAGGCTTTCGACCAACTGCGCGGCAGCTTGCGCTGTTCCGAGATAGGATAGGGATATGCTTTGGCTGCTGATGGCACTGGGTTTGACGGCGCCGGTTTGCGCGTTCATGGCCAAATCGATCATGGCGGTTACAGCGAAGCGGCAGCACGGTGATCAGTCATGATTTGTGCCTGTTCGGGTATGTGTTAGGCTGTTTTGCTGTGTGCCGGATTGTCTAATATCCCAGGTGGTTCAGTCAAGTATGTAGTCCGTTTACGGACTGGCGCCGAGGGCGCAGGTGGTCTGCTGTAATCAGGTTCGGGTGGTTTTATTAATCCTGGTTTATATCGGATTGTAACGAGTCGGAACGGGAAACGGCGGCAAACCTTTCCGCTGAAAGCGTTTGCATTATTTTACGATTGATATAGATTATCGAAATCCTGAGTATTTCAGGTGGGTAAGAGGCCGTCTGAAGAAAAGCGGTGTTTTCAGCCTGCTATTTTAAATTTGAATAACATCATACAACAAACCCTATATCTGAAGGCCAAAATCAATATGAAACGCGATTTGAGCAAGCCAGCCTGTATCTTGTCAGACCTGCGCCTTGTCGCCAAGCGCAGATACGCGCATGTTTACGATTACATCGATTCAGGTTCTTGGACGGAAACCACCTACCGCGAAAACACTTCCGGTTCAAGACATCACTTCCTTAATTATTGGTCGTATGGAAGGCCGCGGCAGAGACCAAGATGATCGGGCAGGATGTGAAACGCCGTGGCGATTGCCGACGGGCTTTACCACGGCATAACACACGCCGACGGAGAAATCTTGGCAGCTCGTGCGGCGGAAGTTCGGCATTCCGTTTGCATTTGTCCACCATGTCCTCTGCTCGATTGAGGAGCGTTGCCGAAAAGCACCAGCGCGCCGTTTTGGTTTCAGCTTTATGTGATGTGCGACCGCGATTTTATGAAGAAGCCTGTTCAGCGCGCGAAAGTGCGATATTCGGCGGTATTGACCGCCGATTTGCAGGTTTGGGTCAACGCCACAAAGACATCAAAACAGCCTGTCCGCACCGCCGAAACCGACCATCGCCAATTTAATCAATCGACAACCAAGCCCGAATGGTTGCATGAAATGCTTCGAACACCGGAACGCCGCGTTCCGCAACGTCGTCGGACACGCTAAAAACGTCGGTTGTCTTCGCTGTCTTCGCGGACTTCCGAACAATTCGACCCGCGCCTGTAGGCTGGGACGACGTCGCTACGTGAAGTTTGTGGGGCGGCAAGTTGATTATCAAGGCATTATGGAACCTGGTGCGGAAAAAACGGCGGCGGCGCGGACGTGGTCGTTTCCAACCACGGCGGCCGCCAGCTCGACGTGCATATCCTCATCAAAGCCTTGCCCGACATCGTCAGCGCAGTCAGCAGCGACATCGAAGTGTGGATGGACAGCGGCGGCATCCACTGCAGCGGTCAGGATCCTCAAGCATGGGCTTTGGGGTGCAAAGGCGTGGTAGGCCGCGCGTTCCTCTACGGCTTGGGCGCATACGGCGAAGAAGGCGTTACCCGCGTGCTGGAAATCCTGTAAAATGGACATATCTATGGCGTTTACAGGCCATCACCTGTGCCAGGACGTCGATGCCGGTATTTTGCAAAGTAACGTTGGTCTGGTGTGTTTTGATTCCATTTTCCATTAAGCGGCGTTGCATGACGTATTGTTTCTCCCTGAATAATGTTGGTCATACGATGCCGCAAAGTTAATGAGCCGTCTGAAATTTACCAGACGGCCTTTTCTCTCTAACAACAGCCTGCACAAAGGTAATTTTATGTTAAGTCTAGTTTTAATAACTCTGGCGGTTTGGCCGCCACAGTGTTGAATTTAAAATCAAGTTGGTACGTTACGTTTAGCCTTTTGCTGTTTTGAAAGTGCCGACGTGAGCTGTAAGGCCGTCTGAATTTTAAGTTTAAACAGCTTTTAGTGTGTGCAGGACGTTTGGAGAGACGGTTGTACAGCCCTGGCAGCTACCGAACATGTTGCCGATATTCTGCCTACCGCGGGACAGTTGGAGCGCCGAAACGGCGGGTTTGGAACTGTTCCGCGATACGGTTGCAATTGGTGCAGCCCCCTGATGGAATACAGCGGTTCGCTGCTGACCCCATATCGACGAAGATTGTCGTTGAAAACTATCCATTGTGGCCGATAGATTAGCGGCGACGCGGCTCTGGCTGCGGACGCGCGACGGCGCGTATCGATGCGCGCGACATCGGCCAGCAGGCATCAACCGCCTGCCATACTGGCCCGGTGTATACGGACCGACGGCCTCAATACCCGCAGGCCTTTTGAGTCGGCGCCGAACTGTGCGGTTTCGCCGGTATTGCCGCCGATATAAGGTTGATTGATTTGATGCTTAAAGCGGAATTGCCGATAGGCGGGTTTACTGTCGCTAGGCCATATCGGCGTGTTCCGTGCGTTGGCGCGTGCGGCGGTTATGGACGAGGCTGGGCCGCCGTTGCTGTCGCGGTAGGATAAGACCGCGCCGCCGTTTCCGGGCATGGGTTGCGGTTTGGCGGCTTGACGGTATGGGCCGAAGCCTGCGGCATACGGCGGCGGAAATCTGGCCAGGGCGCGCGCCGGTGCCGGATTTGAGCGCGGTCGGCGAGGCTGGACGGTTGGAGGCCGTCTGTAAGGCATTCGCCGCAGCGGGTACACGTGATTTACCGGTGCGGTGGCTGGATGACCGTACCACCAGCCTGCTCTTCACGGCCTACGGCGGTAACTGCCGCGGGCGGTGGCGCGGCGGACGTTACGACAGTTTGGGCGCGTATTTCGGACGGGGCCGTCCGGCGGCCAGTTCAGTTTCGACATGCGCACGTTTGTCGGCGGGCTGCCGCCATCAAACGCCTGCCGCTGGTATCGTAGCGCATGAGGACGCGGAAGAAGACTGAAAACCATGCGCGGTTGCGCGCCGCAAGACAGTGCGTCGTGGTGGATTACGGCGTCGGATACAATGGTTCGCAAGATATTTCGGGCCGTCTGAAAAAGACGGAATCAGGATGGGAAGTTTTAAATTTAACAATATCTAGAATTATGGTTTAGTAGTAATCGGCAATGGGGCGACGAGGGTGAAGCAAAATCGTCGACTGGCTGGCGGGCATGTCGGGTGTTGTGCGTTTTCAGGGCGAAAGCCACAATGCAGGGCACACTTTGGTGGTGGGCGGTAAAAAACCGTGTTGCGCTGATTCGGCATCCTGCGCGAGGCTGGATTGCTTCATCGGCTCCAGCGTGTTGATTTCCCCGAGGCGTTGTTGGGCGAAATCGACGAATTGAACGCGGCCGCGTGAAAAACGTGGAAGCCGTCTAGCGAAAATCGCCGACTGTCGCTGATTCTGCCTTACCATGTCGCTTTGGACCAGGCGCGCAGAAAAGCCTCAGAGCGGCGGAAATCGGCACGACAGTCGCAGCATCGGCGGCGGGAGAACAAAGTCGCCCGTGTTGTCGCGTGATGGTTGCCATCCGTCCTGAGCAGCTGGCCGGCGGAATCGGTTTGGCCCTGTACGTATGCAGTTTTGAGTATCTGCATGGTGCCGAGCCGGTAAAGCGGGGGACGTGATGGCCGTCATTGAAAAAATCGCGCCGCGCATCGTGCCGATGATCACCGACGTTTCACGCGTGCTGACCGAGAAAAACCGCAAAGGCGAGCAGTTGTTGTTTGAAGGCGCGCAGGGCACGCTGCGGACATCGACTACGGGACTTATCCGTTCGTAACCTCGTCCAACTGCCTGGCGGGAGCCGCGTCTGCCGGAGCGGGCGTTGCGCCGCAAATGCTGGATTATGTGCTGCGGTATCGTCCGGCCTATACTGCCCGCGTCGGTTCGGATAGGGTTGAAACGGTCCGGCGGGTAATAAACGTATAATCAACATTACTGGCGCAGGCTGGCGGCGTGATGGTTGACTGAATATCCATAGTCGATATCCGGCAACGTGCCCTCAACAACACTGCGCTTCTGATTTCTCGATCGGCAAATAATATCGTGATCTCGGCACGATGCGCAACTGATTGACGACCATCGTCACTCCGCACTGCCGCTCGGCCTCATCTGAATAACTGCGTTAATGGGCCAAGGCGATTCAGCACCGGCCAGCTGCTCAGGACGAACACCGCGATGTTTGGACGGCCGGGCCTGCATTTTGCTTTGCGCGTCTGGGCTTCGCGCGCCGGTCAACGACAATGAGCGGGGTCGGCGGACGGTGGGCGCGTTCGAACGGCCTCACATTTTCACGCCGGCCGCGTGTGCGTCGATTTCGCCCGGCAACGCCTCGAGGCTGTTCGCCGGGCCGATGAAGCAATCAGCCTCTCGCTGCGGGATGCCGCTCGGGGCTGGCGCCACCTGGTGCCCGCAGTGTGGCCGCGCTGCTGGCACCGACGGGCTGTCCGCCAGCCAGTCGACACCCTCGTCGCTTCATTGGCGCAAATCTGCGATACAGTCATAGCAAACCGCAATTCTGGGCTCATTGATGAGGCCGCTCCCATCCCATTCCGTCTTTCGAACGGCCCGAAAACATCTTGCGGTTTTCATCGGGCGCCGCAATCCTGCATTCACCTCCTGCGCCTCGCAACCGCGCGATAACCTCGGCCTCTTCCACGATCTCATGCGCCACGGCCGCAGGCGGGCGGTTGATGTTTGCGCGTAATCGAGCTGAACTCGATGCGGATCGAAATGCGCGCGCGGGCCGTCCGCCGCGCCGCTCGCGGCGGTTACCGTGGGCCGCGAGGGCCGTATCACTGGTCAGACCAAATCGTGTGCTGCTGCGAGGGCTGCCTGGGTGACGCCAACTCGGTCAGCTGCGCCGACCGTCGGGCAATTCGGCGCGCGCCCTGACTCGGCTGGCAAATGAGCGTCGACAGCGCGGTGACGCTGACCACAGCCGTCGACCAACAGGCCTGACCTGTTCGGGCTGGCCCCATCTTCCGTCGGCGGCGCGGCCTGCCCGTCATCACTGCACACTGCCTGGGAACCACCGATATGGCCAGCGGGCTCCGCCTATCGGCTGGTTGCTGGCGCATCAGGCTCAATCGGCTCTGTCGTGGCTCTAACGAGGGCCTCCCGGTCGGCACTCCTTTCAGGCTTCGCAGTGGCTGAGCCGTCAGTCTCACATCAGGCTCTGAACCAGCTCTCTTCGGGGCGATTGATGCGCTAGATGACCGATGGCTGGTGCGCGTCGATACGCGCCTGCTGCGGCATGTCGCGCGTATGCCAGTCCGTACAGATGATTTCAGCGACAATCGCCGTCGTGGGTCGGCAACCGAACCGCTGGCGGTCCGTAGAGGCTACCGGTCGTAACCGTGCGCCAGTTTCGGTTCAAAACATAACAACTCAGCTGTCTCGCGGCTGGTCGACGACATCTCGGTGAGCGCAACAGCCTCCTCCTGCGCACGCTGAAAACTGTGAAAGCAAGGTTCGGGCGACTGCAGCTTCACGTCGGCACTGGTATGCGTTATGCTGTCTGCCGAATCTGATTTTAAATTCAAACGGCCTGTGTTTGGCTCCTCGAGATGATGGGCTCAGACTTTCTTTATAAGGAAACCCGCGTGCAGACCACTGAGCAAATCTTGAGGGAATTTCGGCCTCATCAACTTCATGACCAGCGATGTTCAGGGAGAAGCTCAGCCGGGTCATGCAACACAATAGTGAATCCGCTGTATGAACAACGTACTTTACAATCTCGGCATCGACGTCTGATGCGATGGCATCCCTCACTATACAATTCAACACTATTCTTCTAACCTTCGCCGTAACAATGTCGACTGCGCGACTGTCATCACGCTTGCACCGGCTGTGGCACGGTGTCTGTTCACTGCGGACACCTTCCATCCGCTTCGTGTCGCGCCTGCACCGACGATAATCGGGCGAGGCTGGGTGGAGGATACCCGACCGTCGACTGACGACCGCCGTGACCCAGGCACCAGTCGCGCCACTGCGCTTTTCACGTCTTTCGGGTTCCGCCGGCAGCACGATAATCGACGCCGCCCAATCGCTGTCGACCGACCAGCTCCGAGCGCGCGGTCGAGGCTGTTCGAGGAGATCATGGTGACGAACCGTCCTCGTTTGACCCTGGCGTGATCGTGACGTGCGGCGTTCCGTTGTTCGCTCATGCCGATGAGCTTGGAATATCGAATGATAGGTGGCGATGATCGTTTCGCTGACCTTGGTGAAGCCGTTTTTCGTGTCGTGACGGTGACAAACCGTCGACGGTCAACTCAATGGTGGCGTCTTTCGCGCGTATCGGGTTTTCCGCGCAAACTCGCGGTCGCCATCTAAGCGAAACAAGCAACGCGTATTTCGCTGGCGTGTTGTCGGCAGACATGGTATGGTGAACAACGTAAACGGAGATGCCCCGAACCTCACTGCGCGGCCTCAGGTGCCTCCGTCGGCATGCTGAGCCGTCGGCTGTCTGCCAGCGTCTGCTCGACCTAATATGACGCCTGTTGACCAATACGCTGGCGGGCGGATGTCGCTGATCAGTGTTTCGCGGTGGTGATTTCGTCAACGAATCGGCGGGCGCTGCGCGGCGCGCTGACATTGAGCAGATGTTCGATACGAATCGTTTGCTCAAGTCGCGTTTCTGTGTTCTGGGATATGGGGGTTTATTACGTATTCAGAGGTTTAAAATGACGAACTGGCCTCGAACGACTCACCCACCCAATACGTTCGACAATCTGTCGTCGCAAATATGCGAAACGCTTTCCGGCGAAGGAACTATGATTCCGATTCCGGCAATCGACCGCAACCGGGATAATAAAAACCGCCGTTATTACTTCGACGCAGTCGCCAGACTGCCTGTTTGGTCACTCAGATATTGAACAATGCCCATTGGCTGGCTTCTTGCAGGCTGTTCGTCGACTTATTCCTGGCCGCTAAGCTGTACCATGATCGTTGTGCATGGTGCGACAACGCCGATCAACTCGGTCATCAACAGTATCGTTTGCACAAGCTGCGCCGCGCACGCCTTGCTGATGACGGTGTCAGCCTGCGCGGCAACGACAGCGCTCTGCCGCTGTCGGTAACATCGCCAAATCATCGCCGCCTCAGCCTCGGCGGCGGCGCTGGACGCCGGCAAAGTGGCTGCACTGCGGCGCGCCTGGCTGCGACTGCTGGAGGTGTGGGCCGTCGTGTTTACCTCGGCAGCGTTGCCGCTGACCGTCGTTGAACTGAAGAACTGTGACGACGGCGTGGTCGTGCTGCACGCATCCCGTGGTGAGGGCAAATGAGGCGAGAAGGCAGGCCATGACCATCAGGCTCCGTTTATCTCGAACTATACCGGATACGTTGACGCGTGACGCCGTGTTCGCCGAGGCAGCCGGCGGCCCGCTCGGCGGCCGCATTCGGCTGAGGCTGAAGACCTCGGCCCGCGCCGTTGTCGCCGCCCTGATTAACGCCGATCGAAGTCGTCTTCACCGGCGGCGTTCCGTCGGCGCAATCAGGCGCCAGCTACAGGCGGGGCCGGGCGCAAATGGCTGAACTAAACCGTGCTCATTCCTGCGATCAGGCGCGGGCTGATCACCCTCGGCCTGGCTCAGGCTGGGGACTGGGCTCAGGGCCGCCGTCGCGACCTCGTCATTCCGTGATAGTGTTCTTCGAGGTGACGTGGTCTGTTCCATCGTCGCGAGCCGCGGGCTGAAATCGCTGCGTCGATGCCGCCAGGCTGCGGCAAAGTGCTATTGAACGTTGGCCGCGTCGGCTGCTGCTATCGACCTGGCGCGACTGGGCGTCGGCGCCCGTCGCCGCAGGTGCGTCCGCCTCGAGCTGAAATGCGGCGACCTGGGCTGCTGACTCCTGACGGCGCCCGACCGCCGTCGTGAACGGCCGCATCATGAAACGGGCAGACGTGACGCACTGCAGGTGCGCGTTTCAGGCGTCAGGCGTGGCGGGCCTCGGGCTGCCACGCTGAACAGCTGGACGTCGGCCCAGCTGCGTCGGGCGGCGATTATGACGTCGGGCGCTCGCCGCTGGCGGCTCCGCCGCTCGCTCGGTCCGATCCTGCGCGCGCTCGGCGGCTGAACTGTTTCATCCTGCGTCACTGCTGGGCCACGTATTCACCGAGATGCGGTTGCGGCGGAACTGATCAGAATCCAAAATCGGCTGTCGTCGACATCGCCGTTAATAATCGGGGCTGGATGTTGAACTCGGTGAATGGGCGGCATAAATGAGCGTAATAAACGTGAGCAGTGAGACACGGGTGTTCACGTTCAACCATATAACAGTATGTGGAAAGGGCCTGGTTCAAAAATAACAGCACCAATGCATCCGTGAAATGAGTGAAGTCTGGGCTTTGGTGTCACTATCGGCTGAACAGACCTGACGAAAACTCAAATTGATGACCGGTGCGGGCGGGGTATGGTACAGACGGGCTGTGATTGCGATGCTAAATACAGTTGAATACAAATCGCCATGAACGGATGACGAACACCAGTGCAAACGACTGTTTGGAGTGAACGTGATATATTTTTGCTTGTAGTATCGAAAATGTTTGTGCAGGCCACGGTGAAACTGGCTTTTGACGGTATCTACGGCGTATTCATCTGGTGAACGATGGTTAGTCATGAGCAACGGGTGCGCTAGTACCAATCATTACGTCTTAAAAGTAAATGCAGCTCCGTTAAACTCCTGGCTGTCCGTTAACAACTTTCTTTCGCCAATAAAATCGTCTGGCCGTTCTTTCAGGTGACCGCTACCGTCGAGAATCGCTGTGGTGGGCTGGAGCGGAACTGGACGGCACAATCTGCTGGTTGACGGCGTTCTGAGGCGGCGTCGGTCGGCGGGCGACGACTGCGGCGTCGTCTAAACTCAGGCCGTCGACCAGTGGGCTGTTGTAAACCGTCAAAAAACGTGGGGGCTACGTCTGCGGCGACAAATGATCAGATCCTGCAGGCCGCGCAGCGTCGTACTGGGCAGGCGTTCCGTCGGCTCATCGTCGCGCGCGCCTGCGACGCCGCTGCGTCTGCAAATCCAGACGAGGGGCATCGAGATGCGGTGGGCGCCGGCGGGATGCCGACCAGCTGTTCCGGCTTTGATTACCGGTGGTCAGGCAAGTCTGGACGCTGATCAAAACAGCAGAAGATCACTCGAAGGGCGAACTGCTGCCGATCACTGCTCACGGCGGGCGCGACGGGCGACGTTGCTGTTCCTGAAGCCATCGCACCGGACCTCCGTTGCCGTGCCTCGTGGTACCGTGGGGTTGATTCATGGCATTTACCGAGCAAACCAATCTGCTCGCCGTCAAACATAAACAAACTCATCGACCGGCGTTAACAGGTGGGCGGACTGATGGCGGGGCTGCGCCGCAGATGCCGATAATCCTGACGAAGCGGCGACCGACCGGACTCGGCTGCTGAAGCAACCCTGAGCAAGCGATGAACTGCCGTCACGCTCGGGCAACCTGTTTTCCGTGTATGGGGCTGTTATGATTGCCATCGCAGCCGCCATCGGCAACTACCGGCTGTTTCGCGGGCGTGCTGGGCGGCTCGGCGGCTGTTCATGGTCTGGCCGGTGAGGCCAGCGCCGGTGATCGGGGCTACGGCGCCTGGGCAGTACAGTTTGGACGCCAGTCGATTACAAGGAAAGCGGAAGGTTTTAAATTCAGGCAATCGCTGCGGCTGCGATTTCCGTTGAGCAGTGCGGCGACCAAACAAATCGCCCGCAATCAGGCGCTCGGGCACTCGGGCAACCTGCCAGCGACACCGTGACCATTGCCTGCCTATTGTCGTTTCTCGACATCATTTCGACGACCTCGAACCTGCGCACGCTGGCTTTGCGCGCTCCATCGACGTTCGCCTCCGCTCGCGTTGTGGCTGAGCCGGCAATGATCCTGTGTGAAGCCTGCACGCTGAAAAACCGCCGCCTGCCCTGCTCCCAGCAGGCGCACCTGTTCCAGACACACTCGTTAACTCTGACCTCTCATGCAGCTGTGGAGTGGCGCGAGGCTGCTGACCCGCGCGGACAAACCACCCTCCCATAACGGATAAATCTCCGGCGCGCGCGGGAGTGGCGGATGCGCGGTGGCGGCAATGTGAAGACGCGTATCGCGTGAGAACGTTTACGGACAGGCGGGGGCCTCGGCCTGCTGCAATAAAATGCGACCGATGGTAATGTGTTGCCCGTTTTCGGAACCGCTGGACGAATAACCGTCTGGTTCCCGGGTCTTTCATGTTAAAATCATGCACGATGGCATCTGCGCGTCGTAAACCGATAGTTGCTCGTGTCAACATACTCACCGTCGCTGGCGAGCTGTTCAGCACAAGCGTCGCGGCAAAATGCGGTTGTCATCAGCTCGCCGCCCGCAGCAGGCGTGTTCGTCGGTCAGCATCGTACCGCCGTCTGTAAACAGCTGCGGATGAACAATAAAGCTCAACGAGCTGAGGCACCGGAGGAATCAGCGCCATGCGGCACTGTGACGGGCCTCATTCCTCAGTCGGCTGGCATCGTCTCGGGCTGCCGTGATATCTGACTTGTTTCGTACGCAGTGACAAACCGCTATTATATGCCACTGAACCGAAACGGTCGGCCTCTGCTGTACATCGGCGCATCGGCGGCTCTGAGCGAACAATGGCGTTGGCGCAAACGGTTCTCATTCGTACAGATCGACCTGTCGGACCGCCGTCAGGCGACGGCGGCCACTCGGCGCATCGGCCAGGCAAGCGAGCGATGCCAGCGCCGTGCGCCGCTGGTGGAAGTGCTCAATGGTGGCATGACCGAGAGCGTCTCGCCCGGTGAAATCCGTCGAAGCCATCGTTCGAACTAACCATTCGTTTACAAACTTCGGCAAACGACAGCGGCGTAACGGCGTCGGTATTTCAGGCTCGCGCACTTGCTGCTGCGGTTGGGCCGTCTGGTGATGCAGAAAGGCCGGTCGTTTCCGCCGCCTGTTCCGCCGCCCATGCGCCGGGCATTTCCCACTGCGCGTCGGCTGTTTCTGAACGGTGATTACCGTGCCTCACTCGCTGACCAAGCCGTCCTCATGCCAGCGTGGGCTGAAAAAGCGGACAAGGTGTGCCGCCAGCCTCAGCTCGCATCTATCAACTGCGCCCCGTCAGATACAATAAAACGACGGCAGGCGCTCTGACGAAAGGGTCGTCGTGCGCACCCTAATTCCCCGACTCGGCGTATGTTCGGCTCACTCATTCCTGTTCCGCGAACGGGCTCGATACCGGTTCGTCCTCGACGACGAACCATCGGACGGTGGGGAACGAAGCGTTGTGCCACGCGTTTGCGGGCCGCGCAGGTCGTCGCGATCATGGTGGACGACCGCATCGCCGTCGCGGGCGGGCGCGGACATCCGCCCGCATCGGCGTCGCCGTCGCTCACCGGCCCGTCACGATCGACAGTTCAACCGTCGGCTGCTGGGCGCCGGCGAAACCCTGCGCAGTGCCCTCGGGAGGGCGCGGTGGATGGTCAGGCGGCCTGCTGGCGTTGTCCGTCAGGTGGGGTTCGACGCCGCCGGGCACCACGCCTGGCTCCGGCGGTGCGCCGTGCTGGCCGCGTTCGGCGACGGCTGAACGACGAATCTCAGCCTGCTGCCTCAAGCTGCGCGGTGCGGCGCATTGCGCCCTCGGGCGGCCCGACGCTGCTGGGCTGGCAGTGATGAGGCCGTCTGGCGGGCCTGGGCCTTGCCCGGCGCGCCCTGTCTCCAGATGCCACTGCCGTGTTCATTTTGTCAAACGCAAACCATAAACTCCTGATTAAGTCGATTGCAATCGTTTACACTTACTCGGTCTGGTACTCTCCGCCATGCTGATGGCTGAACGGCCGCTGGCGGTTTCCGCCGGTCACCAGGCGTTATGGTTGCGCGCGGGCGACCCGGCGTCTGTTGCTCGTACCGTTCGACACAAGGGCCTGGCGACGACGACCTTCGCAGATCGTCGCTCGGCGTCTGTCATCCTGCCGTACGTCTCGATAACCCGGCAGGCGCGCTGTTGATTTCGTTGCCGCGCTGTTTACCGGCTGTCCATCTCGCTGACCGTTAATGTGCCGATTCGTCTCGGTTTCTGTGCAGGCGTCAAAAAGCGATGACTGAACTGCCGACCGACGCGGGCCGGCGACTTGCACTCTGCCGCCCATGCGGCGATGTCGTCCTGGGCCGTCGGCTGCTGCGCGTTCGAGGCAATATGAAAGTGGCGGTTTGATGTTCTGTAACACTGCTCCTCCGTGGTCCGGCTGTTTGCCGCCACCGCCTCGCTGTTATAGGATGAGAAGACCGCAAGGCTGTGTTCGTGGTATCGGCATCTTCTGCGCATCGCGTCGGCCGTGCCGTGATCGTTCGCCGCCGGTGTGTTGCCGCCAAAACCCCAGTCTGGACTTCGTAACTGGACGGCTGCCGGTGATTCTGCCCGCGTGGCCTCCATCATCAAACCTAATCTGAACGACGCGTCAGTCCGTCAATCTATCCTGGACTGCGCTGGTGTTCAATGACTGTGGACCTTGCGGATCGTTCGACGTGAATCAGTGTTCGACGGACGCCGTCGTCGCTGGGTGCCGTCGCCGTCGTCGTGGCGTTGGCCCGCAGCTGGAACTGGTGGGCTGGGCGACGTTAATCGACAGGGTCGCGCTGTCCGGCGCGTCAGGCGTTGGATCGACGGTGCGCGCCGCCGCGCGTCGCTGGTTCGTGGTCGCCGCGGCCGTTTCACAGACCGGGTTCTGTTTCACCACCTCTGCCGCTGGCTCGGTCGCCCGCTGGCGATCGCCGCAGGCTGCGGACAGTTTGATGGATGGTATCGGGCGCGATCTTGTCGACCTTTGATTGACCGCCGTGTTTCCGTTGTTCGACGATTCAATCAGGCGGCTGATCGGTCGGGCCGCTGGTTGGCGTTGGTCATGCGCCTCAGGGAGCAGTGGTGTGGGAGGTGTCTCTCTCACTTGATGATGATGTTGTGTGTTGTTGTTTCGATGATGACGGTGATGATGGATCC